>Ga0181526_10000128_pt1 | contig 76862 bp, 64 predicted proteins | sample PEATcosm2014_Bin_35_FD_119750 | JGI IMG/M metagenome (GOLD analysis project Ga0181526, IMG submission 119750) | Peatland microbial communities from MTU Mesocosm Facility, Houghton, MI, USA - PEATcosm2014_Bin06_30_metaG | ecosystem: Environmental > Terrestrial > Soil > Wetlands > Peat | place... | reverse complement strand
GATTTCCGGTGAGCTTCTGGACTTACTTCCTGCACTACGTGGTCTTCGGGCTGGCGGATGTCTCGACGATCCTGGGCGCACTCTGCTGCCTGGGACTCTGGATCGGAATCGCCGTGGCGCGGCCGGATCTCCTTGCTTGGACGGCGGCCAGCCTGGCTGTCTTTGCGGCCTTCAATATCTTGCTGGCGCGTGCGATTTTTGCCTGGATCGACCGCTGGCTTGCCCAGCGCAAGACGCGAGAGATCGTGGGCGCAGTCTTTATGATCCTGATGCTAAGCCTGCAACTGCTCAATCCGGCCTTCCATCAGAGGAAGCATCTGGGGCGCTCCACCGTACAGGACCGGAACGAGAACTACCGTCGGATGACGGATGAGTATTTGCCTTGGCTCAAGAAAGTCCAGGCGGTGCAGCAGTGGCTGCCGCCGGGGCTTGCCGCTGGAGCGCTGGCGGAGCCTGGCGCTGCGCGGTCTGGGTCGGCTGTGGGGTCGCTTAGCCTGCTCGGGCTGTATGCGCTGGCTGCGGGAGCCGTGCTGGCGGGGCGTCTGCGGGGCGAGTTTCATGGAGAGAATCTGGGCCGGGCGCCCAAGAGGAAAAAGGAAGTCTCGGGCCAAGAAAAAACCCCCTCAAGCAGAGCCAGCGTGGCCTCGCGCGAGGGCCGGGGCTGGTCAGCGGGTTCCGGACCGATCTCCGCACTGCTTGAAAAGGATCTGCGCAATTTGCTGCGCACCCTGCCGCTGCTTTGGGCTCTGGGCATTCCGGTGCTGATGGTCCTCATCGTTGCCAGCGTCTTTCGCAACGGAGCTGCTGGAGCGGCCAGTCCCTTCACCTTTGCGCTGCCGCTCTGCGTGGCCTACGCGTTGCTGGGTTTCACGCAGTTCTTCTACAACAATCTCGGCACAGAGGGTGCTGGGATACAATTGCTGTTTCTTTCGCCGACGCCCATCCGAACCGTGGTGTTGGCCAAGAATCTCTTTCATGCCATGCTCTTCGGTTTAGACGCGCTGCTGGCAGCGATTCTCACCACGCTCCGGCTGGGCCGGCCCGGCGGAGCAATGGTGGCAGCCACGGTGGCATGGCTGCTCTTTGCGCTGCCCTGCAACCTGGCGGCGGGCAACATCCTCTCACTAGCCATGCCCTATCGCGTCAATCCAGGCCGGATCTCGCGGCAACGGGGATCGCAGTCCAATGCGCTGATCAGCCTGCTGATTGAGTTGGCGGTGATGGGCGTGGGTGCCGCAGTCTTCTCTCTGTCCTGGTACCTGGGTGATCCTTGGATGGCAGTGCCGGTTTTTGTGGCATTGGCTGGGGCAGCGTTTTTTGTCTGGCTGCGCGTGCTCGCGAATGTCGACGGGATGGCCAACCGGCGCAGAGATAGTCTGATTGCGACGCTGATGAAAAGCAGTTGATAGGGAACAGGGAATAGAAGGACCCTGGATGGGCATGCGGCTCTCGATGTTGACGCGGGAGATTCCTGGCCCTATCTCGATGTGGGATGGCGAGCAATCGGACCACTTTAAGTGAACCCAGCCATTATGCCCGCGGTCACCGGCCGATCCTAATCCCTAATCCCTGTTCCCTGCATTTAGAAGGGTATGTCGTCGTCGGAGATCTCCGTCTGTTGCACGTAATCGTCCGAGCCGCCCGCGGCCGCCGGGGGGCGCTGGTCGAAGTTGGCCGAAGAACTGGAGGAACTCGCCGCCTTACTGTATCCCCCTCCGCCACTCGCGCCATCCTCGCGGCCTGAAAGCAGCGACAGGTCACTGACGATGATTTCGGTCCGGTAGACCTTCTTCTTAGTGTCCTTGTCCTCCCAAGTACGCGTGTTCAGCCGGCCCTCGACAAACAACTTGCTGCCTTTCTTGACGTAATCCCTCACAATCTCGGCCAATTTGGAGTAGGCGACGACGTTGTGCCACTCGGTTTTGTCGGTCCAGTTTCCGGACGCGTCCTTTTGCCGTTCGCTGGTCGCCAAGCCGAAGTTGGCAACCATCGTGCCGTTGGGAGTGGCGCGGATCTCGGGATCCTTGCCCACATTTCCTAAAAGAAAGACCTTGTTCACGCTTCGTGCCATGTTGTTCGACTCCAATCATCGAGAAGAATAACAGAGGAGAGGCGTGGACGGGCGGTGGAGTCAAGTTGACCAGGCCCTATTTCTCACTGGCCCCCTTGACGGTGGCCGCCGTGGTCAAGGGGGCCGAGAGTAAATAGCAGTCTCCAGGGCTAGAAATCCGCAACTTCATTTTCCGCTTCATCGCCGTCGCCATAATTGCCATCGCCGAAATTGAGTGGAGGCTGGGGAATCATGGCAACGGCCTTTTCCGGCGCTGTGTAGACCTTTTGGCCTCCCATGTAAGTTGCTTCGAGGACGATGTCCTTAATCGTATCGGGCGCGACCTTGCGCGGATCCTTTTGGAGAACCACAAAATCCGCCAGTTTTCCTGCAGCGATCGAGCCCTTGGTCTTCTCCTCGAATGTGGCGTAGGCTCCGTCGAGCGTCCAGACTTTGATCGCCTCATCGACGCTGACCTTCTGGTTTTCTCCAACCGCGACTCCCTGGGAGCTCTTGCGCGTCACCATGTCCTGGATTCGCAGCAAAGGATAGGCCGCCGAGATTGGGGAATCGGAATGGCCGGCAACATGGATGCCCATGTCGATCGCGGTGCGATAGGCGTGCATTGTCGCGAGACGCTCCGGTCCGTACGAGGCAAGGATATTCCCGTACTCCCACATATAGGAATGAAAAACCAGAATCACGCCGTCCTTCTTGGCGCGATCGAGCAGTGCCTGGTTCATCACGCTTGCGTGTTCAATGCGCCAGCGGGCATCGGGACGGGGGTTCTTGGCCGCAGCTCTTTCGATGGCCGTGAGCATCATGTCGATTTCGCGGTCGCCATTGGAGTGAGTCGCAACCTGCCACCCGGCGTCCCACCACTTCTGAACATCCTCGTCGAGTTTCTCCTGATTCCGCGCCGGGGGGATGCCGAAGTAATTGGGCCGGTCGGAGTACGACTGACTCAGCCATGCGGTACGCCCACTGAGCGAGTTGCCTTGAAAGTTTTTGAGCGACGAGATGCGAAGACGATCGTCGCCGAAGCCGCGCTCTATTCCCGCTGCCGAGAGCTCGTCGAAAGATCCCACAGAGAACATGAACCCGACCCGGACCGGATTTCCCTGATCCCGCAACTCCTGCATCATGCGGAAGGAAGACGGGCTCCCTCCGGCAATCCCCACGCTGGTGATGCCCCTTGCCGAGTATTGCCGGAAGCAGTTCAGGTAGCCTTGAAGCTCCTGGTCGTGCGGGATCGCCATTCTGTCATTGGAGCCGGCATCGCGCTGATCGCGGCCCGCTGGCTTTGCGTCGGAGCTGCCTGCCTTTTCATCGGAGCTGCCGCTGCGCTGTTCGCGGCGGCCTCTGGAAAGCACACTGCGCCCGCTTTCACGCAAAACGCCGTTGGGGGTGCCGTCGGGATCGCGGTCAAGAGCGCCGCCCGGCGGATCCGCCGTCTCCTTAGTCACGCCGGCTGCCTCCAGCATGAAGCTGTTCACAACGGTGATGTGGCCGGAGCCGTGAGTGATCGACACAGGCTGGGTCGTCGAGACCTTATCCAGGTCGTGCCGGTTGGGATGACGGCCCAGCGAAACATCGTTGTATCCATATCCATTAATCGCTTTGCCTGGAGGAGTGATCGCGGCCTTCCGCTTCAGCGCGGCGACAAGGTCGTCCATGGTCTTGACCCGGTCGGCGCCGAGCCACACCCTGTAATACGGCGAGTCCTCATCGAAGATGGCCTGCGGATGCAGGTGCGCATCGTTGAACCCCGGAGTCACCGTCATTCCCTTGAGGTCGATGATCTGGGTAGTGGGCGTCTTAAGCTTGAGGATCTCGGCGTTTGTTCCAACCGCGGTGAATCGTCCGTTATCGATGGCAAAGGCCTGAGCCGCGGGATGCGCGGCATCGACAGTTATCACATTGGCGTTGATCACGATAGTTTCGGCGGCGCGCGCCATGGTCGCAAAGTATGCGAAGCCGGCAATCAGCGCGAAGCACAAACAAAGTCGTCTGCTCATGGATCTCTCCAGTCCGTTGAGGCGATATCCTCAGGTCCCCAGGACATATTTGCATTCCCGTATGTAGCGATAGTAACGAGTCGCTGAGCGCGAAGTGTGAACGCGGAATGAAAGGATGCGCGTTTAAGCGCAATCAACGCAGGATCGATTTGGTTGGGTATCGCCAAGGTCTTCAGGGACGTATCCGAGCGGGGTTCTTGGACCTGATCCGTAAATTGAGAAAGGGAGGCAGCGCCGGTCTCCGGACCGGCTGTACTGGCGACGTCCACGCCGCCAGACTTCGCCTGTGGGTCTGGAGACCCGCAGGACAGCCGACCTGGAGGTCGGCACTACCGATTTACAGATAGGCTCTCAGTTGGCCGCTGCGCAAGGCTCCGGCTGCGGAACCTTCCCGTCAGTCTGACGAGCCGCGCCGCTGGAGGGCTTCAGATTCCAGATCGGGATCAGCGCCGCGGCACCCAAAAACACAGCTCCGGCAAGTACAAAAAAGAGGGCGTCCCATCCAAAGCGCTGGCTCACGTAGACGACTACATACGGCGAGAAGATCGCGCCCACGTGCCCGATGCCGTCTACCAATCCCGACGCGGTTGCCGCGGCCTCGGCCTCGCCGATGTCCTGTGCTCCGGCGCCGGAGATCAGAGTGTCCGGGCCAAAGGAGAAGATGCCGGCCAGCGAGATCGCTATCGCCGTGCCCACGAGCCCAAATTTAGTGAGTGCCGGCTCGGCCAAAAGGACGACGCCGAAGCCGCACAGCATGATTGCGGCCACGGGGGCGCGGCGCGACTGGATGAAACGATCCGAGATGTAACCCGCCAACACCGCGCCGGCAATGCCGATTAACTCGTACAGGGAGGAAAGATAGCCCGAAGCCTGCAAGCTGTACTTGAGGCCGCTCACCATGTAGAGCGGCAGCCAGAACATCAGAGCGTACCGGCAGAGCGTGAGGAAGAAATACGAAGTGCCGATCAGCCATAAGGCAGGTTTGCTCAATAAGTCGGCCAGTGCGCCCCAGCTCGTGTGGCTCGCATGCGACGCGGTCGAACTTGCCCCCAAGCGGGAGAAAGTCTTCGTTCCCTCAGGCTCCTCCCTGACGCCAGCGAAGAACAAGACTGTAATCATCAGCAGGAGCAGTGCCGGGAACCAGAAGCCGCGACGCCAGCCGAGCTCGGGAAACAGCCAAGGCTGTGTAACTGTCCAGGTTGCGAAGGCCGTTGCCAGGAAGCCGCCGAGAACATAGTTCGTGCACCACCAGGACATAACGATTCCGCGATTCCCGCCCCGGAACCAGATGGCCATCGTCTTCACCAGCCCTGACCAGCCGGACGACTGCCCCAAGCCGTTCAGACAAGCGAGTATCAGCAGCCATATCAAGGAGGCGTGAGCGCCCATCAGAAAATTGCAGGCCACTACTAGTACAAGGCCTGCGCCAACGACGCGCTTGGCCCCAATACGGTCCGAGAGGGGCCCGCAGCAAAATTGGCCGATGGCATAAAGCACGCTGTAGCCGAAGACGATGTTTGCCAGGTCCATGCCTCGAAGCCCTGAGACGCTGTTCAGCAGGGGCAGAACGATGCTCAGGTTCTTGCGGCAGAGATAAAAGCCGGCGTAGGCGAGCCAGGTTAGTACGAAGATCCGGCGCTGGCTGGAAGAGAAGTTCATCGGGGCTCCTGACCCACTCTGGGTCTAGACTGAACGGTTGCGCTCGAAGAGGATGCGAAGCCCATCGAGCGTGAGCATGTCGTCGATTTCGGCGATATAACGAGAGTCTTCGGCGATCATGCGGGCAAGACCGCCGGTGGCGACGACCCGCGGCTGGCAGCCCAGCTCGGCGAAGATACGCGCAAGGACTCCGTCGACAAGGCCGATGTATCCGAAGTAGAGCCCACTCTGCAGATGCCCGAGAGTGCTTGTGCCGATGACCTTGGCTGGCCGTTTGATATCGACCCTGCTCAACCGCGCCGCTTTTGAAAAGAGAGCATCGGCACTGATGCCAAGGCCCGGCGCAATCGCTCCGCCCAGATATTCGCCGCGCTCGGAGATGACTTCAAACTTGGTTGCGGTGCCGAAGTTCACCACGATGCATGGGCCGCCGTAACGCTCGAATGCGGCGATGGAGTCGGCCAGCCGGTCGGCGCCCAACTCGGCGGGGTTATCCACCAGAATGGGCATCCCTGTCTTGATCCCCGGCTCAACGAAGAGCGGCTCAAGGTGAAAGTAGGTTTGGCAGACCTGGACCAGCGTTGACTCGACCGGCGGCACCACCGAGGAGATGATGATGTGCGTCACCTGCTTGGGGGTCATGCCATTCATCTGAAAGAGATTCACGAAGAGCAGGCCGTACTCGTCGGCAGTCTGGCTGCGAGGCGTTGTAAGGCGCCAGTGGGCGGCCAAAGCGGGTTGCTGGCCATCCAGCCGGTAAAGACCGAGTTTTGTGTTGGTATTGCCTACATCGATGGCAAGTAGCATGGGTCAGCTCATTTCTGAATAACTTCTTGAAAGAGGGAGAGGGTCACGGAGAATGATCTCCGCGACCTCACCCATGGATGAAACGCAACGATCAGCCGAAGGATCGAAAGAGCCGATGAGGATGGACGGCAAGTGTGCAGCTCGGGCTGCTGCGATGTCCAGCCGGACGCTGTCCCCAATCATCCAGGCAGCGCTGGAGCAGCCGAGCGAGTTTAGAACGACTTCAAGAAAAGCAGGGTTCGGCTTTTCCACGCCCATCTGAGCCGAACAGAAGATTCTTTCAAAGTAGGAGCTTAGTCCTAGTGCCGCGACAAGGCCGGGCAACTCCGGAACATGATTGGAGACAATCACGTGTTTCCATCCCGCATTTCGTAGCGCTTTCAACGCATCATCCACTCCATCGATGATCTGCCATGCATCTCGCCGGATGAACTCGCCGCGCACAGATTCGATGATCGATACCCGTTTGCCGGAGTCGATGCCCAGTCCGGCCAGAGCACGAAAGAAAACTGGATTCAACTGGTCCCACCAGGCTTGCGGTGAATCGATGTAACGATGTTCGATCTCGGGTGTATGCCAGGGGAATCCACAGTGGAGATAGGGCCTCACCATGTCGAGAGATAAGTCCATGCCGGGAAGATGAAGAAGGATGGCGTCGCGAAGCGCTCCAGCCCACATGCCGTCGCGATAGGCCAACGTGCCGTCAAAATCCCAGAGCAGGTAGCGATTCACGCACCGAACCAGCCTTTCCGACTTGCCTCTTCGAGATGGGCTTCGAGATACTCCCAAAGCGGCGGGCATCCGGCGCGGATGGGCGGTTCGTTACGGCGCACGACGCGATCATAGCTTATTCCGTTATCGCGCCAGCTTTGACCGTTGTTGGCCAGATTCAGCAATATCGGCATGGCCCTGTCTATTGCATGCGCAAAATGGGCTTCGGATGTGTTCCCATCGTCGAACTCCCGCCACAGAGACAGAAACTCCTCAGCAGGTCCATCAGGAAGCATACCGAAGATTCGCGCAACTGCTCTTAATTCGGCGGCCTTGCGTTCTTCTCGTCCCTCGTCGACGTAGACCATCGTGTCTCCAGTATCGATTTCACCGATGTCATGGACCAGGAGCATCTTGATCACTCGGCTTATGTCGATCGCTGGACCGGCGAAGCGCCCAATCGAAATGGCAAACAGTGCAAGCTGCCAACTGTGCTCTGCGGAGTTCTCATAGCGGTCAAGTCCGAGAGGACGAGTCTTGCGCGTCACCGACTTGAGTTTGTCCACTTCGAGGATAAAATCGACGATGCGTTGCATTCAGTTGCTTCCACCACGGGAACTGCTCGCCGTTGCCGCCGCAGTCGCGTAGGCTGCTGGAAATGCCAAGTTCTCTGCGGGATCGTATGGATCGAGAAGAAATGTTGCGCAGACCGGGAAATGATCGGAAGGGTAATGTCCGTTGGCGGCGTGGGTGACGGTCTCGGCTGCCACGGTCTCTCCGGTGTTGCGATGAAGAATCCAGTCCAGCCTTCTAGATCCCTTGAATCGCCCAAAGCCATGGAACGTGCCTTCCGGCCCTTCAGTCTCATGCGCGGTGATCCATGCATCTTGGAGTTTGCCTGTCAGCATGGAGTGAACCTCTCCTTCGGCGGGCGCGTTGAAGTCGCCGGTGAGCAAGAGCGGCAGCTCCGGCGGCAGCGTTGCTATCGTCTGCAACAGCACGAGCGTCGATTGGCGGCGTGCCTCGTCGGCGCCACGGCCATAGGGCAAATGGGTATTCAAGATAAGAATGTCGGAGCCCACGGCTGGGCGCAGTCTGCCCCAGGTGACCATGCGCGGCTTTGGAATCTCCCAATCGCTGGAGCCTGGAATCTCAGGCGTTCGAGAGAACCATTTTTCACCGCAGTCGATGAGCGAGAATCTCTGCCGGTCAAAGAAGATGGTGTTGTGTTTGTCGCGATCGTCTCCGTAGCGTCCGCGGCCAAAGCAATTGAAGGACGGAATCCGGTCGAGAATGAAAACCGTCTGCTCGGCATGGATCTCCTGGGCGCCGAGTAGATCCGGTGAGCACAACTGAATCGTCTCGACAAGCAAATCCCGGCGCTGTTCCCAGGCCTGAGCGGGGTCTTCGACATCCATCTGCAAAACGTTGAACGACATGACCCGCAGACAGTCGAAATCGGTCATATGAGATTGCCCATAGCCGAACTGTAAAGCGAAGGGCTGGACCGGGGTGTCAAACGAATATAAATACTTGACGCCGAAGCAATGAGATTTGCCCGCGAAGCGCGATTTGGAAAGTCGGCTCCAACTTCGCGGCCAGTTCTGCTTGCGTGGCAGGCAAGACCAAGCGCCTAATTCCGCGGCAACCTGGTACTGGTTCCCTAACCTCTTCAAGATGGCTGAAATACGTCTCTCAGGAGTTAAAGCCCTTAATTCTATTGCTTCTTTTGCGGTAAGGCTGAAGCCGTGCCCTTGCAAGACCCACGTATGCAACCAGCTCTAGCTGCGTTTGGCTGTCAGAGGAGGTTGAGAATCGTCGGGTTGCGCTTCGTCGTATGCCGGTTCCGCCACCAGGTTTGTCGCTGACCTTTGAAGTAGCTTCTCCCGTTCACTTTGCATCGCACTGTATATCTCGTCGAGGATTTGCAGGGCCTGCTGTCCCGCTTCGCCGGCGAAGGCATTGCGCATCAGTTCGCGCATAGGCTGCCAATCCTCTGAGAGCCGCTGCATCACGGTTTGTCCATGCGCGGTGAGGAACAGAAGGCGCACGCGGCCATCGCTGGCGCAGGCCTTGCGCCGCAGGATTCCACGCTTCTCAAGCAAAGTGACCATTGCGGTTACGGTGTTGGGCTCGGCGAAGATCTCGTTGGTCACGTCGGCCTGCCGAATGCCCGGATGCCTTTGCACCGCGAGCATCAGGGAATACTGTTCGGTGGTCAGCCGATAGGGGCTGAACATGGCGTCGCCGCATCGGCAGATCGAAAGAAAAGCTCTGCGCAGCCGGCGGACCACATGCAAAGAGCTTTCCCGCGAAGGTTGCACCGAAAGAGCCGCATCGGGAGCGATCTGTTCTTCATTCATCAGGGACATTGCGTTCCATTCGGTCCTCGACCGCCAGTTATTAGCGGGGAGGATTGTGGAAAACTCGTGTGTGAACTACCGCTCCGGCCTGCCTGCATTCCCAAGTCGTCTCGATGCAGGCCGTTCGACGATAAACCGCCAGCCAATTTCGCCGCAATTCCTTGCCGATGCTTCACTTGCACCTAAGCCCGCACGATAAGGAATGACGCAATCTTGGAGTATATCAGAGAAATCAAGGGCTCACACATTAACACAGTAGATATGATTCGTATACGAATAATTAACCGAATCATCACACCGCAACAATACTGGATGCCTACACTCCGCTCATAACCACCCTGCAATTGTCTCTGTCCGCCAACGAGACAGGGCCAATCTCAACCGATCGCAAGGAGCATGGCAATGCCATCCGAATTGCGGCACGCAGAGCCGGATGCAATCCAGTCTCCATCGGTGTGTGAGGGGGAGATCGGAAATCGAAGTAGCGCCTCATGACGATTGCCGGTCATGGAGCAAGCAACACACCGCGATCGATCGTCTCTGGAATGACGCGATCAAGTACTTCACTTTGAATGGGAGCAATCCAATGCGATCTATCTTCTGCCAGATGCGAACTTACCTCATTGCAGGTGTGTTCCTGTTGGCCGCTTGTTTCGGAACGCAGCTCTTTGCACAGAGCGCGGTCGTCAGCGGTCAGGTTGCCGACGCCAGCGGCGCAGCCGTAAAAGGCGCCACCATCACTCTTCTCCGGCCATCTACAGATGTGAAGACCACAACGGTCAGCGACGCCAGCGGTATCTTCATCCTGCCGCCGGTTCCGCCCGGTCATTATGAAATCACGGTGGCGGCAACGGGATTTGAGCCCTGGAAGGACACCGGTATCGTGCTCGAGATCGGCGAGCAAAAGGCTGTGAACGCGGTGCTTCTGATCGGGTCGGTGAATCAGACCGTGACTGTAAGTGACGCGCCGGCGGAGTTGCAAGTTGAAAACGCGGATCGCAGCACGCTGCTGGAGCCGACCTTTATCGAAGACCTTCCGCTCGATCCGCGCAACCCGCTGCAACTGATCTCGGCGACGATCGGCGTTACCTCGAACGACGGTCAGATCACCTCCGGTACAAACACCACCACGGAGAGCACGACCAATCAATTCCGTATCAACGGCGCACATATGACCACCACCGATTTGTTGATCGACGGCGGCGCGGACATGGTTGCCTATAACAGCCAGGCCGCGGGCATCCCCGGCGTGGATGCGACGCAGGAGTTTCGCGTGCTGACCTCGGCCTACGCGCCCGAGTATGGCTACACCAGCGGCGGTATCGTCGATTTCTCGCTCAAATCCGGCACCAATACCGTCCATGGCGGCGGCTGGGAATATGACCGCCAGGCCTTCATGGATGCCAACGGCCACAACGCCAATGTGGCGAGCATTGCGAAACCTCCATTGCACAGAGACCAGTTCGGCGGCCAGTTCGGCGGGCCGATCATCATCCCCAAGCTCTACCACGGACGCGACAAGACTTTCTTCTACTTCTCCTACGAAGGGCTGCGCGACACCTTCGAGCAGGCGGGCGGCTATAGCGCGCTGGTGCCGACGGACGCGATGATCGGCCGCAACGGACTGCCCGGCGGCGACTTCTCTGCCGCGACCAACAGCGCCAATTACCCGATTACGGGAATCTCAGTTTACGATCCGACGAAGCTTGTGAGCGGCAAGCGCGTGCAGTTTCCAAACAACATTATCCCGGCGAACAGGCTCGATCCTGTTGCAACGAAGCTGCTCTCGATGTACCCCTCTCCGACGCCGGGGTATTTCCAGCAGTCCAATGGCGCTTACAACTACTTCAACCCGGCCACGGAGACGGATATCGACGACAGCATCGATCTCCGCATCGATCATAAGTGGAGCGACAAACACAACATGTTTGGCCACTTCGACCGCTTCAGCAACTACATCAAAAACCCCGATGAATACGGTCCTACCGGCCTGGGCCACGAGCAGGAACCGACCAACTCGGACGACCGCATTCCCGGCTACCATGCGCTGGTCAACCACACCTGGACCGTCAAGAACAACCTGATCTTCAATCACCATGGCACCTGGGGGCATAGCGAATCGAACCGTGCATCGGTATTGCCGCTCTCGCCGAGCACAGTCTTCGGTTTCAATGCCGCAGCCGCGCCTGCCAGAACCAACACCTTCACTCCGCAGGTTGAGTCGGTCTCTGGCCAGCTCTCCACTATCGGCAACTCCGAGCCATTGGAGACTAACAAATCATCGGTCTACCAATATCAGGCCGATCTAAGCTGGCTCAGAGGAAAGCACACCTTCAAGATGGGAACCGATCTACGGCACTACTTCGTACAGCACTGGGATCCGCAACTGCTGACGCTCACGGGGAGCAAAGCCCTGACCGGCGGCCCGAATCCCACCTCGACCAACACAAACGGCAGCGCCATTGCCGAACTCATGCTCGGCTTTACCCCCGTTCTGAGCGGTTATGAACCCCTGGTGACCATTCGCGATCAGGTGTATTTCGTCTACGGCGAGGACACCTACAAGATCACTCCGAAACTGACGGCAACCTACGGCGTCCGCTGGGGCGTGATCAACAGTTGGAAGTCAGACGGCAACATCCTGAACTATCTGGACCTCACTTCGGCCTCTCCGATCCAATTCGCAGCCAACCCCTATTTCACAAGCTTGACTGGCGGCATGGGCATTCCCGGCGTCAGCACCTCGTCTCGCAACCTGCAACAGGCCGGCATGGCGCACATCGAGCCTCGCCTTGGAATCGCTTATGCGATGAATGAAAAGACGGTCATTCATGCCGGCTTTGGCATCTTCCGCCATCCGCAGGCGTCGGAGGCATCGTACTCCGAGTTGGGTGGCTCAGCGCGCATCTCCACCGCGGTAAGCAACCAGTCTGTCGGCGGAAACTATGTAATCGCGCCTGGATCGAGCACCACCTCCACCGGCTGCGGCGCACCCCCTGGCGCCTGCTATACATTGGGGAACCCGTTCTTCTCCAGCCCCGGCCAGGCTCCTCCCGCTCCCTATGGAGACAATCCATCTCCGCTGGCTGGAAACAACACTGCGAGCGGTCCGCTGAGCATCGAAGCCGGACAGAGTGTCTCCGGCGACTTGCGCCAGCAGACCGGTCCGTACCAGGAGGTATCTTCTCTCGACGTACAGCGCGTGCTGCCGGCTCACTTCGTTGTTAGCGTGGGCTACATCCTCAATCAAGGCGTTCGCCTGCGGTCCGCCATACAGCTAGATCAGGTCTCCGACTCCGTGCTGGCTCAGTGCGTGACCGGTGCCACCGTTGCGGGCAAGGCCGTGGCCGGCGACCCATCCGGGAAGACCTGCCCTGCGCTGACCACCAACGTTCCCAATCCCTTTTACGGCTCCATCACCGACGCTAGCTCGAATTTCCAGTATCCTGCCACAACGCCGGCCGGTTACTTGCAACGCGCTTATCCTCAGTTTGCGAAGTTCAACGCACTCGACGTGGGCTGGGGACATGCTTCCTATAACGCGTTGCAGGTTACGGCCCAGCACCGCCAGGCCAACGGCCTCTCGGTTCTGGTGGGCTACACCTATAGCAAGGAGATCGATCAAACCGGCGATAGCGGCAGCACAGCCTACATTCAGGACAACGGCTGCCACGCCTGCGAACGCTCCGTCGGCGAGATGGACGCGACGCACAACTTCACAGAGAACACGGTGTATGAGCTGCCCTTTGGTCACAGCCACACGTTCCTCAACAACGGCATTGCAGCGGTTCTGGCTGGCGGCTGGCAGTTAGGCGATGCCTACAAATTCTACAGCGGCCTGCCGGTTCAGCTCACTCAGTCCTCTACCGCGCTGATCGGCAACGCGGCGATTCGCCCAACGGTCGTCTCCGGCGCAAGCCTCAAGCCGACCTCTAGCACGCAGGCCTTCAACCCCGCGGCTTTCACCGTCACACCGGCATACATGTTCGGCAACGCGCCCCGGTATGACTCTCAAATCCGCTATCCCAACTACTCTAACCTTGACGCTTTCGTGCAGAAGGAAACCAAGTTCAAGGGGGAACGGATGAGCGTCTTGTTCCGCTTCGAACTGCTCAACGCGCCCAACCACGTGATCATGGGCGCCCCCGCCGTCAACGCGAGCACAGCGTCGACCTTCGGCAACAAGTCCACCTCGCAAGTCAACCTGCCGCGCGAAGGCCAGCTGAGCGCGCGGTTCACGTTCTAACCAAATCCATCCAACTGCCGGCGGCTCAGGCCGCCGGCAGTGCCGTTTTTCCCAAGGCGTGTTTTTTGCGCGAAAACCAACCACAAGGACACCCGATGACCGGCGAAGCAGTTCTGAAGAATGCCAAAATAGTTACTCCCACTGAAATCGTGGAGGGATCGGTCCATCTTCGCGACGGCTTGATTGCCGAACTTCAATCCGGGCCGCTCGAGTCCGTGAAGGCCATCGACTTTGAAGGCGACTATCTGATTCCCGGCCTGATCGATCTGCACACCGACAATCTGGAACGGCACATGCGGCCGCGCAACTCAACCGATTGGCCCGCTGTTGCCGGAGTTTTGGCACACGATGCCGAGATGGCCGCGGTCGGAATCACGACTATTCTCGACTCGCTGTATGTCGGCGGGAGAATGGCCGAAGGGTGGGAGAGCATCCTTGAGTCCGCCGTTTCAGCCATCGAGGCCGCACAGCGAGCGGGTATCCTCCGTGCAGATCATTTTCTGCACCTTCGCGCGGAGATCTCGCGTGAAGCCACGGTGGAGTGCTTCACAAGCGTCTATCCGAATCCGATCGTGCGCTTGGTTTCCATCATGGATCACACGCCGGGGCAGCGCCAATTCGCCAACGGGGGCGGCGGCATGGGACGCGGTGGGCGCGGCGAACGGAACCGGGGAGCCAGCCAGCAGGAGCATCCCGCGCCGGAGATGACGGCGCAGGAACGGCGGGAGAAATACTCCGTGCCCAACCGCGCGCGTCTTCTCGAGATTCTGGCCGGCCACACGGTGCCGCTGGCCAGCCACGACGACACAACGGTCGAGCACATCGAGCAGTCGCATACAGAAGGCATCGGCATAGCCGAGTTCCCGACTACCATGGATGCCGCACAGGCGGCGCGCGAAAAACAGATGAAGATCGTTGCCGGCTCGCCCAACCTGGTTCTTGGCCGCTCGCGCAGCGGCAACGTCGCGGTCTCCGATCTGGTAAAAGCCGGCGCGATCGACGTGCTCGCGTCGGACTATGTTCCGGCGAGCCTGCTCTATGCGATCTTCCTGCTGGCAGACACGATGGAAGTGCCGCTGCCTAAGGCGGTAGGCTATGCGACCAGCGCTCCTGCGGATTTGGCGGGCTTTGCCGATCGCGGCAGCATTGCGCCGGGCAAGCGCGCCGATCTGGTGCGCGTGCGCGTCGTCGAGAAGATTCCGGTTCCCTCCATGGTCTGGCGCGGAGGAAAGCGTGTCTGCTGAAGTCCTTTGCCAACCGCTCAAGAGGGAACTCCCGGTCGTCCGCTCAGCCAACGAGGCTTGCGGCCAACGAGAAGGGCTTGCTCTTCAAGGACTGAACGACCGAATGAGAATCAGCGTCGACTTGCTCGAGGACGCCGCAACGTTCTCGGCGGTTGCGGGAGAGTTCCTGCGCTCGCGGCCGGTTCACCACAACCTGATGCTCACTCTGCTGGATGGCCGCCTGACCCGGCCTGAGCCGGGCCGCTATTGGGTCGCCACTCGCGACGGAGAGGTCGCCGGGGTAGTCTTTCAATCTCCGCTGACACATTCCGCGTTGCTGGTTCCAATGGAGCCTGAAGTGCTCGCTGCTCTAGCCGACGCGATGGCAGAAACGGGGGCCGCTCTTCCAGGCGTGAGTGGCGAAGCCGCAACGGCCGCCAGCTTTGCGGGCCGATGGACGGAAAACACGAAGTCGGCAGCGGTTCCGAGGCAGGGACTTCGCATTTACGAATTGGACGGGCTAAAGGAGATCGGTTCAGTCGAGGGCAATCTGCGGAAAGCAGAAGAATCGGATCGCGCCCTGGCAGAGCGCTGGGCGCGCGAGTTTCAGACCGAGACCCACGAGCCATCCAGCGATCCCGCGCCCAGGGTCGATGCCTGGCTTGCAGCAGGGCAGATTTGGTTATGGCAGAACGGCGAAGCGGTGTCGATGACAGTGACTCGAAAATCTGCCCAGGGAGTCGTCCGGCTTGGGGGCGTGTATACTCCTCCTGAGAAACGGGGCCGTGGCTACGCGACGGCCTGCGTTCATGGCATCTCGAAGGCGATCACCACGGCAGGCTTCCGCTGCATCCTGTATACCGACCTGGGAAATCCAACGTCGAACTCCATCTATCGCAAGATCGGTTACCATGCGGTCAGTGAATGCCTTCACTACCGTTTTGAGCTGCCGGCGCAATCAGTTCATCATGCTCAGACAATATGAGAACCATTCATAGAGACAAGAGAGATAAGAGGATAGAGCGATGACCGACGATTTGACGTTGAAGAATGCCAAAATCGTAACGCCTACTGAAATTGTGGAAGGATCTGTCCATCTTCGCGACGGCTTGATTGCCGAGATTCAATCCGGAAAGAACGGACCGGCTAGCGCCATCGACCTCGACGGCGACTACCTCATTCCCGGCCTCGTCGATCTGCACACCGATAATTTCGAGCGCCTTGTAAGGCCGAGGAACAGTGTGGATTGGCCGGTGACGGCTGCCTTGGTGGCGCACGACGCTCAGATGGTCTCCGCCGGAATCACCACCATCTTCGATTCGCTTTACGTAGGATTCCTCGGCTTCGGGTCCCGCAGCTTCGACACGCTCAAGAATACGATCGCTGAGTTAGACACATGCCGGAGAAGTCTGATGTTTCGTGGAGATCACTTGCTCCACCTGCGCGCCGAGGTATCGATGGAAGTGATGCCCGAGCAGTTCGCCTCGGTTTATCCTGAGCCCAGCGTGCGGCTTGTTTCCCTGATGGATCATACGCCGGGACAGCGGCAGTGGAGAGATCTCGACAAGTATGTCGCCATGGAGAAGAGGGATTTTCATCTCACGGAAGAAGAGATCAATAACTTCCTGAAGACTTCAAAAGAACGGCATGAGAAAGTCTCGCCGGCAAACCGCGTTAAGGTGATATCGATGGTGAAAGGTCATTCCGTGGTACTTGCCAGCCACGATGATACGACAGTCGAGCATGTCGATGCGGCTCATGCGGAGGGTATTACCGTTTCCGAGTTTCCCACGACAATCGAAGCGGCGGAAAGAGCGCGCGCCAGGGGAATGCATATCGTGGCCGGTTCGCCGAACCTGGTGTTGGGACGGTCGCACTCCGGCAATGTATCCGCGGAGGAACTTGCCCGCCGCGGCCTGCTGGATGCGCTTGCTTCCGATTATGTCCCATCCAGCCTGCTGCATGGCGCGTTCCTGCTCAACGAGAGGCTTGCAATGCCGCTGCCCGAGGCGATCAAGATGGTCACGATGGCTCCGGCGCGCATCGCAGGATTGCACGACCGCGGCAGCATCGAGACGGGCATGCGCGCCGATCTGGCGCGCGTGAAGATAGTGCAAGGCCTTCCACTTCCACTGGCGGTTTGGCGCGAAGGAGTGCGCGTGTGATCGCCGAGCGACTGCGAATGCTCTTCGCTCCCAAACATCAGCACCTGAATCTCATCCGCTTTCTCATACAGAGGGACTGCGAATGACAAGGCCTCCACAGATCGTGGCGATGGGCGGCGGCGGTTTCTCAATGGAACCGGAGAACCCGTTGCTTGACCGTTTCATACTCTCAACGGTGCGAGTACCGGAGCCGAAGGTCTGTTTCCTGCCCACGGCGAGCGGAGATGCTCAGAGCTACATCGACAAGTTCTATGCTGCATTTCGTCTCCTGCCCTGTGTTCCGGCGCATCTTTCGCTCTTCAAGCCACCCTGCGCCGATCTGCGCGCCTTCGTTCTAGCGCAGGATGCGATCTATGTCGGCGGCGGCAACACTCGCGCCATGCTTGCTCTGTGGCGTGAGTGGGGTTTGGATTCGATTCTTCGCGAGGCCTGGCTCTCCGGCGTGGTCATGGCGGGGTTGAGCGCGGGATCTCTTTGCTGGTTCGAGCAAGGCGTGAGCGATGCGGTCGCTCCCGGCGAACTGAGACCGATCGAGTGCCTGGGCTTCCTCGGTGGAAGCCATTGTCCGCATTATGATGGGGAACCCGGACGCCGCCCCGCTTATCACCGGCTGATCCTGGAGGGAGAGCTGGAGGCGGGATACGCCGTGGATGATGGCGCCGCATTGCATTTTATCGGCGAGAGGCTGGCAAAGATCGTGAGTTCCCGGCGGTTGGCCAAAGCCTACTCTGTGCGGCGTTCCGATGAAGGGGTCGAGGAGGTTGCTCTCGATACCGAGTGGCTCGCTTCACAAGGGGGAGACGGAGCGTGATCGCCACTAGAATCGGTCGAATGAATATTCATATTACCGGCGCTTCAGGAAGTGGCGTTACGACCTTAGGCAAGGCGCTGGCCCAAGAGTTGGGCTCTTTGCATCTCGACATCGACGATTATTTCTGGATGCCCACCGATCCGCCCTACACAACAAAGCGCCCGCGGGAGCTGCGACTGGCGCTGTTGAGGGAAGCGTTTGCACGAGCCTCCGGCACGGGATGGGTTCTCTCCGGCTCCATCCTGGAATGGGGCGATCCGCTGATACCGCTCTTCGACTTGGCGATCTTCGTTTCAACTCCGACGGAGTTGCGGCTGCAACGCCTTCGCGCGCGCGAGGCGGTCCAGTTCGGAGCCGAAGCGATTGCTCCCGGTGGCTCGCGACACAAAGAACATGAGTGGTTTATCGCATATGCCGCGGCTTACGACGAAGAGAAGCACGAGGGGCGCAGCCGCGCGCGACATGAGGCGTTGCTCGCCCAACTTCCTTGTCCTGTCTTGCGACTGGACGGAAGCCTGCCGATCTCCGCACTTGTGCAGCAAGTCATCAGCAAGCTGGGACAACTCAGCGAGTTGTCCCAGCTGCCGCAACGGTTATAAGTATTTCTCGACAAACTCCTCGGCGCTGAGCTTGCGCAGGTCCGGCATTGCGAGTTCGAGCTTTTCGCGCGGCCAATCCCACCATGCAATCTTGAGGAGTCCTTCCTGCACTTTTTCATCGAAGCGGAAGCGAATGAGTTTTGCGGGAACGCCGCCGACGATGGCAAACGGCGGCACGTCCTTAGAGACCACCGCACCTGCTCCGACGCCGGCTCCTGTGCCGATCTTGACGCCTGGCAGAATCACCGCGCCGTGTCCGATCCACACATCGTTTCCAAGAGTGACCCGGTGCGCTTTGCGCCAACCGAAGAACTCTTCATCGTTTTCGACGGCAAAGCCGTAGGACTCGCTGCGGTAAGTGAAATGATGCAGCGCGGCGCGCCACATCGGGTGGTTGCCCGGATTGATGCGGTTGGCCGATGCAATGGAACAGAACTTTCCTATGTCGGCCCATACGATGCTGCATCCGTCGCAAACGTACGAATAGTCGCCGAAGGTGGACTCTCCCATCGAGGTGCGTGGGCCAATCGATGTGTAGGCCCCGAGCACGCACTCGCGAACGTGGGCGGTCGGATCGATGCGCGGTTCCAGCCCAAGCGGCTGTCTTCTGGGCCGTGCCTGATCCGCGGGTGGATCGGGCAGAGTTTCCATTGGTTCAAGGTGTGTCGTGGCCATGTCTTCCTCTCCATTCATTGAATTGAATCGTCAATCGAAATCAGTGGGCGGTTGTGTCCTCGAACTCCCGGCGCAGCATCGCCTCCACCTCGGGCAAGGACCTCATGCATTGCGAAAAAATGCGCTCATGGCTTGCGGCGCTGAAGCCCTCGATGCGCAACGAAAGAACGGCCTCTGTTCCGGACTCGCGGACCAGAACGACTCCGTCGCACAGGACGAAACGGAGGCCGTCGATCTCCATGATGCCTGCCTCGGGAAATGCTGTCGCCAAAGCGGCCGCCGCCTTCGCGTAGGTGAGCAATCCGATTGGAATGCGCAACTCCGGCGTGGTGTAGATTCGAGGCAGACCGCGCCTGAGCTGAGCGAGGGACTGACCTCTACGTTGCACAATATCGAGAACGAAGAGGGCGGCAAAGAGTCCATCGTCTCCGCCATCCAGCTCCTTGAAAAAGTAGTGGCCGCAGGCGTCAAGGCCCAGTAGCGCCTGATCGGCCACCATCCGGCCGCGCATGAAGGCATGACCGGTACGTTCGAGGATCGGAACTCCTCGATTTTGCTCGATTGAGCGCCGTACGATGTCGGAGCACTTTACATCGACGACGATCTTGCCGTTCGTTGACCCGGTCCTCCGCTGCTCTTCAAGCACCGCGTCTGCCAACAGGAGAGCGATCTCATCTGGCGAAACGAATTCTCCATCTTCATCGACAAAGGCAACACGGTCGCCATCGCCGTCCCACGCAATGCCGATGGAGTTCGGTACTTCCACAACCGCGCGGCGCAAGCGCGTGAGATTGGATGCGCGTGAGCAATCGGGCGAGCGGTCAGGAAAGTTGCCATCGGCGATACACGAGATGCAGGCAACCGCGAAGCCAAGGCGCCGAAAAATCTCCGGCGCAACCTCCGACCAGGCTCCGTTTCCCGCATCAAGGACGACTCTGCGTGGAGCAGCCTTTCGGTGGTTGCTTTGACCGAGGCTATCCCAACGGGCGAGAGCGGTTTGAATGTACTCGTGGATTACTTCGATCTGTTCGAACTTGCCCTGAATCGGGCCCTGGATCGAGCGAGAGGCGGGCTCCCTGGCCAATTCGCGGGCCAATTCGCGTATTTGTGCGAGTTGCTCCGGAGTCGTAGGCAGCGAGCCCAGCATCAGCTTCAGTCCATTGTGAGCGGCGGGGTTGTGCGAGGCGGTTACGATCAGCACGGCATCCGCGCCGATGCGGCTGGCGGCAAAGTATGCCAGAGGCGTCGGGCCTTGTCCGGCATCGAGAACCTGAACGCCGGTTTGCAGCAGTCCCTCGCAGAGAGCGCTCTTCAACTCCGGCGTACTCAACCTGAAGTCGCCCGCCACCAGAACGCGGGATGAGAGTGGAAGCAGAGTTCCAATGGCGCTGCCGATATCGCGAAAGAGGCGAGGCGAGACAACATCGGGATAGATGCCGCGAAGGTCGCAAGGCTTCCACGGGTCCGACTCCGGCAACAGCTCTTCGGTGTCCGTGGCAGTTCTCAATGTCATAAAGGCCTCAAGCGAACGCGATCCAGAAGACGAAATGCTGCCCCCGGAAAGGCTTCGTGAAAGATGCAGATCGAGTCGATAAGCATCGGATGCTCACACGCCGATGCAAAGCGCGAGCGGAGATAAGGCTCGAAGAGCGAAAGGGACTTTGTGTGCATGGAACTGGTGAGCGACATATGGAACTTCCAGGTGTCGAAGACGTACGGGTAGCCCCATCGCAGCACATGCGCCCGCTCGCTTGGGGAGAGTGAGCCGCGCAAGCGCTGAGTCGTCTCCTCTTCGGTTGCCGGAGCGCGAAAGCGATCGAAGTAGCTGACGCTGTCGGCGGCGAGGCGAGAGAACTCCTCACTCGGCGCGGAGAGAATGAGAGCGAGGAAACGTCCAAGAGCGCCAACCTCGAGGAGAGGCGCGTAAAAGGCGTCGTGAGTGTAAGCGAATTCGGAAAGCGCCGCGTGCAAGTCCTCGAATGTGGCATTGTCCGCAAGCCGGAAGGGAGGCTTGAGGGTGGCATGAAAGCCATATCGGCGCGGACTATCGGTTACGCGCAACCAATCTTCATGCCGGATGTGGTCCGGCAGATTTGGCTCGATCGCAGCGCCGGTAACCGCGTCGCGGCCGAGCCATTGACTGCCCTGGTCGTAAAGCGGCGCGCTTGGGCTGGGGCAAAAATAAACTCCGTATCGTGAGGTCTTCCCGTTTAACTCATGCATCATCGATGACTTCCCTTGATTGATTCCCGCTACCGCGTAGACTGGAGCATGCGTCCGTTGTCATGATCTTTCATTGTTGAGCTGTGCGCCTCGTGAACCTTCGGATTGGTTGCAGTATACGAAATCTCCGGTTCGGACAAATGAGCGAACTGAATCTGAAAGAGCCGCCAGTATAACCCGCGCCGTGCGAGCAGCTCCTCATGGTTGCCGACCTCGGCTACCTTGCCTTTGTGCATCACGAGAATGCGGTCGGCCGAGAGTATGGTCGACAGACGATGGGCGATCACAATCGACGTTCTGTTTTCAAGCAGCCGGCCCATGGCGCCGCGAATGCGGGCTTCGGTCTCGGGATCGATGTTTGAAGTGGCCTCGTCCAGCAGCAGATATTGCGGATCGTGAGCCAGGGCGCGGGCAAAGGCGATCATCTGCTTCTGCCCGGTAGAGAGATTGTCGCCGCGCTCCTGCACCCAAGTCTCAAGGCCATCGGGTAAATCCCGCAGCAGCGCGTCCAGTCCGATCTGGTGGGCTGCCCGCAGCGCATCTTCATCGGTCAATACCTCGGAGCCGAAGCGGATATTATCCAGGATCGTTCCTTCGCGAACATAAGTGTCCTGAAGAACGACGCCAAACTGGCGGCGCAGGTCCGAGGGGTGCATATCCCAGATGTCGACGCCTCCAATACAAATTGTTCCTCGCTGCGGCTTGTAGAACCGCAAGAGCAGATTGCTCATCGTCGTCTTGCCGGCTCCCGTGTGGCCGACGATCGCCAGCATCTCACCCGCGCGAATGTTGAAACTCACATCGTTCAATACCCATCGGTCCTGCTTGTAGGCGAACCAAACGTTGCGAAACTCGACGTCGGCGCACTCGGGTATTGCCTTGGTTTCTTCCTCGATGTCAGGTAGAACTTCCGTGTCGAGCAGAGCAAAGACCTTTTCCGCGGAGACGATGCTTGTTTGCAAGACGCCATAGCGCTCGCTGATCTCCTGGATCGGGCGCAAAAAGCGGCTTCCATATTGCAGGAAAGCGACCAGTGTACCAATCGTGAGAGCTCCATTGTGGAGAAGGTGAGCACCCATGATGAGAAGCCCTGCTTGCGAGATGGTGCCAAGCAGCTCGATCGACGGCATGAACCATGCGTTTGCGGTGACCCACTCCTTCGATGCAATCATGTGTTCCCGGTTGATGGTATCGAAGGCATCCAGGCTTGGCTGCTGCCGATTGAAGAGATGGACCACGTAGATGCCGTTGACGTGTTCGGCAATGAATGCGTTGATTCTGGCCAGCAGGATGCGGACCTTTTGCTGGCTGCGGGTAATCATGCGGCGAAATATCGTGGTGAGGATGACGAAGACTGGAATGACCGCGGCGAGCACGAGCGTCAAGTGCCAGTTCAAACCGAGCATTGCGGCAAGAAAGAACAAGGTCATGACCGCGTTCGCCAGCAATGCGACGATTCCGTTGGCAAAGAGATCGTTCAACGCTTCGATGTCGGTGGTGAGGCGCGTGACCAGCCTTCCGGCCGGCGTCACATCGTAATAGGCGATCGGCAGGCGGTGCAGATGCTTGAGCAGCTTGCGTCGCAAGTCGGCCATCGCCATCTGGCCGGTCCACTGCGCGAGAAAGTTCTGCGTGCTATCGATCGCGAGCGTCAGCGCCAGTACGCCGAGATAGGCGCAAGAGAGCAGGGCGATCCCTCGCGTCGCGTCGCCGGGCAACAAGCCGGAAAGAAAGCCGGCCTTTGGCGCATGTCTCAAAAAATAGACATCGATGGCGATCGAAAGAATCAGGGGATTGAGGATCTGCAACAAAGTTGACAGGAGAGAGCAGACGAGGGAGGCGACCACGCCGGGCCAGTAAGGCAACAGCATCTTCAGCAGGCGAGAAAGAAGGAACCAGTCGCGAACCTTTGCGGAGATCTCCTCTGCATTGGCGCCGGGGTCGCCCATGCCTCTTCCGCCTCCTCCTCCTCCGCCAAAGCCGCCGCCGATGCCGAATCCGAATCCGCTCACATGACCTCCAATTCTTCTTCAAGCACTTGAAGGCGCGCCAGGTTTGCGTAACGTCCCCGCTTCTCGACGAGCGTCGAGTGCGTGCCCTGTTCGACAATGCGGCCATGCTTGAGAACAACAATGTGATCGGCCTGCATGGCGGTGGCCACGCGGTGGGTGACGAGAATCGTCGTCCGTTCCGCCATGATGCTCTTCAAATGCTGAAGAATGCGCTGCTCGGTCACCGAGTCCACGCTGGAGAGCGCATCGTCCAGCACCAGGATGCGCGGGTTTTTCAGGACTGCCCGCGCGATGGCGATCCGCTGCTTCTGGCCTCCGGAAAGCATGATTCCGCGCTCCCCGACGATGGTCTCGAAGCCGGCCGGCAATGCAGCCAGGTCGGGATCGAGTCCGGCGATCGTCGCGGCGTGCGAGATCTCGTCCTCCGAAGCGGATTCGATCCCGAAGGCGATGTTCTCCGCGAGAGTGATGCTGAATAGGAAGGTCTCCTGCGGAACGACCCCAACCAGCGAACGCAGACGAGTCAATGGAAGCTCCCGGCAGTCGATGCCGTCGACCAGGATGCTGCCCCGGCTGGGATCGATGGTGCGCGTCAGCAGCTTGACCAGTGTGCTCTTGCCCGATCCAGTCTCCCCCAGGATGGCCAGCGTGGCTCCGGCCGGAATATCGAGATCGATCGAATCCAGCGCCGTATGTTCGCCGAAAAAGACGCTTACCTGGCGGAGCGAGATGCTGCCGGGGGCCTCGAGATCGAGGGCCTCGACGGCGCTGTTCGATTCAAGCCACTGGCCTGGATCGATTGCGGGCGTTTCGTCAAAGAGCAGCTTCAGGCGTCCGACCGAGGCCATACCGCGCTGCATCAGATTAACGACGCGGCCCAGGTTGGAGATGGGGCGCACAAGCATGGCCATGTAGGTTGTGAACATGACGAAGTTACCGACGCTCAACCGATGCGCGAGCACCAGTGCTCCGCCGTACCAGAGAACGATGAGCACGGAGATGCCGGTAATGAAGGTCAGCAGAGGATCGAGCGTGCTGGAATAGATGCCCAGGATGCAGTTGGAGCGCACATACGACCGGTTCATTCCTTCGAAGCGATGCTGCTCGGCCTCTTCGCGGACGAAGGAACGAACAACGCGAGCTCCGGCGATGGTCTGCTGCACGGCCGCGCTCATGGTGGAAAAAAGGGCCTGAATTCGATCGAAGCGCCGCCGGATGACCTTGCCAAAGCGCATCAGCAGCAGCACCGCGAAGGGCGACGGCAAGAGCGCGACTGCGGTCAGCCTCCAATTCACAGAACCCAAAACGACGATTGCGACCGGCAGAGAGACGAGTGATTCCAGAAGGGAAGTGAATCCGGGCCCCAGCATCATCCGGACCGCGTTCAGATCGTTTGTCGCCGAGGCCATCACGTCTCCGGTGCGCGTGTGCCCCCAGAATGTTGCATCAAGCCGGAAGAGATGCTGAAGAAGGTCCCTGCGCATCGAATACTCGACGTTGCGCGACGTTCCGATGAGGTTGAGCCGTGCCACGGTCTGGAATGCGGAGCGTGGAATGGCTACGCCGACAATGGCCAGGCCGATCCACACAATGCTCTCGTGGGCGCTGCCTCTTGCACCCGTCAAGGTGTTGATCCCAGACCTGATCAGAAGCGGAATGACGAAGGCGACGCCGTCGCGGCCGATCATCCCGGCGATGCCGATAAGGAGCGCGCGCGGATATTCCCTCAGGTACGCCCAGACGAAGGCGAATCGTTGACGAAAAGGAACAAATGCCTCGTCCTGTATGAATCTATTGGATGAAGTCGCCTGCACGAAGCAATTGTAGTACGTATACGAATTAATCGACTGTGAAAATCTGATGTATAGACGGGACCATTCGTCGCAATATCGTCTGTCCTCACGAAAGATAAGCAATTTTTTTCACATCGTTGAAATACTTCCTGCGATTTCGTATGGCATGATCTGCTTATTCGTATACGCAAGAGATGATCTGACGACGAACAACATGCAGCGGTTTTTCTCCGGTTTGCGAAGGGATTGCACCTCAGGGCGTCGGGCAGGTCTTAGCTCCGTTTGCATCGATTGGGAATGAGGGATGGGTTCTGGAATGACAACCGAAATTCAGAACGGGAATTCGAATGGAACAGGCCGCCTTGGACTGGGCCCCGACTACACGCTGTGTGAATGCGATTTGGAGCCGCTGAAGCAGTTGGTTTCGCGGCTGGAACTGTCTCATCCGGTAGAAATCCGGAGAACCCCTTCGGTCTGCCTGACGATGGTCTCCGCCGAAGACTCGCTGGAAAGCCAGAAGTTCTTTCTCGGCGAGGCTCTCACGACCGAGTGCGAGGTTGCGGTTGAAGGGCAACCCGGATTCGGTCTTTGCCTGGGCGATGAGCCGGTCAGGGCCTATTGCATCGCGGTCGTAGACGCGCTGTTGCATGGGGAGCGTCCTGCCCTGGGCGAGATCGAAGCCTTCCTTCGCGAGCAGGGAAAGATTGTCGCGCGCAGGGATCAGGATGAATTTGATTTAGTGCTCCAGACGCAGGTTGACTTCAAGCTGATGGAGGAGGAATGAGCGCTTTGGCGGAAGTAAAGCCCTACAACCAGGTCTTCGATGGCCAGAAACACTACCGGACTCTGCTGCAATGCACAGCGCGGCCAGGAACTATCGGTCAACTTGACGATGCCAAGGTGGAAGTTCCATCGCAACTGAACCGCGCTACCGCGCTGCTTGCGCTCGCGCTCTTCAGCGGGGACATCACGTTCTGGATCAATGAAGGGGCAGCGGCCGCCGCGAATTTCATTCAGCGCGAGACCAATGCCATGACGGCCCCTGCGGATAAGGCCGATTTCCTGGTTTTTACCGACATCGACCGGATCGAGGAGCTTTTACAAGCAAAGCAGGGCACTCTCTCGTTTCCGGACCTGGGCGCGAGCGCGGTGCTGCAGGTTCAAGCCATCTCTCCGGCTCCGCTGGCGGAGTCGTTGCGTCTGAGACTCACAGGGCCGGGAATTGAAACGGAGACAGTGGTTTTTGTTTTGGGCGCATCCGAGGCATTCTTTGAGACTCTGCGGGAACGGAATGCGGAGTTTCCGATCGGCGTGGATACTTTCTTGACCTGCGACAGCTTGTCGGCGGGTCCGTGTGTCATGGCTCTGCCCCGCACTACACGCGTGCATTGGGAGCGGGTTTAAGAGCAGCTTCAACCGTTTTGCTGGGATGGTGGCGATATGGGTTATGTAGCAGTCAAGGGCGGAGAGGACGCGATCGGGAACGCGAATAAACTGGTTGACTACTTCCGTTGGAAGGGCCGGACCAAGCCGATCGAACTCGATCAGGCGCGCACTCAGATGCGGCTGGCAGTGGACCGGGCCATGGGCGAGGGATCGCTCTATGCGCCGGAGTTGGCAGCGCTGGCGCTGCTGCAAGTGGAGGGCGACACCTTCGAAGCGGCGTTTCATTTGCGCGCCTACCGCGCGACGCTCGAGCGCCGCTACACTTCTGAGGTCATCGACACGCGAGAGATGTTCGTGCAGCGCCGCATCTCTTCAACCTTCCGCGATATACCTGGCGGCCAGATCCTCGGCCCCACGCGGGACTATTCTTTCCGGCTTCTGAATCCCGCCCTGCTCAATGCCAGCCTCGGCTCGATCGAGAAGTTTATCGCCGATCTCAAAGACGAGATCGATCCCAAGAAACTGCATGAGATGACCACTTACAAGAAAGTTATCGACATCTTCCTGAAGGAAGGCCTGATGAGCAGGAAGCCGCGTGAGGGCGAAGACCGGCGCGTCTTCGATGTAACCCGCGAGGCGATCAAGTTCCCGGTGCCGCGTTCCGCCGCGTTGCAGATGCTGGCCCGCGCGGACACGGGCGCGCTGATGTGCATGGCTTACAGCACCATGCGCGGCTTCGGCATGTCGCACGGAACGGTGGGCGAGTTGCGCGTCGGGGACGTGCTGGTGAAGGTTGTGGACAAGCGCGGACGGACGCGCATCATCGGCAAGATCAAGGTTACCGAGGCAGAGATGGTCGGCGGCTCCGGCCGCGGCCAGACAGCCGATAGCGGCCGCGCGGCAAAAAGGAGTCCAGCGCCGCGGTACTCGATCGGCTACGGTCTTTGCTTTGGCCAGAACGAGACCAAGGGCATCTGCATGGGCATGGTGGAAAGCGCGCTGCGCACCCCGAATCCTGACAATCCCGCAAACAATCAGGAGTTCGTTCTGTATCACACCGAGGTGATTGAGGGTTACGGATTTACCAACCACCTCAAGCTGCCGCACTATGTCACCTTCCAGGCGGGAATGGAAGGCGCTCGCAGAAACGCCAGGAGAAACGCGGAACAAGGAAAGCAAGTGGCCGTGAGCGCGGGCGTGGAGGAAAACAATGATTGAAAACCTCAAGTTCCAGCATAGTTTCAACTATGCCTACATCGACGAGTACACCAAGAAAGAGATCCGCCGCAAGACGCTCAAGGCGGTTTGCATACCCGGCTATCAGGTTCCTTACTCATCGCCGGAGATGCCGATCTCGCGCGGGTGGGGAACGGGCGGCTTGCATGTCACGCTTTCTCTGGTCGGGCCCGACGATGTGCTCAAGATCATCGACCAGGGCAGCGACGCCAGCGTGAACGCCTGCAATCTGCGCAACTTCGTCAAAGAGATGTCCAACTGCGCTTTGACCTTCGACACGGCGGAGGCGACGCTGATCCAGACTCGCCATCGCGTTCCCGAAGAGATCTTGACCGAGAAGCAGATCCTGGTTCTCCAGGTGCCGCAGCCGGAGGTTCTCCGCGGCGTGGAGAGACACGAGGCCAAGACTCGCATCATGCACGGGGAGGCCGATTACGCCAAGATCTGGGTGACCCTTTACGAGGCCTATGTAAGAACCGGCGGGCTGCGCAGCGGGGCCGGCCATCCCATGATGGTCAACGGGCGTTATGTTGCCACGCCCTCTCCGATTCCGAGCTGGGATGTGCCGAATCTGAGCATGGCCCGCTGCCTCTATCTCTTTGGCGCGGGACGCGAAAAGCGCATCCACTGCGTTCCTCCCTTCACACGCGTCGAGCCGCTTGAGTTTGAAGATATCCGATTCAAGGTTGAGGAGTTTGCCGGCGTCAGGTGCTCCGTGTCGGGCCAGGACAAGGCCTTTATGGATCAGATCTACGCCGACGACCTGAGCAGCAGTTATGTGGTCAACGACAGCAACTTCCTTGACAAACTGCGGAAGGGTCCCCGGCCGCCGCAAAGACTTTTTACCAATCCCGAATAGAAATGAAGGCCGCGATGGATAACCATTGGTTGTTGCGTGTTCGTAACCTGTCGAAAGTCTACGGCGAAGCTACGCCGGAAGTGCTTGAACGGACAGGACCGAGATTCAACTCGAATGTCTGCCCGAGGACCGGAGCTGTCGTCGCCGTAAGCGGCATCAATTTCGATCTCTATCCGGGCGAGGTGCTTGGCGTCGTCGGAGAGAGCGGCTCAGGCAAGAGTACGCTGGTTCAGATGCTCTACTTCGACCAGGAGGCGACTTGGGGCGAGGTGAACTTCAAGCCCGTCGAAGACGGCGCGGCCAACCTGTTCGATCTTTCCAACCAGAAGAAGCGCTACATTCGCAATCACCTGATGGGCATGGTCTATCAGAATCCACGCGACGGTTTGAATTTCCGCTTTTCGTCGGGAGGCAATATCGCCGAGAAGCTGCTGATGGCCAATGTATTTCATGTTGGAAAGATTCGCATCCGCGCCACCGACCTGCTGACGAAGACTGAAGTTCCGGTCAAGCGCATGGATGAGTCGCCGGCGCGCTTCAGCGGCGGCATGCAGCAGAGAGTGCAGATCGCCAAGGCGATGGCCAACAACCCGCCGCTTCTCTTGTTGGACGAGGTAACCAGCGGGCTGGATGTCTCAGTGCAGGCAAAGGTGCTCGACCTGATTCGCGGCCTGCAGCGTGATCTCGGCGTCTCGATGATCGTCGTCTCTCACGATCTTGGCGTGATACGGATGTTGACCGACCGCACCATGGTTCTCAAGCACGGCCAGATTGTTGAGCAGGGACTGACCGACCAGATCCTGCAAGACCCGCAAGATGGATACACGCAGCTTCTGGTCAGTTCGCTGCTCTAACTTGAGCAAATACGGACGGCCCGAGCCGAAGAGACGAGGAGCAGATGGAAAAAATATTGAGAATTGTGGACCTGCAAAAACGGTTCGAGCTACACATCCTCAATGAGAAATCGATTGAGGCGCTGCATCAGGTCTCATTCGAGATGGACGAGGGGGAGATCATCGGACTCACCGGCAAGACCGGCTCGGGCAAATCCACCTTGATGAAATGCATCTATCGAACCTATCTCGCCACTGAGGGCAAGATACTCTACGCAACCGGCCAGGGAAAGACCGTCGACCTTGCCAGCGCAAACGAGCATGAGGTTCTTCGGATTCGCAGATCTGAGATGACCTATTGCTCGCAGTTTCTCCAGGTCATTCCCCGCGTGCCTGCGCTCGATGTGGTTGCCTCGGCCCTTGTGTCGCGCGGCACCACGCTTGAAGAGGCAAGGAAGCTCACGTGCGAGTGCCTGGAACGGCTGAGCCTTCCTTCGGATCTGTGGGATGCCTATCCGGCGACCTTCAGCGGCGGCGAGCAGCAGCGCATCAACATTGCCCGCGCCATGATCTCGCGTCCGCGCATTCTGCTGGTCGATGAACCGACGGCCTCTCTCGATCTGAAGACCAAGGATGCGGTGATCGAAATGCTGCTCGATCTCAAGCGGGCCGGAACGTCGATCATTCTGATTACTCACGACGAACATACGTTGCGGAGAATGGCCGAACGCTCGCTGAATCTGGAAAACGGGCATCTCAAAGAAGTTGTCTACGCTTGAGGGGAATGATGAAGCGCCTGTGGAAGAGTCTGATCGTGCTTTCCATCGCGATGCTGTGTCTCTCGCTGGGCAGTTGCAGGGCAAGCCATGCGAGCGATGGACGGCCGGCAGTGTTGCACTTTGCATTTTCTCCGCAACAGGAGCAGTTAGAAGGGGGCGGGCTGCGCAAGGAGTTGATGCGCAAGTATCTTCAGGAACAACTGCACATGCCGGTCGATGTCGTAAAAGTAGAAGGATACGCCTCGACCATCGAGGCCATGCGCACGGAAAAGATAGATCTTGCAAACTTCGGTTCGCTTAGCTACACCATCGCGGCGCAGACTGCGGGCGCCGAGGCGATTACGGCCATGGGTAATCCCGACGGCACACTGGGTGGTTATCGGTCTGTGATCGCAGTGCCTAGAAACAGCCCGTATCACTCTCTTCAGGATTTGAAGGCTCATGCGAAGGATATTGTCTTTGCTTTTGGCGATCCTGCTTCGACCTCCGGCAATCTCTATCCCCGCGTGGGCCTGCTGAACGCGGGCATCAATCCGGAGAAAGACTTTAAGAAGGTAATCTTCGCCGGCACGAGTCAACCTGCAACGGTCCTGATGATTAAAGCAGGCAAAGTTGATGCGGGAGGGTTTATGCAAGCCGCAGCTAACCGGTTGCTCCTCACGCATAAGATTGATGCCTCCGACATCAATGTGATTTGGACCTCGGATCCTATTCCTAACTCCTGCTATGCCGTTCGCAAGGGGCTTCCTGAACAACTGAAGAAGGATATTCAGGCGGCGTTGATTGCAATTCCCACCAAAGATCCTGCGCTCTGGGCTAATCTTCTTAGCCTGCGGAGCACAATGTCGATCACTGGAACGCAATATGTCCCGGTCAAAGACTCGGACTATGACGGGCTCAGAAGATATTCGGGCCAGGTCAAGGACTTCAACTTTGTAGAAAAGTAGGCTTCCATGCTTCATGTTTCTAACATTGTCGTAAAACTCCCGAGTGGCAAGCGGCTAGTCGACCGGGTAAGTTTCACGGTCGGTCGGGGCGAGTTCGTTGGAATTCTCGGATCGAGCGGAGCCGGCAAGTCTCTCACACTTCGGTGCATTGTTGGACTCACAAAGCCTAACGAAGGCGAAATCACGCTCAACAGTCCATCCGGCAAGAGCTATCGCTCGACGAATGTTGGCCCGAAGGAATTGCGCAGGGCGCGTCGCCACATTGGACTTATCTTTCAAGGATCGAATCTGGTCAAGCGACTCACGGTCCTGGAGAATGTGATGCTCGGCCGCCTTGGGCACATCAGTCCTGTGCGCAGTTGGCTTCTTGGCTTCAAGGACTCCGAAGCGCGCGAAGCAATGGTGGCGCTGGACGGAGTCAAGATGGCCCCGTTTGCCGCGCGGCTGGCCGGTTCGCTCAGCGGCGGCGAAATGCAGCGCGTCTCTATCGCTCGAGCTATGCATCAGCGGCCCTTGATCTATCTTGCCGATGAGCCGATCTCCAGCCTCGACCCAAAGAATGCGGATGCGATCATGTCGATCCTACAGCCTCTCTCGCGAGAGACGCCGGTGATCGGCGCCTTTCATCAGCCGGCAGCCGTTGCCAGGTATTGCACACGCGCCATAGGCATACGCATGGGCAAGATCGTCTACGACGGCCCGGCGCAAATCTCGGCTCGTCAACTCGAATACATCTATGGCGGATCGGACGGAGAACCTGGCTCGCAGGCCTGGGAATCGGACTCGCAGCCGCCTTTCTTCGATTCCGGCATCGAGGCCGCGCTGCATCAAGGGGTGGCCGTCTAAATGGGTCTATCGAATTCACAGTCGTCCCGGCAAGAGCCTCCGTTCCTGGAATGGAAGCAAAGCATCACCGGCCGGCGCAGGAAGCTGGCTACCGTTGTCGTTGTTCTGGCTCTTTTGGTCGCTTTCACGTCATGGCGTTGCGATGTCAGTCTTGGGTCGCTGATTACGGGATACGAGCGAATCGTTCCGCTGCTGGGAATGTTCTTTCCCCCGGATTGGTCAGGACTGGTTGGCATGCTGCAGCCGCTCGCGGTCACCGTCGTGCTGGCGATGGCGGCCACAATCATGGGTATGTGCCTGTCTTTGCCTTGCGCGCTTGCTGCGTCCTCAAACCTCGCGCCCGGACCGATGCGCTTGGCCATGCGTGCATTCATCGCGCTGGAGCGGGGCTTGCCGGAGATTGTCCAACTGCTTCTGCTCATCGCCATATTCGGATTGGGCGTCGTACCCGGTCTCATTGCGCTCTCCATCAGCAGCATTGGGATGCTGGCCAAACTGCTTGCCGACGCAATTGAAGAGATTGAACCGCAGATGCTCGAGGCCGTGGCTGGAACAGGCGCCACGCGGTCACAGGTCATTCGCTATGCGGTCGTTCCGCAGATTCTTCCAGCATTGTTTGCCAATGGCCTGTTTCAGTTTGAATTCAACGTTCGTACAAGTATCATCCTTGGCGCGATCGGCGCAGGCGGAATCGGGTATGTGATGAGAACCTCCATGATGTCCATGGACTATCGAACCTCCTGCATGGCCACTCTGCTCACGCTCGCCCTGGTCTTCTCGACGGAACGAGTATCGGACTTCCTTCGAGCGCGCATCCTAAGCGGAGGGTTGCTGCGATGAGCATCGATGTCCCAGCCGGCGCTCTGCCGTCGCGCAAATTCCGCCTCACGATCGTCTACATTGTGTCAGTGTTTGCCACATTGTTCTTTCTGTTCTGGTTTCTGGATCTAAGCCCGGATAGCATCTTCGTTGACTTCCGCTTTATTCCGGATCTCGCGCACCAGATGTTTCCCCCCAACATCGCTCTTCTCTGGACCAAGAGCGCGATGTTGACCTCATTGATCGAGACGCTGTCGATGGCCTTCCTGGCCACCGTCTGCGGTGGCGGCATGGCTCTGCTCCTTGCATTTCTCGCCGCAACCAATACCACGCCGCATCAGCTCATTAGGGTCGCCGTACGCGCCTTACTGGCCATGGAGCGCTCGGTACCGCAATTGGTTGTCATTCTTGTGTTGTTGATTGCCGTCGGCATTGGACCCTTCGCAGGAGTGTTGGCTCTGACGATCGGTTCAATGGGAATGTACGGCAAGTTTTTCGCCGACGCTATCGAACAGGCCGACAGAGCGATTCTTGAATCCGTGCAGAGCGTGGGAAGCACCCGCATGCAGACGATTCGCTATGCGGTGCTGCCGCAGGTGATGCCGTCATTTGTTGCAAATCTGTTTTATGCCTTCGACTACAATCTGCGCTTGGCCGTTCCCCTGGGTATCTTCGGCGGTGGCGGCATCGGCTTTGAACTTGAATTTGCTCGCGGCCTGCTTCACTACAAGGATGTGATGGCGTACACCATTCTGATCGTAGTGATGATTACCGCCATGGAACGTATCTCCGACTGGGTGCGCCGCAGCATCATCACGCAACCGCAACTGGTCACTAAGTGACGCAATTGAAACAAGGGAGCCTCTGAAAAAAGCCATGACGGAGACCATACTGACCAATGCCCATATTGTTTGCCCCGACAGGGAATTCGATGGTTCGCTCGTGCTCGAAGACGGAATCATTGCCGAAATCCTGTCGTGTCATCTTGCCAGTGGAATCGATCTGCATGGCGCCGTCCTGATCCCCGGCGTCATCGATATCCACACCGATTATCTCGAGCGCGAGATCAGCCCGCGGCCGACGGCCAAGATCCCGCTTGAGCTGGCGTTGCATGTGATGGATCTGCGCGCTCTCAGTTGCGGCCTGACGACCGTGAGCACCGCGGCCCGCATTTCTGAGGAGCGCGAAGGCCATCCAGGCTCCTGGCGTGGAGACGGACTGGCGTTGGCGAAGAGATTTCAAGAGCTGATTCCGGAACTGCGCGCGCACCATCTGATCCATGTTCGCTGGAACACGAGCTTTACGCCGGACGAATCGGTTCTCGATCAGTTGCTGGAACTTAAGAGCATCGCCAATCTGGTCTTCAACGACGATATGCCCGGCCAGCGCCAGTTCCGTGACATTGAGGCGCTGCTCCAACAGCAAGCCACCCGCCAGAACATCTCCATCGAAGAGGCGCGGGCGCGGATGCAGGAGCGCATCGAACGGGCCAGCAAGATTAACAACCGGATGATGGTCAAGGCTCGCGTGGCCGGCAGGATTCCCCTAGGCAGCCACGACGACACCACAGTCGAGCACGTCATCGAAGCATACGAGTCCGGAGCCAGCCTGTGCGAGATGCCGTGCTCGATCGAAGCCGCGCGGAAGGCAAAGGAACTGGGCATGATGGTCTGCATGGGCGCGCCGAACTACTACCGCGGCGGTTCCCACTGCGGCAATCTCTCCTGCCACGATGCGATGGCGGAAAACCTGGTCGACATCATCTGCAGCGACTATCATTTTCCGTCGATGCTAGCCTGCGCCCTTCGTATGGCCAAGGAAGGCATGACGCTCTCCGAGGCGATCAAATTGTTTACCCTGAATCCGGCGCGGCATCTAGGGATGGCGGAGAGAACCGGCAGCATTGAAGTTGGCAAGCAGGCCGACCTCGTGGCTTTCCATCCGCACAACGGTTACGGAGATGTCGCTCGTGTCTGGGTTGACGGCAAGGAACGCTACTCATCCCTCATGGACAGAGAAAACCGGAGACAGCCGGCACTTGAAGATTGCGATCAACTGGAGGAGGATGCTGTTTCAGCCAATTGATTGCGATCGACGCTGCTCTCGATCCGGGTGCACAAACAGTAATGCTCGCAATCTATCTTCCCGCTTCCGCTGCCAGCTTAAGTGCCCTCGTCATTGCTTCGGTGCGGCTTTGCTTCAATGCAGCCATATTCATGCCTCCTGGCAGCCATCTCTCTGGAGAATAGCGCCGCAGGTGGTCCTCCAGTTGACTGTCAAACGCTGCGCCGATCTGAGCTATAGCAGACTGCGCTTTGGGCAGCGCCTGGTGGAAGTGGGTCATCTCTGCCTGCGCCGTTTCCGGGTGGTAGCTTAGCCGGTCTCCAGCTTGCATAACATCGACCAAGGCGTCAGGCGCGTCGGAGACGGGTGAGGTCTGGCGCATGGCATCATAAACGTCGCGCAGCCGGGTCATGGAACCGGCAAATCCATCCAACTCGTCTCGCCGCGCGGCCAGCCCAGGGGCGCGCCGCACTTCCACTGTCACCTTGGAGGCAACGCTGCGGCTGGAGATGGGAATCACGGTGGTCAGCGTATTGCCCTCAAAGCGCCAGCCGTTTTTCCCGGTGATGCTCGCTTGTCGCAGCAGAGCGCCATTCACAGTGACGCGCTCTGGCGGCCAATCGGCCGGCAGCCGCAGTTCCAATGCGCGCTCGGCTGGCATTCCGGGGTAACTTCCCTCGACCGGCTCGATCTCCACTCGCAGTGTGTTGCCGCTCTGCGTCGCTTTGATCGGCGTACGGGCAAAGACGCCCCGTTGATACTCGACACCCACACCGGAATCTTCATAGAGCGAATAGCTCGACGTTGTGCCCGGAATCAGCGGCCAAATGTTGACGATCAGCGGATCGACAGGCTTTTCGCCGGTCGAGAGCATGGGCGGCTGCATGGGAACGATGGCGCCAGGACGCACGTAGACGGGGATCTGCTCAATGGAGAAACTACGCCCCACAGTGACGCCGCCGCTGAGATGCTTGCCGGTGGGCCATTCTATCCACTCGCCAGGTGGCAGCCAGACTTGCTCCGTGGCCAGTCCTGAAGCCTTGTCGGCGGGTGTGGTCACGGGCGCGACCAGCATCTGATCGCCAAACATATACCCGTTTCTGCTCTGGTAAGCCCGATCTTCCTCGGGCCAGTCGTAGTAGAGCGGATGCAGGAAGGCTACGCCCGTGTCGTAGGTCTTGCGCGCCTCGGTATACAAATACGGCTCGAGCGCATAGCGGAGTTGATAGGCGGAGCGCAGAGCAGAGGAATAGGGCTCGGGATAAGCCCAGGGGCGGCGTTCGCTGTCCGGATTCTTGGTGGTGTGGGTACGCAGAACCGGGCTGAAGACGCCAAACTGCACCCAACGCGTGTAAAGCTCCGGTTCGACTGAGCCGGGCAGGTGGCCGCCGATGTCGTGGCTCCAATAGGCATAGCCCACATTGGCTGCTGTTGCTGTGAACCACGGCTGGAATGCCAGTGAATCCCAGACCGAGATCGCATCGCCTGAGAAGCCGATCTGATAGCGGTGATTCCCAAGCCCGCCCCAGCGGTGAAAGAGCAAAGGACGCTTGCCTTCGCGCTGCTGATCGGTGAAGTGCACGTAGTTCAGCCACCACGTAGGGTTGACGCCGGCCAGTTTAGTATCCGCTTGCTGTTGCCAGTCGAGCCACCAGAAATCGATACCCTGCTCTTCCAGCGGATGGTGCAGCAGGTTCATATAGTTTGTGGCGAACTTCTTGTCCGTGATGTCAAAGGGCACGTATTTGCGGGTCGCCGGATCGATGCCCATGGCCCGCGCCATCGCTGGATAAGCCGTCTCCCAAGGCTGCACACCGGAGGCCGGATGCAAATTGAGCGCCGTCTTCAGTCCCTCGGCATGAACCTTGGCCAGGAACCGATCGGGATCGGGAAATAGCAGCTTGTTCCAGCTATAGCCGCTCCACCCCAGCGACTCGCCGGACTGGTCCACCTCGCCGGCGGCCTCAAGCTGATCGTGGCTCGTGTGCCAGTCCATGTCGATGACTAAGACATCCAGGGGAGTGTCATTTTCACGGAAGCCGCGAACCAGTTCATCGAGATCCTGGTCGGTATAGGCCCAGTAGCGAGACCACCACGCTCCGAAGGCAAAGCGAGGCGGCAGCGGGATGCGGCCAGCCACACGCACAAAGTCGCCCAGCGTCTTGCGGTAATCGTGCCCGTAGCCGAAGAAGTACCAGTCCTGGCGCTGGCCCTCGGGACGCTCCATCACCCACGGCCAGGGGCTGCGATCCCTATCGCGAAAGGTGAAGTCGGCCGAGTCGAAGAGTGGACGTGCGGAGTCGTCCACCACTGCCCAACCGGATCGGGAGACCAGCCCTTGCCCCAGCGGTTCCATTGTCTTGTCGCCCAGCGCTGTGTCCAGGGTGCGAGTGGTGCCTTGCAGGTTGCCGGGGTCGGCCATGCCTGGATGCCAGACCACCGGCTTGCCATCTACCGTGAGCTCAATGGACAGGTTGTTAGCAGTGAATCGCCCGTCACCCGTGGGCACATAGGTAAGCGTGAGCGCCTCTCTGAGCGGAGATTGCAGGTAGGTATCGATGACAACGCCACCGCCGCTCACGGACCGGTTGACCTCGAACTTCGGCGCCGGCATCCGCCGATTCACGAATACAAACGAAGCATGATCCTCAAACTTGCCGTCGGCCGCCCACTCCATGCGGATCAACTGGGGAGTGAGGATGGTGAATCGCGCGGAACCCAGCGTCACAACGGCTCTGGAATCGGCCACTGGATTGTAGAAACCCTCTACGCTTTTTCCCTGGATGGGCGCGGCGCTCGGAGTGGCTGGCTGGGCCAGCAACACTCCGCCAAGCGAGATTGCGACTGCAATTGCGGCAAGATGTCCAGGGAAGGTTCGCATTCGCATTTCCAGTCTGACCGTCACCGAAAGCCTACCACCGGAAGCTTGAATCCTGCCTGGGCCGCGCAAACTCACCGGATGGTAGAGAACATTCTATGCTCCCTCAGGAATCTTCGATCTGCAACTGCAGTATTAAGGGACCTGATCTGAGGTTCCCTGAAATGCTCGATTCGCTTGTGTTTCGAAACGGGGTTTTTTCCGGCAGGGTGCGCCCTTGATTGCTTTGCCTGCTCTGCCGTTTCCCAAAGGAAACGGCAGAGCAGCGGACCCCCTTGCTGTTTGATTAAGATCCCGCAAAGAGTTATTTCTTGCCCTCCAATTCATCGGCGAGGGTGCCGGCGCCATAGAGTTTGCGCAGAGCTTCGATCATTCCCGAAGTGTGCACCGCGACCGCACGGTTCTTGCTGCCGTCGTAGATAAAATCGCCGGCCAGCGACTCAATATTGCCGTCGAAGATCAGGCCCACCAGTTCTCCGTCGCGGTTGACAACCGGCGAGCCGGAGTTGCCGCCGATGATATCTGCTGTCGAAACGAAGTCGAGCGGAGTTGAAAGGTCCAGCTTGTCGCGCCCGGCCTGTTCTTTGGGCGTGAGGTCGAAGGGCGGCTTGTTGCCGAAGCTGGCCGCGCGGTCATAGAGCCCATAGAAGGTGGTGAAGGGAGGCGCAATGGTGCCGTTATAGGGGTAGCCGCCAACCGTTCCGTAGCTCAGCCGCAGAGTGAAGGTGGCATCGGGATAGGCGTCTTTGCCATAGACCAGAAAGCGTGCCCTGCCCAGTTTCTCGCCCGCAGCAGTCAGTACACTGCTGATTTCATCGTGCCGCCAACGGCGATCTTCGCGAACCAGCGGGTCGGTGCGGAGGGCCGCGACGATCATCGGATCGGTCGAGGACGAGACAGCTGCCTCGCCGCCGTCGAGGAGGGCCTTGCGCACCGCAACATCGGCAAGCTTGGTGCCATCGATGGCGGAGTTGACGAAGGTGTTCACATCGCTGCCTTGAAGCAGTTTGACTAGGTACTCATCGTTTTTGCCCAGCTTCTCCGCGGCCAGGCTGAGCGCCGTGGTCATATTGAGTTTTTCAACGGAAGAATAGATGGGAGCGGGCGAGAAGAGCTGGAATCTAAGCGATTCGAGCTGAGCGTCGTGGTAGCCGTCAAGCCGCTCGCCGTCTGGCTTTTTCACTTCGGTGACGTATTGCACGATCTGGCGCGCGATGGTGAACAGGCGGCTATCGGTGCGCCGGAAGATCATGGCCTTTTGCCGCGCAGCGGCCTTCTTGAGTACGGCGTCAATCGTCTCCCAGGCATCGCCATAGGACTTTTGCCACTCCGGATTGGCTGCGACGCGAGCACGAAAGTCGTTTTCTTCGGCCTGCTTCTTGGCCATAATCCCCTTGTCGTTCAGGGCTTCATTGCGGCCTTCGTACACCTTGAGCGAATTCTGCAAACTCAAGATCGCTGTGCCGACCAGGCGAGCTTGCTCCGGGCCCCGAGCGGCAAAAGCCTGTGCGGCCGCGATTCGACGCTGCAAGTATTCGGTCATGGCCGGTCCATTCAGCTCGCGTTCCATGAGCAGTTCCGAGACCGTGTCGTCGCGCTGCGTTGAGCCTGGATGGCCCGGGACGAAGATTAGCGCGCCCGGAGCGGCGCCCTTGGAGTTCCACTTCAGATAGTTTTCGGTGTGCAGCGGCTTGCCGTTGTCGTAGATGCGGAAGAGAGCCATGTCGAGGTCGTAGCGCGGATAAGTGAAGTTGTCCGGGTCGCCGCCAAAAAAGGCCGCCTGCTGCTCGGGCGCGAAGACGAGCCGCACGTCTGTGTACGCCTTGTACTGGTAGAGCCAATACTCGCCGCCCTGGTAGAACGAGACGACATCGGAGCGCAGGCCGCTCTTGTCCTTGCTCTCCTTCTCAATGGCCGCGATCTCGGCATCGCGGGCCCGTAGCGCCTTAGTGTCGTCGGTTTGCCCCAAGGCCGCGCCCTGGATGCGGGCGGTCACATCCTGCAGGGCAACGAGCACATCCACTTCGAGGTCGGGGGACTTCATCTCTGCATCCGGCGTTGCCGCATAGAAGCCGTCGCGTACATAATCGTGCTCGGCGGTCGAGTTCTTCTGCAACTGACCGCGGGCCATGTGGTCATTGGTTAGCAACAGGCCGTCAGGACTGACAAACGAGCCGGATCCGCCGTCGTTGAGCCGCACGCTAGATAAGCGAAGATGATCCAGCCAGCCCTGCGTTGGATGGAAGTCATACTTGGCCGCCAATTGCTTCAGAGGCAGGTTGTCAAAGGTCCACATGCCTTCTTCGGCGTGAATCGTGGGCGCGGCTGCCAGCAGCAGTGCTGCCGGCAGCAGGACGAGAGAGCGGAGATCTCGAACGAGCATCAGTGGCCTCATCAGTTAGACGCTGGGCGAGAGATAGGTGCGATGCAAGAGCAAAACCGGCCCGAGCGTCGGCTGGGCACCGGCACGGCTTGCACATCTTCGGCTTGAATCTCCTGAACAACCAGAGTAATCCAGCAGGGTGGGGGCGTGGTGGTGGTCAGGCAATCGCATCCTTAGGAAAGAAACTTGGCAAGCTGTTTGCCGCACTCGGATGGATTGCCAGCGTCCGGCAACCTGCGCAACCGAGACGGCCCGCGAAGATCCAACGGAATTGCCGGCCATCTCACTATACTGAATTCATGGCCAAGGCCCCGGCATGCGGTTGGACGCTGGAAGATGCCGCGCGCGAGCGCGGAGCGTTGCGCATCGCCGGTCTGGATGAGGTGGGCCGCGGGCCGCTCTTCGGGCCGGTCGTGGCTGCCGCAGTCATCCTTCCAAGAGGTTGCCGTCTCCACGGCCTCGACGACTCAAAAAGACTCACCGCGAAGAAACGCACTGAACTCGATCTGGAGATTCGCGCCAATGCGATCAGTTGGGCGATTGCCGCTGTGGACGCTGAGGCGATCGACCGCATCAACATTCGTCGGGCTTCGCTACTGGCCATGCGTCTTGCGGTCGAGCAACTCACCCTCAGCCCCGATTTCCTGCTCATCGACGGCCGCGATGCAATCGACTGGAGCTGTCCGCAGCAGGCCGTGATTCATGGCGACGGAATCAGTTTCTCCATCGCAGCCGCCTCTGTGATCGCCAAAGTCCATCGCGACCGGATGCTGGTGGAACTGGACCGCGAGTTTCCCGGCTATGGGCTGGCGCAGCACAAGGGTTACCCATGCCCCGAGCACCTTGCCGCTCTGGAGCGCCTCGGGCCAACGCCTTTGCACCGCAAGAGTTATCACCCCGTGGCGCAGTCGGCGCTACAATTCCCTGAGTCCTGAAGAGCAGCGGAGGCTTGCGATGGCGCGTTCGCGTTTGCTGTGGATTCTTGTGTGCTTCTGTCTCTTCGCGGGCGGCTGCGATCAGCACTCGGCGAAGAAGCCCGATCCAGCCAAAGGCGTAGTCACCGGAGTTGTAACCTGCGCGGATACTGGCAAGCCAGCTCGATTTGCCACGATCCATCTTGTCGCGGTGCCTAAGGAGGATGCCAAGGCTGACGGCCAGACGCCAGAACCGGAAAGCACTCTTACCGACCTCGACGGGCGTTTCAGGCTTGAGGCTGTCGAGCCGGGCCAATACTTCGCATTGGCGACAATGGAGGGTTACCTGGACCCTGAGCGCGGCCTCGATTTGAGACGATTGAACGCCTTGGGAAATGAGAAAGAGCAAACCCTCGAAATGGCCAAACAGTGGAAGACGCACTTGGTCGAAGTGACCGTCAGCAGGCATCGCACTGCCGAGGTTAGCATTCAGGTTGAGCGGGGCGCCGAGATCGATGGATCGGTCACTTATGACGATGGAAGCCCGGCCATCGGCATGCACTTCCTGCTGCTTCGCAAGGCCGAAAAGAGCGAGTGGAGCGGCGTCGGCCTCGCGCTCTTCAGAGGCTGGTCGATCGATTCAAAGAGCGACGGACACGGCCACTATAGCCTCACCAATCTCCCCGCTGGTGAGTACAAGCTCTGCGCGTCGATGCCCGTGGAAAACGAAGGCGCGGCACCGGCCATCTGTCTCGGAGATACCTTTCGCAGGAAGAATGCGACCATTACAAAGCTTGCTGCCGGAGAGATCGTGAACGGCGCGGACATTATGATCCCTCTCTCCGGACTGCACACCGTCTCGGGCACCGTGACGGCCCTCGCCGATGGTCATACGCCCACTCACGCGACGGTTCGGCTGCTCTACGCCGATGATCGTGAGGATGCGCGCGAGCTATCTCCCAACGATGGTGCGTTTGCCTTCGAGTATGTCCCGGAGGGCAAGTACATCCTTCAAGTCACGGGCGCGGAGGACGTAGAACCAGCCAATGCTGCGACCGGAGCCGGTGACCCCGGCCCTGCGCCACCAAAGGCGAAAGCCGTCCGCTACGACGACAAGGAGATTCCGCTGACGGTCCAAAACGATATGGAAGATCTGCTGGTTTCGTTGACCCCTGCTCCACCTGCTGCGCCAGCCGCGCCTTGATGCGGGTCTCAATCGGCGGCCCGCGCGGCCTTTGCACTCTGAAGCCGCTTCTGCCACAGGGTCCATGCCGGCCGCGACAGCAGCAGAACTGCCAGAACTACCGTCAGGTTCATCGGCGCGAGAACCCCCGGTTTGACCTGCCACCAGTAGTGAATCACTCCGCAGACGGCGGCCAGGTAGACCAGCTTGTGCAGGCGGTTCCAGCGCTTGCCGCCCAGCTTGCGAATGGCCCAATTGGTCGAGGTGGCGGCCAGCGGCACGAGCAGCAGCCACGCGGCCACGCCGACGGTGATAAAGCGGCGCTTGGCGATGTCGGTAGCCATGGTGTTGACGTCGAAGCCCGCATAAAGAGCGATGTACGTACCCAGATGCAGCGTGGCATAGAAGAAGGCAAACAGGCCCAGCAGGCGGCGGAACTTCACCAGCCAGGTCAGCTCTGGGATGAGGCGGCGAACCGGCGTGACGGCCAGCGAAATGATGAGCAGGAGCAGGGTTGTGTAACCCGTTGTAAGAGTGATTTTGGCTGTAGGGTCCGCGCCCAGATTGTTGGTCGCTGCGCCCCAAACAAGTTGGGCCAGCGGCCAAAGGCAGGCCAGCCAGGTGAGGGTCTTGAGCGCGATGAGGGTCGGTCGTTTCATGGTCTCCGCGAGTCGGCGAGTCTCTTTGAATCTTGTTGAGAGGCCAACAGCCCGTTGTGAAATTCCTGTTTTGAAAGGGCACGGCTTTAGTCGTGCCGTAGGCGGCTCAAAATAGATGCGGGCTTTAGCCCCTGAGGGATGGTTTTTCGGCCTTTTCGATTTTCAATACAGGCTGTAACGGGCTGTTCCCTGATCCCTCGTCAGAAGTTCCTCTTCAAGTTCATGCCGTTGTAGAGCGAGGCGACCTGGTCGCCATAGCCGTTGAACATCAGCGTGCTGCGGCGCTGTGCATAGAATGGCTGCCCGATGCGGCGTTCGGTCTTCTGGCTCCAGCGGGGATGGTCCACCTCGGGATTCACGTTCGAGTAGAAGCCATATTCGCTGGGTCCCATGTCGTTCCAAGTCGTAGGTGGCTGATGGTCGAGGAAGCGCACGGTTACAATCGACTTCGCGGATTTGAAGCCGTACTTCCACGGCACCACGACGCGCACCGGAGCGCCGTCCTGGTTGGGCAGCACCTCGCCGTAGAGGCCAAAGGTCAGCAGCGTCAGCGGGTTCATCGCCTCGTCCATTCTCAGGCCTTCGGAGTAGGGTGAATAAAACGAGGCCTGAGTCGCCCACTTCTCGACCTTCCTGTCGTAGTAGGAGAGGAATTGCACAAACTTTGCGCTGGGCAGCGGGTCGCACTGGTTGATGAACTCCGAGAGCGAATAACCGACCCAGGGTATGACCATGCTCCAGGCCTCGACGCAGCGATGGCGATAGACGCGATCTTCGAGCGGACGCAGCTTGAGCAGCGCCTCGATGTCAAAGGTCTTGGGCTGCTTGACCTTGCCCTCCACCTTGATCGTCCATGGCCGCGTTGGAAGCACGCCGGCGTTCTTTGCCGGCTCGGCCTTGTCCACGCCGAACTCGTAGAAGTTGTTGTAGTGGGTGATGTCTTCGAGGCTGGTCAGTTGCTCGCCGGTGGTGGTCAGCGGGCTTTTGACCGTCTCGAGCTTCGTTCCGGCCAGCGCCGCGACGCTAGGCGAAAAAAGCTCCGCCAGACGCTCGGCGCCGATTGCGGTTGCGCCAGCGGCAACCGCCGTTGAGGCGGCTGAACGCAGGAAGCGGCGGCGATTGAGGTACCAGTTGTATCCCTCTCGGGATGTGATCTCGGAAGAAGGGTTATCGGGCGGTTTGCCGATGAGCATGAATGTGACCTCGCGCTGGGAAGCGCCGATTGCAATCATTAGACACGAAAAGGGTCACATAAGTTACAGAAGTAGGGCTTGTTTTTTGGGAGAGTGTGAGACGTTCGGCAAGTTCCTTTCGACTCTCAACTCGGTCCTGGAGCGGTGGGAACCCAATAGCGCCGCTCCAAAATGCCTTCGTGATTTGAATCCTCGATGCGATCTCCGCCACACTTTTCGATCACTCTTGCGGAAGCGGCATTGCCATCGTTGCAAGTGACCAGCGCCTTCTCGACGCCAGTCTCTGCCAGCAGCTGCAGAGCAAACCTCATTGCGGCGGTGGCGACGCCCCGATTGCGGCAGGACGGTCTGACCTTGTAGCCGATGTGGCCGCCAACAATCTTGAGTCGTGGTGATAATTGGCGACGGATGAAGAGCTCTCCCAGAATTCGTTCATCGGCTTCGATGAAATAAGAATCCATCGGCACGATCTCCGGCCTCGGGTATCCGCCGGCCTTCATTTGTGAAAGCAACGCGTAATAAGCGGAATAGCCTTCCCACCCGATCGCCTGATCTCCGCTATAAACGTCCTGCTCGCCTGCCGCTCGAAACTCAGCGAGCATTCCGGTGAACTCCTGATCTCTTCCCGGAGCCATGGGCGTCAGGACAACACGGGCAGCAAGGTTCTCGTCGCTCATGCCATTCGTATACCATGCACGCTTGCTGTTGACGACCCAAACACTCCGCTTGTGTGAATGGTCATTGCCCGAGCCGCCGTGCGCGGAAGCAGTAGATCGGTGTGCCGAAAGCGCCGACTCTCGCCGCAACCCCCAGCCAAGTCCCTTCGCATTGGCAACTCACGATCCGCCCCCCGTTCGATCCTGAGATCTACTTTCGTTAGATGTTTATGGCCATTTCACCCCAAACCGCGCCTTCAGCACGGAAGCTTTCCTTGCCGCCGGCGCCATCTTGGACAAAAGCAGAAAGACGGCGACGATCCCAGAGAGAATCTTCACACCCATTGCTGCATCTTCTGCATCGGGAAACGTAACGGCCATCATCAATCTGATTGGAACACTTATCAAGAGCACCCCCCAGGTGGCCCAAAGGAAGAAATCGATGCTCTTGAGTTCCAGCGCCTTCCACTCTACGAATGCTTCTTGAGGCATTGCCGGAAGCTGCTCGGTGGTGAGCGCCTTGAGCTTGGGTCTTCGGAATGCGTAAACGATCCCCGCTATCAGGACTATGAGTTCAATCATCGCTATCCTTACAGTTGTTGTCTGGTTGTTTGCTTACTCGCATCGTAATGTTCGCCGCTCACTTCATCAAATGAAAATTCGACTAACAGTTACTTGACACGCTTCACTTTGCGGCGGCGCGCGTAAACGGCCATTGTCCCAGCCGCCGTGCGCGGACCCCATAGATCAGCGTGCCGGATGCGGCAATTCCCGCGGCTACCCCCAGCCCGCCTAGCGCGTGGCTGCGGTTCACCAACATAAACAGGAACCCCGCGATGGCCGCCAGCGGAGGCAGCGGGTAGAACGGAATCCTGAAGGGGCGCGGCAGCTCCGGCCTTTGCGCCCGCAGCACCATCACCCCCACATGCTGCAAAAAGAACTGGATCAAGATTCGCGTGACAACCAGCATCGTGATCACCTGCGCCAGCGAGAAGAAACAGAATCCTGCGGCCACCAATCCCAAAGCCACCAGCGACCTGTGGGGAATGCCGTGCTTTGGATGGACCGCGGCGAGGAACCGGAAGTAGTTGCCATCTCGGGCGGCGGCGTAGGGCACGCGGGAGTAGCCGAGCAGCAGTGAGAAGATGGATCCGAAGGCCGTCCAGATGATCAGCGCGGCCATCAATCGGCCTGCCAGGCTGCCAAAGGCTGATCTGGCGATGTCGGCCACCAGTTGCAGGCGGACCGCAGCTCCGGCAGCAACGTGCGATGCGGCATCGCGACCTCCATCGCGCATTGCCGGCAGCGCGGCCAGGTCCATTGCAACGTAAAACCCCGCGACGAAGAGCAGCGAGAGCAGAATGGCGCGCGGAATCGTCCGCTCGGGCTTGCGGACCTCGCCGCCCAGGAAGGCAATGTTGTAGTAGCCCCAATAGCAATAGGTCGTCAGCAGCGTGGCCTGCGCCAGACCGCCCAGCGCCACGGGAAGTGAGATCGCCGGCTCGGCTGGCATCCGCCATCCGCCTGTGGTCGCTGCGTGCGCAAAGCCGGAGACGATCACCCCAGCGATGGCCGCCAGCACACCGGCAAAAAGCACCCAGGCCAGCCGCGTGACGGACTTCAGGTTCCGATAGAGCAGCGCCGTCACCAGCAAGCAGGTGGCGGCGGCGGCGAAGTTCGAGTAGTGCAAAGCGGGCAAGGCTGCAAAAGGTGCGGCATCTAACCCCGGCCAGAACCAGGCCAGAAAGCTGGACAGCCCGATGCAGCCCGAGGCAATGGCCAGCGGCGCGGTGAAGCTCACCTGCCAGACATAGAGAAAGCTCAGCCAGTTGCCGGCCCGCTCGGGGCCGTAGATCTCGCGCAGGAACGCATAGGAACCGCCGGCCCTGGGGAAGGCTGCACCCAGCTCGGCCCAGACCAGCCCGTCGGCCACGGCGATGGCCGCGCCCAACACCCAGGCCCACACCGAGAGCCGGTAGCCAGCAGCGGCGATCACCAGCGGCAGCGTAATGAAGGGACCAACCCCGATCATCTCCAGCATGTTGAAGGCGACCGCCGAGCGCAGGCCGATGCGGCGCTCAAGGGTAGGGGCACTAGCGGACTGGGTGGAGGAATTATTCATACAGACACTGGAGCCTGTTTCGAGAATGCCGCATTGTGCCAGGGCACGACTTCAGTCGCGTCGCACGACGAAAACAGAACATTCTGCCTTTTAGCCCCTGAGGGAACTGCTCTTGGAGCGGGCTGTCGTAGACTCCAATCTTCGAAGCCCCGACATCGCTCCCCGGATTGTACACTGACGGCAGGTATGATCCGAGCCAAGAGAGTTCAACAATTAGTGGTTGAGGCGGTCCTCACCGTGCTGATACTGGCGGGGGCTGGAGCGCTTTGCCTGAGTGCGCAGCAACCTGGACAGGCCACACAGCAACCCCAATCGCAAGCCCGCGACCTTTCCTCGATTCCTCTTCCCGAGCCGAGCGAGATCGCGCTGCCCCTGCCCGAAGACCGCGGCGCAGCGGCTCTGGAGCAATCGCTCAAGCGCCTTTCGACCACTGCCAGCGTGATGATGATCGTCGCGCATCCGGACGACGAGGACGGCGCACTGCTGACCTACCTGAGCCGTGGCCTCGGCGTGCGCACGACCCTGCTGACGCTGAATCGCGGAGAAGGCGGGCAAAACGCCATGAGCGCCGACGCCGACGATGCGCTGGGGCTGATTCGCACCAATGAACTGCTGCGGGCCGGTGAGTTCTATGGCGCGAAACAGCTCTGGGGCACCGAGGCCGATTTTGGTTTTTCGAAGACGCAAGAGGAGGCCTTTGCCAAGTGGGGCCACGAGCGCGTCCTCTACGATGCGGTGCTGGCCGTGCGCCGCGAGAGGCCGCAGATTATCGTTTCGACATTCGTCGGCGGAGTCACCGACGGCCACGGCCACCACCAGGTCTCCGGCGAGATCGCGCAGGAGGTCTTCAAGGCCGCCGGCGATCCGACGGTTTTTCCGGAACAACTGAAGGATGGATTGCAGCCCTGGCAGCCGCTGGCCGTGTACTCGATGGTGCCGTTTGCGCCCATCACCGACAAAGGCATGTTCGACTATGCGACCGGCAAATGGACCCCGGCGCGCTTCAAAAACTACGTGACTGGCGAATGGACTGAAGGCGCTCTCTCGACCGATGTAACGCTGCCAGTTGGCACGCTCGACCCGGTGCTTGGCCGCAGCTATGTGCAGATCGCGCGCGAAGGCTGGGGCGAGCAGAAGTCACAGAACGGCGGCGCAAACCCCACGCTGAGCGGCCCAGCGACCACGAGCTATCATCTGTGGACGGTGGCGCCGCCTGCGCGGCCACGGCCTGCCGACTATAACGGGGACGCCAAGCCCAGGGAGAGCCCGAAGATCGACGCGAGTCTCTTCCGCAACCGCTCCGTCTCGATCGACACATGGATCGGAGGGCTGCCACAATTGGCCAAGGCTCCCGCCCCTCGGTGGCTGGTTATGGGCACGGCTGAGATCGGCGGCAATCTGAGGGATCTTCTGGAAGAATGCAAGGGCAATGAAGGGGTCGAGACAGCGCACAAGCTGGCTGCTATTTACAGGCAAACCTTGGATCTTCGCGCGCAAGTTCAGAACGCTCCGGAGGCGGATCTGGATGCCCAGTCCAAAGCTAACCTGCTCTTCGAATTGGACCTGAAGATTGACCAGTTCCAGACCGCACTGAAGGAATTGCTCGGTCTGGACCTGATCGCCTTCACCACCAAAGCCGACAACGTTCAGAGCGGCGGCCCCTTCCGCGGCGGCTCAGCCGATGAGACTCCGCGCAGCGTCACGCCGGGCGAGGAGTTCAAGGTTCGCGTCCATACCGCGCAGGCGACCGGCGATTCCCGGATTGAAAAGGTCTGGCTCGTCAGCCAAAGCGGCGACCCGTGGAAGGCAGAAATCTCAACCGGCGCAATCGATCCGGCAGCCCCATCCGTTGATTCGATCTTCCGCGTGCGCGCCGCCGAAAACAGCGAGCCGACGAAGCCTTTCTTCACTCGGCCCTCCATCGAGCAGCCTATCTACGATTTGACCAAGCCCGAAGATCGCCTCCGTTCCTTTGCGCCTTATCCGTTGCAGGCCTGGGCCGAGTTTTCCTTCGACGGCCTGCCCATCCGCGTCGGCCAGGTGGTGCAGACTTTGCAGCATGTTCAGGGGCCCGGCGGGATCTATGAGCCGCTGGTGGTCACGCCAGCAATTGGCGTACGCATGGAGCCCGAGGCGCGCGTTCTTCCCTTTGATGGCAGCGCCTTGCCGGTCAAAGTCACAGTTCACAGCGAGGCCGCTGCTGAGGGAACTGTCACCCTTGAGTTGCCGGCTGGATGGACGGCCCAACCCAGCGAAGCGAAGTTCCATCGCGACAGCGCCGGCGACACCGAGCCTCTGCTCTTCTTCGTCTCGACGGACGGTGCGACAACCGGCGCATACTCCATCACGGCGGTAGCCCACTCCGGCGGTCACGACTACCAGACCGGCTGGAAGAGCATTGGCTATGGCGGGTTACGCCCCTATGATTTGTACAAGCCAGCCGAGCTGAAGACTCGCAAAGTGGATGTAAAGCTGGCGCCGGGCTTGCGCATCGGCTACGTAATGGGCACCGGCGACCTGGTTCCCGAGGCCATCGAAGCCATGGGCGTCGCGCCGCATCTGCTCACTGCGGCCGAGTTGACCTCGGGCGACCTCTCCTCGTGGAATGTCATTGTCCTTGGCATTCGCGCTTACTCCGCCCGCCCCGAACTGACCACCGCCCAACCCAGACTGGAAGAGTTTGTCCGCCGTGGCGGGACCCTGATTGTCCAGTATCAGAGCGGAAACTTTCCGGCTCCGTTTCCGCTCTCGATGGGGCGCATGGCCGAGCGCGTTGTGGATGAGACTGCGCCGGTGAAGCTCCTCGATCCGGCCCACCCTATTTTCACCTCGCCCAACGCGATCACCGCTGCGGACTTCAACGGATGGGTCGAGGAGCGCGGCCACTCCTTCCTGGATAGCTGGGACAAGAGTTACACGCCGCTTACCGAAACCGCCGACCCCGGACAGGACCCGCAACGCGGCGGCCTGCTGGTGGCTCATCCCGGAAAGGGAGCCTATATCTACTTGGCATACGCTCTCTATCGCCAGCTACCCGAGCTGGTTCCCGGCGCCTACCGCCTGCTTGGAAACCTGCTGAGCGCAAAATAGGAGATCGAGGCAGGCGGAATCGAAATTCAAGCGCCGCTCTGACTGACGCCCGAGGGACGCCTCGGCAGATTTCTAGAAACTGGATCTTGCATGGTACAGCCACGATTATTCATCTTGTATCAATGAGGCCTGGCTCTGAATCCCCGCTCCCAGTTAGGAACAAACGGGTTAGAAGCAAACCTGGCTTTGTTAAAAATGGGTAAATTCGTCAAATATTCATCATGATCTGCGAGGCTTGAAGTCGAAAGCGTCCGGGGAAATCTACGTTTGCACAGACAACCATCTCCGGCCGTGGATGTTGGTGCCGCGCGCCTGGAGACGAAGAGAACCGGCTTCATGTTGAGAGACTCCCGGATGCGGAACTTGAGGGTGCTCGCTCTGCACAACGGGCGCAGCCACGATCCAACCCGATTTGAAAGGAATATGAGAGGCCCCATGAAATTCAGACTTAAAATAGCTGCCGCGGCACTCGCGGCAGTCTGCGTTGTCTCCGCCTACGGGCAAACCAGTGAAGCCAAACCTGCGGTGAAGAAGCACGCTGTTGCAGCCAAGAAGGAAAAGGCGCCTCCGCCGCCAACGGTTGCCGAACAAATTCAGGCGCTCCGCCAGGAGCTCGAGGGCCAAATCAATGGCCTAAAGCAAGATCTGGCCAGCAAGGATGCGCAGTTGCAGAGGGCGCAGCAGGCGGCAGCCGACGCCCAGGCGGCGGCGGACAAAGCAAACGCCGCGGCTTCGGCCCAGCAGCAGGCGGTTACAGACAACGCGGCCGCTGTCACCACGCTACAGACCACGGTGACCGACCTTAAGGCCAACAGCGTCTCGCTGGCCACTACAGTCTCCGACGAGACCGCCAATCTCAAAAAGGCCATCGCCAACCCCACGACCCTGCACTACAAGGGAATTAACATTACGCCCGGCGGCTTCGTGGCGGCTGAAACGGTTTACCGGACCAAGGCTACTGGCGGCGACATTCCTACCGCTTTCAGCGCCATTCCTTATGAAGGCGCCGACGCCTACTCGCTCAGCGAGTTTTACGGCAGCGCCCGCCAATCCCGCATTACTATGCTGGCCGAAGGCAAAGTCAGCTGGGGCACCCTTCGCGGCTATTACGAAGGTGACTTTCTGGGCACTGGCATCACCTCCAATAACAACCAGTCCAACAGCTACGTGATGCGCCAGCGCATCCTTTATGCCCAAGCCGAGACCAACGATCACCTGACATTCGCAGGCGGGCAACTCTGGTCGCTAGCCACCGAGCAGAAGAAGGGCATCACCAGCGCCCCAGGCGACGTTACTACGCCGCAGACCATAGACCCGAATTACGTTCCGGGCTTCGTGTGGACCCGCCAATACGGCTTCCGCGTAGTCAAGAGCTTTGATAAGTTCGCCGTGGGCATCTCGGCTGAGAATCCCCAGCTCCTCTATTCGTCCGCGATCGCAGGCAATACGCCTTACGCCATCCTCGGCAGCGCCGGCGCCAACGGCGGCAACTACAACGCCGCGGTCAGCACCGTTGGGGCGACAACCTACGTCAAGAGCTACGCAAACGTCAAGGACTTCGACGCAACCACCGGCAACGTCGTCAACACCTACATGCCGACCTACGCCACGATTACGGCCAACTCCAACATCACCAACATCTCCTTTAATCAGGCGCCGGACTTTGTCGCGAAAGCCGCTGTCGATCCCGGCTGGGGACACTACGAGGTCTTCGGGATCGCCGGCTTTGCTCATGAGACGGTTTACCCCAATGTCACGCAGAACTCGGTCAAGTACGGCGCCGTGGCCGACATCATGGGCTTCGCTTATAGCAGTGTGAGCCCCAATCCGGGACAAAATGCCTGGGCTGCGTCGAGCACCTCGGGCTACTACAAGGACAGCATTGTCCTAGGCGGCATCGGCGGCAGCATGCGCGTTCCTGTCATCAAGGATAAGCTGACCTTTGGCGCCAAGGCCCTCTACGGTCCGGGCATGGGTCGTTACGGCAACACCACTCTGTCGGACGTCACCAACGACGCCTCCGGCGAACTGGCTCCGATTCACAATCTCAGCGGCCTGCTTACCCTCGAAGCCACGCCCACGCCGCGCCTGTCAATCTATCTCAACTATGGCGGCGACTATGCGGGCCGCGCCGACTTCGCGAGCTCCGCCATCACGCTTTCCGATCCGAAGCCTTATTTCTGCCAGACGACGGGACTCACGACAGCCACCGCCGCCGCCCAATGCGCCTCCGCGGCATCTGCCACCTTGGCCACCACCAACGGTGGGGGAACCTGGGGCTCGCACTTTACTGCCACGCCTACTATGACCGCCATCGGTTATGGCTCACGTTACGCAAGCGTCTCTGCCACCTGCTCCGCGGTCAACAACCCGAGCTATGCTTCCGGCTCGGTGGGTTACCTGCCCGGCGGCTCCTCCTGCGGAAACAACACCCGCGACGTACAGGAGATCACCGGCGGTTACTGGTATGACATTTACAAGGGCGACCGCGGCCGCCTGCGCCAGGGCGTCCAATACGGGTACGCTGTTCGCGAAGGTTGGTCAGGAACGGGAACTGCCGGCTCTCTGTCCACTACTTTGAACGGCGCCAAAGGCATCGATAACATGGTCTGGACCACCTTCCGCTACTATCTCCCTTAACCCACCAAGAACCTTCGGGTTCGACGAAAACGAAAGAGGCAGCCCACAAGATGGGCTGCCTCTTCCGTTTTCCGGGTGAACGTGTACATTGTTGCAAGGCGTGTCCCTGGGGTCGCACGATGAAGAAAGCACAAAAACAACTTGATTTGATTGCCGCATTACTGCGCCAGCAGACGACTCTGTCGCTGGCCACAACCGGCGAAGACGGCGAGGCTGCCGTCGCGCCGCTGTTCTACATCGCAGGCAACGACCTCACACTCTACTGGCTCTCGATCCAGAGCAGCCTGCACAGCCTGAACCTTGCGAGATCGCCCCGAGCGGCCGCGACTGTTTATCGGAACACATTGAACTGGAAAGAGATACGCGGAGTTCAAATGCGCGGATCGGTGGCTGGAATCGACGAACCCGAGCGGCGCGTCCCGCTGATTGAGGCCTATTGCGAACGATTCAAGCTGGGGCGGGTTCTTCGCCTCGCAACACGCAACTGTGTCCTATTTGCCTTCGAGCCGGAGTTTTTCCGCTACATCGACAATTCGAGAGGATTCGGCTTCAAGTTCGAGGTGACCCGGCAACCGGAGGGCTGGAGCCTCATCCGGGGCTAGCGAACCTGAAACTGACGAATCAGCGGGGAAGGCCCTACTCTTACCTCCTTGAGTCCAGGCGCGGGTTTTCATCCGTTCTTTAATGTTTCTTCATCGTTCCTTCGAGGCCATTCCGTTATCGGTGGAGGAGAAGGCTCTCTGTGGAAAAGCGGAGCAAAATCCGTCCTGGGCGCATGAAAAAAAAAGAGTTGAGCCTCTTGTCAAAACGAACTTTTGGCCGATAAGTACCAAAGATGGAATCTGAACCCGGGTTTTCGTCGACCGGCAGAGGGCTTTTCCTGTCCGGTTCCCTAGACTGACATCATTCGGCAATGAACGGCAGGTACGTATGGTGGTCAAAACGCAAAGCAAGGGACGCGGAGTCACCGGACTTCATGTGGGCGTGAACAACGTCCGGCGCTATTTCCCCAAGAGCATCTCGAGCGTCGAATTAGTGCTCGATCATCTTCAGATTGAGTGTGGTCTCAAACCCGCATTCTGGCAGGGCGAGCCGGAGATCTTCGATCCCCGGTTGTGCGCATGGCTGGAATCCCGGCACATGCATACAAAGCCGGATCGGACATCGATCGCGATGGCGATGATTCCCGAGGGAAAGAATTCCTTCCGGCTACAGCCAATCCGTCTCGATGGGCAGGTTCGCGGCAAGCTCCACGACAAAGTCGCGGCCTGAGATCGAAGCGCCACGACGGCGCATCAGCAGCGAAAACAAACGAGAGAGGAGAGGTGTAACTACATCTTTTCCCGCTCGAATTTCCTTACGGGGCGCTACTCTTCGATTCCCCTCAGTTGATAGACTCGGGATGCGATGACCATCAGCCAGCTACAGGAGACAATTGAACGGTACTTTGAGGCGGGCCCAGTCGCCATCGGCGACGACTCCGCGATGACGGCCTTTCTGGCCCTGAGAGCCTCACTGGAGAGCGGCGAAGTGCGCGCCGCCTCACCCGACACCGCCTCGCCGTCAGGTTGGAAAGTCAACGCCTGGGTCAAGCGGGGCATCCTGCTGGGCTTTCGGCTGGGCTTACTGGAGGAGTTTTCCGCTCCAGGTCTTTCTTTTGTCGACAAGAGCACCTTCCCGGTGCGGCATTTTGGTCCGGGCGATGGAGTACGCGTAGTTCCCGGCGGATCCTCGGTGCGTTCCGGTGCGTTCGTGGCGCGCGGCGTGGTCTGCATGCCTCCCATGTACATCAACGCCGGGGCTTATGTTGATGAGGGCACGATGGTCGATTCGCACGCCCTGGTCGGTTCCTGCGCCCAGGTGGGCAAGCGCGTCCATCTGAGCGCCGCGGCACAGATCGGCGGCGTGCTCGAACCGGTCAACGCCAGCCCGGTAGTTATCGAAGACGACGTGCTGGTGGGCGGCAACTGCGGCGTCTACGAGGGCGCGATTGTCCGAAAAGGCGCAGTGTTGGCCGCCGGAACGATCCTTACACGCGGAACCCCGGTCTTCGACTTGATCAAAGGCACTATCCTGCGTGCCACTGCGGAGTTACCCCTGATGATTCCAGAGAATGCCGTCGTAGTTCCCGGCTCCCGCGCCGTCGGCAAGGGCAAGGGACAAGAATGGGGCCTAAGCGTCTACGCGCCGGTGATCGTGAAGTATCGCGATGAGAAGACGGATCTTAGCACGGCGCTGGAGGAACTACTCAGATAGAGCAGTACACCAATGGCCGGGCTTTGACCAAGGTTTCGGATCTTCTGTGTCTTGCTTCTGGAATTCTCTGCGGCATTCGCCGATAGTTGCTGCTGGATCACGGAATTGGGTGGGTGCCTTCTTGCAGCAGTGCGCAAGGAGGCTTCGAACCCATTGGTTTGCAGAGTCGCGTTGCAAGCATTCGCGGGCAGATTGAATCCAGAAGGGAAGTTCTGCGTATGCCTTTGATGACATGGACTGAAGAGATGAGCGTGAAAGTGAAGGTACTGGATGACGATCACAAGACTTTGATCGACATGTTGAATGACCTGAATGACGGAATCGAGGCCAACCGCGCAAGGAAGAGCATGGAAGGTGTGATTGAAAAGCTATCAAATTACACCAGGGTTCACTTTGCCCGCGAAGAGCGCTTGTTCGAGCAGACCGGCTACTCAGGCGGGGCCGCACACAAGGCTGAACACGCCTTGCTTGCCAGGAGAGTAATGAATTTGCAGGCACGCTTCGAAAGCGGGCAATCGCGTGAACTAGGGATGGAGACGATGGCGTTCCTCAAGAGCTGGTTGACGGATCATATTATGGGCTCGGACCAGAAGTACGGTCCGCACCTCAACGCTAAAGGAATCAAATAGGATTCATCCGCGCACGTCAAACCTTCTCACCGATGAGATGGTTGGAGGGTTTCAGAACCATCTTTTCGCGGGTTCGGGGCGAACGGCCACTTTACCAGGCCGAACCTCAACGGGTGTGCTCGGATGGTAGAGACCTGCTCCGCGGGGCGGCAGAGCGGCAGGGGGTCGGGATGGCGGAGCAGCTGGCGAGCGGGGTGGCTGTGCGGCAGGATTGTGAATGGGCTTCGCGTCATCGTGGTCGCAACCCTTTGCAAGGCTCTCCTTGTGGAGCTTGGCAAGGCGCTCGATCAATTCTCCGACCAGATCCTCAAGCTGCCTTCGAACTCGATCGCTGATTTGAGGAAATTGAAAGCCCATCAGAGTTGCCGATCGAATTGACCTCACCTTGCCTCTCACTCGGAAGGGCATGTGGTTGACGCAGAAGATCAACTCCACAATCTCGTCCATCGCGAGCGTCAGCGGTACCTCGGACTCAATCAGGCACCCGCCCACGCTCAAATTGATGATCTTGGCGGGGCATGGCTTCTCAACGGCAGGAAGTGTCTGGATGCCGGCAAGGCCAGAACATTGAAGGCGGGGTGCGCGTCGAAGTTCCTCGCCCGGCTCCGGCTTTTCCTGAGCCTTCGGCTCTTCAGGCGTCTTTTGTTCTTCCGCCGTCTTAAGTTCTTCGACTGTATTCGCTTCTTGGCCCATCTTGATCGACCTACTCGTGCTGGTGTTCGGTTTCGATCTCTGCGAATGCCGGGAGGTTATTGCTCGCTTTGGGCATCCCTGCAACGCAGCTGGCGGGGATAGGAATCCCCGTGTCTGGTATTGGTTGTTGTACTATCGGCACGAGCGCGCCGCAATTTCTCTTCTTTTTGTGAGGAGGCGGGAAAACGCAGCGTCCAATACAGAGCAACTCCCTCTAAAGTTCACGTGCACATCCATTTGCATGCTCGTGCCCGTCGAGACATCAACGGCGGCATCGGCGCCATGGGCGAGGGCCGCGTCCACGTGACCTTTTACGTCGCGGTTGAAGATATTGTCGCTGTGCTCACGCACATCGAAAGCAAAGGAGGGCAAAGGGCCTATGGCCCGCTTCCAACACCGGATGGCGGCCTCTTCGCCGGCTTCACCGATCCCGAGGGGCACTTGATCGGTCTGGTTCAAGGTCCGCCCAAGATGTAGGTTGCTCCGTGCCCCATCCATTCCGCGTCTTTCTGCGGAATGGGTGGGAAGGGAATTAGATTTCGGACTGCACAATTCCTGAAAATGCTCTACCCACCCTGCGCTCAATGCCCCGCAACCGGCCGCGGATGAGAGGCGGTGCTTCCCTCGGTCATCTGCAGCGCCCACTTGATCGCCTCAAAGTACATCTTGCGAACGTCAGGATCCTGCCAACTCTCCTCCGTGTGGCCGAGCGTCGAATAGAAGACCCGTCCCTTGCCGTACATCTTGCTCCACGCCACCGGGAAGTCGTGATCCGTGCGGTGAATCTTTGGATTGTTATCGTAATTGAGCTTTGATGAGTCGAGGCTCAGCAGCACATTCACCTTGTCGCGCGACCATTCCTTCGGCTGGTAGATCTCGTCATACTTCACAAAAGCGGCAGGGAAGTGGCGCACCGCCGGGAAGCTAGGATCTTCGTTGACGATCGGCGCTTCGAAGGTCATCCACGGGTGCTCGTCAAACCATCCGCCAAGCATCTCGCCGTACTCAGGCCACGTGTGGTTCGTATCGAGCGCGGCATGCATGCCGACGAATCCCTTGCCGTCGTCCCTGATAAACGAGATCATATCCTGCTTCTGGCTGGCGTCCATATCGAGTTCGCCGCTGGTGTTGGCAAAGACGATCAGGTCAAAGTAGTTGAGATTCTTCGCATTTCTCACCAGCTCTTTCTTGGTGAGAAGCTTGGTGTCCGTGCGCATCGTCGTATCCCACAAGCCGCTCTCTTTGCCCATGCTGTAGACAGCGTCCATCGCCGCCGAGACGGATTCGTGCTCCCAGTCCTTGGTCTGGCCAATCACCAGCACATGCTTCATGCGAACCTCCTTCACGTGCGGCGCCGCCGGCATCGCGCTGCTGCCGGCTGACTGTGCTTGAATGCGATTGCCCTGGCCGAGCACGACAAGGCCAACCAGAACCGTAAAAACAAATCGACAACTTCTAACAACGCCCATGGGATCTCCTTTGGGTATTATCGCCCCTGCCCCGGCGAGTTGGGGCAACCAGTAGCTCAGGTATCCGGGGATCGCGACCAGAGGCGCCCGGCTAATCGAAACTATTCGGCAAGAGTATCAGCCGCTGCCTGAACCGTGATCATCATTGTCATTGGATTTGTTGGGGATTCCATGAATCCAAGTTTTTGGTAAAATCGCTTCGCGCTCTCGCTGATCGCATGAACGAGAATTGCGCGAATGCCGGCAATTTCGGCGGCCTGAACAGTTCTGAGGACCGCATCCTTCAAAAGCGCCGTACCTATACCACGCCCTTGGAATTTGAGATCAATGGCAAGCCGCCCGATAACCATCACCGGAACGGGGTTGGGCATATTCCGCTTCACACGGCCAGGAGCATCCCGGCGCGCCGCCGCGCCCGCGGACAACGCATAGTAGCCGACTACTTGCCGCCCGATGCAGACGACATAGGTCCTGGATGCGCCGCTTTCCTCATTGTGAAAAGCTCTGCGCTTGAGCCAGTCGTCAAGCTCCGGCTCACCGCATCGGAATTGCAAGAGATCCTGGGCTGGGTTCAGTTTTTCCGGAGCAGAAACTTCCCCAATCTCTACTTCTCCCATGGCGCCTTCGTCTTGAGCAGGCGAGTCAAACCGGGATTGTCTGTCGGCGGCGCATCCAGCATTGCCGTGAAGCGCTTGAATGCCTCATCGTCGAGTTGGAAATAGCACTGGTCGAGCAAGACGGACTCCGCCTCCCGGCAGGCCGCATCCAGCATGAAATCGGAGCGGTTGCGACCCTGCGCCTCTGCCGCCCTGTCAATCAGCGCCTTCTGGCTGCGGGTGACGCGGAGATTGATATTCTCCGCGCGCAATCTGCCCGATTCAGGAACCATGGTGCCCATCGCTTTGTCCCCCATATGTATACACAATTAATGTACATCAATGTGCGTACAATGTAAACCATAGAGGGTGGAATTGGAGAAGAGGAGAGGTTGAGGTTCGTGGTCTCCTAGATCCGAAAATCCGGGCCTGGGGCACCCAGCATCCCTGCCGGGTGCCTCGATCCGAATGTCCGCTGATCGAATTCAATGAGACTGGAAGTTGGAGTCGGCCCTGGAATCGGTTCACCATTCGATGGTGACGAACTTGGCAATGGAACCACCAATGTTGGTGATCTGGTGCATTCCGGGCAGCAGCCAAGCTGTCTTGCCGGTCCCTAACTCGACCAGACGCGCCTCTCCATAGCGAGGCGGCTCGCCCTCGTCGGAGTGATCGATGATATCGCGCAGACGAACTGGGTTGAGCGCCACCAGCAGGGTGGCGTTGCGCGAGCTGGCATCCTCCATAGCCTGACCTGGGCCAAGTTCCACCTGATCAAAAGTCTGGGCCTGTCTTGCTTTCCTCACATTGACGATTAGCAGATACGCCGACTGCGCACCCGTATGGCTTACGTTCACTGTCTTGCTTCCGTGGACGAATCTCCGTTCCCCGGCCTTCAGATCGACCGATGAGCCGTCAACTGTGATTGTGCAGTCATTAAGCGCGAGCAGAATCACTCCAATTTTTGAAAGCGACTCGATGCTGAGGTTTTCGCCGCCATGTAAAGTTGCCGTCTTGAAGCTGGCCAGCTCCTCGAACGACTGCTCCGCAGTGACGCCTGAAGCGCCAGAGAGTACCAGAAACAGGAGAAGCAGTAATGAAGCGGACTCTCTCACGCGCATTCCTCCCAACCCTGTTTCATGCCGCCGCAAAATCAATAAAACCCCGCTGCGGATCGGTCGAGACCAGTTTCACCGTCACCTTGTCGCCCACATCCAGCCCCTTGCCGCCCTGCACCAGCTTCCCGTCCACATGCGGATCGAGCGTCCGCACGAACGTCCCGTAGTTGTTCACGCCGGTGACAATGGCGGGGAAGCTCTGGCCGATGCGCGGATGCAGCACCACGGCGGCGATGCGCTTTTGCATCTCGCGCTCCACCTTGCGCGCGTTGTCCTCCATCAGCGTGCAGTGCGCGGCGATGGCGTTAAGGTCATCGGTCGAATAAGGCTGCGGAGCCTTCGCCAGCCATGCCTTCATCAGGCGCTGCGTCACCACATCCGGGAAGCGGCGATTGGGAGCGGTCGAGTGCGTGTAGTCCTGTACGGCGAGGCCAAAGTGTCCGGGGGAAACCTCATTCGGCTTCACCAGCACGTACTCGCCGGGCCCCATCAGCTTGACCATGGCCAGCGAGAGATCTGGAAAGTGATCGGGGTCCTTTTGCTTCTGCGCCAGCAGAAAATCATTGAGCGCCTTCGAATCCGGCTCGGCGGGCAGCGCCGTCCCAAGCCCCTGAGCCACTTCGACGATGCGGTCCCAGCGCTTCGGCGTGCGCACGATGCGGCGAATCGAAGCCACGCCGGCCACTTCAAAGGTCCGCGCGATCACGCCGTTGGCCGCCACCATGAACTCCTCGATCAGCGACGTCGCCCGATTCTTTTCGAGGCTCGAAATCGCGACCGCCTGATCGGCCAGCATCACCGGGCGCGTCTCGATCGTTTCGAGATCCAAAGCGCCGTGCTGGAAGCGGCCGCCGACCATGCGCTGCGCCGCCATGTCTTGAAGTTTCAACTGCGCGGCTAGCTCAGCATTGGCGGCCACCTTGGCCGGCGCCGGGCCTCTGCCTTCGAACCACGCGCCCACTGCGTTGTAGGCCAGTTGCGCTTGATTCCTGACCAGCGCCCGGTAGGCTTTTCCATCCGCTGTTGAACCCGCCTGGTCGACGGTATACTCGATCACCAGCGCCACGCGGTCTTCGTTCTCGTTCAACGAGGTGATGCCCTCTGAGAGCTCAGCCGGCAGCATCGGGAAGACCTTGACGCCGGTATAGACCGAGGTCGTCTCGCTCTTCGCATGGCTGTCGATGATCGTTCCCTGATGCACGCGCGCATCCACATCGGCCACTCCGATCAGCACGCGGATGCGCCCATCGGGCAGTGGCTCAGCCCACTCGATCTGGTCTAGATCCTTGGACGTGTCGTTGTCGATCGACGACCAGAGCAGCTTGCGCAGATCCTGCGCCCCCGGAGCGGCGGGCGGCTCGGGATGCGCCTGAATTGCGCAGACTTCTGTGTCGATTCCAGCGGGAGGATCCGGCTGGAAGCCGTGTTCGATCATGGTGGCGTGAGCCGCGGCGACAAGATTGAAGTGAAAGGGATGACAGGATGACATCGGAATTCGGCTCCTTCAAACTGAAAGGCCAGCCTACCATGCCGGGCCACCTGCATGGCGTGAATGAAGGAGGGTGTCAGAGTTCGTGGTCTCCCACCCTAGCCGCAAAGACAAGTGCGCGGCGAGAGTTGAGCACCCAAACTTCGGTTGTGTTTACTGCTGAATGCCCAAATCGGAAAGCACCTTCGGCTTGGCCTCGTCGACCACCAGCAGATTGTGGCAGGCCGAGCAATCCTGGGTGATGGCGGAGCCATCCTTGGCCGCGTGCTCGCCGTCGTGGCAGCGGAAGCAGCCCGGATAGCTCATGTGGCCGATGTGGTTAGGATGCGTTCCCCACGTCACCTTCATATAGGGAAAGACATTCTCGCTGTAGAGAGTCACCAGTTCGTTGCCCGCGGCCTTTACCTGTGCAGCCTTCGTCGCCAGCACATCGGGATGCTCCGACTGATAAAACGCCGCCAGTTGTGCAGGAATTTTTGCGCGCGCTTCGTCTTCACTCGCATAGCTTGCGTTAAGCAGCTCCAGGCCCTTCTTGTGAACCCACGGCAGCTCGGGGCTCACCGCGCCGTCGGCCATAGCTCGGTTGAGCGCGTCTTCAGCCGTCACAAAGGTGTGCGCCGCGCGGTTGTGGCAGTCGATGCAGTCCATGACGCGCCGCTCGCCCTTGGGCACGCCGACGCCCGCGGTTGCGTTCGCATAGACCGTCTCAGAGCCATCGGCATTCCGCCTCTGCACCCAGGGGATCGTAGTCCGTGTCGCATCGGTCGCGACATATTCGATGTGGCCCAGATGAACGCCGTGAATCCCCGTCAGATGCGAGAGGGAATCCTGTCCGCCCAGGTGCAGCACCACTACCGATTGCGTCTCAGTATTCTTCTCGTCGTCGGCAAACTTCGACTTCACCAGCAGCTTTTCGCCGATGAACTTAGCCGGCGTGTGGCAGCCCTCGCAGATCACGCGCGCGGGACGCAGATTCTTGACCGGAGACTCAATCGGCGTGGGGTAACTATTGAGGCCGACCTCGATCAGCTGCTTGGTGCCGTTGACCTTGGCGCTGAAGTAGGCCTGTGCGCCCGATCCGATGTGACATTCGACGCAAGCCACATGCGAGTGTGCCGAGATTTTGTAAGCGGTGTACTCCGGATGCATCACGTGGCAGCTCTGCCCGCAAAACTGCGGCGAGTCCATGTAAGCCGCGCCGCGATAGCTTGCCATGGCCACCACCAGCAGATTGGCGATCGTCGTCACCAGCACGATGTCGATGCCGTGGCGGAATACGTGGTCGTTCAGATCGATCTTCGGATACGCGACGGGGATCAGACCGGCCCTTTGCAGCTTCTTGCGGCGCACCCAGATGCCAATGGGAATCAGCAGCAGCCCGCCAACAAACAAACCCGGCAGCAGAAGAAAGAAGATGATGCCAAGATAGGGGTTGTCGTTGAACCGGCCAAAGAGCTCGACCAGCCAATAGCCGATCATCGTTACGCCAGAGGCTGTGGTGATGGCTCCCCCGGCGAGGCTGATGGGATTGTTGCCGAAGAAGAGCGCCGGGCGCACCCAGCCTTCACGAAATCTGTCAAACACTGGCCTTACCCCCTGCATTGGACGGCCCGCCGAGGTCGGCGGGCCTTAGGGTCCAACCCAGCCCAATTGTACTGCCTACTTCAGTCCTTTGTAGAAGGCCGCCACGTCCTTGATCTGCTCGTCGCTCAGCCCCGCAACCGGCTTCATCTTGCCCTTGCCGCTCTTGATGACGGTCGAGATCTCGGCTACCGTGAGCTTCTTCATATCCGGATCGGAAGTGGACTTGATGCCCATCGCCTTGGCCATCCCCGCACTCGGCGTGCCGGTGGCGCCGTGGCAGGCTGCGCATTTGGTTTTGTAGGTCGCTTCGCCGGCGGATTGCGCGAAGCCCACGGAACTGGCCAGAGCGATTGCTGCGGCCAACACCAGATGGAATCGAATCGTGTTTGTCATTGCAGGACTCCTTAAGTCTCTGTCGGCCAACCTAGGCCAGATTCTCTCAGTCAGGACTTACCCTACCACTCCTGCCGAGCTACTTCTTCTTCCTCATACTTCAACCCCAGCGGCAAGTGAGAGTTGCCAGGAACGCAACCAGGATGGGAACAGCATGCAACCTCAGAGAAAGCTGCGCAATCCTCCTTTTTCGCCTCGGGGGAACTGCGCCGATAGTATCCTGGTCGATCAATATGCCGCATTAGAATTCGTAATGCACTCCAAGGATCACATTGTTCGCGTGGAATACACGGGGCGCTGTCGCACCCGCGGTTCCTTCGGTCATGCCGGTCGGAACGCCGATAGTTGCGCAGGGAGTGATCGTCGCCGTCGCAGACGTTGCGGTGCTGCACAATGGGGCGCCGGAGGGTCCGCCCTCTCCGTAGCCGTAGTAGTTGAACTGGGCTTTCCAGATCAATCCGGGATGCATCGTGTACGACAGGTTCACAAACGGCGTCTGGTAGTTCGAGACCAAGGATCCATTGACATCGCGCGCGTCGTTAAAGAAGCGGCTGCCATTCACAGCGGTGGCTGTGTAGCCGAGGGTCGAGTGGACCTTTTCGGTCGGGTTATAGGTGAACGATACCGATCCGAACTGGGTCGGCGCATCCATGAAATCCCTGGCCAGCCAGGTTGCTGGAACAGCCGTCGGATTATTGAGGTTGTAGCAAAGGTTCGGCGCTCCGGAGCTGGTGACAGTAGCAGCGCCGGCAATGGCGGGGGTGGTGGCAGTAGCGGCTGCGGCGCCGCTGCTGTAGCAGGTGTTCGTTGCCGTATATACATCGCTGTAGGAGTAGTTAAGGTTTACTCCATAGTGCTCATTCGGCATCAGCGCCAGGCCCATGCTGCCGATACGGCTGTGGTCGACGTGGTTGATCGGCCCGCTATAATTCTGATCGCCTGCGGCCACGACATCCTGGTTGTTGTTGGTGTTATTGTGCCGCTCGCGATCACTGAAAGATCCGGTGACGGTCGCCCAGGGCCTGGCCCTGTAAATCGTGTGCACCCGGTATTGTCTGAATTGACGCTGGCCCACAGCGGTGAATGCGTTGTCGGCATAGCCCGCCTCAGCCGAGCCGTTCAGCTCCCAGTTTTTCGCGGGACGCACCGCCGCAGCGAAGACTCCGGCGTTTTCAGTTATGGCGATGTTTCCACTGACCGGGTCACTGACTACGATCGGGATCGGTCCACGATGCGGATTGCCCTGGCCGATGTTGCGGTTGGTGAATCGGTAGGTGAATGAAAACCGGGCGCGCGCCGATGCATCCCAACTCGCAATCGCGCTGTTGGTAATGTACTCCTGGCCAAAGAAGTTGTAGGCAAGAGCGCCGGTGTTGCCATGGGGCAGCGAGCCCACCCCGGTGCCCAGCGGGCCGGAGTAGTTGATGGTCTGATTGGGCGCGCCTGGCGTAGACAGAGTGACCGGCGCGGGTATGAAGGTGTGCGACGGCTCCTGAATGCTCGAGTAGCTCACCTGGTCGGCGAGACTCCAGACCGGAGTAACCCGCCAGGTCAAGCCAAAATCTCCACCGATCACCGCCCGATGAGCCATCCCGTTGCCGCCCGTGGAGGTGGCCGAGCGAATCGCGCCATCCAGGCCTTGGGCACTCTCGTAGTAGTTCGGCATATTCATGGTGCCGAGCGTGTAGTGTGCGTTACCGTTCATCGCAACATTTTTGAAGGCCGTGCTCTGCAGACGAATCGTTCCGGTCGGCAGCCAGGTGCGCGTCGGCAGTGTACGCGAGTAGCTGGTGACCACAGGGCAGGCTGGATTGATGATTGGCAGGCCGCCTGGCGTGTTCGCCTGCGAGAGGATTGTGTAGACCGTCGGGCTTGTGTAAGCGGAGCCCATGCTACCGGTATTGCAGATCGCCGTGATCGCCGTGGTGGCGGTCGGCACTCCATAAGGTGTCAGGGAGGTAAAGTTGCCAAGGTATGCAGGCGTTCCATCCCCTTCCTGCACCAGGAAACCGTTCGGGTCCAGCGTATAGAACGTGTCGGACTTGTAGTGGTTCGCCTGCATTTCAAAACTGATCTTGGTGGCCGGTGAGGGCTTCCAGTCAACCCCGCCCATGAAGTTGTCGTTCCCGTTGCGCTCATACTGGCGCAGCAGCGCGTTGTACTTCATTCCCATCAGAGTGTACGACGGGCTGAGTGTCGGGCCTTCCATGGTGCTGTGCGAGTACGCAAACCGATAGGTGAGCGTGTCAAATGGCCGGAGCGTGATGTTTGTATCCGTCATCCGGCGCACGGTGTTGAACATGACCGGTGAATTGTTCACCAGCGGCCATGCCAGCGAACCGGTTCGAGCATTCGCCGGGCCGATGGGAATGGATTGTCCGCTGGGAAGGTTCGGGTTCGCCAGCAAATCGTAATTCGAGAAGAGCCGGTCGCGCCGGAATACGCCTGAGAACTCGTAGATCTTGCTCTTGGAGGCAGACAGCTTGGCCATGATATTAGGATCGCCGCCGAACCCCGTGCCGAAGGCAGAAAGATTGTCTACCAGGCTGTGCTTGTTGCCGGGAAGTGCGCGCATCTCGAAGGTCTCTCCCTGCACACGCGGACCGCTTTGGAGATTGACGAGAGTGTCATACATGGCGCTGCTGCCCGAGAGATTGGTCATGCGCCCGCCCATGTCGATAGTGTGGTGACTCGTATAGCCGTCCGGCGTAGTGAACTTCGCCTCCGGCGTCGGGCCGGCAGGTCTGGCATCCTGCGCGATCGCGATCCCTGCCGGGACAACGAGCATAACTAATGCGATGGCGCCTGCTGCGCCGCGGACTCCGGCGGAACATGGCTGTTGACTGAAGACCTTTGAGAACCAACCGTTATTCGTCATTAGAAGCCTCACTCGAGAATCTCGCTCACCTCAAAAACCCGAAACCTTCACGGTTCGCCGGAATTCGTGCCGCAACACCCCCTGGAGGCGCGGCACGGCTCCGCTATCGAGTGAATGCCGGGCTTACGTTGGAACCGTGAATGAACGTGTGGCAGGTGACGCAGGGCGTAACCGTCGTCGATCCCGGATCCAGACCGTGTACTCCCCCTGCCGAAAGCGGGCTGTGGCACTGGTTGCACAGCGTGGCAATTGACGGCATGTTCAGCAGTCGCGGATTTTGCGATCCGTGGGGCGTATGGCAGGTCGTGCAACCCTCAGCCCTGACCGGGGCATGCTCGTAGGTAAACGGCCCGCGTATATCGGTGTGGCACTTGGTGCAGACCGCGTTTTGGTCTTCGGTAGACTTCTGATTGGTCGGCAAAAACGTGCCGTGCACGTCGTGGCAGTCGCTGCACTTGATCAGGCCTTCGTTCACCCGGTGGTGGATAGGCATGTTGAACTGCGCCTTCTGGTCGGCGTGGCACTGGTAACAGAGCGTGGGCTCGGCTGCCTTCAACAGCGTCTCTTCCTTGCTGCCGTGAATGTCGTGGCAGCTGATGCAACCGACACCGGCCTTGGCATGAGGAGAACGATCGAAGTTGGGATGCGCTGTCGCATGGCAGGCCAGGCATTTGGCATCCACCTCTTTGGTTTCGGCCTTGGCGGGATTGAAGATCTTGCTGACATCCCCGCCGCCTTCAACGTGCGCCTTGCCCGCGCCGTGGCAGTTTTCGCAGGTGACCCCTGAATTCCCATGCATCAGGGCCATCTTCGCATGAGGATTGGAATCGAAGTTCTTGGCCACCTCTTCGTGGCAGGTTGCGCAGGTCTCGGAACCCACAAAATCCGTCGGAACGCCGTCCCTCGCCTGCGCTGCAGCCGGCTTATCGCCGGGCGCCTGAGCCGCCAACACCGGTAGGCACAACATAGCCGCGCCCAGCAACATCCAACAGGCTCGCACTCCCGGCCGCTTGCCCGGAGCCGAATCGAGCGTCAATTGCACGACATGCCCATCTCTATGCATCGAACACCGCCTTGGTTACTCTCGTTGCTTCTTCCAAAATCCGCGAATCCGGCCTCAGGAAGCTCAATATGCCCTTCCCATTCGGAGATGCCTCTCTTGCGGCTGGAATTCCCGCCTAACTCATGCGGAAGGTGCCGTTTGTGAGCAGCATCACTTTACGTACCGCCATACAGCATACAATCATCGTTTTCTTACGTTAAGATGTGATACTCGTCACACAAAATGGAAACATATCACGACTTGAGTGTCCTGTCACGGGAGATCCAAGATTCGTTCGAACTCTCAAGTTCTCAGCCGCTTCCAAATGATACCTATGCAGTCGTACACCATTTTGGCCGGGGAATTGGGATCAGAGGAAGCGGGGAGGCACCCTCCGTACAGCACAACAAACCCAGGGCATTGCCGCTGAGCAAAACGGGACACTTTTATCGTCTTGGAGTGAATTCTGAAGGAAGTTACAGAGTTTTCTGGCTCTCCATTGCCGAAAAGTCCCTTTGGCGGACTCATCGGCAGAATAGCCATCCCAGCGACGAGAAGGCCAGCATCTCTTGCTGGAATTCGTGCATTGAGGAATCTCTGGCTGCCTGATCCTCACATAGACGTGAGGCCCATCACATTCATTACCTCAGCCGCTCCGGCAGACTCTTATTGAGCACGAGTCTCTTCCCCTGGAGGCCAGAGCGTTTTCATCTCGGACGAGACCCTTGCGCCATCGCAGGGTGCGCCGAGCGGGAGATCTTGAACTGGCGCGGACGGCGCACGACCATGGCGCAGACAGAGAACTCGGCAGTGGCTCCTCCTCGGCAGAAGCATGTTGCCCGGCAAATACCGGTCGGATGCGCGGCCTGTGCCAATCGCCGCCCTGGCTGGTTCTGCTCTCTGGGAAGCGCCGTGCTGGCCGATCTTGAGCTCGTCACCACCACCATCTCGCTGCCCGCTCAGTCTTCGCTCTTTACCCAGGGCGAGGATGCGCGCTGCCTTTACCTCATCTGCGGCGGCTATCTCAAGCTCACTGCGGGCAATCCTCGGGACCGCCAGATGATCGTTCGCGTGGCCGGTCCCGGTTCGATGCTCGGCCTGTACGCGGTTCTCTCCCATGGCCTCTATGAGGTTTCGGCCGAGACGCTCACTGCCGCCCAGCTCCGCCCCGTCGAGCGCGAGAGCTTTCTCACCTTCCTGCGCAGCCATAAGGAGGCCCAGATGCGGGCCGTCCAGTGCATCTGCCAGGAGTACCGCTTTGCCCTGCAGGACGCCTGCCGCATCGCTCTGGCCGACACCGTTGCCGCCCGCCTCGGTCGCCTGCTCCTCGAGCTGGCCCACCAGATCGGCGAACAAATGGATGGCGGCGGCTTCCGCTTCCCGCTGCTGCTCACCCACGAGGAGATGGCCTCCATGGCCTGCACCACCCGCGAAACCGTCACCCGCACCCTCGGGCAGTTCCGCAAAGACGGCTGGATCTCTATCGAAGACTCTCTGGTTACCCTCCTCGAGCCCGAACAGTTGCAAACGCTTAACTAGATCTTCCGCACCTTTTCTAATGTTCGCCGCGGCCTGCCTGCCGAGTCCAAGAGCTATCATCGTAATGGGGAGTTCATGGTGCGTATGACCCGGTTGATGGGTGGTATTTCTGCTTTCTTTCTCTTGTCCAGCTTTGTGTTAGCACAAAGTCCTGCTCCCGCACCGCCTTCGGCTGCGGCCAAGCCAGCCGTCACAACGGCCGAGAGCCCCGAGATTCGCGATTTCCAGAAGATTGAGGACGTCTGGGCCGACGCGATCAACCAGCGCGACCAGTACGCCCTGGAACTGGTGCTCTCGCCCTTGTTTGTGGACGTAGCAGCCAGCGGCGACATCTCCACGCGCAACCAGCAGCTCGCCCAGCTGATCACCGGCGAGGACAAGACCCTCCATCTCGAGCAGCGAGTGATCACCGTCCGCATGCTGGGTGACATCGCTGTGGCCAACGGAACCTATGTGATGCATCACAAGGCCGGTTCAGTCGAGAAGGACGAAAAGGGCGTCTTCACTCATGTCTTCGAGCGGGCGCACAGTGGCTGGGTGTGCATCAACTCTCAGCGCACTCTGCTCCGTGAAGACTCCAACGCCAAACCCAAGAAGCAATCCAACGCCGAGATGCCCTTCCACATCCCTCTCTTCACCAAGGGCGACAAGAATCCCCAGTAGTGCGGCGATTAACTCGCGGGCTCTAATTAGCGGGTGCTAATTCGCGGGTGCCCCATATCTTCCCGGCGTTCTTTGCCGGGAAGATGCGGGAGGTACACCACATCAGGAAACGGCCAGCCGCTTTGCCCCTTGTAATCGGATCGACACATGCACCAGGCTCAATGCAGCCGGCGTCACGCCTGGAATCCGGCTGGCTTGGCCAATTGTCGCTGGCCGCACCCGCTCCAGCGTCTCGCGCATCTCCCGCGAGAGTCCGCTGATCGCGCCGTACTCAAGCCACTCGGGAATTGCCACGCCTTCGGCGGACTTCAGCTTGACGATGGACTTCTTCTGCTGTTCCAGATAGCCGGCAAACTTGATCTCGGTCTCCACCGCGCGAGCTTCATTACGCAGACTGCTGCGACGGATCACATCTTCATCTCCGGCTTGATCGTTGAGCACGGCGGCCATCTCGGCCAGCAGCGGATTCTCTGAGCGAGCAAGCTCTTCGCGCAGCACTCTCAGCACCGCATCGATGGTTACTTCCGGCCGCTTGAGCAGTTGGGCCCAGGTCAATCCAGCCGTCGACGTCAGCTCGGCAAAGCCCGTCGCTCCCAGCCGCTCGACCTCCACCTTGCGTGTGGTCAGCAGGCCATCGAGGGCGTTCATTCGTGCCTGCTTCCTCTCGTACTCCGTCCAAGCCTCGTCGTTGATCAGCCCCAGCCTTCGTCCATGCGGAGTCAGCCTGCGGTCCGCATTGTCGATGCGCAGATGCAGCCGGAACTCGGCCCGCGAAGTGAACATGCGGTAGGGCTCGTTGGTTCCCTTCGAGATCAGATCGTCGATCAGAACCCCCGTATATCCCTCGCTCCGATCCAGCGTGAAAGGCGGCTCGCCCTTCAGCCACAGCGCTGCGTTGATGCCGGCCATGATCCCCTGGCAGGCGGCCTCCTCATACCCGCTGGTCCCGTTGATCTGGCCCGCCAGGTAGAGCCCCTCCATGCTCTTCACGCGCAGCGTGCGGTCCAGTTCGGTCGCATCGATGCTGTCGTACTCAATGGCATAGCCGGGCCTCAGCATCTCTGCCTCTTCAAGGCCGGGGATCGAGTGCACAATCTGCCATTGCACCTCCATCGGCAGCGAGGTCGACATGCCGTTGATGTAGACCTCATGAGTTTTCAAGCCCTCCGGCTCCAGGAAGAACTGGTGCTGCGTCTTGTCGGGAAACTTGACGATCTTGTCCTCGATGGATGGGCAATAGCGCGGTCCGATTCCCTCGATCCGTCCTGAATACATCGCCGAACGATGCACATTTTCGCGGATGATGCGCAGCGTCTCCGGAGTAGTAAACGCGATGTGACAACTGATCTGAGGCTGGACAATTCTCTTCGTTCTAAAACTGAAAGGTGTCGGCTCCGCATCGCCTCGTTGTTCCTCAAAAGCCTCCCAGCGGATCGTCCGGCCATCCAGCCTTGGAGGCGTCCCGGTCTTCAGGCGGCAGGTGCGCAAGCCCAGCGCCCGCAGCGCCTCGCCCAGCAGAACTGACGCCGGCTCTCCGCTGCGCCCCGCCGGATACCGCTCCTCGCCGCAGTGGATCAGCCCATTCAGAAAGGTGCCGGTGGTGATAATGGTCGCCCCGGCGACCAGCCGACGCCCATCTCGCAGCATGAGCCCTAGAACTCTTCGCTTCGTTCTAAATCTGGGTGCACCAGGTCCCGCATTTGGGACCTCGGATGAGAATTCATCCAGCGAATCTCCCTCCTCCACCACCAGCCCCACCACCTCAGCCTGCCGGATATGCAGTCCCGCCTGGCCTTCCAGCACCTCGCGCATCTTCACCCGGTAGAGTTGCTTGTCGCACTGCGCCCGCGGACTCCACACCGCCGGGCCACGCGACGAATTGAGCAGCCGAAACTGAATTCCTACCGCATCGGCCACTTCTCCCATGATTCCGCCCAGCGCATCCACCTCGCGCACCAGGTGTCCCTTGGCCACGCCGCCCACCGCCGGATTGCAGCTCATCTGCGCGATCAAATCCATGTTCATGGTGATGAGCGCCGTCTTCAAGCCCATGCGCGCGGCCGCCATCGCCGCTTCGCACCCGGCGTGCCCCGCACCCACCACCACCACATCGTATTGTTCGGTAAAGGCCATCACGCCCCGCAAAGCCAACAAGGCTATTCTACGGACTCCGCCAACTCGCTAACGTGCCATCTCCGTGCTGCGAGCGCTAACTCGCTGTCTTTGAAGAGCAAAGCCGACTGGCCGCTTCTGAATCCTCTTGTAGGGAGGAAACGAAAATAGCCAAGCAAGCAGCGAAGCGAAATCCTGGGATGGCGTTCTAATCGACCTCTCGGTCCTGTAGGACCGGAGCGAAATCCTCCAGAAAGACCGCGCCGCAACTATAATTGCTGCATCTGTCAAACCTCCAGGATGAGCGCAATGAAGATCTGTCCATGTGGGGATGCGGTCCAAGGCGAGGGCATGCTCTGCCCCCGCTGCGCCGCACTTCACGCTCTCGACCTTGCGGTGGGCGCCACAGAGGCCGAGATCAGGAAGGCCTATCGCATCCTCGTCAAAGTCTGGCACCCCGACCGCTTTCAAGGTGACGAGAAGCTGAAGGATGCCGCCGAGGCGAAGCTCAAAGAGATCAACTCCGCATTCGAGTTTCTTACCTCCACCACTGACGAGCGCGGTCCATGGCGTCCGCCTTCCCGGCCCGCCGAGGATGAAACGACCCCACCTTCTCAGGCTCAGTCCTCAACGGGCGAACCTGCTATAGGTCAATCCCCGGCCGGCGCGCAAACTCCCGTCGTCATGCCGGATCTGGCTCCTCATTCGTGGTTCCGGCCCGCAGTCAAGATCCTCTCCAGGATGGCCGCCGGTGGAATCGCACTTCTAATTGGCAGGTATCTCTGGATCGCCTTCGATGCTCCGGACCTCACCGGCGGCGATGTTGCGCGAGTCTACGACAAAGGGAAAGGTACAATCCTCACAGGCACAGAGGGGCCAAGGAAAAGATTCATTGACGCCGTCGAGCGGGACTGGCGCCGATTCGTTCCCAGTGACTCAACAACCGCGCCGCCTGAGACGCCCGAGACAGAACAGACCGGCCAGCCTCCCGGCCAGCAAACTCCGCTCTCAGCGCCGCAGAAGACAGCCAAATCGCATCCGGATCGAGCCTCGGCCGCGCCGCGAAAGATCCAGTCTTATATCACGGTTGGCTCAACCAGGGACGAAGTGCTCGTCCAGCAGGGAACTCCAACTGCATCCTCTGAAGACAAGCTTGTTTACGGCAAGTCGGAGCTGTATCTGAAAAACGGCTCCGTCGTCGGCTGGCGCATCGATCCCGCATCTCCGATTCGCGTCAAGCTTCGGCCCTCGACAGCCGTCGATCCCGGTCTCGCGTCCTACTCGGTCGGCTCCTCGAAAGACGTAGTGCTAGCCGTCCAGGGAACTCCGACGGCCTTCACCGAAGACAGGTTCGAATACGGCAATTCCGTAGTGATCTTCCGCAACAACAAAGTAGTGAGCTGGAAGGAAGACCCCGACTCAATGCCGCTCTGGGCCAGGTAGATCGGGCCAACTTGCTAACTCGCGATCTCCGCGCAGCGGAGGCTAACTCGCCATCTTTAAGGAATGAATCCAGAGGTCGAACGACCTGCTTCCTCTTTCTGGCAAAGGGTGGGAATCCTCGAACCTTAATCCACCGACCGCCGCAGCGCACACAAACTCCTCCGAAGCGCAAAGAAGGAACAATCCCCCAACCCCCTCCCCGCGTCTAATCTGGTAGACGGACAGCAAGCTGGAGAAGAGAAACAATGAGAGGTCGATGGACTCTAGCATTCCTTGTGGCGTCGGGGCTTTCCCTGGCCGCGGCGGCGCAGGGCAAAGATACCTTTACCCCCATGGCGCTCGATGCCGGCTTCGGGCGGATGGACATTTCGGATCCCTCCATCCCGCCCGAGCAGATCATCAAGCAGTTTGCCGCCAAAGAGAGCGAGTTCCAGGAGGCGCTGAACCACTACACCTATCGCCGCGTCGCCCGCGTGCAGACAATCGACGACGACAACAAGGTTGACGGCGAGTGGTATCAGGTGGACGACGTAATCTTCGACCCCACCGGCAAGCGCACCGAGAAGACCGTCTACGCCCCCGAGAGCACCTTGCAGCGGGTCATGATGTCGCCTTCCGACCTCCAGGACATCCAGCGCGGATACCCCTTCGTTCTCACCACGGAGTTGATCGGCCAGTACGACGTGAAGTATGTCGGCCGCCAGAAGGTCGACGAGGTCGATTGCTACGTCTTCGACGTCAGCCCTAAGGTTATCGAAAAGAAGCAGCGTTATCTGCTAGGCCGCATCTGGGTCGACGCAACCGACCTGCAGATTGTCGTCACCAACGGCCGCATGGTTCCAGACGATACGCGCAAAGGCAGCGAAGACCTGCATCCGCCCTTCATGACCTGGCGGCAGCAGGTTGACGGCCACTACTGGTTCCCGGTCTACACCAAGGGCGAAGGCGTCCTGCACTTCAGCGGCGGCTCAGGCTACATGGCCCAGGACGTGCACATGCGCGACACCATCAAGTACACCGACTACAAGCAATTCGGCTCGACGATGAAGATCATCTTCGAGGGCAAAGACATCACGCCGCCGGCCAACCAGCCGGATGCGCAGACGAAAAAATAGGGAGTAGGGAACAGGGAACAGGGAATAGAGGAGCAAAGCTCACTTTCGTAACTTGCTCATGATTGCGACAAGCATCCGGCTCACTTCCTCCGAGAGGTCTTCATAATGGGGTGCCACACTGTTCCCTACTCCCTGTTCCCTCAATAAAACAAGTACTTTCTCCAGCGATCATCCCCCCGCCCCAGCATCCGCATGATCTGTCGGCTGGTGTGCAGCGAAAACGGCCGCGGCTCGCGCAGCAGGATCATGTCGTCGATCTCGTGCAGCATCCGGTTGCCCTTCTGGCGGTTGCAGGAGTGGCAGCAGGCGACGAGATTCTCCCATGTCGAGTTGCCGCCCCGCGAGCGGGGAATGACGTGGTCCAGCGTGAGGTCGCTGGGCGGGAACGCCTCGCCGCAATACTGGCAGGTGTTGCGGTCGCGGAGCAGAATGTTCTTCCGCGAGAGGGCGCGCGTCTGGTAAGGAATCCGCCGATACTCAAGCAGCCGGATCACCGAAGGCATGGCGATGCGGCTCCGCTGGGCGTGCAGCATCATCCCGTGTTCCTCCTCGGTGCGCGCAATGCCCTTGAGCACCAGCACCAGCGCCCGACGCGCGCCGCAGATGTTGATCGGCTCATACGATGCATTCAGCACCAGCACCGGCATCTGCAAAATGTGCGCCGACTGCATGGTGGCCTGTTCTCCCGCGATGGCCGCGGCTCTCGCAATCGACTTTTGCTTGCGCGCATGAATCATAGCTTTTCCCAGCGACATCCTTTTTCCCCTCGTCAAAAAGATGATTGGTCGTGCGATGAAAAAATGCTTGCTCCTTGCATATCTTCCGGGTGCTCCATACTCTCCGGGTGCCCCACCTTCGCCGCGTCGTTGTTTTTGCGGCTAAGGTGGAAATCATCCTCAGCCCAAGCCGAACCGGCCCGGCCACCTCGCATCCGCGCCCTCGCCAGCGTAGCCACCCATACCGAAGCTGCTCCGGCATCCACCAGCGTCTTCGCCGCGGCCCGAGCCGTCGCGCCCGTAGTAAAAACATCGTCGATCACCAGCACATGCTCTCCCGCCACCGCAGCCCGATCGGAGACAGAAAATGCTCTGCGCACGTTCAGCCGCCGTTGTCGCGGAGTCAGCCCGGCCTGGCTCTCTGTCGCACGCAGCCGCATCAGCGTCGTCGAGGCCAGCCTGAGCCGCCATGCAGGATGCGACTTCCCAAGCGCCGCCAGCGCACTCACCGCCAGCGACCGCGCCTGATTGAATCCGCGCTCGGAGTATTTTGTCCGATGCAGCGGCACCGGAACCACCAGCATCTCGCCGGGCGCCTCATCCGCAAGCTGCGCAATCGCCGCCGCCAGCATCCGGCCCAGCCGCTTGGCCGCCCCATGCAGCCGGTCATATTTGAGCGCGTGGATCGCCGCCCGCATCCGCCCGTCATACGGCCCATACGACACTGCTCGCTCGAAGGGCGGCGGCGCCAACCGGCAGCTCCGGCAGAGCCTCGACCGCGTCCCACCCGCCGCGATCGGACCAGCCGAAATCGCACCGGCCGGAATCCAAGCATCCAGCGGGTCGCCGCAGCGCAGACACAGCTCTCCACTCTGGACGGCAAACTCTGTCCAGCAAACTTCGCAAATTGGCACGGAAGAGAGTTGCGGCAGCGGGGAGCCGCAGAGGGCACAGCAGGCAGGAAAGAGGGCGCAACCAACAGCGTCCATGGGACTTCGAAGAACGCGGGCGACGGCGCGCCAGCTCGAAGTCTCAGAGGGTGGAACGTCGAACGTCAGCGAACCGGAGTCCCTGCGGAAGACGCACCTCACATAAAGTTGGCGCAGCTGCTCGTGCGCCGCCTTCCCGCCAGTATACTCTGCCGCGCGTTTACGATTCCATGAATTTCCCCAAAACGGCGGTAGGACGGAGGGAGCCGGGGGTTTTAACCCCCGATGATAAGGAGGGTCTTTGGCGGCCTTTAGGCTCGGGCACTGGCTTTCTTCTCCGCATCGACACCGGCAAGATCTTGAGATACTATATGTATATACGCAATGCGCTTCGAATGGGATGAGCGGAAGAACCGGCAGAACCAGCGCAAGCACGGCGGAATCTCATTCGAGCTCGCGGCCTTGGTCTTTGAAGATGAGCACTGTCTCACCGGCCTTGACCGCATCGACGAAACCGGGAAACAGCGATGGCACGCGCTTGGCGTTGTCTCAGCTGAGCCGGGGGGCGGAAATCTTCTGCTCGTGGTTCATGCATACCGGGAGGATGGTGATGGCGAAGCAATTATCCGAATTAGCAGCGCGCGACGGGCTGACAAAGATGAATACCGAAGATATCAGAAACAGGAAGTGGACTGATGCCGAAAAGCAAGCGATTCGGCGTGCAAGCGAGGCTCGGGCTGCTGGGCTCGATTTGCCCGAAGAGGAATACGAGGACATTCCTCGCCTGACCGAAGAGCAGCTCTCGAACTTGGTTCGCCTGCGCGCCGCCAAGCGCAAGGTCGCGGTCAGCGTCCGTCTCGATCCGCAGGTCCTCGATTGGCTGCGCTCCAAAGGCCAAGGCCACCTGACCCGCATCAACGACATCCTATCCAACCTGATGGAAGCCGAACGCCGTATCGCCTCAGGCAGATAGGACGCCGCGCCTGCCTCACAGCGGGAGGCATCGAGAATCGCACAGGGGGCAACCCTGAGAATGGCTTCAAGATCCCGCGTGTCTGCCGTAGGGAGGCCAGGAAAATAGCTCAGGGGCTTTTGTGGAGGGAGCAGGGGGTTTCAACCCCCTGATATTGGGCCAAAGAGACGCGGCCTTCAGGCCCGGACCGGCGCCTCCAAGGAAAAATGCAACTGACGTAGATGAGCCCGCATGAAATCATGCTGGCGCTCCAAAGGCCAGGGCCACGCAATATAAAAGGGCGCCCCTTTCCTGTAAGCTGCGGTTGCTGTGCTGAGCAGTCAACCAAAGCCAACAGGGAGGAACACCCAGATGAATAGTGTGCGATATGTCGGGCTTGATGT
>Ga0181526_10000127_pt1 | contig 77298 bp, 77 predicted proteins | sample PEATcosm2014_Bin_35_FD_119750 | JGI IMG/M metagenome (GOLD analysis project Ga0181526, IMG submission 119750) | Peatland microbial communities from MTU Mesocosm Facility, Houghton, MI, USA - PEATcosm2014_Bin06_30_metaG | ecosystem: Environmental > Terrestrial > Soil > Wetlands > Peat | place... | reverse complement strand
TCATGGAAGGCAAAGGCGTGGGATTTTCAGACTCGCTTCATTGAACTGGCGGGAGAGATCAACAGCGCCATGCCTTATCACGTGGTCTCGCAGGTCAGCAGAGCTCTGAATCAACACGGGAAGGCTTTGAAAGGCGCCAGGGTGCTGGTGCTCGGTGTGGCTTACAAGAAAGATATCGATGACCTGCGCGAGTCTCCGGCACTGACCATCATTGAGCTGCTGCAGAAGGATGGTGCTCAAGTCAGCTACAACGATCCCTATTTCCCGTTTATCGGCAAAGGGCGAAAATACGAACTTCAGATGAAATGCGTGCCCGTGGAGAATCTCGACAACTATGACTGTGTGCTGATCGTCACGGATCATTCGGATTATGACTACCGCTGGATCGTGCAGCACGCATCCTTGGTAGTGGATACCCGCAACGCGACTAGAGGTATTCAGGGCGAGAACATTGTGCGCTGTTAAATCGTCGGTGCCGAGGAAGCGATAGGTTTCAGCGACAAAGATGCTGCGGCATTCTGGTTGAGAGTCGATTTTGAGTTTTATGCCCGACGGGGAACATTGTATTTTGGCGCAGCATGACCCCCGTGAAGCTGCAGCTCACGCGCGAGCGAGCACGCCTCCACAACGAAATGGAGTGTCTACCAGAAGACATGCGGATCAAGCCGTCGAGTATCGTAAGCAATCTACTGGGTGCCAGCGAGTTGCGCATTCTGCAATCGTAAAAAGCATTCGATTGATTGGTTGGGTCGCCGCGTCGCTGCTGCTCTGCTCCGCCCAGTCTTTTCAGCCGGCGCCGAAACTGTATCGTGCCAAGCCGGAGGACGTACCGCTGTGGGCAGAGCGGGGGAATTTTCGTTTCATCCGGCTGGACGGCGGGCAAATCGAGAGCTGGAAGGCCGAGCGGACCTGGTGGGGCAACAAGTTCAGCACCGGCGAGAAGGAAGTGTTAACCCACATTTATGACCGCGATTTCGATCTAATGCTCAGCTTGCTCAAGCAGGCGCAGTTCAACTGGATCTGGGTCACGTGGAGCAACGGTTGGTCGCTTAAGGACGAGGACGAGAACCGGGAGAACCTGAAAAGGGTAATCGCCCGCTGCCATCAGAACGGCATCCACGTCTCAGCTTATCTCTCGGCTTCCAACATGTTCCCCGAGAGCGCCTACCGCGACGACCCGGAAACGAAGGAATACGGCTTGTGGATGTACGGTGTCCCCATGTTCTACGCCGGCCCGACCATAACGGATTTGCACATCTCCTGGCATCGCCGTCTGGCCGACGCACGCTATCCCGGCTGGCGGGCCTATCTCTTGAAGAAGGCGGCGCTGGCAGTGGACGCGGGAGTGGACGCGATCATCTGGGACAATATGATCGGTTACAGCGATGGCCTGGCCCAGTTGCTCGATGACACCCAGCAGATGGCGCAGCTGAAGGCGCGGGAGACCGGCCAGCCCAAGGTCATGGTCTATGCCAATACCCATATCTCGCCGAGCCGCTTTGGGATGAACTACATCGACGAGCTGATCTGGGATGAGGACGGCAAGGACACTCCGGGGGTGTGGAACGGTAAGTGGCAGGTGGACAACGCGCGAAAGATCAAATTCCTGAGCGGCGAGAAGCAGCTTTGGCAGCCACTGATGTATGAGAACGACCTTTACCACTGCGGTCCACGCGAGCGCTGCATCCCCAGTCCGGCCGAGCAGAAGCTTTCCATCGCCGAGGCCTATGCGTTCGGCGCGGCCACGTCGCGCAACATCGAAGGCCGATTCCTCTCCGCGCTAGTCAAGGGCGAACCGGAGGCCGAGGAGGCCTGGGCGGCCATCGCTCAATACAACCATTTTCTGGCCGAGCATCGGGAGTTGTATCACCAAGCGGCGCCGGCGGCGCGGATCGCCTTGATCTCCGCGGAGCCGCTGAACCCGCTGGCCGACGAATTCCTAAAACAGAGCGTCTTCTTCGAAACCAAAGTGCTCGCGCACCTGGACAAGGGAGTGCCCTTGGACCAGTTCAAGGTGCTGGTGGTGCCGGCTGACCTGCCTAAGCTCAGCGCCGAGCAAAAGGCCCGGTTGGATACATTCGCCGCCGGCGGCGGCGTCATCATCAGGGCCAGAAAGGCGGAGCCGGGAATTGCGGCGCGCGCCGAAGCTGCGGCCGAAGGGCCCCGACTCAGCCTGGAACCGCGCGGTTACGTGCTGGGCCAGTTGACTCGGAAACCCGACGGTCGGACTTTGATTCTCCACTTGCTCAACTACGATCACCTAGTCCCGGCAGAGAACGTGAAAGTCCGGCTGGAGCTGAGCGGGCTCGTCCAGGACCTGAGCCGCTGGGACATCAAAGTCCTTTCGCCGGACGCGGCTCAGTCTCAGTTCAATGGCTTCTCTGTGCACGGGAGCGTCGTCGAGTTCACCCTGGACCGGATCGAGCACTATGCCGTGGTGGCTCTCTCAGCCAGGCCGAGACTGTAGTTATATCGAATGCCTGGGCTTCGACACAGACTCAACGATTTTCATGCCAATGGGTGGGCTGGAGGCCAGTGCCTAACTCAAAGTTGCCATTCGAGTGCCAGTTTGTGTCCGATATGCCAAGCCTTGCCAACGTTGTCCGTATCTCTACTGCGTCATTGGATGGGTTCGCTCACGCCCGAATGCGCAGCTAAGTTCTTCTCGCCCACGACTTCACACCGCCGCCTGAGCCCGGCAGGTAGATTACCGCCCACCTACGACCCCTGGGCTTCACCCTTAAGTCTGCGATCCCAGTCAATAGCTACATTCTGCCCGCCGACTGTCATGACTTTCGAGGGCCCTGCCCCAGTGAGGGCACTGATCTAGGCCCGCAACGTAGCCATCTATCTGCAGGGCAGAGACTTACTGCGGTCCTTCTTTGGCGAGCTAAGTGCGTTAACAGAGCTGCAGTGCATGAATGGCTGAACCGGTTCGAGGGTAATTCCGGGCAGAGCTACCGCGGCACGAGGCGGTCAACTAGGAACAAAGGAGTCAATATGTACGCCCCAAAAGCAGTCAATGGCGTTCCCGCGATCCAGCGCGATGGACAAAGCGTGTTGAGTGTCTGCAACCAAAATTGGGACTTTGCAAACTGGCTATGCGCGCTACTCAACGAACTGGGCCACATGCCCGAATTGTTGCCCACGGAGCATGACGGGGAATGGCTCAAAGCGAGGGATGGCGCCTTCAGTAGGAAGGTACAGCATGCCTGATCTCAAGATTACTGCGACGGTTTCTATTGTTGTTCCTTTTCATAACGAGGAACCGAATGTCATTGAACTGTATGGCCGCCTGCAAGGCGTCATGGAGGAGCTTGGTTGCGATTACCAGTTCGTCTTTGTCGATGATGGCAGCACGGACCATACCTACAAATTGCTGAAGGAGGTCGCCGAAATCGACCGTCACGCAATCGCGGTTCGGCTGCGTCGAAACTTCGGCCAGACCGCAGCACTGGCTGCTGGATTTGCGCACAGCACTGGTGAATATGTAATCGCGATGGATGGCGACCTTCAGCACGATCCCGCAGAAATCCCCGCGTTCTTGGAGAAGATGGAAGAGGGCTATGACATCGTGAGCGGGTGGCGCAGCCACCGCGTCGACAATTTGTTGCTCCGGAAGATCCCTTCCCGCTGTGCCAATTGGCTTATGGCCAAGCTCAGCGGCGTCGACATCCACGATTTTGGGACCACCTTCAAGGCGTACCGGGGCGACCTGCTTCGGCAATTGCCGCTCTATGGCGAAATGCACCGATTCATCCCGGCAATAGCTTCTGCCTACGGAGCCTCGATCTGTGAAATACCCATTCAAAACAATCATCGGAAGCACGGCGAGTCGCATTACAACCTGTCTCGTACTTTCCGGGTGTTTTTCGATCTCATGACCATTCGATTCCTTCTGCGTTACATGTCGCGCCCGCTCCACTTTTTTGGCCGGCTCGGCATGATCAACATGGGTCTTGGATCGGCGATTGCACTCTGGCTACTGATATGGAAGCTCCTTACCGGAATAGATCTTGTGCAGCAACACGGGTTGCTGCTGGTCTTTGCGGCCGTCCTTATTTTGGTCGGACTCCAACTCGTGGCGCTCGGACTTCTCGGTGAGTTGAACGTGTGGCAGTACTTCAATCCATCCGCGCGCAAACCTTACGCCCTGTCTGAGGTGCTTGATTTGCACGCAAATCGAAGGATCGTGCTCACGCCCGAGGTGGGTTCGTGAAGACGCGACGAAGTACTTGCAGCATGAAAAGCGGAAGCTCCGAAGTAGCACGTGCCGCCGCTTGCCCGGTTTCTCCCAAGAAACCGGACTCGAGAGTAACTGTGGCGATCGAACAGCCGGTGGCTGAACTGGCAGTAGATGCAACGCTGAACGACATCGTTCGAAAAGCTCAATCGATCAAGACAGCAATTATCCAATCGCGTTCGCGCCGCAATTCGGAGCACCTGTGCTGAGTGAAGTTCTATATCGTTGGGTTGGCCGGCATCGGGAAGCTGTGATCGTACTCCTGCTGACCGTCCTCGCGTTTGCAGTTCGCGTGGAGCGAGTGGACTTTAATAGCCTCTCTGAGGACGAGTCGGCAAAATGGGCAGCCGTTCAAGAGTATCGGCATGGCCACTTTGCCGGCGTCAATAGCGAGCACCCCATGCTGCCGAAGATGTTGGCTTGGGCAAGTCTGACAGCGGGCGAAAGCTGGGGCCGAATCGCCGCGACGCATGACTGGCCTTCACTGAAGCCTGAGGGCTGGCTTCGTTTGCCCAATGTACTTTTCGGCGCAGCCACAACCGTCATTCTGTATTTGTTGTGCCGCCGAATCATGGGGGTTCCTGGGTCTTTGGCGGCGAGTTTCTTCTGGGCAGTTGCGCCATTGCCAATCGCGTTGAATCGACTTATGAAGGAGGAAACGCCGCTCACCTTCTTCACCCTGCTGGCTTGCTACTTCTACTGCCGGGCCCAGCAGGCAGATGGGGACCAGGGCGCAAGGCGATGGTACGACCTGAGCGCAATCAGCTTTGGCCTGGCTCTCGCCTCGCAGTACATTCTTCACCTTTTCGGCCTGAACGCGCTTGCCTGGCTTATTGCCGGAAAAATGGGGCTTACTCAAAAACCGTCACGATTCAGCTATAAACGATTTTTCCTCGTAATGTTCATCAGCTTCATTTTGGTGAACCCGGTTGTTCTCTCTCCGAGCAACTTGCACGCGATCCTGCAATGGCTGCACCATGATGGTGTTAAGCATACTGGATATGATTTCGACGGCAGGCTGTACATGAACTTTCCCTCGCGTCTGCTTGCTGGGGTTCCCTGGTTCTACTACCTGTGGCTAGTGCTGGTAAAGACCCCGCTTCCAATCCTGATGGCCATCGTTATTGGAAGCGCACTGCTCTTGCGAGATCGCCGGACTCTCGCGTCGTGCTTTTTCCTGTCGCTCGGAATGCTTCAGTTAGTCGGGCTGTCTGTGAGCGGAGCAAAGTGGATCCGCTATTCGCTTCCGCTCCTGCCTTTTTTCTACCTGGCCGGCGGGTACGCCGTGCAGCAGATGTGGAAGGTTGCGAAACGAAAGGAATTGTCACAGGCCTTTATCGGGACCGCCGCAGTCATTTTGCTTGGATTGCCACTCGTTGAGTCACTTGCATGGGCCCCATACTACCCCTTCTACTTGAACTCAATTGGCGGAGGAAAAGGGAACATTACCCGTTATTTTGCACCGGATGAGGTGTCCGAATTTGACACACGCGAAGTCGCGCAAGCGGTCTGCCCGTTCGCGACCCGTTCGGCGAGGTTAGCAACGGCAAGACCAATGAGCATGGCTTATTACCTGCAGACCTGCGGGCGTACCGACATGGAGGTTGTATCACTCTACGATCCCCATTATGTACCGCAGGACGGAGACTTGATCGTTCTTGAGCCATCCCGGCGGTTCTTTGAGACACAGAGATTTTTCGACGTCCTCAATAACTCAGGCATGTCCCACAGCGAGGTCCGTGTCGGACCGGTTCTTGCAAGTACGATTTATCACTACGACCTTTCCGTACAGGCAGCTAGAAGACTCGAGGAAGGCTCAACACTAACTCAATTGCATGGGGCGCCACTTCGGTTCGACAGCTATGCTCAAGAACCTGCGCCGACAAACACGAGCAGATCTGGAATTTCAGATCTCACCAGGAGACTCATACAATGACTCTGCTTTACCGCGCCAGGAAATCAGATGGGCGCTGGTTTGCGCCCCTACTCGCTTTCTTGATCATCGGCTTCCCGGCAGTTGCACAGCAGGCAATTGCATCTGCACCTTTGAGCGCTAATGATGTGATGGAACGTGTCGTCGAGATGAACGACGCGCGTGCCAAGGCACTCGAAGGTTACTCCAGTCTCCGCATCTATCACCTGGAATGCCATTGTCTCTCACATAAGAAGGCAGACATGGTCGTTCGCATTAACTACCAGGCACCGAATAAGAAAGAGTTCACGATCGTGTCGGAGAGTGGCTCTGGCACTGTCCGGGACCGTGTGTTCAAGAAACTGTTGGAGGCGGAACAAGAGTCGATGCTGTACGCGAACCAGCAGCGTTCGGCGATCACGCCCGAGAACTATACATTTCAAGTGTCTGATTACGAGAAAACTGATACGAACGAATTTTACGTGCTCGATGCGCAGCCGCGAAGCAAGAACAAGTTTCTGTTTCGAGGCCACATTTGGGTGGATGCAAAAGACTTCGCGATCACTCGTGTCGAAGGCGAGCCGGCTGTCAACCCGTCCTGGTGGACCGTCAGAACTGACTTCAAACGCCGCTACCAGAAAATCCGCGACTTCTGGTTGCCGGAATCCAACGAGAGTGAAACCAAGGTACGCGTTTTCGGCACGGCAGTTCTAACCATTGAATATCGCGATTACCAAATCACGCAGGCTGGAGGCGCAACAGTCGCCTCCTCCCTGGCGACGCCGTTGAGTGCACAATAGTCAAGAATTCACAAAAGGGATTACTGTGCCGTGCATTTAGCGAGGCATCGATCCTTCTACGATGCTGACAGCTTTGCCGACGCGAATCTAAAAGCACGCCCTTAGCCTTCCTGGAATTTCACAATGGTCGGCGCAGATCGGGACCCTTCAGCAACTCCAAGCAAAGGGAACCGCAAACCGCGAGAATGCGCGGACTACCCATCTCTTTCCTGAACGCAGTTGAACATGCCGTAAATCACAGAAGAAATAGTGGGCCGAATCGAGGTATTCACGGAAGTTGGTCTGCGGCTGTCCACTCATAAATTCTCCAAACAGCACGCAACGAATTGCGTATCTTGCTCATGACCTTTTCTAGGCAACTGCCGGCATGTGGGCAAACGGAATGCGATTTCAATCGCCCATATCTCCTGCTTGCAAAGAGTTGGAGTTGGCCCACAAAATGCCTTCAGAGATGGGTAGATGAGCAAAGACCGGTACCTGACGTTCTGAGCGGATTCGGGTGCCAATTCACGACAGCGAGAGCGATGCTGCTTGGGAAGGAATCAATGTAAATGGCAACTTGTGACCATCCTTCGGATTTAATCCATCGCATTGCATACCCGTCCGCTGAGAAACCAGGGTTGCGAATTGCTTCGCGGCGTCCAGCATTGCTGGCGGAAGAGAAAAAACAGCTTCCTGTTCGTTCCGACCTGCAAGGAAAAGAAGTCGGTGACATCTTTTATCTAGTCGAGTCACGACCGCCAAATCCCTGGGCAGCAGTTGGATCATTGGCCTTCCTATCGCTCTTCCTGCTGGCGCTAATTGTCATACCGCTGTATCACACGGCTCCGCTCCCCAAGAGGGAAAGGCTGACGATGTTATATTTCCCGCCACCACCGGCGGCGGGCGGGAATGCCGCGAAGCTTCAAGCACCCAGGCCCGCGCCCACAAACAGCTCGAAGAGCGTCGCCATTCCCGCTCCAGTTGAGAAGACGCAAGAAGCGCCACCACCTCCAGCCGGCACAACTGGCGCACTGGTCGGTGGAGTAGTCGGCGGACTTAGCGGTGGAGTGTCTAGCGGACTACTGGGTGGCACGCGCAGCACGCCCGTCGTTTCAAAAACGCCCGAGCCAACGCCGGTTAAGAGAATCCGTGTCGCATCCCGGGTAGCCGAGGCAAACCTGATCCACGACGTCCCACCGCAGTATCCGCCGGAGGCTGGCCGAGAGCGGATTGAAGGTACGGTCGTATTGATGACCGTGATCGGCAAGGATGGCAGCGTGCAGGATGTGCAAGTAGTGAGCGGTTTGCCCCTACTCGCGCAGGCCGCGATCGATGCGGTGAAGCAGTGGCGCTACAAACCTTACCTGTTGAACGGCGAACCGGTCGAGATTGATTCCCGGGTCACAATTAATTTCACACTAGCCAGAGGTTAATAATGTCAACGATACATAATAAGATACATGCCCCGAAACGGTATTGGGAAGCGTTCCTGAGCAAAACACACGCGCTGCTGATCGTCCTGGCTGGTGGATTGCTCCTAGTTGTACCCGCGTCCGCGCAGCGTAATGAAGCGGCAAATACAGAAGCAGCAACCATCCTGGGCACGGTGGTCGATGCTACCAGCGATCCGATTCCCGGTGCGACTGTAGTGCTGCAAGGACCGGCTGGCGATCATCTCACGGGCGTCACAAAGGACGATGGATCTTTTGCAATGCACGATGTCACCCCGGGAATTGCTTATCAGATCGCTGTCACTGCTGATGGATTTGCAGACTGGAGCTCGTCCGTTACAGTCGAACCTGGGCAGGAGCAGAGTCTAGGTGAAATCAAACTCCGCATTTTGGCTGTGCAGCGGGCAGTTACTGTGAGTTATTCCTCGAAGGAGATCGCCGCCCAGCAGTTCAAAGCTGAGGAGCAGCAGCGCATTTTTCGTTTTTTACCGAACCTGTATGTGACTTATGAATCTCACCCCGAGCCTCTTACCACGAAGATGAAGTTCGCACTCGCATACAAGGGACTCACTCACCCAACTTTCTTTATGTTGGAAGCTTCATGGGCCGGCATCCAGCAGGCCGCTGACACCCCTAACTGGCCGCAAGGGGCAGAAGGATACGGCAAGCGGCTCGGAGCTAGCCTCGCCGGCGGCTCCAGCGAAATGTTGTTTAGCAACGCTATTCTGCCATCGCTCCTGCATCAGGATCCTCGCTATTTCTATCAGGGCAGCGGGACAAAATGGTCCCGGGCTGGCCACGCCATCTTAGCTCCATTTATGTGTAAGGGAGACAATGGAGCATCGCAGCCGAACTATTCGCAGATTGGTGGCGCTTTGATCTCAGCTTCCCTTGCGAACGCCTATTACCCAGACTCGAATCGTGGTGCTGGGCTTGTGTTCAAAAGTTTCGGGACTGACATGGGTATCCATGTTGCACTTGGTTTGGCCCAAGAGTTTATCTTGGCCAGGTTCACAAGCAGAGGTAAGCACTAGACGGACAAAGGCGCCAGCTCCGTCCTGAGTTGCATGCAGAGCCGTCGGAGCCGAAGCCGACTGACTTCACGTTCTCTTTGCGAAGCGTCTAGTTTCATAAGGTCATGCATGGTTAAGATTCATTGGCGAGAACGGATATTGCGGTTCGCGGGCATACTCTTCGGCGTCGCCTTGCTGGCCTGTCTGGTGCGTCGAACTGGCCTCCACATCGTCGTCCAGCAGGCGAAGGCCGTGGGTTGGGGAATGGCACTAATAATCGCCCTCGGCGGAATCTCTCACCTTATAAGAACGTGGTCCTGGCGGCTTACATTTCTTTGCGACCTTGGTCAGCTGTCATTCGGTCGTGCGTTCGCACTTCGCTTGGTTTCCGACGGTATAGGGAAGTTAGGCCTTGCCGGACAGGTAGTCGGAGAAAGCACGAGAGTATTCTTATTGGGTTCGTCGGTGCCTGTCGCGAATTCCGTCTCTTCAGTGACACTCGATCGCGGACTTTACTTGCTAACGGCGGCGATAGTGAGCGTAGTCGGACTTATTTCGGCTCTGCTCCGGGTGTCGCTTTCTGAAAGATGGCGACTCTATCTCGCTTTTTTAACAAGCGTGCTGCTGCTGTTGCTGGTTGCAACTGTCGTAGCTATGCAACGTCGCTGGCCCGTGTTGTCCCGGTGCGCAGGTATAATTGCGCGCCTGCCCTGTTGCAGAACCTGGGTGATAGGCAAACAGTCAGTAATTCGATCCGCTGAGAACAACCTCCACCAATTTTGCCACGACGCACCGAGACTTTTCTGGGGCAGCCTGAGCCTGAACTTCGCGTGTCATTGTCTGGCAATACTGGAGGTTTATTTAGTGTTGCACTTCATGCGAGTTCCGGTCAGCTTGGGCCAGGCATTGATTCTTGAAGCTCTAACCAAGCTGATCAATGTCATAGGAATCTTCAATCCAGGAAACGTCGGAACCTATGAGGGCGGAAACATGATTCTGGCGAAGTTGATCGGGACCAGCAGTGCAACCGGTTTAACTTTGTCGTTGTGCCGTCGCGCCCGCTCTCTCTTCTGGTCAATGTTTGCGGGGTTGTGCCTGATTACAATCTCGATGTCGAACAAATCTCCAAAACTCTATGCACTGGCGCACGGAGCGGCGCTAGCCGGGCGCAGCATGCCGCACCCCATAGCAGAACGCAGAGGATTGACTCTTCGGCCACGCTGATCTGCCATTTCCTGAGCACCGCCCGAAATCGATCACTACACTCTCGCCCAATACGATCTCTGTTAATGCAGTGCCGGTTCCGGAGACTCTGATTAAGTGGCCTTTCCACAGCCAGCATAGATAAAGTCGTGCCAGCATGAACTCTCTCGCATAAGTGCCGCGACACACCGCGACGTTGGGGCCATGACACGGGAGCAAAAGTTTTGCGAGGATCTTTTCTATCGATTCAACGTCTTCCCGATCGAGATCCCACCAGACAGTCCTTGACTCAAGAAGCGATGCGACGCCCGTAGGTTCCCGGGCCGCGCAAATAGATGTTGCCACGCTTGCTGATACCGAACAGCTTCTGCTTGCCTCCGGTGGGACGACCCCAACCCTGGAAGCAGCTGGACATTGACGTCCAGACGATCACGGACGAGATCGAGCGCATTAGCAACGAGGATGCGCTCTGCCGTCGTCTGCGTCAGATCCCCGGCTTCGGCCGGCTGGTCTCCGCCGCAACCGTAGCCGCCATCGGACCCTGACAGTTCGATTCTCTGGATGGCCAACTATCGGGCTACAACACAGGGATCAAATGAAGACGTCAGGTCCAGGCGTGTTTTTGGGTTCTTGCGCATACATACAACCGTGCCGCCCTCCTCAAACCAAACTTCATCCATGCACGCTCTCATCAGGGAGATTCCACGCCCACTAGTCGACATCAGGTTCTCCGGAGCGGTCGGATCAGGTACGGCGCTGCTATCAAATCCATGGCCTTGATCACGAATCGTGATCAAGACTTCCCCGTCTGTACTACAGCGGATAACGACGAAAACTCGCGTACCCGGATCTTGCCTATTGCCATGGATCATGGCGTTCAAGAGCGCCTCGCGGAGCGCGATTTCGATATCAATTTCGCTGCCGTCCTTTATTCGGAACCGCGCAACAAAGCGCATGGCCTGATCAATGAAAGGCGATACCGCACTGAGTTCACTGGAGAGGAAGATCCTTAGCTCCACGAAAGCCTGGAAAGGATGGGTTACGGCTGGCTGAGCGATACTGTGTGCGTGAGTCATAGATTCACCAAGGCTGAGTAGAGTGTCGAGAGGTCCACTTAGGCAGCAGGAATTCCTGGACGATGCCGCGCGCCATACGACCGCCGGCACCGATCAAAGCACCGCTAACCACCAGTCCCGGGCCACGGTCCCGCGTCGGATAGTAGGAATTCTGAAGCGCGCCAGCGGCCAAGTCGAAACGGAAAAAACCGTCATCTCCTTTAACCACAGTGCGACGCTCGTTCGTTCCCTGCAAAACGACAGTTGCTGTCGGAACCGTGCTACCGGTGACATCGAGCACCGTCCCGATGATTGTTCCAGTCAGCTGAGGCTGCGGCAGCGGTTGCTGTGCTACGGCGCGGGCTACTGCCCATATACAGGCAGTTAGGACGAACGATAACCTACGAATTCCAATGCACATAGAAGACTCTCGGCTGTTGGTAGTGCAACTGCGGGGCCAAAGCAGTTGGGGGCCGTCAGCCGCCGGGCATTCCTCCAGTTCTGCTCGTCGCTTGCGCCCTTTAGCGCTCGCCATCACGGACGAGCTCACGCCCGAACGTTCCCACTGCTGCGGCTGCCACACCCCGCCGTCATCAGCTGCAAACCGGGACGGTCTTCATATCTGAGCAGGGTTGAGTGTCAGCGCTGGTGTCGGGCTCGCTAGTGGAGAGTGCAGGAGCCCTCATCGAGAGCACTGGGCAGGGGGCCTGGATTAAGACATCGTATGCTGTTTGCCACATTGGGGGACCGTCAGTTGACCAAACGCACACGCCCATTACTATGAGGTTGGCGCGAGTTTGTTCCGCGACGTTCACAATCAATCGCGCGGCATTTCCAAACTCCACCCGCGAACTGACCAGCGCGGCCACGTCGGGATGCTCATTGAGAAATTCGTTAAGCCGGGTTTTCACCTCCCCCACGGGATCCTTGCACTCGCCGTTCTCGTCATTGCGCAGCTTCAGAACATGCAGCAAGAGCACGTCTCCATCAAAGGCTCTTGCCAAAGAGATGCCATAACGCAAGGCGTTCGTGGATTCTGGTGAAAGGTCCGTGGGGACAAGGAAGTGTTTGGCTTCGGCCCAGGAAGACTTCGACTTCGCCAGCCGCGGCCCCACCGTAAGCACCGGGCAGGGCGCTTCCTGGAAGGCCGACTCTGCCACCGAGCCCAGCACGAACTTGCCCAACCCCGAACGGCCGTGCGTGCCGAGCACGAGGAGTCCAGGGCTCTGCTCGGCGATCACATTGGAAATCGTCGGCCAAACCGAGCCAACTGTAATCGTGACATCCATCGTCACGCCGTGCAGCGCGCCTTCGCTCTCCAGCTGTTTGGCTAACTGCTCGACATCCCGCTCTGCGCTGGCGACCGCCGCTGGCAAGCCGTCTGGCGTCATACAATAAATACGAGCATCGATGACGTGGAGTAGAGATAGCGTGGAGTGGCAGCGCCGTGCAATCCCCAGTGCATGGCGTAGTGCAGTCGTGGAGATTGGGCACAAATCCGTCGCTACGAGGATATTTTTCGGCCGTAACATCTCTTACCAACCCGGACCCGGGCTATATGACGCCTTTGGTACCGTCGCTATCGACGATGCAGCCTCAGCCGACAAGCTTTGCGGTGTGATCTTCGCAGCTTTCTTCGCAAAATCCTCGGTGGCTTTGAGATTGTCACCTCTCAGCCGTACCTTGCCTTCAATATCGCGCTCTAACAATAGCGCTCCATTTGGAGCTTTGAACTGACAGTGAACCGTAATTGACGTGGACCCAGCAACCGTTGTTACGTCACGCTCCAGTTCGCTGCCTTGCTTGAACTTCCTCACACTTGTAAAGAGGCTGATCACATTGGAACTCTGCGCGGCATTTCGGTCCCCATCGCGATACACCTCACGGAAGGCCCCTTCCTTCTGAAACTCCTGAATGAGGTCCTCGTACAGAGCCACCTGGAACTCGGCGGGCAAGGCCACCTCCGCGTCCTGGATCATCTTTACCTCGATCGCAGGCGTGTCCACTTCGGCGACCGGAGTCGATTGCGCGCAAAGGAGAGACATGAAGCCTGAGACGCTGATGGCAAGAAACAGACCGAACATGTTCCTAATCCTCTTCACCGTGATTGCTCCTTTTCCTCGGATTGCGGGGATGCGCTCGAGTCTGATCCGATAGTTGCGGGAATGCTGGTATGGGCACCCTGAGCGAGGAGCGCCTGCTTAGCCGCCTCTGCCTCACCCGGGTGCAGCGTGAAGATCGCGCCATGAAGGCCGCCGTTCGAGTCCCGATACTTAATCGTGATCGTGTCGAGCTTCGTCCGCATGAGACTTAATGCTCTTCCACCGCCATAAGGCGCCAACATCGAAAGTGTACCGACCGGGCCGCGCAGGACACGCTCACTGTCACGGCCCGTGACCACGTCGTCGATGCACCCGACGGAAACAGTGGCGCTGCTCTTTGCCGACTTGAAGCTTAGCGTTCCCTCTGTTATCTCCAGGCGGCCTTTGCTGTTGTTCTTCACTCCCCTCATGCCCATGACCTGTACCGCATCAGTAGAGACCGCCGTTTGCTGTGCAATACTCCGCGGCGTCACCGACGCCGCGAATAGGACCGCGAATAGAACAATGACCGTTAATCTCCACCGTGAAGTTTGAAAGCTCACTTGACCCTCCTATCTCGTTTATCGGCGGGGGCGAAAATCGTAGATTTGTCAGCCGCTACAGTCGTCGAAAAAAGCTGCTTCCTTAGATCCTGGACCAGTTGCTCGATGCCTTCCTGCGTAGCCTGCCCCAATGCACGAACAACAGAGTTCACCTGGTGCTGATCGACATTGGCGGTTATTGTCGTGTCGTCTGCCCATACTGCGGCGCCGGTGCAACACCAATGGCCGCCATCTGCCGAATTGCCGCCTGCCAGCGACCTCTTTTCCCGATAATCGGAAGCACGCGTGGCAACGCACGAATGCCCAACCAGAATTGGTCGCTCAGCCCGCCGACGTAGGCGAAGTTCCGGACCACAGCACCGCCAACGTATTCGAATACGTTCATGTCCTTTGCTGCTCCGCCGTTGTGTCGAGCATTTGATCGAGGTGAGTGATTGCGAACAAAAGTTGGACCTGTCCTTGAATTCCGCCGATTCCCAGACGCGTCCCCTGGTCCCGCGCGATGCGAGTCGCCTCAACCAAGGTGGCTAAGCCGGATATATCGATGGAAGTGACTCGCGATAAATCCACGTTGATCTCCTTCGGTTTAAGCTTCAAAGCATTCCCGAGCCTGTCCCGCATCTCGTTGGAGTTGTCCGCGCTGATTCGGCCTTCGAACGAAGTTTGCTGCGGAGCGACCGCCTCCATATATTCAACTCACAGTAACGGCCTTCTTGCCGAACTCCGGTATGGTCATTGCAAGCCTGTGGCCAACGACGCGAAGAGACGCTCAATTATGTCCACAGCAAATGAGCAAGCGGTTGATTCTGCGGAGCTAGACCAAACATTGACCTGCCACTCGCAGTGCGCATGAAGATCTAGTACCTCCTCCGCTCATGCTACCCACGACAAACCTGGAGCTAAGAAGTACAGCACTGCCGCCAGTGCCAATATGTAGATTGGGATCCAAGTCAGCTTCATGGACGTGCCCTCCTTCTGTGTCGGCTTTGACCGCCATCCCAATGAAGCAGTCGCGGCAACGTGCGACTTCTAGGGACGCAAAGAATGCGCAGTGGGTGATGGGCGCTTAGCGGTTTCACGAACAATCCTGAACCGCCGACAGTTGCATAGTGAGAGCAATCGTCAGTCCAAAGCCTGTGGACTTGCACAGGGTACCGAAGTACCCTGATTTCTCGATAGTGTGACCATTTGCCGGGCCCAAGAGTGCAGTTCCCCGGCAAACGTCATTCCGGTGTCATGCCGCGTGACAGTCTGCCAAACGTAGTGCCGGTGGGCGGGCACTGAAGACCGGGTCCGTCACCACCGTTTCTGCCAACATCTTGCCGCGCCCGAAATTAGCTGCTCTCAGGCACGACAGCGGCCTTCCCCAGCAACTCTTAAGGCTCTTGACGCTCCCGCCGTCAACACGGCAAGCGCAACCATCCGAAGTGCGAGATACAGGTCCTAGACCGCTGCCAATTTGGCCCGGTACATGCATACGTCGAAAACCGTGACAGCCGTTCTGTAAGACGGAACCAGATTTTGCTGGATGGAGATCCATCACATGTGTTCTCGAGGTGTTTGCAATGAGATCTGAACTGATTACTGCGGCACGACGTGTCGTGGAGAACCGCTACGCGCTTTGTCACGCAGCTGCAAAGGCTGCGCGAAAGTTTCATAGGTCGCGCAGCCGCATGCAGGATACGACTAACGAAGTTTTGCGCCGCATTGCGAAGTCACGTTCACAAGTGGTGTTGCATCCCGCGAAATCTGAGGAACTACTGCCCCAGGGTGCCGCGTTCGCGGACTGACCTCATACCTACGTACTGGGCGTAGTGAACGGGAAAGTAGAGGAGTTACAACAATGATTGCTTGGCGGCAGGCCGAGGCCGAGGCACTTCTCGCCGAGATTGTACGCAGCTCCGACGATGCAATCTTCAGCAAGACCTTAGACGCCATTATCACCAGCTGGAATCCCGCCGCCGAACGCATGTATGGCTACACCGCCGAAGAGGCGATCGGCAGACCGGTTTCCATGCTTCTTCCGACGGAACGCTATCAAGACCTGGAAATGGTAATGGCAAAAGTGTCGAGCGGGGTAGGCGTGCAACACTACAACACCGTTCGCAAACATAAGGACGGCCACACCGTGCAGGTGTCGCTTTCGGTGTCTCCGATCCGCAACAAGCTGGGCCAGATCGTGGGCGCATCGACCATCGCTCGTGACATTACTGCCATACGCCAGGCGGAGGATGCTCTTCGAGGGGCAGACAAGTTAGCAGCGATGGGACGAATGGCTGCTTCGATCGCTCACGAGATTCGTAATCCGCTCGAAGTCGCCAAGAACCTGGCCTATATGCTCGTGCACGACCAGTCGCCAGAGAGCAGCCATCTTGAGCTCCTGGCCACGCTAGAAGATCAACTGACGCACATGTCGGAAATCTCCAGCCGGACACTCTCGTTTGCCCGGCAGGGCACATCACCCGCCAGCGTTTCCATCGCGGCGATCCTCGATGAAACATTGGCACTCATGCGAACAAACTTGATGGCCAAGCATGTGACCATCGATCGCCATTTCGATAGCTCGGGTGAAGTAATCGGGTATGCTGGGCCGCTTCGCCAGCTCGTCGTTAATTTAATCGCGAATGCGACCGATGCGCTGCTCTCGAGTGGCGGGCGTATCACATTGCACGTTGCCGATCTGCATCATCCTGCAACGGGCATCCGCGGGGTTCGCCTCTTGGTCGGCGACAACGGCAGCGGGATCCCAACCGCGCATCGATCGAAGCTGTTCTGCCCATTCTTCTCGACCAAGCAAGACAACGGCACCGGCCTCGGCTTGTGGGTCTGCTCTGGTATCGTCACGCAACATGGTGGCTCGATTCGTTTCCGGACCAGGTCGAACGGAACCCACACCGGAACGTGCTTCAGCGTCTTCTTGCCAAAGCTGAATGTGGCCGAGATGCAGAAGACAGCATGATGCCGCACGTTTAATCGAGCCCCCAGCATCCACCTTCACCTTGAAGCTGCATTGACCGTGAGCTCTACGCTTTCCCGACGAAGCTGATTGCGTTTGTTTTTCGTGCTGTCGTGAAAGGCGAGAGGCAGGGGGCGCTGGTGTCCAGCGAGCCCCTACCTCAGGGGAGGAGAATTAGACGGGTTCCGCTACGGCGCCTTTCACGAAGATCCCGGCCGAGCAGCTGGCGTGATTGGTTGGCACACCGTTTTTGCGCTCGCGCTGTGAGGGCCGGTAAGCACTCAGACCGCTTTGGCTCTTCGTTTCGTGACTAGCGGCTCGACCTCTTGCTGTCATTTAATACAGCACTCCACATGCCAAATTGAGGTTGACCTAAGCGGGGCCGCACACTCGCTCGTTTTCATGACTTCCCGCGTGCCCGTCATCCAGGAGCCAAGGCTAATCCAAAAGGACGATAGCATGACACGTTTTCTTTGCTTCGTTTCTAATGCAGCCATGGAATCGCCTTGCTCGCCCATACGCTGGACGCGTAAGTGCTCCGAAGCTCCTCGGCAACTTTGCCCAGCACCGTGTGATCGTTCGTTGCTTTATAGTGCGCGACAGCCCGCCAGTACATTGCTTCTGCTGCAAAATGGGTATTATCAAAGCGGGCGACCAGATCGCCGTACCATCGCTCTGCATCGGCGTATTCCTTATGCACAAACGCGATGCGATAACCTTCCAGTCGCACACGCTCTTTGCCTGCGCTGTCGAGCAGGAGCACGGTTGGCGTCCAGACCGCATCAAAGCGGTGAAACCATGCCGGATGTTCCTTAATGTGAGCTTTCACTGGAAGGAAATTTTGGTGGATGAATCCGTCAGTTTTCTGGTTTTCATACGATTCGGCATCCAGCCGAGCACACGCCCCTCATGCCGGAGCCGCGCTGAAATCCAGCAAGATGGGTCGCAACTGCTCCTTCGCTACGGCTAGGGTCTGATCGATGTCCTTGCTCCAATTCACGCCCATTATTCGACTCCTTAGAGAAATGTGTTGCTACAACTTAGAACTGCAGCTTGAGCGCGAGTTGGATCGAGCGGGGGCCGCGCCGATCTGGTACAGCAGGTTGAGGCCGCCGTGGACGCCGCCGGAGCCGAGACTGCTGGCGAGCGTCTGCTTCGAGTAGCCGAACTGGGGGCCAGGTCCTGTTGTTGATAGGCGAGCCGAACTGACAATGGAGGATGAGAGTGTTACAGTAGCTTGCATCGAGGGCGTCGGTACCCCTCAATCATTTCCCTGTCGTGTCGCTTCAGGGCGTTTTTCTGGTGTTTTTAGCGACATGCGATCGTTCGGTTGGTATCCGACGCGGCTCGCCAGATGGGGGAAGATGACTTCTCGCCGGCCGTTTCTGTTTCGTTTCAAGTGGGCCCGCGCGATTGCGGCGACGCTGGGCTCTTGTCTCATCAGCGTCTTGTTACTTCCGAACGCGGTTCACGCCCTCGATCCCAACAAACGTCTCACCCAGTACATACACAAATCCTGGCGGATCGAGGACGGTTCCGCACCCGCCGGCATGTTTTCAATTGCGCAAACCTCCGATGGTTTCTTGTGGTTCGCCGCCCAGGGCCAGGGCCTGTACAGATTTGACGGTGTTCAGTTTCTTCCTCGATCGCTGTCCTTCGACGGCAAGAGCGTAAATCCCGTTGTCAACGTCTACGGCGACCGCGCAGGTGGACTTTGGGCGCTGGGCCCCAATGAGATTCTTCACCTGAAAGGTGGAACGGTCGATGCTCATTATGCGTTGCAAGGTCTTTGGGGGCCTAACAACGTGATCGAGGGGCCTGACGGCCGGCTGTGGATCATGCGAGCCGAGAACCAAGCAGTTACGAACCCTCTCTGCCGTGTTAACGACCAGCAGATGAAGTGTTTCGGGCCGCACGACGGCTTAACCATGCCTTCGGGCGGCTTTGTTTTAACGACCGACGGTAACGGCGGTTTCTGGCTGGGAGGACAGACGACGGTTATTCACTGGCACGAAGGAGTGTCCCAAACATATCCGATTAAGGCGCTCAAATCCAACACCGGAAACGGGGTAGGTTCACTGGCACTTGGTCCGGATGGAACTCTCTGGGTCGGCCTGCTGCCACAGGGACCGGGGCTGGGTCTTGGAAGATTGGTGAGTGGCGTCTTCCAGTCATTCGTCACGCCTGGATTCGATGGCAGCAAACTCGCCGTCCAGTCCCTGACCTTCGATCACGACGGCTGCCTCTGGGTGGGCACTATAGGCAACGGACTGTTTCGAATACGGGGCAATGCTGTGGAGCATTACGGTCGGGCGGAAGGCTTGTCCAGCGATTCCGTTAACCATCTCTTTGAAGACAAAGAAGGGATTGTCTGGGCTGCGACAACGAACGGAATCGACAGTTTTCGCGATCCGCGCGTCACCACTTTCTCGGCCGCTGAAGGCTTGGGGCCGGATGCAGCCGTCGGTCTTGTGGCCAGCCGAGACGACAGCATCTGGGTCGCAAATGGTGACTCGCTCGATCACATCGAGAAGGACGGTACAGTCTCCTCCATTCGCTGGGGAAAGGGCCTCCCGGGTGATCAAGTCTCCTCCATGTTGGAAGACCGGGCCGGGAACTTATGGGTCGGAGTTTATGACGGCCTGTATCTATTCAAGAATGGCCACTTTTTTCGCATTCCCGAACCGGATCACCAGCCGCTTGGGCTAGTGACTGGAATCGCGGAGGACATTGACGGGGATATTTGGGTCGAGGGTCTAGGCAGGTCGCAAAGGCTTCTACGCATCCACGATTTTAAGGTGCGTGAACAGTTCTCTCAGCCGGGACATCATTTAGCCGCGGACCCGCATGGTGGAATTTGGATCTCGAGCGGCAAAGACCTCGTTCTGTTTCGCGGCGGCTCAGTGCAGAAGTTTCCGCTGGACGTACGCGGCCCAATCACACAAGTTCTGCCCGAGGCAGACGGTTCTGTCCTTGTAGCCACACCGGAGGGGCTGTTGGGACTTCGATTGGGCAAAGTGCAGCGCCTGGCGAAAAAGAACGGACTTCCATGTGACCTCGTCACTTCTGCCGTCAAGGACAAAGAGAAGCACTGGTGGCTCTTCACTGAATGCGGCATAGTCGACTTCGCAGACTCCGAGCTTGAGCGATGGTGGGTCAACCCGGAAGCGGTACTTCACAGCCGCCTCAGCGACACCTTGGACGGGGCCCGCCCAGGGCGACCATCTTTCAATGCAGCGGCTTTGTCGCCGGACGGCCGCGTATGGTTTGCCACCGGAGTTGTCGTGCAGATGGTGGACCCGGCCAAGTTCTCACAGAAAGCGCCACCTGCAAACACGTACATCGAATCAGTCATTGTCGACCGGAAGGAATTAGCGGCGACCAGCGACCTTAAGCTATCTCCGCACCCGCGCGACTTGCAAATTGATTACACCTCACCCACTTTTGCGATTCCGCAGAAGGTGAAGTTTCGTTACCGCTTGGACAACTATGACCGTGATTGGCACGACGCCGGTACGCGCCGGCAGGCGTTCTACACGGATCTGCCTCCCGGGAAGTATACGTTCCGCGTAGTCGCGTCCAACAGTGACGGCGTATGGAACGATACCCCTGCAAGGCTGGACTTCTCCGTCACACCCGCGTATTACCAGACAAACTGGTTTCGCGCCCTGTGCGCGGTGTTCTTCCTGGCGCTGCTGTGGGGGGCCTACCAGTGGCGTGTCCGGCAATTGCATCATCAGTTCGAGATGACGCTGGACGTGCGTGTCGGCGAGCGCACACGCATTGCGCGCGAGCTGCATGACACTCTGCTGCAAAGTTTTCAGTCGCTCTTGCCGCTCTTTCAAGCTGCTATTTACAAGCTGCCGGAGGGTGCGGTCGATTCCCGCAAAACACTGGAAGCCGCAGTCGATCAGGCATCTCAAGCGATCAGCGAGGGGAGGGATGCCGTGCAAGGCTTGCGCATGTCCACGGTGGAGAAGAACGACCTTGCGGCAGCCATTCGGACGGTTGGGGAAGAATTGGCAGCAGCGGAAAACGAGCAGACTTCCACTCCTTTTGAAGTGCTGGTTGAAGGCACCCCGCGAAGTCTGCATCCGATCCTACGGGACGAAGTTTACCGGCTTGCGGTGGAGGCGGTGCGAAATGCGTTCCGGCATGCGGCAGCGCAAAGCGTAGAGGTTGAAATCCGCTACGACGAAAAGTATTTCCGCGTTCGCGTTCGCGATGATGGAAAAGGGATTCGACCGGAGGTCCTTCGCGGATCGGGACGTCAAGGGCATTACGGCTTGACCGGCATGCGGGAACGAGCCAAGCTAATGGGCGGTAAGCTAACGATTTGGACTGAAGTGGAGAGCGGTACGGAGATCGAGCTAATTATTCCAGCATCGAGAGCGTACGAGAAATCTACGCGGCGTGTCTGGCGCTTTGGGGAGCGCTCCGCGACAGAGACCGACGTGAAGGAAACGATCGAGCGTGAGTAATGGGTCAGTTCAGATTCGGATTCTTGCAGTTGACGATCACGCCCTGGTAAGGCAGGGAATAGCGGTGCTCGTCGGCACTCAACCAGATATGACTCTGGTCGCCGAAGCCTCGAACGGCCGCGAGGCTATCCAACAGTTTCGTACGCATCGCCCGGACATCACACTGATGGATTTGCAGATGCCGGAGATGAACGGATTCGATGCGATGGTCGCGATCCGGGGAGAATTTCCCGATGCCAAAATCGTCGTGCTGACGACCTACAAGGGCGACGTCCAGATTCTTCGAGCACTCAAAGCAGGAGCACAAGGTTACCTGCTAAAAACTACGTTTCACAAGGAACTCGTACAAACGATCCGAGCGGTTCATGCCGGTAAAAAAGCGCTTTCTCCCGAAGCCTCATATGAAATCGCCGAGCATGCCACGGATGATGCGCTAACGCCCGCTGAAATCGCTGTGCTGCGTTTGATCGCGGCGGGCAACGCCAACAAGCAAATTGCGGATCAGCTTTCCATTACTGAAGAAACGGTCAAGAGTCGAGTCAAGTCCATCCTTTCCAAACTGGGCGCCAACGATCGAACCCACGCCGCCATGATCGGCTTCAAGAGGGGAATCATCGAACTGTAGTTTCCGCCGCCTGTCTCCTCAACGCCCCTACACGCCAGCCTCGAAAGAGTGACGAGTACGGCTCTCTTTGGGGTATCGATGAGCGTCGGCAATGTGAGACTCTGGTCCGTACGAAAGGGTGCGTGTTGCGACGTTTGTATTCCACATTCGCGGGCGGCTGGCCGGGCACAGGATTGCTTCTCATGCGCCTGGTTGCAGGCTCCGCGCTTCTCGTACTCGCGAGCGCCAGGCTGTGGAGCGACCCTCCCATTACCGACACGATATCGTCCGCATTTCTAGCGGGATGCGGGCTTCTTCTAATCCCCGGACTATGGACGCCCATTGTAGGGATCTCAGTAGCGGTCATTGAAGCCTGGAAGATCCTGACGCTACCCGGAGACAGATGGCTTTGGCTGTTGCTGGGAACCATTAGTTGCGCTCTCGCGATGTTAGGACCAGGTCGATGGTCGATCGACGCTCGCCTTTTCGGGTGGAAGCGTGTCGAAGCTCCACCCCGCAAACGCAGTTCTATCCCTCGTTAGCAAACTACCCAAACAACCGGATTTCCTGGCTCAGAAGAGGCTGCCACTCGCCTCCCAAGAGGTTTCGATTTGTCCCGATGTGGGGCTGTGCGCAAATGGAACCTGGTTGATAATTGCTCTCATTAACGGGACCAAAAGGCTCTCGTTCAAGATTCAAGCCAATGGATTGAACAAGAGGTTGGGGTTCCGGAATAGGAGGGGCCATGCACGAGGTAGAGAACTTTCACGAATCGGCTCAGCATTGTTTCGAGCTTGCCAAGTCGAGCGACTTCCTGAAAGAGGATATTGCCCTGGAAGCATTTGAGTTGTTAATCGCTAACAGCTGTGACCCTATTTTACCCCACGCAATGGGCGTAAGCCTGTAAGGATGTCCTATGGAACTGGACAAGATCTACTCACTGGCAAAAAGACTGAAGCAGAGGCTTCACTGTTCACTGCAGAGAGCAGAGTACATTGCATCGATCCTGGCATGGGAGCACACCTTTAGCAAAGATAGCTTCGAGTTGCTTGCTGAGATTCAAGCTATTCATGCGGTTAGGCAATCACTCTAGCAAATAGCTAGATACATAGGAGAACGATATGGGGCACGCAGCTATTGCTTTCACAGACCTGGGAGACCTCGCAGGAGCAGGCTTTCCCAACGTGAGCGGGGTCGAAGACCAGCAGCTCTACTTGGAATCAGAAATCTGCTCTGAGCACTCGTTCGAAGGCGTCATTGGGAAGAGCCGAGCGATTCGAAAGGTACTGGAGCAAGTCTCAATCGTAGCGCCCACCGATGCCACCGTCCTGCTGCACGGGGAAACGGGCACGGGAAAGGAACTGGTTGCGAATGCGATTCACAACCTAAGTGGCAGGCGCGGGCGCGCCTTCGTGCGCACGAACTGCGCTGCGATTCCCTCGGGACTGCTGGAAAGTGAACTGTTTGGGCATGAGAGGGGAGCATTCACCGGAGCCCTGATGCAAAGAAAGGGCAGATTTGAGTTGGCAGACGGGGGCTCGCTGTTTCTGGATGAAATTGGCGACATAAGCCTGGAACTGCAACCTAAATTATTGCGCGCAGTGCAGGAGCAGGAGTTCGAACGCCTGGGAAGCGCTAACACGATCAGCGTCAATGTGCGCATCATTGCCGCCACCCATCGCGATCTTGCCGCGATGATTCGGGAGGAGAAGTTCCGCGAGGACCTTTTCTATCGCTTCAACGTTTTTCCGATTGAGATCCCGCCCCTTCGTGAGCGCCGTGAGGACATTCCGCTCCTGGTGAACTATTTTGCGTCGAAGTTCTCCCGGCGGATGCGAAAGCAGATAACGTCTATAAGCGCCCCGACACTGGAAGCTCTGACGAACAATCCATGGCGAGGCAATATCCGGGAGCTGGCAAACTTTATCGAGCGCGCAGTCATACTTTCGCCTGGCGAAGAACTAAAGGTGCCCATGGGCGAACTCATCGCTTCGTACTCTGGCACTTCTTATCCTGGCACTGCTTCTGCCAAGAGTTCGACGTTCAAAGAGGCCGAACGACAGGTAATCATCGATGCTTTAAGCGCTGCGTCAGGACGCCTAGCAGGCAATGGCGGAGCGGCCGAACGGCTTGGATTGAAGCGTACCACTCTCCAAAACAAAATGCATCGGCTGGGCATTACAAAGGCACAGTACCTGCAGTAGTCGCTTTCCACTCTCGACGGGTTTTTGTGCGGTTTCCGGTCCATGGAGTGAGTGTTATGACGAAAAAGAGCAACAGAGACAGAGTAATGGCCGAGATTACACCTTTTCATCTCATGCGATTGGCCAGCGAGCATGGCTGCAGTGTCAGCCGTGAGCAAGCTATAGCCTTCCTTAATCAGGAGAGCGCCCAGGAGATGTGGAAGCACATGATGCAGGCTGGCCTAGATTTCATCGCGTGCAGCTTATTGGGCGATCCACCAGCCCCGAAGGGCGTACCAGGTCGTCGCGAGTGCTAGCGCGAATGCAAACGCACGCATCGCGAGGGAGTTCGTCTGGGATTACTAGGGCATAGGAGCCGTAGTCGGGTCAGGCACCGCGTCCGTCGTATCACGAATCAGCAGGAGACATATGCATGCTGTTCTCCAGTTCGTTATGAAGCACGGATACTCGGTGCTATTTGGCGGGTTATTCGCGCAACACTTAGGTTTGCCTTTACCAGGACCTCTCTTTCTGCTAGCGGCTGGGGCGCTCGCAGCCACAGGCAAGATGGGGGTTGCGGCCGCACTCATTCTCGCTGTCACTGCCTGTGCTCTAGGGGACTGGGCGTGGTACGAAGCTGGCCGGCGCAAGGGCGACAGGGTCTTGCATTTCATACACCGTCTTACGCGAGACCCTGACGCCCACGACGAAAAGGCGAAAGCCACCTTTGCTCGACACGGGCTTCCACTTCTCGTCATTGCAGATTTCGTGCCTGCATTGGACGCGGTGACGCCGCCTCTCGCCGGGATGTCCCGAATTACCCGCCTCCGTTTCCTAGTCTTCGATGGACTGGGTGCCGGACTCTATTCCTCCACTTATATCGCACTCGGTTATGCCTTCAGCAATGATTTGGACCGCGCAGCTAGCTATGCCGGTAAGGCAGGAACTGTCTTTGGAGGTCTACTGGTTGTCGCACTTTTATTTCTCGGGGGCCGCCATCTACTTCGCCGCTACCGCCTCACCTACGAGTTCGGCTCGCGCTGGCGGCACGATCTGATCGGACTGAACCTAAAGCCTCCTTCTCTGTTACATCCTGAATCTTTGAAGGCCTCGAATATGAGCACTAAGCCTGTCGCGCAAGGGGACACAGTACGGCATGCTGCCACTCATTAACACTCACTTACGGATGTGGTGGCCGTATGCCGGCAGCAGGCATGGCGGCATCGGCAGGCAAATGATACATGTCACAGCGAAATCGGCACCGTAGCCACAGCAATGTTTGGCGCTCATTCATGTCCTCGGTTCTTGATCCATTTATGATCCACGAACGCTTACCGCGTCTTACTGAAATCGCTTTTGGGAGCATGTGGATGAGGTCCCAGCGTTTATGTGAAGCGCTGTCGAGCAAGTTCAAACTGCGCGACGCTTGTTATCTGCTCTTGCCGGCAGTGATTACGGTCGGGCTCTCAGCCGAAGTTTCGTCTGCCGCATCCGATCTCCCTTCAAACCAGCAAGTCATCGCGTTCTTGGCGGAGTCGATAGATTGGTATCGCCATCGCGCCATCGAGCGACAAATCGCAACTGAGCCCGTCGATCTTGTCTTCCTGGAAGACAATCGGCCGGTTGCTGCGCAGATTGTGCAACTATCGTTCAACTTTGCCAGAGCCGATCCGTCGATTGCGGCGACGTCCCCGGCAGGTAACCAGAAAGGGAGCACCGCCATCGCGACCGGCTCATCGCCAGACCTGGCGCAATTTGTTCAGTTGGAGAACAAAGCCGAGTTGGGCAGACGCCAAGCAACCGAGGAAATCGAGGCAATCAGGAAGAAGCTGCAGACGGCGAGTGGTGACGAGCGTCGTAAGTTGCAGGCCGCGCTGGATGCGACACAGAGCCGGCTGGATGTCTTGCAGGCGGGGTCAGCCACTCTTCGGCAGTTGGTTGAATTTATGCGGGCGTTCGCAGGTCACGAGACCGGAGATTTGGCATCGAGTATCGACGACCTCGCACGAACTGTTCCTGAAGTGACCAGCCCGACGGCTGTGGCACCACAACCGCAAAATTCGCCCTCGTCTTGGCTTCCTAAGCCGCCGGATTCCGGAATCCTCACCCTTAGCTCAGAAGTATCAGCACTGGGCAGAAAACTTAGCGTTTTGGATGACGAGATCCGCCGGACCGACAAGCTGAGGCAATCGTCCGATGATCTCCGCAGTCCATTGCTAGCTTCCATCAACAAACGTCTTCCAGCCGTAGATGAGAACTATCTTCAGGTGAGCGATCTCAGCGAACTGCAACAACAGAAAGCTCGACTGGATGAGCTTGCAGCCTTGGTCAAGGCACTCTCTCCCGCGATTGTGGCGTTGGACAAGCAAACAGTATTGCTCGGCACATACACATCGCACTTGAAAAGTTGGCGTGCGGCCGTAATCACTGAAGATGAGAAAACATGGAAGAGCCTGATCTCACGACTGGTCGGCGCTGCCGTGCTGATTGCTGCGCTTGTGATAATAGGATCGCTTGTGCGGAGAGCCACACGGCGGCATATGCACGACACTGAACGCCGCCACATCATCCTGGTCATCCAGAGGGTTGTCCTTTGGTTCACCATCGTAGTCGTCGCCGCATTTGCCTTCGCCTCTGACTTGACGTCTTCGGCTACTTTCTTTGGGCTTCTAGTGGCAGGCGTTGCAGTTGCACTTCAAAGTGTCATCATTGCCGCTCTTGGTTATTTCTTGCTGGTTGGAAGGCGCGGAATAAGAATCGGAGACCGGGTGGAGATTTCGGGAGTGACTGGGGATGTGACCGATATCGGTTGGCTCCAATTTCAGTTAAGAGAGATCGACAACGGAACTCAGCAGCCGACGGGTCGCGTGGTCACGTTCTCGAATTCCTTTGTCTTCCTATCACCGGCTACGGGTCTGTCTAAGTTCAATCGAAAGGACTGAAGCCAGCGCCGTCGGAAATTGCCGCAAACAGGCCCTGAAGACATGCAGTCTGAGCGTCATTCTGCCTGACAACGGGTACCTGCGCGGCATGAACCGCGACGAACAAATCGCGCGAGGCGCCGGCCTGCCTCCTGAGGTTCGTGAATCTTGTGGCACCAAAGTGATCTATCCCGGCGACGGCGAGGGCGGCACCTGGAACGGGGCCAACGAGTACGCTGAGTTATAGCAGGCACCTGACTTCGGTGACTTAGCCTCTGTTATCATCAACAAATAGCGCGCAGCCCCGGAGGTATCCGATGAAGTTTCTTGTCCTGTGGCATTTCGATGTAACGCGGTTGACCCCTGACGTGGTGCGTGCGATTGCGGAGCAGCCCAAATACGGCGAGAAGCTCGAAGCCGACGGCAAGCTCGAATGCCGCTACCACGTAGTGGGAAGTCACGGCGGAGCCTGGATCTATAAGGTCACCTCCAACGAGGAACTAGATCGTCTGCTAGCCATGTCGCCGGTTTACAACTTCGCCACTTACCAGGTCTTACCCTTGGCTGAGATGACCGACCCCTACACAGTCGCGGGAAAGAGCAAACAATAAGATAGCCCGGTACCGCTCGAGCCCAACTCGAAAGATTTACTCTATAAAGATGAGATCAGGTACCCTAAATTACTCCTTACCTCTCATCGTGCTATTACTGGCCGCCACTGGGCTGGTCGCAACCCTCGATCCCCTCCCTGCCTGACTACCGGCTTCGCTGTTTACCATACCCACACCTATGAACGACTCGATATCGTTCACTGCCTCGACACTTGGCGGGTGCCCGCATTTCGGCACCGACCATCTCGAATTGGGCAACTCACTGTCACTCTAGTTTAGGATCCCGGTTCCAGTTGCTGAAAGCACAGCGATTGCAACCCAGGCTTTGTGAACCAGCTCTGGACTGCCAATTGCAAGTTACTGAGCAGTTTCGGCAGTGAAATTCATGAAGGTCGTTGGCTGCCGGGATGATCGGTGGAGTCTAGGCGGTAAAGGAAGGCCATTGGACTCGGCATTACCCTTCCGGAAAGTCTAACCGGCGCCATGATTGGTTCGCTCTTCAATTCCGCAAGTGCACTTGAGACCGTCGATGAACGCCTGCTGCGCTGTGGCGTCAGCCGACGATCGTTTCTCCAGTTCTGTTCCTCTCTCATGATCGCTGCGCCGTTCGGCCTGGCGATCACAGATAAGAAGGCCCCCGAAGAGGTTGCGGCGGCACTGGGAAAGGTCATTCGTCCGCCGGTGATCTGGCTGCATTTTCAAGACTGCACAGGTTGCACGGAGACGCTCCTGCGCCCTTCGCACCCAGATTTGGGCGACTTGATCCTGAACGTCATTTCGCTCGAATACCACGAGACGTTGATGGCGGGCTCAGGCAGACAGGCCGAAGAAGCGCTCGCGCAGGCGGTCGACAAATACTCCGGCAAATACGTCTGCGTCGTCGAGGGTTCTATTCCCACCAGGGATAACGGCATCTACATGAAGCTGGCGGGGCGCCCGGCAATGGAAGTCCTGGGCGACGTCGCGGGAAAGGCTGCGGCTGTCATCGCCATAGGCTCGTGTGCGGCGTGGGGAGGCATTCCGTCGGCCGATCCAGATCCCACTGGCGCGGTTGGTGTAGTTGATCTTCTACCGAATAAGGCGATCGTCAATCTTCCCGGCTGTCCGCCCAATCCCTACACGCTGCTCGGTGTGGTCTTGCAATTTGCCGACTCCGGCACGCTGCCGGAGCTCGATGATCAGAAGCGGCCGAAATTCGCTTACGATCGCGACATTCATGAGCATTGCCCACGCCGGGCACACTTCGATGCCGGCCGTTTCGTGAAGCAGTTCGGCGATGCTGGTCATCGTGAAGGCTGGTGTCTTTACGAGATGGGCTGCAAGGGACCCGATACTCACGCCGGATGCTCGACGCGACATTTCAACGAGATTCCCGACGTGTGGCCCATTGGTATCGGTGCACCTTGTATTGGGTGCACGGAGAAGAGCATTGCGTTCCGCGTGCCGATGTTCAAGGTCATACAAATTCATACTCGGGCCACACCGCCCGAGACTTACCCTCCCATCAACGCGCCTCAGGGGACCATCAGCCCGCTGGCGACTGGTCTCGTCGGACTGGGCGCTGGTGCGCTCGCGGGCGCGGGCTATGTGGCCTCGCGCAAGTTCTCCATCAAGCCTTGCGACGAGAGTGTACCCGGCTCCAATCCTCCCGCCGAAGGGGGCAACATAGAGGGCGGCTCGGAGAAGACCCCGAAGAGCCAACCATGAGACCCGTTGCTACGTTCGTCTTGCTTCTCGCCAGCGCGATATGTTCTGTGCCCGCGAGTATGGCTCAAACCGGCGCACAGGAGCCTCCCTGTATGGAGTGTCATCAGCCAAGGGACACCACGATCGATCCCATGCTGTTTGCGCGGTCCGTACACGCCAGCTTGGACTGCAACTCCTGCCACACGGAAGGTTTCAACAAGTTTCCTCACACCAGCTGTCGCGCTGCCATGCCTGACTGTATCGATTGTCACGCTGGGATGGTGGTTTCCCCGACCATCGACTTCGACAAGATCTCGCAGGGAGTGCAGGCGAGTGTTCACGTCAAGCTGGTCGATCCGGCGTTTCGCTGCACCAATTGCCACTCGCCACATTACTTCATCCCGGCGAGCCGCATGGCGGACGCTTCCGAAGCCCGTTTCGTAGCCAACAAGAGCTGCCTAGGATGCCACGCTGCTGGAGAGACGCCCGCTGCCACGAATGCCGCCTTAGAGAAGCTCGAGGAAAAGCATAAGCTGTTTCCCCATTGGAAGTTGCACATTCAGGAGAATGCGTGTGTCGCCTGTCACACTCCCCGCGGAGAGCAGACGGTGCATCTGATCCTCCCCAAGTCGCAAGCGCTCAGGGATTGCGCAGCATGCCACGGTAAGAACTCGCTGCTGGCCACCAAGCTTTATACCCACCTGGCCCTGAAGGAACGTGCCGAACACGGATGGGTGAATGCGATGGTCTTCAACAACGCATACCTGACCGGGGCCATTCGGAATACGTGGCTCGATTGGACAACTCTCGCGCTGGCTGGGCTGGTTGTTTTTGGAGTTGCGGCCCACGGGATAGGCCGGTTGCTATTCGCCCGTTTAAGGAGGAGGTCATGAGGCGCGAGCTCGGTGCGTATCCCCTTTGGCTTCGTTTTTGGCACTGGGGCAATGCGGTGCTTTTCGTGACGTTGCTTATCACCGGACTCAGCATGCATTACTCCAAGCCTGGACCGGTACTTGGGTTCCGAACCGACGTCCTGATTCACAACACGGCCGGGGCGCTGCTGACCTTGTTCTACTGTCTGTTCCTCTACGGCGATTTGCAGCTCGGGAACGGTCGTTACTATCGCATCGTGGCCGGCGATATCGAGCCGGGATTGTTCCGGCAGGCCCGCTATTACTTGTGGGGAATCTTTGTAGGCTCGCCTCATCCTTACTCGCACAGCGAAGAGCGCAAGTTCAACCCGCTCCAGAAAATGTTCTATCTGGTCGTGATGTACCTGCTGTTTCCAATACTGACCGTGACCGGCTGGGCCCTGCTCTTTCCCGGGCAACTGCCGGAAGCAATGTTCGGCCTGCCCGGCATCGGCTTGTGGGCTCTCGTCCATACCTACACTGGCTATTTTCTTTCTCTCTTTATGGTCATTCACATTTATTTGGGCACCACGGGGACAACGCCGGGCCAACTTTTTCGCTTTATGTGGACCGGCCACACTGACGAGCCCGAACTGGCGTCCACAGTTCGCACGCGGGACCTGGAGGCTGGCCTTGGAAATGACGAGCCCGTGCCGGTTGCGGCTCCAAAGGAGCACGCATGAGCCTTGCAATCAATCGCCGCCAGCTTCTCTTGGGGATCGTCGGAGCCGGAGGCGCCGTCGCCGGAGGGCTGGTCAAGTCCGCGGTCGCGGAGGAGCACCCGGCGCATCCTGTGGCCCCGCCGGACGCTGTGTCTATGCTCTACGACAACACCATCTGCACCGGTTGCCGCGCGTGCATGACAGCCTGCAGCGAGGCCAATGGCTTGCCCCCGGACACCACCTGTGCCCTCCCTCTCGACGCCGCGCTTGCCGCCGGTCTCTGGGACATCCCCACCGATCTCAACGAGAAGACAAAGAACATCATCAAGCTTTACAGGGAGCCGGGTGGAACCGACTTCGCCTATGTCAAAAGGCAGTGTATGCACTGCCTCGACCCCGCCTGTGTCACCGGCTGCCCATTCGGCGCCCTACAGAAGGGTGAGTGGGGCGCGGTCACCTGGAAGAGTTCGCTCTGCATCGGGTGCCGCTACTGCGAAGTGGCCTGCCCGTTCGATGTTCCAAAATTCGAATGGGATAAGTGGAATCCGAAGATCGTCAAGTGCGAGTTCTGCTTCGACCAACGCCTGAAGAAGCATCAGGAGCCCGCATGTACGGCGGTGTGTCCCACCGGAGCAGTGATCTTCGGCAAACGGGCGAATCTGTTGGCCCAGGCCAAGCAACGCATCACGGACGCGCCGGGTAAGTATTACGAGAACCGGGTGTACGGAGAGTATGAGGCGGGAGGAACGCAGGTGCTCTATCTCTCCAACGTTGCTTTCGAGAAGATCGGTCTCCCTAAGCTAGGCTCGACCTCGTTGGGTCACTACGCAACCAAGGTGACGTCAGTGATCTACAAGTGGCTTTCAGGGCCAATTCTCTTGGGTGGGATTCTGTACGCGGTGATCAAGCGGAACTGGGACCGTCATGAGGCGGAGAGCCTTGAACGTGAGAAGCAAACGGGTCTCGAGGACCAGCTATGAACTGGTGGAAGAAACTATCCGAGTTGCTGTCTGCGGCCAACCACCACCACACAACTACGGGCACCAAGGACGAAGCCGGCGCAACCCTTGTCAACCACTGGCAGCGCGGCGTTCCCGTCTATAGCGAACGGGTTGTTACGCCTACACTGCTGTTCTTCGTCGCCCTCGCCGCGGTGGGCTTGACCTTGGCTCTGGTTCGGTTCTTCTCCCCGCTCGGTCCTTTTTCCGGGATGAACGACGCATACGCTTGGGGAATCTGGAAGACCTTCAACGTCATGACACTGACCGCCCTGGGCTCCGGCCCGCTTGCGGTGGGAATGGCGGCCTGGGTCTTCAACCGTGAAAAGCTGCACATGGTCATGCGGACCGCCCTCGTGAGTGGTTTCCTGTTCTACGCGACCGGCCTGGTTGCGCTCGGCTTCGATGTGGGGCGGGCGTGGAATTTCTATAGCATCGTGATGCCATGGCGCTGGAATGCCGAATCGGCCATGCTCGAGATTTGCTTTTGCATGCCGGTTTACTGCGCAATATTCCTCCTCTTCGAGAACCTTCCTCTGGTCCTGGAACGCTTCTACTACACGGGCACTGACGAGACCAAGGTGTTTCTTCGCTTATGCGCCCCTGGTCTGCGCCGGATCTACCCATTCATGATCACCGGCGCCTATGTATTGCCCCTCATGCACCAGTCGTCCCTCGGCGGACTGTTGCTCCTGGCCGGCAACAAGATCAACCCTCTCTGGCAGACGCCGTGTCTGCCCTTCCTCTACCTACTGGCTGCGGGCGTGTGCGGGCTGGGCTTCGTGACTTTTCTACTTCTCATGTCCGCTCTTCGCTATTCGCGGCCGCTTGATCTTGGCGTCTTGGGGGAGCTAGGCAATCTGCTGTCGGTGATGTGCTTCGTTTTCCTGGGTGTCCGCTTCATCGATCTCATCTGGCGCGGACAGCTCCGTGCGGCTTTCGCGTTCGACAAAATGAGCCTACTCCTCCTTTCTGAGACAACGCTCATCCTGATTCCAGCCATCGCACTCCGGAGCAAGATCGTACGTCAGACGCCCCGAAAGCTGCTCAACATGGCCGTACTCGCCTGCTTGGGCGGACTATTCTTCCGTTTCATTCCGACCACCATCGCGTATATGCCAGCGCGTAAGGCCAGCTATTTCCCGGCACTCCCCGAATTGCTGATGGCCGTTGGCTACATCGCGTTGGGCATCGCGGCTTTCGGCCTGGCGGTCAAATACTTCGCGATACTGCCCGGAGAAATTAAGGACTGGAATTACATGTTCAAACTTGTGCGACAGCGCCATCAGGCAGCCCAGTCAAAAGGAGAAACACCATGGCCCGCATCACTATCGACCCGGTAACTCGCATTGAAGGGCACTTGCGCATCGATGTCGAGGTCGATGGCGGCAGCGTGCAGAAGGCATGGGCAAGCTGTACCATGTGGCGGGGAATTGAAACAATTCTTCAGGGACGCGACCCCCGCGAAGGCTGGGTCTTTGCGCAGCGCTTCTGCGGAGTTTGCACTACCGTCCACGCCATGGCCTCGGTGCGCGCCGTGGAGGATGCGCTCCAGCTCGAGATTCCAGCGAACGCGCAATACATTCGCAACCTGATACTGATCGGCCACGCCCTGCACGATCACATCGTGCACTTCTATCACCTGTCCGCGCTGGATTGGGTGGACATCACGACCATTCCCAAGGCGGACCCCGCACGCGCAGCTTCCATTGCAGATGGACTGAGCAACTGGCCAGGAAATTCACACCGAGAACTTGCAGCCGTCCAGAACAAGGTCAATGGGCTAATTGGAAGCGGCCAACTCGGGATTTTCTCGCATGGCTACTGGGGGCATCAGGCGATGCGCTTGAGTCCGGAGATAAACCTGATTCTATTTGCTCACTATCTGCAGGCTTTGGAGTTTCAGCGCAAAGCTTGTCAGGTCGTCGGGATTCTTGGCGGGAAAACCCCGCACATCCAGAATCTGGCCGTCGGCGGCGTGATGAACGCGATTAACCTGAACAGCCTCGCGACCATGAACATGGACCGCCTCGGAACATTGCAGTCCCTGTTCCAGGAAATGATTCCGTTCGTGCAACAGGCCTACTTCGTTGACGCCTGCCTGCTCGCGGCTTCCTATCCCGAGTGGTTCCGCTATGGACGCGGCGTCGCGAATTATCTGGCGGTCCCCGACCTTCCGGTGGATGCGAAGGCTACGAAGTTCGACCTTCCCGGTGGCGTCATCATGAACGGACAGTTAGGTACCGTGCGGCCGGTTCATGATTGGCATGATGAAGCCATCCGTGCGGCGGTTGCCGAGGATGTCACGCATGCGTGGTATCTGGGAGAAGGCGCGCAGCAGCCATGGAAGGGCAAGACCGATCCCTACTACACGGACTTTCGGGACGACGGAAAATACACGTGGGTAAAAGCCCCACGCTACGACGGCGCGCCGATGCAGGTCGGTCCCCTGTCGAATATTCTTGTGGGTTATGCCGCCGGCCATCCGCTGACGCGTAAATGGACGGACACCGCTTTTGAACGAATTTCCTCGATAAACAGTTTGAAGGTAACGCCGCAGGCCATGCAATCGACCATGGGGCGCTATCTCGCCCGCGCGATCCGCTCAGCTATGCTATCCGAGCTCGCGCTCCAGCACTGGCAGTTGCTCACCAACAACATTCTGAAAGGCGATGACACGACTTACAACCCGCCGCAGTTCCCGCAGCACGAAGTTGTTGGCGTGGGAATGCATGAAGCGCCACGCGGCACGCTTTCGCACTGGGTGGTCATTGATAAGGGGGTGTTCTCCAACTACCAGGCAGTTGTGCCGACTACATGGAACGCCAGCCCACGCGACCAGAAGGGCGTGCCAGGACCATACGAGAGCTCGCTCCTTGCCAACCCCGTAGCCGATCCCATGAAGCCGCTGGAAGTGCTCCGCACTGTTCACTCATTCGATCCGTGCATGGCCTGCGCCTGTCACACACTGGATGCAACCGGCCGCGAGATCGCCCAGGTGAAGGTCTTATGAACTCAAACGCTGATTCGAGCGGCGTGCAGGGGAACTCCATGCCTGGACTCCGGCCGTTGGAACGAGGGACAAAACTGCCAGCTCCGAAGCGTGTAAGCGTAATCGGCTTAGGAAATGTGCTGATGGGCGATGACGGTTTTGGTCCCTTGGTGGTCGAAATGTTTCGTTGCAAGTACGAGTGCAGCTCGGCTGTTGAGATTCTCGACCTCGGCACGCCTGGCCTGGATCTGACGCCGTACTTGTATGGCACGGATCTGGTCGTGATCGCAGATGCGGTACATGCGGACGAGAAGCCGGGAATGCTGTCCATCTACTGCGAAGCCGATCTTCTAGCGCATCGGGCCCAGCTTCACCTCACGGCCCACGATCCGGGACTTCAAGAATCTCTCGCGCATTTAAGGCTAACGGGTGAAATACCATCCGAACTTATCATCGTCGGTGTGGTTCCGGAGTCGTGCGATTTCGGCAAGGGTATGAGCTCGTCCGTGCTACTTGTCTCCTCGGCTGCTGTCGATAGAATCGCACGCTTGCTGGTAGATCGCGGCGTCAATTGCTCTCGCCGGCATGCGGCGATCCAGCCAAATCTCTGGTGGTTTCACGGTGAAACCGAGGTTTGTCGCACAACGATTAGCCTCGCTGAAGTACCTACCAGCGATCGGCCACGGAGTACCCTGGGTTAGGCTCTGCTCGTTTGAAAGTTGGAAAGCTGAGGTACGGACATGTGTTTGGCAATACCCGGCAAAATCCTGACCATCCTCGAGGAGGAGAATCTTGGTTTGCGCCGCGGCACCGTAGCTTTCGGCAACATTCGCAGAGAAGTCAGCCTGGACTACACGCCAGAAGCTGTCGTGGGAGATTACATTCTGGTTCATGTGGGGTTTGCGGTGACGGTGGTGGATCCGGACGATGCGAGACGGACCTTTGCAGAGCTGCCAGCGTTCGCGCAGGGAACAGATGGACACACTCGTCATCAACAATAGAAGGGCGCGGAACGCATATTGCCGGTCCTCGATCCAGAAGCTCCATGGGCGGCTTGCCTCCTGGACCGCGTCGGACCAGTTCGAAAAGCAAAACCTAAGCCAGTGCCGAAATGCGGACATTGAGTCAACCACAGGACGCTCTCAGTTGTTGGCATAGGATGATCCCTCACCGGCCAGCGGATTCATGTCACTGAAAATAAGCACCTCAGGCGCCTGGCAGCTGTTTGGAAAGCGGCATGCTCTTGCATGTGTGGAGGAAACACATGAAGAAAAGGATCGCACTCTTGATTCTTCTGCTGCTACAAGCCGGAGACCTATTGTCCACCAAGGCAGCAATTCACGCTGGGGCAGCAGAGCTCAATCCAATCGTGAGGGACCTGGGCTTGTGGTCAGCAAAGCTGCTAACGCTGGGGCTCATAGCACTCTTGGTGTGGCGGGCGAAGAGCATGACGAGGGTCTGGGTGGTGTGTGGTCTGTACACCCTGATCGTGACCAACAATCTTATTTGGGCGCTGAAGTAGAGCCGACCGGCTGGCCAGCATGCTGATCAAATCGAGTCATGTCGCTGATGTGGCCCGGGTCATTGCAGTTACTTACCGAATCGTCTCGGGGTCCATGTCCTGAAACTGTGCTTCGAGCGTGCCATTGTTGTGTCGCGCACGACGCGAGATTCCAAGTTTTTCATCTGAATGATCACAAGCCCTTAGCAACCGAAGCTGACCAAATATCCTTCACAAACGGCTCAATCCATTAGGCGGCGCGAGCTACTTCGCTAACCTCGCCAGGGTGCCCTGCGATACTTCGAACGCCTTCTCCATCTCGTGCATCCAGGCGCGGTCTTCGGCAGTAAGCAAATCTTCGAATGTCCTGGTCGGCGGTTCGAAAGCTGTCATAATGAGGTTGCCCACCGAATAGTTGTCATGCGCTTCGATGGCGGGCGCCCGTGATCTCGGGCGGCGCATGTGCAGACTGTAGCCGGGAACTTCGGGCATGAGATTGGGGCAAACGTGCTCTACCCAATCTCCAATGCCGCTGAGTTCCGCGCCGCACATACCGCAAACACACCCCCCGATTTTCCGCGACATACAGCCCCCAGTTTCATTACTGCTAGAGTCTCTGCCGCTCAATGCGGCATTGGCGGTAACCCGATAGGGTCGAGACTGCTCGAACAGTAGGCTCAGCCGCGAGCCACGTTCTCTGTTCTGAAGTTGTTGATTAACTCCCTGCGGAGCGCTCTGTTGAAGTAGTTGTGCATCTGCATTCGCCATATCCTCCAGCTAGTTGATGTCGGCTAGAAATCGGGCACGACGACGCAAAATCCTTGTTTCCTCTGCCTGGGTTCCCATGCTCATCTGGTGCGACCGTGTGAAGCTCAACGCGTGCGCATTGTCAAAGGTGAAGTAGGCACGCGAAGTACCACACCACAGTCGACGGGAAGTCTTTGTTGGGCAACGGCTGGGATGGAACCTATGTCAGCAGTATTGACGTTACTTGGGCGCTAACGAAGAGAAATGGGCAGGACAGTCACGATCTTCGGTCGTGCCGACGGGCTGTGGACGGTTGTGGTGGTAGGAACCATTACCTCCAGCATCGCGGCGGCTGGAACGGTTTCACACCTGACCTATGCCAGATATGAGCATTTCTCAGGCCAGCAAGGCGCGCATCTCGCGCTGATAGGGTGAAAATTGACCGGACGCAGTCTGGGGCTAGAGTATGACGTTCGCCCATATTTCGGCACTGACCATATTTTGTCCCTGAAACTGGGAACTCTGCATGCGCAAAGTCGGGCAAAGTAGGAATTGATCTGTCGGATACTGTAAGCGCCACAGTTCTTTTCCTCAATCATTGGACCGAATCAGCGCGCTAGCCAATGTGCTCATAAAGATGTACTCCGCTTGCGTTTAGGCTCCGTGGAAACAACATAGCAGCGGTCTATGCTGCGGAGACTCGGTCTAGTTCCTGATGAACGAGCAGAAACTCGAAGCACATTGGTACGACTCGTGCTACCTGGAAAGGCGAGAGTCTTCGCCGGGAACATGGTCGAAGGGCTTTCGGTCGAGGTGGCGAGATGAGGAATAGGAGACGTGATCCGAAGTGGTGGATCATTACAGCGCTGCTAAACATACTAGTGATTGAGTACCCAGCAGGGCTTTACTTCCAGGCCAGCGACGACTCGTCGCGTGTGACGGCGGCGCTGTTATTGGGCGGTGTTGCGCTAGTGCTTGGAATAGCCGATTTCATCGTTCTTCTAGCGGTCGCCGAATGAAGTGACACAACTGTCAACGCATAATGTCACTTATGCCGACATATGGTCAGGACACCTAGCTTCTGATAAGTCAAGGCTTGTTCTTCAAGCAGATAGAGCGTTGCTAGTTTGGAACGAACCTTGCTGTTGGGGGTGTGACTAATCCCAGGTTTTTTGGAGAAGCTATGCACTCTGGAACAGGTACAGAAACCTCACTCACTGCTAATGATGTTTCCTACATCTTGAATCTGATCTGTCCTCGCTGCGGCGGTCCGCTCGGTGGAGCATTGAAGGCGTTTGATTGCCAAGGCCATTGCCGGAAAGACTGGCGTCCTGAATGGGAGGGCAGCATAACAGCAAGAACGCTGAATAAGGCTCAAAGCCGTCGCCGCACCCCGAAGAACTCCCCGGGACGCATGTCATCCAGGCGGCATCCTCGGCGCGGATCCGGCGAACTTGCTGTAGCGAAGTAGCAGCCCGCTCTGCGGCCGAGTCAGATGGCTCCCTTATCTGGATCGCGGAAGTCGGGATGACAACGTTAGGGCTGTTTTCGGGAGCGATTTGGCTTGCCGTGAAAAGGCAGCCGCAATCGCTCGCAAACCGACGCAGTATACACCCCTCCAGCCATGAAGGATGCGCCGATACTTGCCAGCCAAGCCAGAACCTGCTCGCCCACTGAATCGATATAACTTACATCCGTTATATCAACGATGAGGCCTTTCGGAACAGGACCACTCGTCATCAAGGATTTAGCCTCTTTGGCCCATTCTGCGGCCAGACAGCCTTCCATCTTCAGAGTTGGACCGTCAGGCATTTGGTTAATCTGCGCTCGAAACATGGGTCTCCATCTCGGCAGTTGCCTTATTCTCCGCTGTTGTTATTTGCAAACTCCCTGCCAACGTCACGGGCGCTTATATGGCTGTGAAATCAGTTGGATTACCTCGGGGTCAGACAAACTGATTGCCTGCATCCGGTCATTGTCCGAATAACGGCGGTTCACCTCTGCCGATTCGTTATATCTCGGCTCCACCTGGCGCTTCTGGGATGGCAACACACGTGCAAACAAACGTTACGTCTCTGCGACTAGGTCGAGAGCAACCCCAATGTGCTTCCAACTTCCTGCTGATAGCCCTCCCCACGCGGCCGTATCGAAAGGTACGGCCGTCTCGCCGTCTTAAAGATATGGCTCTGCGGAACGTGTGGTGACAAGAGTTCTCTTGTGACGCGATTCCCAATGTTCGTCTAAGCGAAAGTTGATCTTCCAACTTAGGCGCCTATTCTGATGATCTCCACGAACGCGATTTCCTGCCACAGTCATCCAGCACACGAATAGGAGGTAGTGCCCTCATGCGGGCAGTGACCTTGCCCAAGCACAGGTCTTGGGCAGTCGCACGCTTCCGTAAGTGCTTTGAATCGCCGAGCTTAGACTCACATGCCGGTTGGCATGCTTCATGCACAAGTCAGGCTGTTCGTTAAGACAACCTGATTGGCACTTGTGAGCAGGAAGGTATTGGAATGTGTTGCAAAACTCCTGAGAAACAAAAAGCACGGATCGCTCGGATCATCATCACTGCCGCACTCGGAGTACTGAGCGTAGGCATGGTTGCATGCAACAAAGGCAACGCTGCCGTGCCAAACATAGTGACCGAAGTACTGGTTGCGCAACCTATTCAGCGTGACGTCCCACTGCAGCGTGAATGGGTCGCGAGCTTGGACGGTTACGTCAACGCTGATATACGGCCGCAGGTGTCCGGCTACATCATCAGCCAAAACTACAAAGAAGGATCACCTGTCAGCAAAGGACAGGTTCTGTTCCAGATAGACCCAAGACCCTTCCAGGCTGCTCTTGACAGCGCCAAGGGAGAGCTTGCCCGGGCGCAGGCCGAGTTGGGCAGAACGGCGCTCGACGTAGAGCGCGATACACCACTGGCTGAGCAAAAGGCCATTGCAAAGGCCCAACTCGATACCGAAATACAGGCCAAGCTCGCGGCACAGGCAGCCGTCGAGTCGGCGAAGGCGACTGCCGAACGCGCACAACTCGATCTCGGCTGGACCAAGGTTACTTCGCTGGTCGATGGAGTGGCGGGGATCGCCGAAGTGCAGATGGGCAATCTGGTGGGACCCAATGTTCACCTGACTTCCGTTTCGCAAGTGAACCCGATCAAGGTCTATTTCCCAGTCAGCGAGCAGGAGTATCTGCGAGCACAGCACATCACCACAAGAGGTCAGCAGATCAACCTTTTCGAAAGCTCCCCGGATCTGATCCTGGCCGACGGCACGGTGTACCCGCATAAGGGCAAAATCCTGCTGACGGATCGTCAGGTAGACCCCAACACCGGAACCATTCGACTGGTTGCGGCATTTCCCAATCCGGGCAACAAACTGCGCCCCGGTCAGTATGGGCGTGTGCGGATACAGACCAGCATCGAGCAGAATGCGCTGCTGGTGCCGCAGAGCGCGGTCAAAGAGCTTCAGGGCGGTTACCAGGTAGCGCTTCTCGGCCTCGGCAACAAGGCCGTGATTCGACAAGTGAAGGCTGGAGAGAAGGTCGGTGCGATGTGGGTGATTGAGGACGGCCTGAAGCCTGGCGAGCAAGTGATTGTGGAAGGCGTAAGCAAGGTGAAGGATGGAACTCCCGTCGTTCCCAAAGCGGCAAATATTCAGGCGGAGGCACGCTGAGCCATGTCTAACTTTTTCATCCGGCGTCCCATTGTCGCCATTGTCATCTCGGTTCTCATGGTGATCATTGGCGCAATCACCATCATCGGCCTACCGGTCGCGCAGTTTCCAGATATTGCTCCGCCCGAGATACGCCTCCAGGCCATTTACCCCGGCGCCGATGCCGAGACCATGGAGAAAGCCGTAGCCACGCCCATCGAGCAGCAGATCAATGGCGTGGACAACATGGATTACATGTACTCGCTGAACTCGACCAACAACTCGAGTTCGACTCTGATGGTCGATTTTGATCTCAAGACCGACCCCAACATGGACCTCATCCTCGCCCAGTCACGCCAGGCATTGGCGATTGGCCAGCTTCCTCAGGAGGTCAACGAGATCGGCATTGATGTGAAGAAATCCTTGACCTCGCCGATGATGTTGATCGCTTTGTACTCCCCAAAGGGCACGCGCGACGCGAAGTTCTTATCGAACTACGGTTACATCAATGTCAAGGACCCAATTGCGCGTTCCTACGGTGTAGGACAGGTCCAGATCTACGGCATCGGCGAGTACGCGATGCGCCTGTGGGTGAAACCCGATCAACTGGCGAAATTGGGTATCACCGTAGACGACATCTCTAATGCCGTGCAGTCGCAGAATACGGTAAATCCGGCCGGTCAGGTGGGAGGCGAACCGGCCGCCGAAGGCCAGAAGTTCACGTATGCGGTACGCGCCCAAGGCCGCCTACGGACGCCGGAGGAGTTCGGCGACATCGTTATCCGCGAAAACCCCGATGGGGGCGTGGTCCACGTGAAGGACGTCGCCCGGGTCGAATTGGGCTCGCAGGACTATAGCTGGATCACGCGACTCAACGGTCAGCCCGCCGCGGTCATTGGTATCTACCAATTGCCTGGTTCCAACGCCGTGGAGGCCGCAAAAGGCGTACGGAAGCTCATGGCCAAAATGAAGGAGAGCTTCCCGGCGGACGTTGACTACGCCGTAACGCTGGACACGACCGACGCCGTAAGGGCAGGCATGCACGAGATCGTCCTTACGTTGGCTATCGCTTTCGTCCTGGTGATCCTTGTCGTCTACCTGTTCCTTCAGGACTGGCGTGCCACGTTGATTCCGATGCTGGCCGTGCCTGTGTCGCTCGTGGCGACTTTCATGGTGTTCCCGTTATTCGGTTTTTCCGTCAATACCCTTTCTCTCTTCGGGCTGGTGTTGGCCATTGGTCTGGTGGTGGACGACGCCATCGTGGTGGTCGAGGGTATCCAGCGGCACATCGAGGAGGGCCTGCCTCCGAAGGAAGCGGCCCGGAAGGCCATGGAAGAGCTGACTGGCCCCGTGGTGGGTATCGCACTGGTCCTTTCGGCGGTGTTCGTGCCGACCGTATTCATCCCCGGAATCACCGGCCGGCTGTATCAGCAATTTGCCTTGACGATCGCGATCTCGGTCATCATTTCCGCATTCAACGCCTTGACACTAAGCCCAGCGCTGGGAGGATTGCTGCTCCGCCCTAAGAAAGAGACGCACGGACCGCTGGCGAGGTTCTTTGGCTGGTTCAACCGTGCGTTCAACAGCGGCACCAATTTCTATGTGCGGGCGTGCCACGGGTTGATTCGGAAAAGCGCGGTCGCCCTCGTGGCAGTCGCCGCATTTGCCGTGGCCGGCGTCTTCTTTGCGAAGGTGCTGCCGTCCAGCTTCCTGCCCGACGAGGACCAGGGCTACATGTACATCCAGATGCAACTGCCCGAAGCGTCTTCCCTGGAGAGCACGTCGGACGCGGCCCGCGAGGTGGAAGCTGTCCTGAAGTCCACGCCTGGGGTCAAGTACACCAGCACCGTTATGGGATTCAGTCTCCTCAGCCTGACCCGTACCAGCTATAACGCGTTCTTCTGGGTGACGCTCCAGCCATGGGACGACCGCAAGACGATGCAGGAGGAGTACCAGGTGATCAAGGCGAAGCTGAACCTGAAACTTCTCACGCTACCCCAGGGCACCACTTTCGCCTTCTCTCCACCGGCGATCTCCGGAGTCGGCACCTCGGGCGGATTCCAGTTTGTACTGGAAGATCGCGCGGGCAAGGATCCCGAGTTCTTGGTGAACAATCTCAACAAGTTCCTCGAAGCCGCGCGCAAACGGCCCGAACTTGGGATGGTCACCACGACCTATATACCGAGCACGCCGCAGAAGTTCGTGTACGTGGACAAGGAGAAGGTGCTGAAGCAAGGTGTGAAGCTCAGTGATGTCTACGACACGCTTCAGACCTTCATGGGCGGGCTGTTCGTCAACTACTTCAACGACTTCGGGCGCGCCTGGCAAGTACGGGTGGAGGCCGAAGCACGCTACCGCTCCAACCTGGACAACGCAGGACAGTTCTACGTCCGCAATAGCAAGGAGGAGATGGTGCCGTTGTCCGCGCTGACTAGGTTCGAGTCGCGCTATGGCCCGGAATTCAAGATGCGCTTCAACGAGTATTCGTCGGCGCAGATTATTGGCAGCGCCGCACCGGGCTACAGCTCAGACCAGGCCACTGCCGCGCTGGAAGAGGTCTTCCACCAGACCATGCCGCCGGAGATGGGCTTCGACTACATGGGCATGTCGCGGCAGGAACAGAAAGCGCGTGAAGGTCTGCCCTCCTGGGTTGTCTTCGCGGTCTCGCTGTTGTTCGTCTTCCTTATCCTCGCTGCGCTGTATGAAAGCTGGTCACTGCCGTTCAGTGTTCTGCTGAGCACGCCGGTCGCGGTGGCCGGCGCCTTCGGATTGCTATGGCTGCGCCGTACCGTGCTCGGGATGATCTTCCCGGCCTTCATGGTGCAGATCGACAACGACGTTTACTCGCAGATCGGGCTCGTAATGCTGATCGGACTGGCGGCCAAGAACGCAATCCTCATTGTGGAGTTTGCCAAGGAGCAACACGAAGTCTATGGCAAGCCGGTGGTGGATGCAGCGTTGGAAGGTGCCAAGCTGAGGTTGCGGCCAATTCTGATGACTTCATTCGCATTCGTTCTCGGTTGCGTGCCCTTGTTCATCGCCACCGGCGCAGGTTCCGTAGGCCGGCAAATCATGGGCACCACCGTAATTGGCGGGATGCTGGCCGCAACCGGCATCGCCATCTTCATTATCCCGGCGCTGTATGTACTCGTAGAAAAGATGGCGGGTCTCGGGAAGCAAGAAGAGCAACATGCTTCCGCTATTTCAGAACCGGTTGCGGTGGAAGGGGACTAACGTGAAAAAGCTGGCAACAATATTAATGCTGATGTCGCTGGGCACCGGCTGCACGGTTGGTCCCAACTACAAGAGGCCAACTGTCGATGTGCCGGATGGATTTCGCGGCGCCGCGCCGTCGGCGGACGGCGCACAGTCCGGCACCCAGTCTGGTGAGAAGAACCCGGAGCAGCAACCGGGGCAATCCGCCGCCCAACCGTCGCAGTCAGCGGCTAGCTCGATAGGCGACGAGAAATGGTGGGAGGTTTTTCAGGATCCGCAGCTGCAGGAACTGATCCGAACGGCCCTCAAGAATAATTACGACGTCAATATTGCGGCGGCGCGCATTCTGAAGGCCCAGGCGCAATTGGGCATCACCCGCGCCGACCAACTGCCCACCCTTTCCGCGGGCGCCGCAGCTATCAACGCGGATATCCCGCAAACAAAACTCACTCCCAACACGGATACCAGCTTCAATGGGGCGGCGGCCAGTTTCAATTGGCAACTCGACTTCTGGGGCAAATACCGCCGCGCCACCGAAGCGGCGCGCGCAAATCTGGTTGCGGCCCGCTGGGCGCGTGAGTACGTGATTTCTACGCTGGTGAGTGATGTCGCTGCTTCGTATTTCCAGCTTCGGGCGCTGGATCTGCAATTGGAGATCTCGCGTCGAACATTGGCTGCTCGCAAAGAGTCGCTGAAGCTGACCCAGACCTTGGTAAGCGGCGGCGCGATCAACATGCTTGACCAGCGCCAGGCGGAGCAACTGGTCGCCGCTGCGGCTGAAAGTATTCCAGATCTCGAACGCCGTATTCAGCAGCAGGAGAACTACATCAGTACGCTGCTGGGAAACAACCCTGGCCCAATCGCGCGTGGCCTACCGCTGATCGAGCAGCCGCATCCGCCAGAGGTGCCGGCCGGGCTTCCTTCCAGCTTGCTGGAAAGGCGGCCCGACATCCGGGAAGCCGAGCAGCAACTCGTGGCTGCCAACGCGCAAATCGGAGTGGCCAAGGCCACCTACTACCCCAACATATCTTTGACCGCTAACGCGGGATATGTCAGCTCAGCGCTGACTAGCTTGTTTACGGGCCCAGCCGGTTGGTGGGCTTTCGGAGGCACCCTGACGCAACCCATATTCGAGGGCGGCAGAATCAAGTCGGGCGTCAGGTACACCGAGGCGCAAAAGCAGGAATTCCTGCTGATGTATCGAAAGACGATTCAGGAAGCTTTTCTCGGCGTCTCAGACTCGCTGGTCGCTTACCAAAAGGACCGTGAGTTTCGCGAATATCACGAGCAACTGACGGTGGCCGCTCAGGATTCGGCACGTCTCTCCGAAGTACGGTATGGCGGTGGCCGAGCCAGCTACCTGGAAGTATTGACGAATGAGACCAATTACTTCAATGCTGAGCTGGGACTCGCGCAAGCACGGCTCAATGAGCTTCTGGCTCTGGTGGATCTCTACAAAAACTTGGGCGGAGGTTGGCAGAGCTAACTGGCGACATAGCGGGTCTATAGGGGCATCAGCGGGTATGGTGTGTTGCCTTTCACCAAATGGAGTGTTCTAGGGCTATGACTTGGCTTGAACAGATTGGAGCAGCCGTTCTTCTAGTTGTTCTCACGCTATGTTTGCAGTGTGCCGGTGTTGCTGCATTGATAAGCTGGCTAAGGAAGGTAGCGTTAGGTGACATTCAGGAGCTTCGGATGTCATACTCTGCTGCGCTGGTCATGCGAGCTACAATAGCCATTATCATCCTGCAGGGAATTATCATTCTGCCTTGGGCGTGCTGCTATCGCTGGCTTTGTTTTCGGTCTTGGAATTCTGCGTTGTACTTCTCGGCAACCAGTTATTCGACCGTTGGATACGGCGATGTTGTCCTCCCATTGAGATGGCGGCTACTAGGGCCGCTAGAGAGCATGATGGGAGTACTGATGTGTGGTATATCCGTAAGCCTGCTGTTTGCGCTTATTACACGCCTGGTCCACAAGGACCCAGAACTGCGGATAGGTGCTGACAACGACGAACTAAGAAAACGGGCGAGCTACGGATAGAGAAAGGCGGAAGCGTCAGTGGATTTCACAACAGATCAGCGATCACAGATACAAGCGCCAGATGCCAGCTATCGCACACTGCTCGAACTGGCAACTGCGATCGATAAACAGACGAGCGTGCAGGCCGTCCTGAAGAGCCTGCATAAGCTGCTATCGGCAATTCTCCACTTCGACCTCATTGCCATGATGCTGTTGACGGAGGATCGAAGTTCGCTGCGGCTCGTGGCGTTTGAACAAGGGTCGGCAGGACCTCACGTCGACATGGGAGTTGAAGCTCCCCAAGCAGGTACCGCTGCCGGCCTGGCAATCGCGGAACAACGAACAATCTACGTTCCTGACATCCGGCAGGAGATGTCGCGATTTCCGCAAACCGCATCGCAGGCTAGCACCAGCGATCTACGCAGTGCGTACATGGTTCCCGTGTTCACGCCGAGAAGAAAGCTTGGAGTGCTGTGGTTCGGAACTCGCGTAGAGGGCCAAGGAGAAGCGGACGACATCGCGCTGATCGAGGCAGTCGCCTCTCACATGGCCGCAGCTCTCGAGAGTGCGATGGCCAGCGACGCTGCGGACTCCTATCAGAGACAACTGGTGGAAGAGCGAGACCGTTGGAAGTTGCTCCTCGACATCAACAACCACGTGACCGCTTTTCTAGATGTAAGGGCCCTCTTCCGCGCAGCTTGCAGCTCACTTCGCGAGTACTTCAACAATGATTTCGCCGCCATCTGGCTCATTGACAAAGACCAGAATCGCTTGCAGGCGGTGGCGCTGGATTTCCCCACCAGCCACGGTTTCCTTGACGACATGACCTTGCCGGAACTGACGGCTGACGACATCCATCGGATGAGAACTCGTCAACCCGAATTGTGGACCCGGGCAGAAATCCAACTGCTTCCCGCCCCGGTTCGAGACTCCTTCCTTGCCGAGGGCACTGAGTCGATCGTAATCACAGCCCTTCGCGCAGCTAATCGCCCTCTCGGCGTGATCACATTGGGCAGCAAGAGGCCGGACCACTTCCGCCCAGACGATCTCGATCTGATGGGTCAAATTGCTACCCAGATTTCTTTGGCCTTGGACAATGCTCTAGCCTACGAACGCCTGAATGCTTCCCGTGACCAGATCGAAGAAGAGCGCCTGTATCTTGAATCGGAGATTCGGGCCGAATACAACTTCGAAGACATCGTGGGAAAGAGCGCGGCGCTTCGCAAAGTCCTACAGCAAATCGAAATTGTCGCGCCTACGGATTCGACAGTGCTGTTGCATGGCGAAACGGGCACCGGAAAGGAGTTGGTCGCGCGCGCCGTCCACAGCCTCAGCACCAGGCAGAAGCGCACCTTCGTTCGTCTGAACTGTGCCGCTATCCCCGCCGGGCTGGTTGAGAGTGAACTGTTCGGTCACGAGAAGGGGGCTTTTACCGGCGCGTTGATGCAGAAGAAGGGACGATTCGAAATCGCCGATCAGGGCACGCTATTCCTCGATGAAATTGGGGACATCAGCCTTGAACTGCAGCCAAAGCTCCTTCGAGCCTTGCAGGAGCGCGAATTTGAGCGATTGGGCAGCGCCAAAACGATTCGGGTCGATGTGCGGCTGATTGCCGCGACTCACCGCGACTTGCCATCGATGATGCGCAACAATCAGTTTCGCGAAGATTTGTTCTACCGGCTGAATGTTTTTCCCATCGAGATTCCGCCGCTTCGGGACCGGCGTGAGGACATTCCTCTGCTCGTAAACTTCTTCGTCTCCCGGCTGTCTCGCAAGATGCAGAAGCGGATTGAATCCATTCCCAAAGATGCTATGGAAGCATTAACTAATGCACCCTGGCCCGGCAATATCCGCGAACTGGAAAATTTCATTGAACGAGCGGTGATATTGACGCAAGGCAGCGAGCTCCGGGTTCCAGTGAAGGAACTGAAGAGATCCTCGGTCGTCAGCACATCCGGGTCGACGTTTCAGGAAGCAGAGCGTCAGGCGATCGTGGACGCGCTCAAAGCCGCACATGGAAAAATCTCGGGACAAGACGGCGCAGCGGAGCGCTTGGGACTCAAACGCACAACGCTGCAGAACAAAATGCGCAAGCTCGGAATTGCGCGCTTATCTTCGTAACGTCTTGCCGACGAATGTGCGGACGCGCCTGCAATCGCCCCCGAGATATTGGGCCGCCGCATTTGTTTAGGTGAGATCACAAGATTATGGCTGAGTGGAGTGTCGAGACGTCCACTTGTGCAACACGAACTCTTGGACCACGCCGAGCGCCATACGGCCGCTGATGCCAATCGCTGCACTGCGGACAACAAGTCTTGCGCCGCGGTCCTATGTGGGATAGTAAGACCCGCTTAGCCACGGCTTTTGGATGCCAAAGTGCAACTAAGAGAATTGGCACGAAAGGAGACAAGAACAATGACCCGCCTAATGATGCACTGGCACTTGGTTCAGGGAGCCGACGGGAAAAGGCACCTCGACATGGCGTGTGAATCGGCACACACCTGCATAATGGCTAGCCATTCACGTCCCCAGCGTCAACCAGGTCTGAGACACAAATAGCTTCTCGGTCGGCAAACACCCGGTACTAGCCGGGCTCGGAGACGATTTGGAGTTGAGCATTCAGCCGCACTCGACAACAGACCGGGCCCACTGACAAGCGGCAGCGAGAGTGCTACATTAACTGACAAATAGGCACCGCAAGAACTCAACGGGGACCACACTGTCTGACGCTGTTCGCTTACGAACATGGGGAAGATAGCTTTTCGCCGACCGCTTGTGAGTTGTTTCAACTGGGCCCGCGGCGCGATCGCGGCCTCGCTGGGCTGTTGTCTCATCTGCGTGTTGGTGTTGGCCGGTGCGGTTCACGCCCTCGATCCGAACAAACGTCTCACCCAGTACATGCATACATCCTGGCGAACCCAAGATGGGTCAGCGCCGTCCGGCATGAACGCGATCGCGCAGACCTCCGACGGTTTCCTGTGGTTTTTATCTCCCGGCGGAGAGGTGTACAGATTCGACGGGGTCCGGTTTCGTCCGTGGCACTTTCCTCCGGAGGGTGCTTCGGTGGATAGGATTAGAAATCTCCTCGGCGATAACGCTGGTGGGCTCTGGGTACTCGGGGCGACCGGGGTCGCTCACCTGAAAAATGGAGTTGTCACTTCTCACTTTCAGTTGGAAGGGCTGATGCCGAATCCGAACAACGTCAGTGAAGACACTGACGGTTCAATTTGGGTCGTGCGCGGCGAAAATGGAGTTTCAGAACCGCTTTGCCATGTTACTGAGCTCGCGATCAAGTGTTTCGGAAAACCGGATGGGATACCAATCACCCCGATCGATGCGATATTGGCAGACGGGAGGGGCGGATTTTGGCTGGGAGGGCAGACGGCCCTGGTGCATTGGCATTCCGGGGCTTCGGAGATTTATCCGATTAAAGGGCTGAAATCCAATATGGGAGCACCGGGAATACTGAGCCTGGCGCGCGGTTCGGATGGCTCTGTTTGGGTGGGCATACTTTCACAAGGACCGGGGCTAGGACTGGCAAAACTGGAGGGAGGCAGTGTCAGATCCTTGATGACGCCCACCTTCGACGGAAGCAAGATTGGCGTCTACGCGATGCGCTTTGACCGCGACGGAAATCTCTGGGTCGGCACCTTAGACAAGGGGGTCTTCCGGCTGCATGGGAATGTGGTGCACCAGTATGCACGGGCGGACGGCTTGTCGAGCGATTTCGTGCGCGCGTTCTTTGAAGACCGTGAAGGGATTGTCTGGGCTACGACTAATAATGGAGTGGATCAGTTCCATGATCCGCGTGTGGCCATCTTCTCAACGGCGGAGGGATTGAGCAAAGACTGGGCTGTGGGCGTTCTGGCCAGCACAGACGGCACAATCTGGGTTGCGAATGCTGAATCGCTCGATCACATTGTTAACGGAAGTGTCACATCAATTCGCCAAGGGCATGGGCTGCCGGGTGAGCAAACCACTTCCATGCTCGAAGACTCCGCCGGGAATCTGTGGGTGGGAATCGACGATGGGCTGTACCTGTTCAAGAATGGGCGCTTCCGCCGGCTTCCCGAGCCCAATCATCAGCCACTTGGACTCGTGGTTGGACTGATACAAGACACCGAGGGAAATATTTGGGCAGAGTGCGCCGGCACGGGAAAGCTTGTACGTATCCGTGATTTCCAGGTGCAAGAGGAGTTCTCTCGAACGCAAGTTCCAACCGGCCGAATTGCGCCAGGTCCGCAGGGGGGAATTTGGATTGGCACTCGCGACGGGCAACTTACGCTGCTTCGTCACGGTGCTCTGCAGAAGTTCCCGCTAAATCCGGATCCCAAGAATTTGTTTACCAATCAGATAGTTGCCCAGGCAGACGGCTTCGTTCTTGCTGCGTTCGATGACGGACTCGTAGGATTCCAGAACGGTACGGCACAGCGGCTCACAACAAAAAATGGCTTGCCCTGCAACGAAGTGATGTCTTTCATTGAGGACAACGCGAAACGCTGGTGGCTTTACACGAAATGCGGCATCGTCGAGTTTACGGATTCCGAACTTCAGCGATGGTGGGCCAATCCGAAAACCGTCATTCAGACCAGCCTTTACGACGTGTTGGACGGTGCACGGCCATCGAGTCGACCTCCTTTCAACGGAGCCGCTGTATCGCCCGACGGACGCGTGTGGTTTGCGAACTCAGGTGTCGTGCAGATGGTGGACCCCTCCAGGTTGTCGCAAAAAGCGGTACCAGCCCAGACCTACATCGATTCGGTCATCGTCGACAGAAACGAATTCACAGCAAACGAGAACCTCAAGCTCTCACCGCACCCGCGCGACTTACAGATTGATTACACTTCGCCTACTTTCACGATTCCCCAGAAGGTAAAGTTTCGCTACCGGCTCGACAACTATGACCGCGATTGGCACGACGCCGGTACGCGCCGGCAGGCGTTCTACACGGATTTGCCTCCCGGGAAGTATACGTTCCGCGTAGTGGCGTCCAACAGTGACGGCGTGTGGGACGATGCCCCTGCAAGACTGGATTTCTCCGTCACACCCGCGTACTACCAGACAAACTGGTTCCGCGCACTTTGTGCAATCGCGTTCTTGGCGCTGCTATGGGCGGCGTATCAGTGGCGTATCCGGCACTTGCGTCATCAGTTCGAGATGACCTTGGACGCGCGCGTCGGCGAGCGCACACGCATTGCACGGGAGCTTCACGATACTCTGCTGCAAAGCTTCCACGGGTTGCTGCTGCGGTTTCAAACCGTTTCCCAATTGCTGCCGGAACGTCCGGTGGAGGCAAAAGAGAAGCTGGGCAGCGCGATCGAGCAGGCGGCTGAGGCAATCACGGAAGGCCGGGATGCGGTGCAGGGATTGCGCGATTCGACAACTCAAACCAATGATCTGGCACTGGCGATAAGCACCCTCGGAGAAGAACTCGCAGCGGACTCAACTGGCCACCGCCCTGCATTCCGTGTTGCCGTTGAGGGCCAGTCGCGAGATTTGCATCCCATCCTCCGCGACGAAGTGTACAAGATTGCTGCCGAAGCGCTCCGGAACGCGTTTCTTCATGCAAACGCAAAGCAGGTCGAGGTCGAAATCCGTTATGACAACGAACGCTTCCGGTTGCGGTTGCGGGACAACGGAAAGGGCATTGATGCGGCGATTCTCTCGCAACAGGGGAAAGAGAGACACTTTGGCTTGCCGGGCATGCGGGAACGCGCCACACTCATAGGAGGCAAGCTCACAATATGGAGCGAAGTCGACGCGGGAACCGAAGTGGAACTGCGCCTTCCCGCCGACATCGCGTATTCATCAGCTCGCAGAGGCGGGTGGTTTTCACGAAAGTTCGCCGCGAAGGCGAAGGCATGAAATAGGTCATGAGCACCGATAGCTCGCAAATTCGAATCCTTGCGGTTGACGACCATGCGCTGGTTCGCAACGGCATAGCGGGGCTGGTTGGCGTTCAAACGGACATGGTGATGGTAGGTGAGGCGTCCAACGGTCGTGAGGCCATCCAGCAGTTCCGGATGCTCCATCCCGATATTACGCTGATGGACCTGCAAATGCCGGAGATGAATGGGATCGAGGCACTCATTGCTATCCGAAATGAATTTCCCGACGCAAGAGTGATTGTGCTGACGACCTACGCGGGCGATGTGCAGATTCTTCGTGCGCTCAAGGCTGGGGCTCAGGCTTACCTCCTGAAAAATACCTTGCACAAGGAATTACTGGAGACCGTCCGCGCGGTGCATGCCGGAAGAAAGAGCCTTTCCCCTGAAGCCTCATACGAGATCGCCGAGCATGCGACGGATGATGCACTTAGCCCCGCGGAAATCGCCGTCCTGCGACTGATTGCAGCCGGCAATGCAAACAAGCAAATCGCGGATCGGCTTTCCATCACGGAGGAAACCGTGAAGAGCCAAGTCAAGAACATCCTTTCGAAACTGGGCGCGAACGACCGAACCCACGCGGCGATGATCGGATTAAAGAGAGGGATCATCGAGCTGTAGTTTTCGCGAGCCGCCTCCTCCTCAAGCAGCCCCCTTATAAATCTCAAAAGAGTGACGCTCCCGACTCTTTTAGGGGTCGCGCGCACTCTCTAAGACGTGTCAGTCTAGAAAGGTAAGAAGGATACGTAGTGCGACGCCTCTATTCCACATTCGCGGGCGGCTGGCCCGGCACAGGCTTACTTCTCCTGCGCTTAGTTATCGGCTGCGTGCTGGTTATGCGCGCGAGCTTTCGGCTGTGGGGCGACCCTCCGCTAAACATCACAATCTCCGCCGCACTCCTCTTGGTCGCGGGGTTTCTTTTGATGCTCGGTTTATGGACGCCCATTGTGGGGACCTCAGTAGCGGTCATTGAAGCCTGGAAGGTCCTGACGCTACCCGGAGACAGATGGCTTTGGCTGTTGCTGGGAACCGTTAGTTGCGCTCTCGCTATGTTAGGACCAGGTCGATGGTCGATTGACGCTCGCCTTTTCGGGTGGAAGCGTGTCGAAGCTCCGCCCCGCAAACGCAGTTCTATCCCGCGTTAGCAAACTACCCAAACAACCGGATTTCCTGGCTCGGAAGAGGCTCCTCTTCGCCTCCCCAGAGGTTTCGATTTGTCCCGATGTGGGGCTGTGCGCAAATGGAGCCTGGTGGATAATTGCACTCATTAACGGGACTAAAAGGCTCTCGTTCAAGATTCAAGCCAAATGGGATTGAACAAGAGGTTGGAGTTCCAGGTAGGAGGCGTCATGCCTGAGATAGAGAACCTTAACGAATCGGCTCAGCATTGTTTCGAACTTGCCAGCTCCAGCAACTTGCTGGAGGAGGATGTTGCCTTAGAAGCATTCGAGCTGTTAACCGCCAATGAGTATGACTGCGTGTTGGCACACGGAATCGGCGTAAGGCTGTAAGGAAGTTTTATGGATCTGGATCTGATCTATGCGCTGGCGGAGCGAGTGAAGCAAAGGCTTCACTGTTCACAGCAGATAGCTGAGTACACGGCATCGCTCCTGGCACTGGAGCATACCGTTAGCAAGGATAGCTTCGAGCTGCTTGCTGAAATCCAAGCTATTCATTCATTACATGGTCACTCCACAATCTAGAGTGACAGATATGGAGCAGGATGATATGGGCCACACGGGCGTTGCTTTCACGGATGCGGGAGGGCTCGAAGTAGCAGGCTTTCCCGAAGTGATGGGGATCGCAGGCGAGCGGCTATTTCCGCAATCAGAAATGAGTGAGTACTGCTTCGAAGGCATCATCGGCCAGAGCCCGGGCATTCGGAACGTACTGGAACAAGTCTGTATTGTTGCGCCAACGGATGCCACCGTCCTGCTTCACGGCGAGACGGGTACAGGGAAGGAGCTGGTCGCACGAGCCATTCACAACCTGAGTTCCCGTGCCCGGCGCAACTTCGTTCGCATGAACTGTGCCGCCATTCCGTCCGGCCTGCTGGAAAGCGAACTGTTCGGTCACGAGAGGGGGGCTTTCACTGGTGCCCTCACCCAGAAAAAGGGCAGATTCGAACTGGCGGACCACGGCTCGCTGTTTCTGGATGAAATCGGCGATATCAGCCTCGAGCTGCAGCCAAAACTACTGCGCGCGGTGCAGGAGCAGGAGTTCGAACGCCTGGGAAGCGCTAACACGATCAGCGTCAATGTGCGCATCATTGCCGCCACCCATCGCGATCTTCCCGCCATGATCCGGGATGACAAGTTTCGTGAGGACCTTTTCTACCGCTTCAATGTCTTTCCGATTGAGATCCCACCTCTGCGCGAGCGGCGCGAGGATATTCCTCTGCTGGTGGACTATTTTGTGTCGAAGTTCTCCCGGCGCATGGGAAGACAGATAACTTCCATAACCAAGGCAACCATGGAAGCGCTAACGAACAATGCATGGCCCGGGAATATTCGGGAACTGGCAAACTTCATAGAGCGCGCAGTCATTCTTTCACGCGGCGAAGAATTGGAAGTGCCCATGCGTGAACTGTCAGTCTCCTATTCTCACAGTGCTTCTGCGCTAGCCTCGACCTTCGTGGAAGCCGAACGGAAGGTGATCATTGAAGCCCTAAGCGCGTCCTCAGGGCGTGTAGCAGGTAACGGGGGAGCAGCCCAACGGCTCGGATTGAAGCGCACGACTCTACAACACAAGATTCGCCGGCTCGGCATCACGGAAGCTCATTATCGGCAGTAGCTTTCGTTAACTCTGAGCATTGCATTGCCTGAGAATGACCATCCGGGAGCTTGGATCCATGCTTAGCTACTGGGCCGCGAGTCCTCTGACACTTACCAACAATCTAGGGTCCTCACCTTGGCCGTGACTTGCTGCCCAGATTCGGTCAGTGCCCGTGTCGCGTCGTGGAGTGCCCGTCCTCCGTCCGACCGTTCTAGTAGGCGATCCCGCATTTTCACTGACTTCTGAGCACTGCTGTATGGCAGTCGAGTTGCCAATACCAACATAGTTCGTTCAATCGCTACGGCGAGAGATGGGCCCCGGGGAACTGGTGGTTCGGGCATGCACTGCGTTTGCCATATCACGGAGTTTCGCAGGAGATAAATGCACTCTGTTTTCTACTTCGTTACCAAGCATGGCTACTCCGTTCTCTTTGGTGCTATATTCGCGCACCAGCTAGGTTTGCCGGTACCGGGACCACTCTTTCTCATTGCCGCGGGCGCGCTTGCAGCCGCCGGGAAGATGGGGCTGGTCGTCGCGCTCGTTCTCGCTGTCACTGCCTGTGTTCTAGCCGACTTGCCGTGGTTCGAGGCAGGACGGCGGAAGGGCGACAGGGTCTTGCATTTCATACACCGTCTTACGCGAGACCCTGACGCCCACAACCGAAAGGCTAAGAAGACCTTTGCCAGGTATGGACCTTCCATTCTCCTCATCGCCAAGTTCGTCCCAGGGCTTGACGCAGTAACGCCTCCCTTGGCCGGGACATCTGGCACAAGCCGCGTCCAGTTCCTGGCTCTTGATGCGGTTGGCGCCGGACTCTATTCGTGCGCCTATGCCGGACTCGGTTATCTCCTCAGCAATGACTTGGATCGCGCTGCTGCCTACGCCAGTAGAGCTGGGACTGTATTCGCAGTTCTATTGGTCGCCGTACTTGCGATTTTCGGCGCCCGCCATCTGGTCCGCCGGTATCGCTTCACGCATGAGTTCGGCTCCTGCGGGCGCGCGGTCTAATCCGATTAAACCTGAAGCCTCCGTCGGCAACGATTTCAGGATCTCTGGAGAGACTCAACATATGAGCACTAAGGCTGTCGCGCAGCGGAATGCATTGCAGGATGCTCTCACACTCATGAACACTCAATACGGATGCGGTTCCGTACAATTCGCCGGTACGGACGACGCCCTGTACGAACCTCACCTGTTGTTCGACCTTCTCCGACTACTTTAGTCGCAACGAATCGGGCGTCTTCAACCCGCTGCGGGACATGTTGCTAACAGCAGGCGATCGCTACATGCATCTGGCGGACTTGAAGTCCTACCTCACAGCGGATGAGTGTTGCGTGCCTTGTACGCCAACCCTGACGAGTTGGCACGCACAGCCATCTTAAATGTGGCGGGCTCGGGCAAGTTCTCCAGCGACCGCACCATCGCCGAATATGCGAATGAAATCTGGAATGTGCAGGCGTGTCCAGTGCCCGAGAAAGGGTAAATGCCGGTATCAGGGCAGACAATTACGGCGTGTCAGCCGCTAATCCTAAGGCTGCCAGTAATTACGCAAGGATCATTTCGGTATCAGACGTGCACTGTCCCTGGGAGTAGCGAAGCCCAGAGCCCGTCGAGGCGGTGTGAACGATGAAGATTACCGCGCTGGTCAATTTCCTGTTTGGGTGTCATCACAGCAATCTCAGCCGCGTCTTCACCATTCGCAGACGAACATATCGCGTTTGCTGTGACTGCGGCGCTGAGTTCGATTATTCGCTCGAAACGATGGCGATTAAGGGCCGGCGAACGCGGTCGCCCGCCCACTATGTTCTCTGGGAGGCATGAGCCACGCGCTCCTAGACGATGCGAAGGTCCAGCTATGAGAGAGGGCTGTTCCCCGTTGGTGGTCTGGCGCTGATCATCGGCTTTCTCACGTAGCAACCTCCGACTCTCCGAGGATGAGGAATGAAATACAGGAGGCAACACGATGCCAAAGTTTTTATTGGGAATACTGATGTTTCTCTCGCCAATCCTTGCGCTTGCTCAATCTTCACCTATGTCATCGCTGTACGAGCCGGCGACCATCATCGACGTCAAGCTGCATCAGTCTGCGGCGGACTCTAATCCCGATAATGCGCTTTACGAAGTGTCCGTGAAAGTAAAGCAAACAATCTACGTGGTCCTCACGGCGCCGCCAGACGGGTCGGGAACGATACGGTATGCAATTGGGCGTGAACTCCTCGTCCACGCCGACGATAAAACGATCACATGGAACGACATCCTGGGCCGATCTCATGAGGTACCGGTTATAAGTAGAGGCCCCATTGCCGATAGCTCCAAATCTCACACTGATTGATCGAGGATTTCTGATTTATAGGAAGTAGAGGTTATTAGCGGAAAGGAAGTTCAATGAGGTTTATTCAGCGACTGTCATTCTTACCCGCTAAGACCATCGACATTAAGAAAACCCGGATAAGAACTGCAGAAACCTGCAGAAGGCGATGGTAGCTTTTTAAGAACTATCCGCCTCAGGCCGGCAAGTAAGAGGAGACTTAAAGTGAAATCACAGTGGATAATCGGATTCCTACTAACGTGTGCGCTGGCGATTTCTGCCAATGCTCAAGAGAATAGCGGCGGGCAAAACGCAGAAGGCCCAATCGCAAACCTCGCGCGGCAAAACTCGGGCAGCGCAACAAGCCCTGCCACGCAACCACAAGCACCTGCAGGATCGCAGGATGCAGGGACCTATACTAGCCGGTTGGAGGAGGTTGTGGGAGCCATGTCGGCGGAGTTAGGCGAGATTGCACAGGCCGCTCGCGAAGGCAAAATCAGCCGCGATCAAGTTGAATACCTCAGCCTGGAGCGGTACTATGTTGCACTCACGCGCTTCCAGCTCCTACGTATGCTGTACCAGTCGTCGGAGGAGAGCAATCCGCCACAAAGTTACGCGGAGGCGAATACTTCGCCCCAGATTTCCGGGAGTGCCTTCGTTATTCCTCCGGTGGTCTGCTCGCCTGACATTCCCAACCAGCTCGTTGACTATCTCCAGCTGACGCCGCGCGAAATGCAGGTGCTTCAGGCACAGGTTACCGAACAGTGCAAGCAGGTACAACCACTCGTAGACCGGCTCGCCCAGAGCCGTCGCAAGCTGCTTGCGATGAAACTGAACGGGAAAGTTGACGAGCGGGAGGTTCAGGCTCTCGCGGCAGAGCAGTCGCAGATTATCAAGCAGCTCATCGTGGCGAATTCGCAGTTTGAGACTAAGCTCTATAACGCGCTGACCGGCGAACAACAACGAAAGGTGGATGGACTACTGCGCCAGACTCTCAACTCTGGAGGACAACTACCGCTTTCTCAATAGCGAGAGCCCACGCCAACCACACATAATTCTCGGGTAGCGTCTTTGGTGAGCTACTTACTTGGATCAGCCGTTGAGGCGCGCGCGAATTCGAAATTTTGGTTTGAATAGTCCTGCCAGTTTAATTACCCCACCGATGCGGAGAGATTCCTCCGGTCGAACTCTGCAAACAACGAGATGAGTTCCAGCCTTGGCTCGACTGGGCTGTCATCCTTTTTGCGGACACTGCGCTGCCCTTTCGAGGGCACGCATCGTCTCGATATGGGCAGATCTCCAGTATTCACTCGAGAATAGATTTCCTAGAAACATAGGCTTGCCGCCAATAAGCTTTGGCGACGTGAATGCAGCTTCATGAGCTTGGACAAAGCGCGATGAAGAAGCTAGGGCAATTGGCTAAGCCGTATCGAGTAGAAGATGGCAAGCACTTCCGTCTCCGGGATTTCGATCCGGGGGATATAGGCAAAATTAGGTCAAAGCAACACGCCGCGGCCGAGTTACAGCGAGGTGTTGACCAGTTGTGCGATTGGCAGGACAAACTCTACTCACAGCACCAGTGGGCAGTTCTTTTGATTTTTCAGGCTATGGACGCAGCCGGCAAGGACGGCACCATCAAGCACGTCATGTCGGGAGTGAACCCCGCAGGTTGCGAGGTTTACTCCTTCAAGGCGCCATCGGGAGTAGAGTTGAATCACGACTTCTTGTGGCGGACCACCCTGCGCCTACCTGAGTGCGGCCACATTGGGATCTTTAACCGCTCCTATTACGAAGAGGTGTTGGTCGTAAGGGTGCATGACGCTCTGTTGAAACAGGCGAAGATCCCGCCATCGCTTATCCGCAGCAACATCTGGGAGCAGCGTTTCGAGGACATTTGCGCTTTTGAGCGCTATCTCAGTCACAACGGGATCGTGATCCGCAAATTCTTCTTAAACCTCTCCAAGGCCGAGCAGTCCAAACGGTTTCTGGCACGACTGGAAGAGCCGGAGAAGCACTGGAAATTCTCCGCTGCCGACATCAACGAACGGGAACACTGGAACGACTACATGGCCGCCTACGAGGACATGATCCGGCATACAGCCACTCCATGGGCCCCCTGGTACGTTGTCCCGGCAGACCACAAGTGGTTTACGCGTATCGTTGTCGCGGCGGCAATTGTTGACACGCTGGAAGGATTGGACTTGTCCTATCCCAAGGTGGATCGGCAGAAGCACAAGCAGCTTGAAGAAGCTCGCCGGGTCCTGCAAAACGGAAAGTCCTAGCATGGCCGAACACTTTTCTCAATTATTGCCGCCGCCCGAGGCACTGAAAATTCTCATCGTGCTCGTGTTGTCATTTCTGATTGGGCTCGAGCGAGAGGAGCATAAGGCGGACGGCGACTATTCCTTCGGCGGTGTCCGGACATTTCCGCTCATAGGACTCGTGGGGTACGCAGTGGCTCTTCTCTCAAGAGACCAACTGCTGCCGCTCTTCATCGGTTTCGCCGTAGTAGGCGCATTTCTCTTGATGTCATACCGGCATAGGCTGTCTGCAAGTCACGTGCTCGCTGAATCGCCCGGTGTTACGACTGAAATCTCGGGCTTGACCACCTACGTACTCGGCGCGCTGGTCTCGAACGGCTATTACTGGATTGCTGCAACCATCGCCGTCCTCAGCCTGTTCTTGTTGGAACTCAAGGGAGTGCTGGAAGGTTTGTCAAAGCGGCTTACTCCGCAGGAGATCCTGACGTTTACGAAATTCCTGCTTCTTACGGCCGTGATTCTGCCGACAGTACCCAACACGCCCTTCACTCAATTCGGGATCAACCCGTTCAAGACGTGGTTATTGGTTGTGGCCGTAAGCGGGATTTCCTATGGAAGCTACGTGCTCCTTGCGCTCACCAGGCAGAGGAATGGAGTGCTTCTCTCTGGAGTGCTGGGAGGTGCCTATTCCTCTACCGCGACGACGGTTGCATTGGCGAAGAAAGCTTCTCTTCAACGGGCTCCATACCTGTTCTCTGGTGGGATCCTTATTGCCTCGGCAATGATGTACCTCCGTGTCACAGCTCTTCTGATGCTCTTTAATCGCACACTTCTACATATGCTGGCCGCGCCGCTTCTCGTTCTTGGGTGTGTAGCTGGTCTCACAGGATGGCTCTGGTCACATCTTCAGAAACAGAAACCGGCGGAAACCGGCGTGGAGGTCCGGCCGAGAAATCCCTTGGAAATGCGGTCCGCGATTTTGTTTGGAGTACTTTTTCTAGCAGTTCTTGTTGTCTCTCGGCTCGTAATCGTCCATTTCGGCAACACGGGAATTTATGGTCTTGCGAGCCTAACCGGACTTATCGATGTGGACGCCTTCATCCTGGGAATGACCCAGTCTGCCGGAGCCCTCACATCAGGTTCTTTGGCGGCCAAAGGCATTTTGATCGCCATTGCCAGCAACAATGTGGCCAAGGGCTTCTATGCCTATGGGTTCGCTGATCGAAGAACTGGGTTGCAGAGCCTGGCCTTGTTGACCGGCATGGCTGCACTAAGTCTCATCCCGTTGCTGTGGATTTAGAGCTTTCGGATCGAATGCTGCAACATTCGTTTCCCGACCCCATGCTGCCAGTAACAGTATCTGGGCAGGCAACTGCGCCTTCTGAATTCCTGACGCATTACTAATCAAGCATTTAGTCATCACTAGGTTCGGCCTTAAACCTGCATTCTCCTGTAGTGGCGAGCGCCCATGCGCCCGTGCCCAAATGTAGGCAGAAAGTCACCACTGCCAATTTACGGTCGACAGTTTTGGCAGACCATCCAGCTTCAGTTCGTCAACGAGTTGAATTCCCAGCCACTTATATTGATCACGCCTTGGCATCTGTCTTGCTCCTCAGATCAAGTAGTCCGCAAGTTGGAGATCGTTCAAATCCATCGCTTGCGCGAAGAACAAAGGCGGCCAACCATGAAAGGGACCTCAGCAAGACAGACAAGCTTTGGCAGTCGTTACAGCTTCCACACACTCCGAGCCCTTATTGTCATGCTCGTATATTTGGGCTGTCTCGTCGCGCCGCCGCTCTCCCGTGGGTCTGAGTTGAAGCAAGACACCGTGGTCTATTGGAACGCGTACCTCGATGCTGCCCGTCCGCAGATGGCCTCCCAAACACCCTTTCTTTGGGTCGACCAGAAGCCCGAGCGCCTTCAACGTGTCCGTGATGGTGAGATTCTGGTCTCGTCCGTCGGGAAGGAAAACCCAAAACCGGTGGCTTCAGGGTTGATCCACGATTGGGCGGGCGCGGCCTTCCTTCCGAACGCCAGTATTAAAGACGTTTTGTCCGCCGCGCGTGATTACAGCAACTACAAGGAGTATTACAAGCCAACGGTTGTTGATTCCAAGTTGCTCAGCAGCGACGGGCCCTGTGAAAAGTATTCCATGCGCGTAGTGAACAAAGAGGTCGTGGCCGAGACGGCGTTGGACATGGAATATGAAACCTGCTACTTCAAAATCGACGACCGGCGATGGTACAGCACCACGCAGACCACACGGGTGCAAGAGATCCGGCACCTCGGCCGCCCGGACGAGCAGGAGCTTCCGCCGGATCATGGCAGTGGCTACGTCTGGCGCCTGTACAGCGTCGCCAAGTTTGAGCAAAGAGACGGCGGAACCTATGTGGAAGTCGAGGCGATTGCCTTGAGTCGCGACATTCCCATTGCGCTACGCTGGGTGGCCAATCCTATCGTGCGCCGCGTCTCAAGGAACTCGATGCTCGTCTCCCTGCAGCAGATGAAGGAGGCGGTCCGTTTGACCGAAGATGCGGAGCGAGTTCCCAGTTTACCCACCACTGCCCACAATGGCTCGCGAGGCACTTTCGCTTCAGAGGTAGGTATCGTCAAGAGTTTTGCTCCGGCCGGGAAGCCGTGATTCAGGATTCATCGTCACAGCCAGAGCCCGCCTTAAAGTAGCACACGCAATTTGCGCGCTTTCTCTCGGTCTGAAGATCCAATGCTGCAACATCTGTTTCCCGACCCCATGCTGGCAGTGACAGTATCAGGGCAGGCAACTGCGCCTTCTGAGTTCCTCACGCATTACTGATCAAGCATTTAGCGATCATCAGGTTCGGCATTGGGCCTGCACTCTCCCGTATTGGTGAGCGCCATGCGCCCGTCCAGGAGATGTCATCTGCTGCGCAGAGGCATAGCAATTAGAAAGGTGAGCAATCTTATATGGAGAGCATCATGAACATGAAAAAGACGTTTGCGTTATGGCTGCTTGCGGCCAGTCTGATGGTCGGCATTGCGACAGTGGGGTACGCGCAGAACACGACGACAACCCCGAACGGTAACATTGCTTCCGCCACGGGAGGTCAGCGCGGTCCCGAAATGACTGTGCTGGCCGGCTGTCTGGAGCGAGGCTCCGGTGCAGATGAGTACGCACTGTTTGGTCAAATGGTGCAATGGTGGGAGCTTAAAAGTGACGGTGTCGACCTCGGGGTTTTTCTCGATAAGGAGGTCATGGTAGCTGTCGTGAAGTCCCCCAAGAACGATGGCACACTTACCGTGACCAACTTGGCCGTAGTGAGTCCGAGTTGCGTGTCGCAGTAGCACCTGGCAGGGTTCGGCACGAAGGGTTGCGTTCGCTCGTGTGCAAAGGGTTGTTAATGAAACGTAATGCGCGTCCGATTGCAAACGGTGTACCAAGAAGGGTCAATTCAGTGATTCTGCTGGATTTGAGAAACGCAGAGTCAACAAGTTGCGTGTCTGGGTTTCACCGCGGCACATCATGCGTCGTTGCGCGCTACAACCCGTAACGCAGCCAACTTACTCGTCACCTCGCGCATGGTTATTCGTCACCGCCAGCAGGTCGCATTAATGCGATGCTGAGCGTCAGGACATACTTCTCCGAGCCAAAGGAGGCCAACCCATGTCCTTGCCAACTATTGCGCCTCCGCAGCCAGTCGCACCTCTCAGCACCCCGCCCGCCACTTCCAAGCAGCTTCGAAAATGGATTGGGCCGCTGGCCCTGGGACTCATACTTGTTGTGATACCGGCGCCCTCCGGCCTGAGCGCGACGGCGTGGCATTACTTCGCTCTGTTTGCCGCCGTCATCGCCGGACTGATCACCGAACCGCTGCCAGGCGCGGCCATCGGCTTTATTGGCGTGACGGTCGCCGCGGGACTGTTATTGGTTGGGAAAACGCCCGCCGAGGCTACGAAATGGGCGCTTTCCGGATTTTCCAATGACGCGGTGTGGCTGATTGTTGCCGCCAACATGTTCGCCCTCGGATATGAAGCAACTGGGCTGGGCCGGCGGATTGCTCTGCTGCTGGTCAAGGCGCTGGGCCGTCGCACCCTTGGTCTCGGTTACGCGATAGCGCTCTCCGACCTCTGTCTCGCTCCGGTGATGCCGTCCAATACGGCGCGCAGTGGAGGCACAGTGTACCCGATCGTGAAGAACATCCCACCGCTCTATGGTTCATTTCCCAACAATAACCCTCGAAGAATCGGCGGGTACCTGCTGTGGACTGGCTTTGCCACGACCTGCGTCACCAGTTCCATGTTCTTGACCGCGCTCGCGCCCAACTTGCTCGCAGTGGAAATTGCCCGCAAGGTCGCACATGTCGACATTTCCTGGGGCATGTGGGCCCTGGGCTTTCTGCCGGTCGGGATTTTGCTGTTCGCGGCGACTCCGCTACTTGCCTATGTCATTTACCCGCCGGAGATCAAACGTGGCGACGAGGTTGCAGGCTGGGCGGCCGGCGAACTCATCACCATGGGACGGATCACGAGGTGTGAAGTGACCATGGGTTTGTTGGCCGTGGCGGCGCTGGTGGGCTGGATCGGAGGCAGTCGCTGGATAAGTCCGGTCACCGTCGCTCTGGCCGTAATCTCGGTGATGCTGCTCGCCAAGGTTGTCACCTGGAATGACATCCTTGCCAATAAGCAAGCCTGGAGTGTGCTGGTCTGGTTTGCCACGTTAGTCGCGATGGCCGAAGGACTCAGCAGTGTGGGCTTTCTCGCCTGGTTCGGCTCGCGGGCAGCCGCGTACATGACCCGCATCCCGCTGATCCCGATGCTGATTGCGGCAGTCGCAGTGTTCTTCATCATCCATTATCTCTTTGCCAGCATCACGGCGCAGACGACGGCGTTGCTTCCAGTTTTCCTGCTGGCAGTCTTGTCGGTACATGGCGTTCCCGCAAAGGCCGTTACTCTTGTGTTGGTTTACTCGTTGGGTTTGATGGGCGTTCTCACTCCTTACGCCAGTGGACCTGCGCCAATCTGGTATAGCAGCGGCTACATCCCCACTAAAGACTTCTGGCGACTGGGCGCCATCATGGGAGCGCTTTATCTGGCCGTGCTGCTGGCGGTCGGTTTGCCATTCGCGATTAGGTTCCTGCAATGAGAGCGCACAAGGGCTTCGGCCTCTAACAGGAAGTGATTTGGGACGCCTTTCGCGGCTTCTGTAGGGCGCCGATGATCGCTTGCCCGTGTCATTCACTCAGAGGCGGCAGACGGTCTACAAACGAAAACGGATGTTACATGTAACATGCACGACGAAACCGGCGCATCGATTGCGACTATCTCTAGTGCTGCGCCGGAAGTGGAGGTGTGACATCCCACTTCACGCTGACTTTGACGCCCAAATTGTGGATATTTGGAATCTCCCAGATGTAGACGCCTTCCTCAGCAGAACCCTTAGTACACGTAATAATTCTGCCTTTCGTTGTCTTACGGTCGTCCATATGGAGCGCTAACACCGGTTCCGTGATTCCCCATCCCGCGTCTCGATATGCGACGAGGTCGAGCGTAAAGCAATACACTGCGCAAAAGAACTGATCTCCGAGGTCAAAGTCGACAGAGCGGTTACCCGCCTCGAACCCACCGTACACATCCGCTGTGAGCGCATACTCCCTATGGCGTTCTGGCGTAAAACGAAACGTGTAGTCTCGACCAGTTTCATTCCATCGTGACTGCTCTTTGACAGACCACTCATTTGTTCCCTTCACGTCACCCTGTGGAAACCAAGGTGTTCCACGCACATAGCCATTGACGTTGTGGGTCATGTAATCGAGAACGAACGAGTCTGTGCAAATGTTCTTGCGGGAGAAAGTGACTTTTTTTATCACCTGCGCGACATTGTCCGTGCGCACCTCGCGTTGACGCTCGTCTCTTGCTCCATAGCGACCAATGAAAGGCGGGTCGGCCGGTCTTGGCTTAACGATCAGCGTTGTTTCGTATTTTTCGATTTCCCAGAAGTTCGGATGCCCGGGCGGCTCGTCCAAGACTTGCAGCAGACGGGAGCAACGTTCGTCGAGAGCGGATTTTGGTTTGAGAACAGAGCTGTGATCGCCCTGTAGCACATCCTCTCCGTCAAAAATGCCCCAAGCAGAAAAGCGGTGGACGATGTTGTCCTCGGAAGCAGCAAAACACTGCACTCGCACAGGGAATTGATCCGGCGCTCTCTCCTTTGCTCTGGTTATGCACGCTTCGATGACGGAAGATGGCCAATTTCGAGACATCTCCGCATGTACCGAGCAGCCACTAATCGCTCGCTTTCCGCTCACCGCGACGATCACGGACGCAAACGGTAACACGTTGGAAATCACAATTGAGCCGGATAGGGTAGTGCAATGATCGTCGGCCAAACTGTGGAACGCCCATTGACTCGGCCCGCGAGATACGCGAGTATTTCATCCCCGATGTCAGCAACTGGAAAAACCACGACTCGTATCAGGCTGCATTTCAGCGGCTAGTGAAGGATTTGAAAGCAGAAGTCAGCAAGTGACGAAGTTCGCCGATCTTATTTTTTCGGCGTGAGGATGCGCTCGATTTGCCGAATGTGATTGAGATCGTGACCGGCGAACATCCGTACGATGTGCTCCACCGTTTCTTCGCCGCGCTCGGAATGGACCCCGTGCTGCTTCCACTGTTCTGGCGTGATTGTCTACTCCCAGGTGCAGCTTAAGACCCTGGTCGACATTCGCTACTGGAATCTCCGCGGTCATGCGGTCACGCCGCGGTCAACATACTCTGCGATGGGCTGTAATCAGCTTCAGTCAGTGCCACCAGCTTCAGCCGATTGTTATAAGTGTTGAGCTATTCACAATTCGAATCCCTGTCTCTCCGCCATAAAATCAACAACTTACAAGCGGCGACACCATATCGGCACCAGAATCACCGGATAATCATGCCGACCACTTGGCTGTTGGTTCGTCTCATGCTGTCCGGCAACGCCGCACCGTACACGTTAGCAGTTGTCTTGATGTCGGCGTGCCGCATCAAGTCCTTCTGAATTCCGAGCGGAGTTCCGTTGGTCATCAAGCCATGCCCGATAGGTGTGACGCAATGCGTGCCGCCCTAACGGCCGATTCCGGCTTGCTTCGCAGCCGGAGTGATGTAATCGCGCTGGATGTCGTTCGTGTAGTAGGGCATTGCGCCGCCGCGAAGGGCGAAGCCCACACCCAATCGTTGTCCTTGTTGAACTCCGACATCTGCCGCCGGTCCTGCGGCAGCGAGATCAATGCCGGATCGAGCGGAAGCTGCTTCTTGCTGTGCTTCGTCTTTACTTTGTCTATTATAAGGAAAGCGGGACCGGAAGCGCTCTCCAGAGATTCGGCTTCTCCAACGGGGGCTGGCGATGCCAGGAAATCCTGCCGCATCCGCTGGACATAGCTCTGGAGCAGTTCCTGCACCCGCTTCGCATCGGGCGATTTCAAAATCAGTCCCACGTGATGTTTCTTCTCGTCCATTCGCCACACAATCTCTGGATCGTTGTAGGCCAGGTGTCAGGATGCTCCTACCGCGCCAGCGAGCAAAGAAGAATAAGGAATCAACGGTAAAAGGAGGCTGATGACGAACTGCCGTCGGAGTTAGCATCACAAAGGAAGCCCTGCCATACCCACATTCGTGCGTCTTCTGAAGTAGCTCCAAAGTCCAAGGCCAGATTTCCCCTTTTCGACGAACGATTCCCCAGCTACACTTAGGCTCCTAAATTGTCTGTCCGAGTGTGGATAGTCGCTGATCGCCGCCGTGGGGCGGTAAAGCAAGTGTGGTAGCCCAGCAGTTTCTATGCGCGGCCGGAAGTCCCGCCAACCACAGACGGGCGCTGCGTGAAATGAGTCCCAGGAATTTCAGGCTTAAGGAGTTGAGCGCAATGTTGTCTCCCAGATTTTTTGCAGTGTGCGTGTTGGCCATGGCTATTGCCCTCTGCTGCATCCCGGCTGTCGCCCAAATCTCGTCTCTCAACTTCGCATCGATGCAGCTGAATGGGTCCGCCATTGTGGCTACGAACGGAAACAACCAACAGGTCTTGCGACTCACTCAGGATGGCCTACAAAACCAGGCCGGATCAGCCTGGTGGATGACCCAGCAGTCGGTTGCCAACGGTTTTACGACCGTGTTCACCTTTCAGATCACGCACAGCATCGGCGGCGGCCCGGCTGACGGACTCGCCTTCGTGATCCAGAATTCCGCTGATTTTGGTAACGGCGGGCAATTGTCCGCCCTGGGCGGTACAGGTGGGAATATCGGCTACGGTCCCATCGATAACAGTCTCGCCATCGAGTTTGATACCTACCAGAACAGTTATGATCCGAACGCCAACCATGTCGCGGTGCAAAGCTGCGGAACAGCTAACAACACGGCAGCGCACAATACAGTGTGCCCTTCGGGTCAATCCTCAACTTTGGGCATCGCTTCTAACTTGGGTGTGAACTTGTCTGACGGTAATGTCCATACCGTCATTCTCCAGTATGACCCTGGCACTCTAAACATTTATGTCGATAACAACGGGACGCCCGTCCTCACCGTCCCCCTGCAGCTTGCCACCTTGCTGAACTTAAACCCCGGCAACAACAACACGCAGACTGCCTTTGTCGGATTCACCGGTGCTACCGGAGGCGAGGCAGAGAACGGTGACATTCTGAGCTGGACGTTCACTCCCGGGGGAACCTCTACCCAAACGACGATCACGCAATACTTGACACCGGGCCCGGGCCAGAATTACACCAACTACATTTTCGGCAGCTATAACCATAAGTACGGATATTCCAACGCACAAGCAGGCGACCAGGTCAGCGTCACCGCCATACCCAGTGACCCGGCAGTCGTCAATCCGGTTCTGTCAAGCTTTGCCCCGAATGCAAGCTGCATCGTTTATGACGGCACGGGCGGAGAGTGTGTCGTCTTCCAGGTGTCTTGCACGGAGCAGACCGGCAGCGATTGCACCAACCTGCCTTACGACTTGTTCGAAAGCTACAACACCAATCAGAACATCACCAATCCCTGTCTGCTGAAGACGGAAGTTTATAATCCACCCGCATCCAGCACATGGGTCAACATCGAGACGGGCTTTTCGCAAACCCGTTTCGATCCCACTAGTACAGGCACCTCCAAGGGCTTCTCCTACTTTGTGGCAGCGCAGAATTGTGCCGTCCCTGCGTCGGGGCTGAATGGCTACAATTGCAACGGCGTTTACACCGGCACGTACCGCGGCACCCTGTTGGTCTTCGACGGCCAGTTCTGTAGTTTCTCCAATGGGGGCGTTACCGGAAACCTGCTGCAATTCGGCGGCACGGTAGTGCTGGAGGGTTCCAGTTTCGTCAACGGCAATCTGTTTTCCTATGGTGGCGGCCTGTGGATCAGTAACAGCACCGTGGGCAATGGTCTGGAGGTCATCGGCGACGGTACTTATTCGATAGGGCCGGCGGCAATCATCGCGGGCAATTTGCAGATTCTCGGTCCTGGCAGTAGCTCGGGTGCCAATCAGGTCTGTGGATCCACCGTCAGGCAGAGCTTGCTGCTGCAGTATAGTGGGGCCGCGGCGCAGATCGGCTCGTCCGCGGGATGCCCCGGAAATACCGTAGGCGGCAATCTTCAGGTGCAGAACAACAACGGAGCCACCACGATTGATTCCAACACCGTCGGCGGTAATCTTCTCGACCAGAACAACGTCGGCGCTACCCAGGTCTTCACCAACACCATCACCCATAATCTGCAATGCAGCGGCAATAGCTCGATTACCGGAGGCGGAAACACGGCGGCCCGCAAGCTAGGCCAATGCGCCTCGTTCTAAAGGCCGCTCAAATCGTAAAGCAATAAGACATCCGCTGCTTGAGTCGCTCATGCAGCGGAGGTTTTGTCTCTGATGCGAAAAAGTGTGTCGAGCTTTCGAGGCGCTGCCTTCGTCTACTTCAGTTCTTGCAGGGCACTCTGTGCGTCCTTGTACATCTGCGCCAGATCGGCACGCGAAAGAAATGCCGGATTGCCGGCTTCCTTCTGTTCCTCATCCCACTTGCCGACGGCTGCGCGATAGTAGTCAGCGGCCTGTTTGGAGTCACCGCTCTGGCGCAGCACCACCCCGAGCAGATAGTTACTGCGTGCCTCAAGCCACTGCAATCCCAGCTTCTGGCTGTTGGTTAATGCACGCTCCAGTTCCTGTCTCGCCTGGGGATAAGTCTTGTTACGGGCAAGCGCTTCGCCCAGGTCCACGGAAGCCTGGACCGCTTCGTATTTCAACCCCAGCCGGTCTGCCTGCTGGGCGAGGGTCTTAAGTGAAGATGCCGCGGCAGCCGATCGTCCCTGGGTAATATCATCCTGGGCCAGCGCGATCTTGGCGCGAAGCGCTTTCTCCGGGTCCTTAGCCTTGTTAGCCGTCTGTAATGCCTGCTCGTAGAAAGAGCGCGCAGCTTTCGCATCCCCGCGATACTTTGCCATGTCCCCATTGAACAACTGGATCTGCGCGATGGAACTGTCATTGTTGATTTCATGCGCGAGAGCTGCAGCTTCATCCAGAGCGCGCTTGGCGTCGTCTTCGCGTCCTGCCTGCGCCAGCGACTGGCCGTAGCCGCTCAGGCTTTCTACCATCCAGAAACCGCGGTCCTTCAAGTTGCGGAACGATTTCAGCGCGTCCTCCCGCGCCTTCAATGCCGCGCCGTAGCGGCCCTGATACTGGAACACCGTCCCCATATCGTAGGAATCCATCGCCGTGCCGCGAGTGTCATCGATGCTGCGGTGCAAGTCGAGCGCCTTCAGATACTGGGTGAGCGCCTCGCTGTACTGGCCCAGCTTGGTGTTGACGACCGCGACGTTGCGCACCGATTCAGCTATCGAGTCCGGCGTCTTCAGCTTTTCGCGCAACTGAAGCGCCTGCTGAAAATAGGTGAGCGCGTCATCGTACTGTCCCTCGCCAAAGTACGCGTCGCCGATGTTGTTCAGGCAGGTTGCCTGGCCCAACTCATCGCCCCGTTCGCGCTCGATCTGCAGCGCCTCTTTGTAGAGCGCCAGCGCCTGGTCTTGTTTTCCCCGGCTGCCATAAAGAGCCCCGAGGTCCATCAGGGTGTCACCGACGCCGCGCTTGTCGCCGATGTCGCGCCGGATCTGCAATGCCTCTTTGTAACTCGCCTCCGCGGTGGCGAACTGCCCCATCGTCGCTTGCACCTGAGCGCTCTCATTCAGGCTGACGGCAATGCCGCGCTTGTCGCCAATCTCGCGCTTGATGGCAATCGAATCCTGGTAGTTCTTCAGCGCATCCTGCGGCTTGTCCATCAATCTATAGGCCACTCCGATGGCCTGCAGGATGGCGGCTTTCTGTTCCTGATTGTCCAGGCGCACGGCCAGGCTGTATGCCTGGTTCAGCGAGTCGAGGCTGTCCTGCGGTTTGCCGCTCTTGATCAGCACGCGGCCAGTGGCCAGCAGCGCGGCAACCGACTTCGGGTCCAGCTCCAGCACTTTCGCATAATGCTGCGAAGCCTGATCGAAGTCGTTATTCGATTCGTACAAACTGGCCAGCGTGAACTGCATATCGGGATCGCCCGGCGCAGCCTTCACCAGATTGCCGTACAGCTCGATCGCCTTGTCCGTGTGTCCGCTGACGCGCGCATCGTTGGCTTCGATAAGGTAGCGCTCGGCGGCCGGTAGTTGCTGGCTCAGTTCCACCGCGCGCTGCGAGTAACGCTCCGCCTCGTTGTCGTAGCCAAGATTAAAATAGGTCTGCCCCAGCCGCGAGAACGCCAGCGCAAAATCAGGATCAGCCTGCGTGGCCGCTTCAAATTTCTTCTGGGCCTCCAGGTTGTCGCCCTGACGCATCAAACCCATGCCTTCGTTGTAGGCACGCAGCGCATCAACCGACTTCGAGGTCGGCCGGAATGCATTTCGCTTCAGCTCTTTCACAACCTCCGGCGAGAGCGCAAGCTGGTCGCGGATCTTCTGCGCCAACTGGTCGGTTTGGGCCAGCAGCTCTTTCTCCGACGGCGCTTCCACCGTGATCGTCACCGCCGAAGTTCCCTGCTTCAGGTTCTGCAGCGTAGCCTCGACCCGGAGTTGTCCGCCGCCGCGCACGTACTGCCCCCAAACGATCGTCTCCGCATTACTAAACTCCGCCAGTTGCTTGATGTTTTGGGCATCCAGCGGGCTGTCCGTTTCGATGTGAAGGTCTTTGAGGACCTGGTGCAGACGATCTGCCGACACCATGCGCAGGCTCGCCGACCGCCCGACATCCGTGGTCAGCATTTCCGCCAGGCTGGTGCCCAGCCAGTCCAGACTCGGATCTCCAGTCGCGTTACGGAAGGGCACAATCGCCAGCGAGACTACCGGACCGGCGTGGGCCGATCGTGTGAAGGGCGTTGGTCCGAAAAGCCGCGCGCGAAAAACGTATCCGCAGAGCGCTAACAACAGGACGGTCACGATGCCGGTAATCAGCGGCCACGGAACCGTCCGTCCCCATGGTTCGATCCTGGCGTCAAATGCGATTGTGTTGGCGGCCCGTTTGTCCCTCCAGGTGTTCAGGTCGGCAAGAATGGCCGATACATTCTGGTACCTCTCGTTCAAATCGCGTTCCAGGCACTTGCTCACGATCCCGCTCAGCGCCCCGGGAATCTGTGCGTCAACATCCGCCACCGGAATCGCGCGCTCCTGCGTCCGCTTGATGAGGCTGGCTACTGCGCTTGAGGCTGCGAACGGCATTTTGCCGGTCAGCATTTCATACAGGATCAATCCGAGCGCAAAAATGTCCGAACGTTGATCGAGCTCCTGGGTCAGGGCCTGCTCCGGCGACATGTACTCCATGGTGCCGACCATCGCACCGCTCTGGGTCATGCCATCGCCTTCCAGCGTGCGTGCCAGGCCGAAATCCATCACCAGGATTCGCCCCGTGCTGTCCTCCATGATGTTTTGCGGTTTCAGGTCGCGATGAATCACTCCAACGCTGTGCGCCGCGTCCAGTGCCAGACAAACCTGCTGGATGACATCGACTGCTTCCTCGGGAGCATATTTCTGTTTTTCCCGGATGAGGGTCCGCAAATCTTTCCCCTCGATGAACTCCATGGTGATGAACTTCACGCCCTCGGCCTCGCCGAGGTCGTAAATGCGGATCACATTGCGGTGCGTGACCTGATGAGCGAGCAGCAACTCCTGCTTGAAACGGGCCAGGATCGCTGGATTCGAAGCCAGCTCAGGGCGGATGACTTTCAACGCGACGTAGCGATTCAGCTCGCGGTCGGTAGCCTTGTAGACGGCGCCCATACCGCCCTCACCCAGCAATTGCAGAATCTCGTATCGTCCCCCCGGCAGGTCGCCAATCTGGAACACGGCTGCGCTGCCGTACCCGGCGGAACTGCGGCTGGCGGGCGGCGCAGATGAGCGGCGAGGTGAACTTCCATCCACTACGGTTGCGCCAGCGTCCACCATCGTGGCGTCGGAGCCAAAATGCGGTCCGACATTAACGTCAAAGATAGTCGCGTCGGGATCTTTTGCCGATGACCCTGCGTCCACTAGTTTGGCTTTGTCTGCCGGAGAAACAGGGACATTGCTGGACGAACTCTCACCGGCAAATGGAGTCTTTACACCGGGAGATGCGGGCTTTCCAGTAGCAGAATTCTTATCGGATGGTGGTCTGGAGTCATCCATGTTGCGATGTCGGAACCGCCCGGGGTTCGACGATACTAAAACCCCACCAAGTAAACCCGAGCGCGCGCCTGTGGGTAACTTCTCAAGTGCAGGAAGTATATACGATTGTGGGGCTGGCTGAGCCGTGCCGGCAGCGGATTTGTCAGTGACACCTGACATACCCCTGCGTGATAGTGGCGAGCGCGGAAGACGAACCGCGAAGCGCGAGCTGCAGTCCCGGCGGCGCGATAAACTAGAGATTCATCCTCACATCGAAGGGATACGTCATGGCGGCCATCATTCTCGACGGTACAAAAATCGCAGCGGAAATCAAGGCGGAAGTCGGCGAAGCGGTGAGGGACCTCACCGCCGCCGGGCTTCGTCCCGGACTGGCCGTCGTCCTCGCCGGGCACAATCCGGCATCTGAGATTTACGTCCGCAACAAGGTGAAGGCTTGCGAGCAGCTTGGCATCTACAGCGAGAAGCACACGCCGCCCGACAAAGTGACCACGGACGAACTCCTCGCGCTGGTTGACGAGCTCAATCGCCGCGACGAGATCGACGGCATCCTGGTGCAGCTGCCGCTGCCCGCGCAGGTCGACTCCAAGAAAGTCCTGCTCGCCGTCTCACCCGAGAAGGATGTCGACGGCTTTCATCCTATGAACGTTGGCTATCTCTCGACGCAACGTCCCGGCCTGGTGCCGTGCACGCCGGCAGGCATCATTGAAATTCTGCGACGCAGCAATATTCCAATCGCAGGCGCAGAGGCGGTAGTCGTCGGTCGCAGCGACATCGTCGGTAAGCCTGTGGCCATGTTGCTGCTCAACGGCAACGCAACGGTCACAGTCTGTCACTCCAAGACGCGCGATCTGCCCGGCGTCTGCCGGCGCGCGGACATCCTCGTCGCGGCTATCGGCAAGGCCGGCATGATCACGCCAGACTTCGTAAAGCCGGGCGCGACCGTCATCGATGTCGGCATGAACGCCGTCACCGATCCCGACGAGTTCAAGGAGTTCTTCGCGGGAAATGAAAAGCGCGAGCGCGACTTCGCCGCCAAAGGCTCAACCCTGATGGGTGACATAAATCCCAAAGTCGCCGAGGTGGCTGGTGCGATGACGCCCGTCCCCGGCGGAGTGGGCCCGCTGACCATCGCCATGCTGATGAGCAACACCGTGAAAGCCGCCAAACTGCGGCGAGGAAATAATGTGGGCAGTCTGGCAACACGGTAGAATAGGCCGGCCCGGAGACGCCGCACCGCGAGACGCTACTGGCAGTGTCGGCGCCGGGAAACTGAGGCCGGGCTACTCGGCCCTTTCATGGCCCCATCCTCACCACTTTCTGGCGACGCTCGACCTACCCGCATGGGCGGCTTGTTTTACAAAAAAGGAAAGTGCACAATGGGACAACTTCAAGAATACAGTTTTTTAATTCCGATAAGCCTGTTCTGTCGGAATTGCGTTTTGGCTTCTATCTTGGCGACGCGGCGGGACACGACGTCGTCAGTCCATTAGTCCATTCGTACTTCGGCCCCAACAACATGCAGACCCTGCTGCAGAAGTGATCTAGGTACAGGACGGCTCAAACTAAATAACCAAGGAGAAAGAATGAACCGAAGGCTGTGGAGCTTTGCAGGACTGTGTTCGCTCGCGATGGCCGCTGTTTGGGCTGTGCCGGCCAGTGCGCAGATGGCAGAGGTCAAAGAAAAACCACCGATGTACTCGTATGTTTCGTTTTGGAATATTCCCCGTGCGCAATGGGGCGAGATGGAGAAGGCAGATGCGGCCGATAAGCCGCTTCTGGACAAGGCTGTGGCCAGCGGGGCCATCATCGGCTACGGCAACGATGTGAATATGGTTCATCAGCCCGACGGCTCGACGCACGACGAGTGGTGGTCGTCGATGTCCATGGCCGGATTAATGAACGTGCTGGACCAGTTCTACAAGAACGGCAGCGCTACTTCTTCCGTTCTGGAGAGTGCCACCAAACATTGGGATGGCATTTTTGTGAGCCGGTACTACAACTGGCATTCCGGATCGTGGCAGGGTCTGTACACCCATGGAGGGTCTTACAAGTTAAAGGCAGACGCTCCGGATGACGCGGTGGACATGATCAGCAAGGGCCTGCTGGTGCCGCTTTTGGAGAAACAGCTCGCTAACGGCACCATTCAAGAATATGAAATCGACACCGAAGCGATCCATACCGACGCGCCGGGCACGATCTGGATTTTCTACCTCGCAACCAACGCGGATGGCCTGGACAAGGTCAACGCCGCGGTGCGGGAATCCCGAAAGACAAATCCGCTGGCCGGAGCTGCATTCGATTCCATGATCGATTTCAGCGCGCACCGCGATTACCTGGCTCGCACTAACGCTACCTACAAATAGTTTCTTCACTGCCTATCCCGTCCGCGAGCGTCCAGTTCTGGCGGCGCTCGCCGGCGGGGTTTGAGACGTGCAAACCCCATGTGCTAGCATTGCAGGTTTGTTACAGCTTCACCATGCGCGGTCTGGCATGGTGCCCCGCCTTTTTGCCTCACCGGCAACCTCGGGGTTGTGCAAGCACACATCTTGCGTGCGCAAGGAGTCCTACGTGAAGAATTACGAAGGCGCAAACATTCGCAACGTCGCCCTGCTTGGGCATTCGCATTCGGGCAAGACCTCGCTCACCTCGGCCATGCTGTTCACCGCGGGCGCAACCCAACGGCTGGGCCGTGTGGATGAAGGCAACACCACCACCGACTACGAAGAAGAAGAGATCGCGCGCGCTATGTCGCTTTCCGCGGCGACCGCGGTCGTCGAGTGGGGCAAGACGAAGATCAACCTCCTCGACACCCCCGGCTTCAACATGTTCATTCACGAAGCCGAGATGTCGCTGCCCGCGGTGGAGGCTGGTCTGGTGGTGGTGGACGCGGTCAGCGGGGTGGAAGTGGTGACCGAGCGCATCTGGAATTATTGCGACAAGCTGGCGCTGCCGCGCGTCATCGTCTGCACCCGCATGGACCGCGAGCGCGCCGACTTCAATCGCGTGATGGAGTCGCTGACCTCGGCCTTCGGACGCACCGTGGTTCCGGTGCAGTTGCCCATCGGCTCTGAGAAGAGCTTCACCGGCGTGGTCGATCTGGTAAATATGCAGGCCTACACCTACGAGATGGGCGGCAATGGCAGATCGAAGGTTGGGCCTATTCCCGACAATCTCGCCGAGCAGGCCAAGGCAGCGCACGAGCGCCTGGTGGAACTGGTGGCCGAAGGCGACGACGTACTGATGGAAGAGTTCTTCGACAAGGGCACCATCGACGAAGAGCACATTATCGCCGGGCTGCACAATGCAATTCGCGAAGACAAGATCTTTCCCGTGCTCTTCGCCTCAGGGCTGGGAAACATCGGCACCGACGAAGTGCTCGACTTCTTCGTGAACTACATGCCCACGGCAGCCGAGCGCGGCACAATCAGCGCCGCTCCCACACCTAACAACGGCGAGCCTGCCACGCGCAAGGTCAGCGACTCAGATCCGCTCTCGATCTTCGTCTTCAAGACCATCAGCGATCCCTTCGCCGGCCGCATCTCGTTCTTCAAGGTGTACTCGGGCGTGCTGAAAAACGATGCTACGCTGCAGAACTTCACGCGCAGCACGGCCGAGAAGTTCGCGCACATCTCATCCATGCAGGGCAAAACCGCTATTCCGGTGAATGAGCTGCATGCCGGCGACATCGGCGCAGTCGCAAAGTTAAGAGAGACGTTGACCGGCGACACGCTGGGCGACAAGGCTTCGCCTATCCAGTATCCGCAGGTCACCTTCGCCGAGCCTGCCATCACCTTCGCCATCGAGCCGAAAACGCGCGCCGATGAAGACAAGCTGAGCAACGGCATCCACAAGCTGATGGAAGAAGACGCGATGCTTCGCTTCTTCCGCGATCCGCAGACGAAAGAATTTCTCATCGCCGGCACCGGCCAGCAGCACATTGAAGTTGTTGTCTCCAAGCTGAAGAACCGCTATCACACCGAAGTCAACCTGAAGGCGCCG
>Ga0181526_10000126_pt1 | contig 77361 bp, 68 predicted proteins | sample PEATcosm2014_Bin_35_FD_119750 | JGI IMG/M metagenome (GOLD analysis project Ga0181526, IMG submission 119750) | Peatland microbial communities from MTU Mesocosm Facility, Houghton, MI, USA - PEATcosm2014_Bin06_30_metaG | ecosystem: Environmental > Terrestrial > Soil > Wetlands > Peat | place... | reverse complement strand
GCGGCGATTGAGGGGACAGGCACGGCGGAGGCCGCACAGTGTTGGCTGCGACCGCAGAGCACGAGCCCGAGGTGGTCCGCCCGTCGCCCCGCCCCGGCGCCGCTCTGGGCCGGATCCGGACCGCCGCGCTGGTATCCGTTCTGCCAGCGCGGTTTTAAACGCGCCGCCGGGCGTCTAATGTGCCGCATAAGCATCCTTAATACTCGGCTGCACCCTTTTCCCCCACCCGGCGATCGGCACCCGCCCGCACCGGTGTCGCCGTCCGGCATGACGGCGCGCCCCGCACTGCGTTACCCCTCAATGGGATAAGATCCTGCATCGCCAGATTCGCGCGCCACCCCCGGCTCCGGCCGCCGGCCCCCGGAGCCTCCCCCAAACGCCCGCGCCCGCCTAGAGCTGCTCGCTCGCCACCGCAATCGCGTGCTGGGTGTCGGGAACGCCCAGGCAGGACTGCACCGAGAGGCCCGACACATTCTTCAGGACGAACGTCTTCGCCCCGGGCGAGGGCGGCGCCTTCACATGCTCGAACTCCGCCCCCTCGACGTCATCCAGGGCGAGCGACGGCCTCAGGTCCGCGGCTCTCGCGCGAAGCTCGACGTGGCGTACCTCCAGCCCCCTCGCATGCCGGGCGAAGAGCCCCCATGCGGGCGTGGCCCCGAAGCTTCCCGGCTCCGGGTAATCGCGCTCCATCTCCGGAACGGCGCGCGCGGCCTGGGCCGCGGTCCCGCCGCCCGAGAATTCGATGTGGATGTTCTCGAGGGTCACATCTTCGACGGGATTCGCCTCGAGGCCCAGCAGGAGTATCCCCTGGCCGCCGGCGACGTCGTCGGCAATCACGTCGGCGATCGAAACGCGCCGGCACGTCCCCACCGGCGTCTGCGCCGGCCCGCGCATCCGCGCGCCGACGCGAAGGAAGATCGGCGCGCCGAATATCTGGCGCATCACCAGGTTCGATATGGTCACGTCCTCGAGCCGGGCCCCGTCGACGGACTCGAGGGCCAGGCCGCGCGAGCACTCGAACAGGCAGTTCGTGATCGCGACCGCCCTGAAGCCGCCGTTGGACTCGGTTCCAAACTTGATCCGGCCGGTGGGCTCGGGATTCTCGGCGGAGTGCCTCCTGGTGCCGTCGAGCAGCGTGCCCTCGTCGTAGCCGCTGACCAGGCAGCCCGTGATCGTCACGTTCTCCGTGGCCCGGAACAGCCCGAGGCCGAAGGAGCTCTTCAGGCAGATGCCGTCGTCCCAAGGGGAATTCACGGAGCAGCCGGAGATCCTCACGTTGCTGCAGCAGTCGATGTCCATCCCGTCGCGGTTCGTGTCGATCGTCACCCCCTCGATCGTCAGGTTGTCCACCCCCGTGGCGAGGATTCCAAACCAGCCGCCGTGCTCGATCGTGATGCCGCGCAGGACAACGTTTCGGCAGTTCTTCAGCGCCACGGCCTTGTTGCCGACGTTCGGGGCCAGGCGGTCGGACGCATGGCCGCGGCCGAGGCCCTTGCCGAAGATCCGCCCCGGCCCCGTGATGGAGACGCCCGTAAGGTCCTCGCCCCAGATGAGGCTGTTGCGCCAGTGGCTGTGGCCGGCGTCCTGGTACCTGAAGGCGTCGCCCCACTCGTTCGCCTCGGCCGCGTCGTAGGCCTGCGGGTTTGACGAGGCCACGATCGTGGCCCCCGGCCCCAGGTGCAGCGCCACATTGCTGCGCAGGTGTATCGAGCCCGAGAGATAGTCCCCCGCCGGGAACTCCACGGTTCCGCCCCCCGAGTCGCCGGCCGCCCTTATCGCCTCGTTTATCGGCGCCGTGTCGTTCGCGAACCCGTCGCCCTTGGCCCCGAATGACCTCACGTCGTACGGGGGCGCCGCGGCCTGGGCCCCGGGGGCTCCCGCCGCCAGCCCCGCGCGCCCCAGGACGATCCCGCACCCGAGCAGAACGATCCGGAGAGTCCCGTGGCGCATGGCCGCGATGCTTATCCCCGGCGGGCGCAAGTTCAAGCCCGCGGCGCATCCGCCGCTCACCTCGCCGTTCCCCAGCGCCTCGTCAGCGGGTAGTAGATGAACAGCGGCCGCCCGATCACGTCCTTGGCGGGCACGTAGCCCCAGTACCGCCCGTCGAAGCTGTCGTGGGAATTGTCGCCAAGCGCCAGGTACGAGTCCGCCGGCACCGTGATGGTCTCGCCCTTGAAGAGCAGGCTGAAGCGCGGGTCGTCGTGGGTGGCGTTGAAATAGCCCCGGTACGGGCTCGCCCGTCGCGCGTTCAAGTCGAATGTCCGCGAGCCGGTGATGGGCGCGCCGTTGCGCAAGATCATCGGCTCCCTCATCTCGATCCTGTCCCCGGGCACGCCAATCAGCCGCTTGATGAAATACTGCGACCCGGAGACGCGGGCGATGTCCGGGATGTTGTCCGTCCTGAAGACGAATCCCTGCCCCACCGTCGGCCTGACGAAGTTGTAGCTCACCCGGTCGACGAAGAGCTGGTCCCCCGTCAGCAGGTCGAACCGCACGACGGGCTCGCCGGCCCGGACGGCCCGTCCGACGGGAAGCCTAATCACGTCGGCCTCCGTTGCCAGGTTGTCGTCGATCCTCTGGCGCGCCACCTCGATCTCGCTCGCGTGCCCGGCCCTCTGGATCTGCGCCTCGAGCGCGGCCTGGTCCTTGAAAAACGTGCCGAAGGCGATGTCGTCGAAGCCGCTGAAGTCGGCGGGGACGCGCAAGGTGGCGGGCTCGCCGTCGACGTAGAACGTGTACTCCTTGACGCGCGCCGGCAGGACCAGCCACGAGCGCCCGTCCTTGAGCGTGTAGGCGACGGTGGGCTTGTCCGCCCTGAGGAACAGGGGGATCGAGACCTGGCCGTCCCTCGGGGCCACCATCGTGTGGCGGACGGCGCCGAACGCGGCGAACCGCAGGAGCCCCGACAGGGGATTCGGGGCGGCGGTGCCGGGGGGCAGGTTCTCCGCCGTCATCCCGTAGTAGGTCGGCCACATCGAGTTCGTCGGGATCTTGAACGGCTGGACGAAGTAGGTGCGGATGCCGAGGATCACGATCGCCGCGACGAGGAAGAACTCCACGTTCTCCACGAGGGAGGTCTTCGGGTAGATCGCCCCGCCCGTCCGCCCGAGGACGCCCTCGAGCGACTCGATCCCGAGCTTAAGCTTGGCCGCGTCGGCGCGCTCCCTGAGGAGCCTCCTGAGCTCCTGGGTGCGCCCGACGAGCTCGTCCGACTCCTTCGCGCCGAGGCGGTCGCGCCGGTAGTGCCAGACCTTCTCGGCCAGCTCGAGCCAGTTGCCCGCGTTGTCGCGCATCTTCTTCTCCTGCGAATCAAAGAGTCCGAACATCGTGGCGTTGGTTGGGCGGCTGGCGCGTCTTCAGTTGTTCCTCAGTACCTTTATGAAAGTGTCCGGCGGAATGGAGACCTTTCCGATTAGCTTCATCTTCTGTTTCCCTTCCTTCTGCTTTTCAAGCAACTTGCGCTTCCTGGTGATGTCGCCGCCGTAGCACTTCGCCGTCACGTCCTTGCGCATCTCGCGCACGCTCTCCCGCGCTATGATCTTGCCGCCGATGGCCGCCTGGATGGCGATCCGGAACATCTGGGGCGGGATCATCTCAGAGAGGCGCTCGCAGACATCCCGTCCCCGGGCCTCGGCCTTGTCCCGGTGCACGATGCTCGCGAACGCGTCGACCGGGTCGCCGTTGACCAGGATCTCCAGCTTTACCAGGTCGGCCGGAACGTACTCGCCCAGCTCGTAGTCCATCGACCCATAGCCGTGTGTCACGCTCTTCAAGCGGTCGTTGAAGTCGACCAGGATCTCGTTGAGCGGCAGGACGCAGCTCAGCATGACGCGAGTAGGGTCGAGCGTCTGGGTGTGGTCGACCGTGCCCCGCTTCTCCATCACCAGGGCGAGCATGTCGCCCATCGAGGCGTTGGGGATGTGGATGGAGGCCCTGAGCGTCGGCTCAAGGATCTGCTCGATCGTGCCCGGGTCGGGGAGGTTTACGGGGTTGTCGACCTCGATCGTCGCGCCCCCGTGCTTCACGACCTTGTAGATGACGCTCGGATAGGTGGAGATGATTTCGACGTCGTGCTCGCGCCTGATGCGCTCCTGGATGATCTCCATGTGGAGCAGCCCGAGGAACCCGCACCTGAAGCCGAAGCCCAGGGCGACCGAGCTCTCCTGCTGGTAGACGAACGCGGAGTCGTTCAATCGGAGCCGTCCGAGAGCCGCCTTGAGCTTCTCGTAGTCGGAGCTCTCGATCGGGTAGAGGCCGCAGAAGACCATCGGGCGCACCTCCTTGTATCCGGGCAGCATCACCTGTGCGGGCGCGGACGCCAGGGTGATGGTGTCGCCAGTCTTGATCTCGTCGGTGTCCTTGACGTTGGAGACGATGTAGCCGACGTCGCCCGGCATGAGGACGTCGCGCTTCTCCATCTTCGGGATGAACGCGCCGACCTCCTTGATCTCGGACTTCTGCCCCGTGCTCATCAGCATCATCACCTCGCCGGCGCGCACGCTCCCGGAGAAGACGCGGCAGTAGGCTATCACCCCCCGGTACGAGTCGTAGATCGAGTCGAAGACCAGCGCGCGCACCTGAGGGTAGTCGGTCCAGCGCGGCGGCGGCACCCGAGTCACGACGGCCTCCAGGATGTCCACGATCCCGATGCCCGACTTGCCGCTGGCGAGTATTGCCTCCGCCGACGGGATGGCCAGGATGTCCTCGAGCTGGCTCATGCAGAGCTCGAGGTTGGCGCTCGGCAGGTCGATCTTGTTGATGACGGGAATGATCTTCAGCTTCTGCGCCATGGCCAGGTGCGCGTTCGCCACCGTCTGGGCCTCGACCCCCTGGGACGCGTCGACCAGCAGGACCGCGCCCTCGCACGCGGCCAGGCACCGCGAGACCTCGTACGAGAAGTCGACATGGCCCGGCGTGTCCATCAGGTTGAGCTTGTAAGTGCGCCCGTCCTTGGCCGCGTAGCTCATGGTGACCGGGTGCGACTTGATCGTTATCCCGCGCTCCTTCTCGAGGTCCATCGAGTCGAGGTGCTGCTCGTGGAGCATCCGGTCCGAGATCGTGTGGGTCTGCTGGAGCATCCGGTCGGAAAGCGTGGTCTTGCCGTGGTCCACGTGCGCGATGATGCAGAAGTTTCGTGTGAGCGGCGCGTCCATCGTCGGTCGGGGCCGCGGCTCAGGCCGCGAGGTCCTCGTACTCCGCGAGGCTGCGGACCTTCCAGGACCTCTCTGTCCGGCGTGCCAGGCCGGCGAGGACGCCGCCCGGACCCAGCTCCCAGAACTCGGTCGCGCCTGCTGCTGCGGCGCTCCTCATGCAATCCTCCCAGAGGACCGGCGACACCACCTGGCGCACCAGGGCCGTCCTGATCTCCGCCGGGTCGCACACGGCCCGGCCCGTCGTGTTGGTGAATATCCGGAAGCGCGGCGCCGCAAAGGGGATGTCGCGCAGGAACGCCTCGAACGCCGCACGCGCGGGCTCCATCAGCCGGCTGTGGTAGGCGCCGGCGACGTTGAGCTGCTTGACCCTGATCCCGCGTCCGCCCGCCGCCGCAACGGCCGCGGCGATCCTCGGGGTCTCTCCGGAGATGATGACCTGCCCGGGCCCGTTGAAGTTGGCGGCCTCGACCCCGAACTCGAAGCAGAGCCCGGAGACGGCGTCGCGCGATTCGCCTATGACCGCGGCCATGGAGCCCGCGCTCTGGTCGCACGCGCCCTGCATCAGGCGGCCGCGTTCCGCCACGATGCGAAGGCCCGTCGGGAAATCGAACACGCCGGCGGCGGCGCACGCCGTGATCTCGCCAAGGCTGAGCCCAAGCGCCATGTCGATTGGCGGCAGATGCCCCCTCTCCTTGAGCGCAGCCAGGAGGGCGAGCCCGTGGACGAAGAGCGCGGGCTGGCAGACCCGGGTCAGCGTCAGCTCGGAATCGGGGCCCTCGAAGCTCACCTTGGCCAGGTCCCACCCGAGCACCCGGCCGGCCTCGGAGTAGAGGGCCCTCGCGGCCTCCGAGGATTCGGAGAGGGACCTGCCCATGCCGAGCCTTTGGGCGCCCTGACCTGCAAATAGAAGTGCCAAGGACATTATACCGTCGTCTGTTAGAGGAGAGATTGGTGGAGTGCAGCAGGAGTGCAGCAGTCTTGCCTGGCACTCATCCTGCCAGAGCGGCAGGGTTTCATCTGTGGGATCGGGAGATTTGATCCGGTGTGCGCTCAGGCGCAAGCCCCCTCTATCGACGCTCGCTTTTCGGCCACTCGGAGCTCTTCGTCGCCACTCCTCATCATCAAGTCCTCCCTCGGCCTCCAACCCATGGTCACTAGCCTTGGACCTTGTCGGCGTAGCTCATGGCGTCCGGCATCTCGGACGGGCCTGCTTCACATTCGAGCTCTTCCGAATCTTGCTCGACGGTCGTTCTTGCTAAGGGACTTCGTAGACCTCCGCCAAGACGACCCCGGTCGTGTTATTTACGCCGGAGATCTGCGCCGTGTATGCGCCAGCGGTCAAATTAGCCACGACGGCACTGTCCGCGCTGCCAGACACAAGGGCGAAGGCCCCCACTGTCGCCTCGACGTTCGCGATCAGAGATGGATTGGCGCTCGTGCCCCAGCCCGTGTTCGATGCAACCGTGGCCCCCGAGGCCTGATTGATCAGGCTCAGGTTGGGCTGGGCTAGGACGCCCGCGACGCCGAACTGGGTCAGGCTGGGGCCGTCGCCACGCACGAGCAGCTGCTCGGTGCCGCTTCCCGTAACGACGAACCCGGCAATCATGATGTTGCCGCCGGTTCCGACCTGAGCACGGGTAGAGATGTTGACTAGGCGGGTGCCGCTCGAAGACACCTCGTAGACCTCGGCAAGCGCGACCCCTGTGGTGTTGCCGACGCCGGAGAGCTCGACGGTGTATGCGCCGGCAGGCAGGCTAACGATCACGGCACAGTCGGCGCTGCCCGAGGCTAGGGAGAAGGCGCCCACCTGTGCGGCGACACTTGCAACCTGGGCCGGGTTTGGACCGGTGCCCCACCCAGTGTTAGAGGCGACCGTGGCCCCCGAACTCTGGTTGATCACTGTCAGGCTGGGCTGGGCCAAGACGCCCGCGACGCCAAACTGGGTCAGGCCAGGGCCGTCGCCGCGGATCAGAAGGGTCTCGGTGCCGCTGCCGCTGATTACGAAGCCGGGGATGAGGATGTTGCCGCCGGCTCCGACCTGCGCGCGGGTGGAAATGTTGATCAGACGCGCCGTGGACGGGGTTGGAGTCGGCGTAATGGTCGGCGTAGGTGTAGGAGTCGGCGTTGATGTTGGGGTCGGCGTGGGACTCGGCGACGGCGTAGGAGACGCGGTCGGCGTAGGCGTAGGCCCCGTTGGATTTGCCGGAAGTCCCGCAAACGGATTGGTCCACCCTGTGGCGCCTGCCGGATAGGTAATGGCTGCACTGCTGTTCACGCCCTGAAAGGCTTGGGACCCCGTCGCAGGCGCGTTGCCCAAGAAAGTGATCTGGGTCAGGTTCGAGCAGCCAAAGAATGCTCCGCTGCCGATGTTCGTAACGCTGCCCGGAATTGTGATGCTGGTCAGACCATTGCAGGCAAAAAAGGTGTCGACTCCGATGCTGGTAACGCCGCCCGGAATCGTGACGCCGCTGAGACCGTTGCAACCCGAGAACGCGTAGTCCCCTATGATGAGGACACTGCTTGGAATGGCATAGCTTCCGCTCCTCCCGTTGGGATAAGAAATGAGCTGGGTTTGAGCCTTGTTGAACAGGGCCACGCCATCACTGCTGTAGTACGCGTTGTTCGGATCCACCGCTATCAAGGTCAATTTGCGGCAGCCGTCGAATGCGCCGACACCAACGCTCACGACGCCACTTGGAATTGCGATGCTGGTCAGCTGGGAACAGTCCGCGAATGCATCCAATCCAATGTTTTCCACGCTTCCCGGGATCGTAATGCTTGTCAGGAACTCACAGTCTTGAAACGCGTTATCAGCAATGCCTGCCACGCTGGCGGGAATCGTGTAGCTTCCCGCCGCCCCGGCTGGACACACAAGGAGTTGGGTCTTTGCCTCGTCAAACAAGGCAACGCCATCGCTGCTATAGTCGGGGTTACTCGGATCCACAATTATTGCGGTCATCGAAAGGCAGCCGATGAAGGCGGTGGGGCCGATGCTCGTGACGCTGCTTGGGATCGAGACGGTGCCCAGTTCAAAACAGGACTCGAATGCGTCGCCTGAGATTGTGGTGACGCTGGTTGGAATCGTGACTGCTGTCAGAAAGTGGCAGTCCGCGAACGCGCTTGACCCAATCGTTGTGACCCCGCTTGGGATCGTGTAGCTGCCGACTCTGCCCCCTGGGTACTCGAGCAACTGTGTCTGAGCCTTATCGAACAGGGCGACTCCGTCGCTGCTGAAGGTCGCGTTGCTTGGATCCACCGCAATTGCGGTCATCGCTGTGCAGGCGTCAAATGCTCCCGGCCCGATGCTCGTGACACTGCCTGGGATCGTGATGCTGGGCAGATAAAAGCAGTCCGTGAATGCCAATGATTCAATGCTCGTGACGCTCGTGGGAATCGTAACGCCCGTCAGATTGGAATCGGCGAATGCCTCGAATCCGATGGTGGTGACTGGGTCACCTACAATTGTGCCGGGGATAGTGACAGCGCCGCCAACTCCCGTGTAGCCGGTGATCGTGACCGCGCCGCCGCTGTCCGAGTATTCAAAACCATCCGCAGTCGCTCCGGTCGTTTGCGCCCCGGCGGGCAACACCAAAAAAGCAATCACCAGGCCCGGTGTCCACAAAGCGCCGTTGCATCTATTCATTGAAAATTACGCCGAGCTTAACTGGACTCGGTCGGCTCGCATGTCTACAGCTTAGATCGCCGTCCGGCGCCTTGACGAATACTATAAGAACAGCAGCCGGAACGGGTACTCCACCTCTCACTCTCTCATCCCTCGACGCTGGATCCTTTCGCTAACCCCCGCAATAAGGGCCGCTGTTAGCTGATTCCCCGATGGGCTAGAACCGAGGCCCTTCTGAAGATTTTGTCTCGTGACTGTCATGGCTTGCGGTTCGCGAGACTCAAGTATCCCGGCGGCCGAGCGCAAAGATTCCTAGAATTAGGGAAACGGTTGCCTTGGCTCGCCTCTCCGTCGTCCTCGAAAGCGGGCTAACGATCCGTGCCGCCTGTACAGGTTTCGTCCCGGGAGCAATTGATGGACGACCGGATGCCGTCCGCGCTCCACACGATGTCGAGCGCAGACTCCAATATCGCATCGAACGGTCATCGCGACGAATGCCGGGTGGGCGACCAACACGAACCCCGGGGTCGATTTCCATTGCGGCGCTCGAAGTAGGCGCATTCGCCCTCCCAATCCCCAGCCCGGAATAAGCGTGCATGAACTAAGCGCAGCCCCCTTGAAGTGCCAATGCCATTGGGGAGCCCATCAGCCAATCCCCCGTTAGCCGGGAATCCAAGCCAAATTGCGGCCGCGGTCGCCCTGGTCCGCCCCGAGGGGCCGGCGGCCCGGTCAAAACCGCTTCAATTGCTTGAAGTACTTGTCGTCGTCCGGCGGCAGCGCGAAATCCGGGACGGCGGATCGCGCGCTGTCCAGCGGGGCCGTCCCGGCACCGAGCACCGACATCCCGTGCGATAGGTCCGGGAGCTCCAGGGGAGCAAACCCCGGGATGTCGGGGAGTAAAGGCGCCCTAGCGGGCGCGAAGGGCCCGAGGTTCAGGTCGGCGACGTAGGGATTGCCCGGGGCCCTGAGGTCGCCCGGCGCGCTGCCCGCGGGGGCGCCCAGCTGCCCGAGGTCCGGGCCGGAGAAAAGCTGCGCGCGGGCCGCCCCCGGCGCGCCGCCGAGGGGGTTGTCTCCGCGCGAGGGCAGGAGCAGGTCGCGGTCGCGGGGCGACACCCAGCCGCTCATGAACGCGTCGAGTGGATTGTAGACCGAGGCGGCCAATGCCCCGGGCGCGGACCTCTCGCCCGCCTGCGACGGCCCCGATTCGCGGCGATCCGCCCCGTCCGCGGCCCTGAGCAGGTCAAGGTCGCCCCGGACCAGGTCGTCCGTGCCCCCCAGGGCCCGGGGACGGTCCCCCTTCTGCTCCATGGCGTCCAAGAGCCAGTTGCCGGTGCCCCCCTTCCCCCCGGGGGGCGCGACCGTCGACAGCCCGGCGGCGGCAGCCGCCCCCGCGTCGCCGCCGGCGGCCTCCCCCGCCGCGCCGTCGGCCTTCGCGGCCGTGAAGGCGGGACCCGCTCCGGCCTCGGCCGTCGCGGGCGCCGGCTTGATCGAGGCAAAGTCCCTCCTCGCTGCCGCGAGCGGGTCGCCTGCCGCGGCGGGCGGATCGCCCGCCTGCGCCGCCGCCCCACCGAGGACAAGCAGCAGGACCGCCGGGGCGCGCATGTTGGCCGGCCTCGCCGGCTAGCTCTTGATGAAGATCCCCCTGAGGTTCATCTCGAGCTGCTGGGGATTCGGGGAGTAGCGCAGGCCGTCCGCCTTGCTGATCATGCCGCCCTTGATCAGGCGGTAGAGGTCCTTGTTGAAGGAGAAGCTGGTCCCGTCGATGCCGCTCTCCAGCAGGGCGTTGATCTTGTCGAACTGCCCCTCGAGGATGAGGTTCCTTATCGTGGCGTCGGCGTTCAGGACCTCGTTGCTGGGGACGCGGCCGCCGCCCTCGAGGCAGGGAATCAGCTGCTGGCAGACGAATCCGCGGATCGAGCCGGCCACCTGCCTGCGCGCCTGCGCCGTCTGGTCGGCGGGGAAGAACTCGAACAGGCGCGTGAGCGACTGCGCCACGGTCGCCGCGTGCATCGTCGAGAACACGAGGTGCCCGGTCTCCGCGGCGGAGATGGCGGTGTCGAAGGTCTCCTTGTCGCGCATCTCGCCGATCAGGATGATGTCCGGGTTCTGGCGCAGTACCGACCTGATCGCCTCCTGGAACGTGGCGACGTCGAGGCCGATCTCGCGCTGCTGCACCACCGACTTGTCGTCCTGGAAGGTGTACTCGATCGGGTCCTCGATAGTGATGATGTGCTTGTCCATCGTCTGGTTGATCCAGTTGAGCATGGCCGCCATCGTGGTGCTCTTGCCGCAGCCGGTGGCGCCGCAGAACAGCAGGATCCCGTCCTTGGCCCTCGCGAGCCTGAGCAGCGGCTCCGCCTCGAGCCTGAGCTCCTCGAAGTTGGGGACGCGGCTCTTGACGTGCCTGAAGACGACGCTGACCAGCCCGCGCTGGTGGAAGGCGTTGACGCGGAAGCGGCCGATCCCCTCGGCGGCGTAGGCGAAGTCGATCTGCCCCAGCTCCTCCCATTTCTTCCTGAAGACCTCCGGCACGTGCTCGTCTACAAAGGCCTGCGCCTCGGGGCTCGAGATCGGGTCCATGTCCACGGCCTTCAGCCTCGTCGCGATGCGCACGTACCCGGGTTTGTTGGACTTGATGACGACGTCGCTTGCCCCGCTGTCGACGGCAAGCTTAAGCAGATCGTTGAAGATCTCCGTGTGGGGCGTAACTAGGTTCATGGACAGAAAAGATTTGCTCTGGATTTTGTAGCTTGGCCTGCTTCACGCGGCAAGGCATCTTTGCCATCGTCCGGAGCCCCATCCCATGAAGCCACCCGCCCTCACAGGAGCGATCACCGCGCTGGCCACCCCCTTCCGGGGGGAGGCCGTCTCCTATGCGGACCTGAAAAGGCTGGTCGATCACCAGCTTAGGGGCGGCATCGACGGCGTTGTGCCGGTCGGCACGACCGGCGAGTCCCCCACCCTGTCGCACGAGGAGCACATGGACGTGGTGCGGGCGACGATCGAGTTCGTCCGGGGCCGCGTCCCGGTGATCGCGGGGACCGGCTCAAACTCGACCGCCGAGGCCCTCGAGCTCACCCGGCTGTCCGACGAGGCGGGCGCCGACGCCGTGCTCGTGGTCGCCCCGTACTACAACAAGCCCAGCCAGGAGGGCCTGTTCCTGCATTACTCGGCGATCGCCGAGGCGACTGACCTGCCGGTCATCCTGTACTCCATACCGTCGCGCTGCGGGATCGAGATCGGCGTTCCCGTGGTCGAGCGCCTGAGGGCGAGGTACCCGAACGTGCGCTGGATCAAGGAGGCGGGCGGCTCCGTGGACCGCGTGGACCAGCTGAAGAGGGCCATGGGCGACGACATCACCGTGCTGAGCGGCGACGACGCCCTGACGCTCGCGTTCATGGCCTCTGGCGCGCAGGGCGTGATCAGCGTCGCCTCCAACGTGGTGCCGAGGGAGGTCACCCGCCTGGTGCGCCTCATGCAGGGGAACGACGTCGCCCAGGCCTCGAGGCTCCACCGCAGGCTCTACCCGCTCTTCAAGGCGCTCTTCATCGAGCCGAGCCCCGTGCCGGTCAAGGCGGCGCTCGCGATGGCCCGGGTCATCAGGAGCGAGGAGGTGCGGCTCCCGCTCTGCCGGATGGCGCCCGCCAACCGCGCGGTCCTTGCCCGGGCGCTGGCCGCCCTCAGGCGCTGATACTTCCATGGCCCTGAGCATCCTCCTAAACGGCGCGCGGGGCAGGATGGGCAGCGCCATCGCCGCGGCGGCCCCGGGCATGGGCGTCTCGATCGCCGCCGCGACCGACGTGGGCGACGACCTGGCCAATCCCATCCGGTCCGTCGACGTCGTCGTCGACTTCAGCTCGCACGAGGCGACCCGGGGCCTGCTCGAGCTCGCCGCCGCCAGCTCCAAGCCCGTCGTCATCGGAACGACGGGGCACTCCCCCAAGGAGAAGGCGCGCCTCCTCGAGCTCGCGGCGCGCATCCCCTGCGTCTGGAGCGGGAACTTCTCGATCGGCGTGAACGTCCTTTTCGCGCTTGCGAGGAGGGCGGCCGGCGCGCTCGGCGACGACTTCGACGTCGAGGTCGTGGAGATGCACCACAGGATGAAGAAGGACGCTCCGAGCGGCACCGCCGCGCGGCTGCTCGAGATCATCCTGGAGGAGCGCAAGCTCGACCGGGCCGCCATCCGCCATGGGCGCGAGGGGATCACGGGCGAGCGCGCGAGGGCCGAGGTCGGGGTGCACTCGCTGCGCGGCGGCGACGTGGTCGGCGACCACACCGTGATCTTCGCGGGCAGCGGCGAGCGCATCGAGCTCGTACACCGGGCCAGCGACAGGGCCGTGTTCGCCCGGGGCGCGCTGCGCGCCGCGCAGTGGGTCGCCGCCCGGCCGCCCGGGGTGTACGACATGCAGGACGTGCTCGGGCTCGCGTGAGACCCCCCGGATGATCACCTCGATCCAGGGCGTCCTTGTCGAGGCGACGCCCCTGCGCGCCGTCGTCGAGGTCAACGGCCTGAGCTACGAGGTCAACGTGCCCGTGACGACGGCCGAGCGCCTGCCCAGGCCGGGATCGGCCGTTCGGCTGCACACCCTCGTCGTCTACAGGGAGGATTCGCAGACGCTGTACGGGTTCGCCACGGCCGACGACCGCGACTTTTTCCGCCTGATGATCGACAATGTGACCGGCGTGGGCCCCAAGGTGGCGCTGTCGATCATGAGCCGGCTGTCGCTGCCCCTGCTGGCGGGGGCCATTCGCTCGGGCGACATTGCGGTGCTGTCCAAGTGCCCCGGGATCGGCAAGAAGACCGCGGAACGGCTGGTGGTCGAGCTGAGGGCGAGGGTCGGCGGGACCGGGGCGGCAGAGGCGCCCATCTCGGGTGACGGCGCCCAGCCTGGGCGCACAACCCACGGGGACGCGGTCGCCGCGCTGGTCGCCCTGGGTTACAGGGTGAACGACGCCGACGAGGCCGTCCGCCGGGCCGCTCTAGCGCTGGGCGCTGCGGCGACGACCGAGGCCCTGGTGAAGAGGGCCCTCGGCTGACGGCCGGGGCTTAGCGCTGGAATCGGAACGCCGCCATCTCCGCAGGCTGCTGGGAGTCGCGGCTGTTCTGGGCCCCGTTCGAGATCGGCGCCTTGAGGTCAGGCTTCTCGGAAAAGAGGAACTGCGAGTCGGCCGCGCCGAGGACCGGCGCCATGTGAATGCCCTCGATCCAGTTGAGCTGAGGCATCTGGGATGAGGCTTCGTCCATGGCGAAGAGAGCCCGGGCGCCGGTCCGCTCCGACTGGCCCGCGGCGAGCCGCATGCTGAAGACCGCCGTCATCGGATCGTCCGTTCCCGACGTGTCGGCGGCGACCGTCGCCGGGCGCGCAACAGGGGGCTCGACGGCCACGCCAGGCGAGGCCTTGACGGCGTTTGCGCCGCGTTCGCGAAGCCCGAAAAGCACCGCGACGCACGCGGCAGCGGCCAAGCCCACCATGAACGGAGCCATCCGCCAAGCGAACGGCGCGCGCAGCTCGGCGCCGAGCGAAACCGGCCTCTCGGCGGTCGACTCGGCCATCTGCTCGGCGAGCTCGCAGCAGGCGCGCTGAATCCGGCAGTACTGGTCGTAAACCTTGCGCCGCTCGGGGCTCGCCCCCACCTCCGCCTCGAGTCTAAGCGCGTCCTTCTGACTTATCTCTTTGTCGACGTAAAGGTTAAGGAGCTCGATGAATTCGCGGTCGTTCATTTGAAGTCGTCGCCGAGCTTCGAGCGCAGGCTTTCGCGCGCCCTGGCTATGCGACTTTTTACGGTGCCCACGGAGATGCCCAGGATTTTGGCGATCTCCTCGTAGGACTGGTTCTTGATGTTGCGCAAGATGAGAATCTCGCGGTGTTTGGCGCCGAGCCGCTCCATGCTGCTTCCGATCCGCGCGATGAATTCACGGGTGACCGTGATGTCGTCCGGCGTCTCGACTTCGGCAGGGATGATCTCGGCTAGTGTAGTCTCATTTCCGGCGCCCATTGGGGCGTCGAGGGATACGGATTTGTCACGCTTGCGCCGCCACCAGTACCAGTACCGGTTGCGGGCAAGGTTTGTAGCGATCTGATAAAGCCACGTCGAAAAGGCGGATTCTCCCCTGAAGTTCGCGAGGCCCCGGTGGGCCCTGATAAATGCGTCCTGCGTAACCTCTTCCGCATCCTCGGAGTTCCGCAGAAGCTGGTTCACCATCGAATAGATTCGATCCCAGTAGCGCGACACCATCTCGTCGAAAGCCGTTGCATCCCCGCTCTTGAAGCGGTCAACAAGCACGCGGTCCAGGGCCATCTCGTGGGCTTTGGTTGACATTCGGTCCTCCGTGCTCTGACGGGCGTATTTGTGAATTGTTCCCAAGGATTTGCAGAGGAGCCAACGAAACAAATGCGCTAGGGCGCACAGGTCAATGCCTTCGACCTTCGGCGTACCCAGGACGCTCGGCCGGGGCGACCGGACGGCGGATTCCGCCGAGGGGCGGGGCAGCTCCCGGCGTCGCGCGCCCCGGACGCGCGACTCCAGCCGTCGGCGCCCGAAACCCCGGTTCAAGCACGGGTTGCGCCGCCACCCTGCCTCGGGTCCATTTGGTCTTGCCGCCTGCGCCGGATCACCCGTACAACCTCCAACGCAACTCGTTCCTTAGGAGAATTGGCTCTCGTTTGGCTTCACATGGCCTCTGGGTGAAGCGGATCGGCTCGGCGGAAGCGCGCGAGCCGGTTGCGTGAAGCGCAGCGCGGGGCCACGTCGCCTCGGCAGCGAGTTAGGGACCACCGTGACGGGTTGGTAGCTCAACGGTAGAGCAGTTGCCTTTTAAGCAATTGGTTCTGGGTTCGAATCCCAGCCAGCCCACCACTTAGGATTCGGCCTGAGGTCCCGAGTCGATAGGTTCCCGCAGGGCAGGGAGAAACGAAGCAGCAGCAGTCTAGAGAGCGTCCTCGACCTTCGAGATGTGGAGGCCAACCAGTCTTCCGTTGCTGTCAAAAGCCCAATCAGACTGGACGGTAGTGTACCACGGCCAGCCTTGGTATCCCCCTATTTCGATGCAGATCAACTCGGTGGTCTGGGTGTTGGGGAACGCCGCGTCGACGTTCTTGGCTGAGATTGGCTCGAACGGGTCTGCGGGAAGTCGCTGCCAGTGGTAGCGCACCTTCCAGCCTTGGCGGACCGCAGCTGTGTTCACGTCGTTTAGTGAGGATCCGAGCGGGTTCTTTTGGAGTAGCTTGGTGCGGATCACGCCCGCGTCGCGGCGGAGTGGATTTGTGGAGGCGATCGCGCAGGCCGCCAGGGCCACGGCTATGGTGGCACCCAAGACACATAGTATTTTGTTCGGAAGCGTCATGGCTCTTTGCGGATGCTAGCGATGATGTTGGCAGCCTCGGTCTGATTGAGGGCGACGGAAGGTTGATCGAGCCGCATGGCGATATAGTAGCCCTCTAGTTCGCCTTTGGGGTAAAACACGACGCATTCCGTATTGTCCGCCTTGCTTGGGTCAGCCGGCCGCCCGCGCGACGGGCCGCGCGGGTGCGCCGATTTGTGTTCCGCAGGCCCGCAGTCCGGGCCTTACGGTACAGCGATGTTCGCGCAATGCTCCTCCCAGCCGTACTTCGGCGACCATCCTTCCGCGAAGGCCCCGACGCAGACATGATACGATCCGGCCGACGGCGGAGACCAGGAAAGTGAGAAGCTAAGGGTCTGGCCCGGGCTGATGTTCTGATGGGGAAACTCGTGCTGGTACACGTCCTTGTCCAGCGCGTCGTGGATCGCGACGACGACCATGACGCCCTCCCCGCCCGCCCTGCCGACGTCTGTCGCGCTGGCCGTGATGGCCACCGGCCGGTTGGGCGCCGCCGTCTGCGGGGAGACGGTCGCCGCGAAGGCGAACGCCGGCTGCGGTGCCTCGAAGCCGCCGGCCACCCCGACGGTTGCCCCCATTTCGGCCGAGAAGCCGGAGTCGCACGCCGGTCCCACCGCGGCGACCCGGTAGTAGTAGGTGGCGCCGTCGGCCAGGGGCGAATCGACGTAGGACGCGCCGCTGCTCGCCGTGAGCGGCGCCCCGTCCGCCTCGTGCCCCGGCTTCGCGGACCGGTAGACCCGGTAGCCGCTCGCGCCCGGCACGGCGGCCCACGAGAGCGAGATGCGGCCGGACCCGCCGCCGGCCTGCAGGCGAGCCGGCGCCGCCGGGCCGCCGGTCATCCAGCTGAAGACGTAGCTGCCCTCCCAGTACGTCCGGTCGTATTTCCAGTTTGCGATCAGGCACGGCGTGGCCTCGGTGTGCATGCACCAGGCGGCCGAGCTGTAGCGGTGCTCGTCGATCCAGTGGATCATCCGCGGGATGAAGCGGGCGTAGTCGGAGGTGGCGTCGGCGCCGAATTCACCGATGAGGACCGGGGCCATCCTGGCCACCGCGCCCACCGACGAGTCCCAGTCGGAGGGCTGCGCCGGGTAGATGTGGCACGAATAGATTATGTTCTGCCCCGAGATGGCGTAGCCCTTCGCCACGCCGCTCAGGTCGTAGGCGTAGGCGAGCCCGCCCACGGCGATCACGTTGTTTGCGCCGGTCGCGCGGATGACGTCGACCAGTCCCTGCATCCCGGGGCTGTGGTAGCTCGCCGCGTCCTCGGCCACCGTGCCGCCGCTCCTCCACACCTGCCAGCTGACGTCGTGCGGCTCGTTGTAGGGGTCAAAGAGCACGGCCGGGTTGTTCGCATATCGCGCGGCGATGTCGCGCCAGACGATAGCCGAGTTGTCGTCGGGCATCTTGTGCTGGCCCAGGCTGGAGCCCCAGACGCCCATGTCCGACCAGTGCAGGTCGACCAGCACGTAGCATCCGGACGCCGACGCCCTGGCGACGACCGAGTCCACGACTCCCCGGTACGCGGCGCCGCCGTCCGACAGGTCGGGCCCCGACTTGTCATCCGGCATCCTCCCCGCCCAGCGGTCCTGGGCGATCGGCAGACGGACCAGTCTCGCGTGCCAGACATCGACGGCCTGGCCGACCGAGGCCATCAGGTGGTCCCCGGCGTTCGTCCACTCCAGGCTGCAGATGTCGATTCCCCTCAGCACCACCGGGGCCCCCGCGCTGTCGCACAGCGTGCCTGCGGACGTGTGGAGCGCCGGGGGAGCGGCGACGGTCGGGCGCGGGCAGGTCGCGCACAGCACTGCGATCAGCGCCGGCGCCATGCGCCGGCCGATGGAGGGAATTCGCGGGAACATGCCCACAAGAATGGGCAAAAGCCAGCCGCAGCCAAATTCAATCAACGCTCGCGACGATGGCGCCGCGCCGCCGGGGCGGCGCAAATTTCCTTTTCAGCTGCGTCGCGGAGGCATTGCATGAAAACGTGCAAAAACCAATTTCCGTCCGGGCGGCCCTCGCCAGCACGGCCCCGCTCGGCAGCGCCCTGGTCCAGGGCTGGGTGCGGACGCGGCGCGACGCCAAGGCATTCTCGTTCCTGGAGGTCAATGACGGCTCGTGCCTGCGCAATCTTCAGGTGATCGCCCCGGCGACGCTGGCCAACTACGCCGAGGTGCAGCACCTCATCACCGGAGCCTCGGTCGCAGTGCGAGGAAGCCTCGTGGCCTCCCAGGGCCAGGGGCAGAAGTGGGAGCTCAGCGCCGAGGAGGTCACGGTAGTCGGGCCGTCCGACGCCGCCTACCCCCTGCAGAAGAAGGGGCACACGCCGGAGTTCCTGCGGGAGATCGCCCACCTGCGCCCGCGCTCGAACCTCTTCGGGGCCGTCTTCCGCATGCGCAGCCGCCTCGCGTTCGCCGTCCACAGGTTCTTCAACGAACGGGAATTCGTCTACCTGCACGCCCCGATCATCACCGGCAGCGACTGCGAGGGCGCGGGCGAGATGTTCCGCGTGACGACGATCGATCCCGCCGCCGCGCCGAAGGCCCCGGACGGCTCGGTCGATTTCTCCAAGGATTTCTTCGGCCGCCCCACATACCTGACCGTCAGCGGCCAGCTGGAGGCCGAGGCGTTCGCGTGCGCCCTGTCAAAGGTGTACACCTTCGGGCCCACGTTCCGCGCCGAGAACTCGAACACGTCCAGGCACGCGAGCGAGTTCTGGATGATCGAGCCGGAGATGGCCTTCTGCGACCTGGCGGGCGACATGGATCTGGCCGAGGATTTCGTGAAGGCCCTGATCCGCGAGGCAAGGTCAGGCAGCGCGGAAGACCTCGAGCTCTTCGCAAAATACGTGGACAAGGAGCTCATCGCGCGCCTCGACTTCGTCCTTGAGCGGCCGTTCCAGCGGGTGAGCTACACTGAGGCGGTCAAGCTCCTGGTCGAGAGCGGCAAGGCGTTCGAGCACCCGGTCGCCTACGGCGCCAACCTCCAGTCGGAGCACGAGCGCTACCTGACCGAGGTCGTGTTCAAGTGCCCGGTGACCCTCTTCAACTACCCCAAGGAGATCAAACCCTTCTACATGAGGCTGAACGACGACGACAGGACGGTGACCGCCATGGACGTCCTCGTGCCCGGGATCGGTGAGATCGTGGGCGGCAGCCAGCGCGAGGAGCGCCCCGACTTCCTCGAGGCCAGCATCCGGCGGCACGGCCTGGATCCCGCCGACTACCGCTGGTACCTGGACCTGCGCCGGTGGGGCACCGTCCCGCACGCGGGTTTCGGCCTTGGGTTCGAGCGCGTCCTGATGTTCGCCACGGGCGTGTCGAACATCCGCGACGTGATCCCCTTCGCCCGGACCCCTGGCAACGCGGCCTTCTGATCGGGGACTCGGCGTCCCCCGCCTCGGCGCTCGGGGCGATCCCCGCGGGGCGCCGTTCGCGGCGCGATCCGCCGATTCGAGGCCGGCGCCCGCCGCCTCTCGCCGCGGCCCGCGGAGGCTCGCGGTGACATGAATCCGGACTTCATGCTTTGACTTGTCCGCATGGTTGTTAGAAAAGCCCCTGTCCGGCTTCGATCCAGCAAGCCATCCGCCCACGCTACAATAATAACGGCACAGCATGCATCGGCTAGTAATAATTGAGGACCAGACCGCGATCCGCGAGATGCTGGCCGAGATTCTCGCCTCCGACAAAAACTACAAGCTGGTCGGCCAGTGCGGCGACGGCCACGCGGGCCTGCAGATGTGCCTGGAGCTCAAGCCCGACCTCCTCGTGCTTGACGCCATGCTGCCCGGGCTGAACGGGGTGGAGCTGCTGCGCAGGCTGACCAAGCGCCTGCCGGGACTGCGCGCGCTCGTCTTCTCCGGCCACGAGAACCCGGTCGTCGTGCGCGAGATGCTCGAGGCCGGGGCAAGCGGATTCGTCGAGAAGACGGCAGAGATCGTCGAGTTCAAGAAGGGCCTCGCGACCATCGCCCAGGGGGGCACCTACTTCGGCCCGAAGATCATCGGCGTGCTCAGGGACGTCGTGGCCCACCCCGAGACAAGCGGCTCGCCGGACTTTCTCACCGAGCGCGAGCGCGAGGTCCTGCAGCTGGTGGCGGAGGGCAACACGACCAAGGCGATCGCGGCCAAGCTCGGGATAAGCGCGAAGACCGTGGACAACCACCGGACCAACCTGATGCGCAAGCTCAACATCCACGACATCGCCAGCCTCACCCGGCACGCGCTCGAGCTCGGCCTGATCGGCACCAAGGACAGTAGCTGACGGCCAATCTTCTTCCTTGCGGCGATCAAAAGGATGTTAGAGGCTACGAAACGCCATTTTTACTCGAATACGGCCGATTTACCACAACATGAAACTATCCTCCAAGTCGCTCTGCATCATTGCCGCCAGCGCCGCGCTCCTGGCCGGCTGCTCAAAGAAGCCGGTTCGCCCCAACCCCAGCGAGACGGCGCTCGGGCCGCAGGCCGGCGGAGCGGGCACCTTGGCGCCCACGGAGGTGCCGACGACGGCGGACAACACGACCGCGCTGCAGGCGAGGCCCCCGGGCGTGATCGAGGACAAGGACACGATCCGGGGCCTCCTCGAGTCGGTCTACTTCGATTTCGACCGCTTCAACGTCAGGCCCGCCGAGCGGGCGAAGCTCCAGGCCGCCAAGGACTACCTCGACAAGAATCCCGGGCAGCGCCTTCTCCTCGAGGGACACTGCGACTGGCGCGGGACCGCCGAGTACAATCTCGGCCTCGGGGACCGCAGGGCCAGCGCTGCCAAGAAGTACCTGATTTCGATCGGCGTGTCAGCCGACAAGCTCGAGACCCTCTCCAAGGGCTTCGAGGGCGCGGCGAAGAACGCCGACGAGGCGACGATGGCGCACGACAGGCGCGCCGACCTCGTAATCCTCAAGAAGTCAACGTAATACCGGACAGGATACGCTTCGCCGTCTCGACGCCCTTCCTCATAACGTCGAGGTTGAAGCTCTCGTTGGGGGCGTGAAGGTTGTCCTCGGGCAGAAACAGCCCGAGCATGACCGAGTCGAGCCCCGTTGCGCGCTTGATCTCGGCGATTATCGGAACGCTGCCCCCCTCGCGAAGGAACAGGGGCGGTCGCCCCCACACGGCCTTGACGGCGGCCTCCGTCGCGCGAAAGGCGCGCGCGAGCACGGGGGACTGGTCCTTCGGCGTGTTGGGCCGGCCCGGCGGGACGACCACGTAGGCGTCGCCCTTGTGCTGGTCCACGAAGTCGATCCTGACGCCCCTCGGGGCCCGCGCCCGGATGGCGTCCATCACGATCCCCTTGATCCTGTCGGGCTCCTGGTTCGGCACCAGCCGGCAGCTGATCTTGGCGAACGCCTTGCTCGGGATCACGGTCTTCGTCCCCTCGCCCTGGTAGCCGCCCCCGATCCCGTTGAACTCCAGGGTCGGCTGGAACCGGACGGCCTCGAACGGCGAGAAGCCGGGGGGCGTGTAGAATGCGTCTATCCCCAGGAAGTCCATGTACGCCTTCCCGTCGCCGGCCAGCTTCGCGAGCTCCTGGCGCTCCCAGGGCTGGACGTCGAGGACGCCGTCGTAGAAGCCGGGCACGTTAACCCTGCCGTCCGGCGCGTGGAGGGTGGCGCAGATCTCGGCCAGGGCCTGGATTGGGTTGCGCAGCACGCCGCCGTGAAGGCCCGAGTGCAGGTCGACCCTTGCCCCCGTCACGTGCAGGTCCAGCAGGGCGAGCCCGCGCAGCCCGCACGTGATGACGACCTGGTTCTCGTTCGGGAGGGCGGTGTCGGACAGGTAGACGAAGTCGGCCTGCTTGAGGCGGCCTGCGTGGCTCGCGAGGAAGCCGGCGAAGCTCGGGCTGCCCATCTCCTCCTCCCCCTCGATCAGAAAGGTGATCCGCAGCGGGAGGGCCGGGTTGTCCTCGAGGAGCCGCGCCACCGCGGCGATGTTGGTCATCAGCGGCCCCTTGTTGTCGGCGGCGCCCCTGCCGTAGATCCGGTTGCCGATTATCGTCGGCTCGAATGGCGGCGTCTTCCAGAGATTGAGCGGGTCGGCGGGCTGGACGTCGTAGTGGCCGTAGATGACCACGTGGGGCCAGCCCGGGTCGCCCCCCCTGCTGGCGAGGATGATCGGGTGGACGTCGGTCCTCACGACCTCGACCTCGAAGCCCATCGACGCGAGGAGCCCGGAGACGAACCTCTGGGCCCCGGCCATCCCCTCCTTGAAGCTCGAGTCGGTCGAGACGCTCGGGAAGCGGATGAATTCCTTCAGTTTCTCAACGGGGTCGAACATCCGCACACCATGCCCCACGGGGCCATTTCTGCCAATCCAGAACCGGGCGGGCCCCCGCCCTTCAGTGCCGGAAGTGACGGATCCCGGTGAACACCATGGCCATACCGCGCTCGTCGGCCGCGCCTATGACCTCCGCGTCGCGCACGGAACCCCCGGGCTGGATGGCCGCCGTGGCCCCGGCGTCTGCCGCCGCCACGAGGCCGTCCGCGAACGGGAAAAGCGCCTCGCTGACGACCGCGGAGCCCCTGAGGTCGAGGCCCGCCTCGCCGGCCTTCCAGACGGCGATCCTCGAGCTGTCGACCCGCGACATCTGGCCCGCGCCGATCCCGAGGGTGCGCTCGCCCCTGCAGTAGACGATCGCGTTCGACTTCACGTGCTTGCACACCTTCCAGCCGAAGATCATCGACTCCCACTCCTGCGGAGTCGGCTGGCGCCTGGTCACCACCCTGAAGCGCGAGGGGTCGTCGGCGGAGCGGTCGCGGTCCTGGACAAGCACGCCGCCGACGACCGAGCGGATCTCGGTGATCGCGTCCGCGCCCATGCCCTCCTTCGCCTCCAGGAGCCTTAGGTTCTTCTTCTTCCCGAGCATCGCGAGCGCATCCTCGCCGAAGCGCGGAGCGATGATGACCTCGGTGAAGATCTCGGAGATCAGGGCCGCCAGCGCCGCGTCCAGCGTGCGGTTGACGGTGATGATGCCCCCGAACGGCGCCTGCCGGTCGGTCGCGTAGGCCATCGCCCATGCGTCGGCGAGCGAGTCGGCGCTGGCCAGGCCGCACGGGTTGGTGTGCTTGAGTATCGCCACCGTCGGCCGCTCGAACTCGCCGATGAGGTGCGTCGCCGAGGTGACGTCCAGGACGTTGTTGTAGCTCAGCTCCTTGCCCTGGAGCTGCCGGTAGTGCCTGTGGAACGTGCCGTAGAGCGCGGCCTTCTGGTGCGGGTTCTCCCCGTACCTGAGCGACTGCGCCTTTTCCCACGATAGGCTCAGGCGCGCCGGGAACCCCGCGAGGGCGTCGATGTCGGGGCCGGCCGCCTGCGACTCGAGGTAGCGCGAGATCGCGCCGTCATAGGCAGCCGTCCGCTGAAAGACCTTGAGCGCGAGCCTGCGGCGAAGCGCGGCGAGCGCGCCCGGATCTCCTGAGAGCGCGCCGAGGACCTCGGCGTAGTCGGCCGGGTCGCAGACCACCGTGACGCTCGCGTGGTTCTTGGCCGCGCTCCTGAGCATGGAGGGCCCCCCGATGTCGATGTTCTCGATCGCCTCCTCGAAATCGACGCCCGGCCTGGCCACCGTCTCCTCGAACGGGTAGAGGTTCACGGCCACCAGGTCGATCAGCTCGATCCCGTTCCTGCGTGCCTCCTCCAGGTGCCCCGGCTTGTCGCGCCTGCAGAGGAGCCCGCCGTGGATCTTGGGGTGGAGCGTCTTCACCCGGCCCTCCATGATCTCCGGAAAGCCGGTGTGGCTGCCGACTTCCGTCACGGAAAGGCCGGCCCCGACGAGCGCCCGGGCCGTGCCTCCCGTCGAGAGGAGCCCGTAGCCGTGGTCCTTCGCGAGCGACGCGGCGAATTCCACTATGCCGCGCTTGTCGCTTACCGATAGAAGGGCGAGCTTCATTCGTTGAATCCGTCTTTGTGCGCCCCGGCGAGCCTCTCATCAAGCGGAAAGCCGCTTGCGGTGCGGAGCAAGCGGCATCTCCTTGTATCAGTGCTCTGCGACCCCTCACAAGAAATCCCAGGCCTCACCGCTCACCTCGACAAGCTGGTCTACCATCACGGCGGCACGAGCCTTCCTGAGGACAAGCCCCACGCTTTCGTCTACTACATCACGATCCGCAACGCCTCGGACAAGACCGTCACGCTGCTCGGGCGCAAATGGGTGATCGACTGCGGCGGCGGCACCCGCCAGGTGATCGAGGGCGACAAGATCGTCGGCGAGACCCCGCGCCTCGCCCCCGGCGAGGAGTTCTCGTACAACAGCTACCACGTCACCGGCTCAAACGCCCGCGTCCAGGGGTGCTTCCACGGCGTTGACGAATTCGGCGCAAAGGTGCACGTGCTCCTGCCGCCCTTCGACCTGCTCGTGCCCGCGTGCTAGACCGCAACGGAAGGGAATGAAGCTCATTGACCTGAACCGCGATGGCGGCATCGGCGCCAACTCGCTGTTCATCCAGCTGGGCGACCTCAACATCCTGGTCGACTCGGGGCTCCACCCGAAGAAGGTCGGCCGCAGGGCCGCGCCGGACCTCGGCCCCCTGAGGGGCAAGGCCCTCGACCTGATCATCATCACCCACTGCCACCTCGACCACATCGGCAGCCTGCCGCTGACGATGAGGGAGCACCCGGGCGCCGCCGTCATCATGACGACGTCGAGCCGCATGCTGATCGAGCGCATGCTCCACAACTCGGCGAGCGTCATGATGCGCCAGCGCGAGGAGGAGCACATACCCGACTACCCGCTCTTCACCCACGAGGAGGTCGACCGGATCGCGAGGCGCCTCACCGGCGTGCTCTTCGGCCAGGCGAGGAGGTTTCGGGGGGCGCGCGACGAGGTCGAGGTCACCCTGCATCCCGCGGGCCACGTCGCCGGGGCGGCGGGGGTCGAGATACGCCACAAGCACCGGGCGATCTTCTTCACCGGCGACGTGCTGTTCGAGAACCAGCGCACCCTATTGGGGGCGAAGTTCCCCGCCGGCCACTTCGACACGCTCGTGACGGAGACCACCCGCGGCCTGACCGCGCGCACGGCCGAGAAGACCCGAGGCGCCGAGATGGCGCGCCTGGTCGGCTCCATCAACGACACGATCCAGCGCGGCGGCTCGTTCCTCATCCCGGTCTTCGCCCTCGGCAGGATGCAGGAGATCCTGGCGATCGTCCACGACGCCCGCAAGTTCCGCCGGCTCGTGGACTGCCCGATCTACGGATCGGGCCTCGGCATGGACCTCGTCGACTACTTCGACGAGATCAGCCGCAAGACCAAGCACCTGCAGTTCAACCGCGGGATCGTCAAGGAGCTGAAGGTGCGCCCGCTGCCGCGCACCCTGAAGCCAGGGGAGGACCCGAGGCAGAACGCCCTCTACATCATCAGCTCGGGGATGGTCGTCGAGCGGACGCCGAGCTACACCCTGGCGTCGGGGCTGCTCGGCCACGCGGGCAACACGATCGGCTTCGTGGGTTACTGCGACCCCGACACCCCCGGCGGGCGGCTGCTCGCCTCGAAGCCCGGCGACACCTTCCTGTTCGAGACGGCGCACGTGAAGACCAAGGTCAAGGCGCGGATCGAGCGCTTCGAGCTGAGCGGCCACGCCGACCGGGACGAGCTCCTCCAGTTCGCCGTGCAGACCAAGGCGCGCAGCATCGTGCTCACCCACGGCGACCCGCCCGCCCGCGCCTGGTTCGCGCAGCAGCTCTCCTCGCTCCTGCCCTCGGCGAAGGTGCTCGACCCGGTCCCGCTCCAGCAGTACCTCGTCTGATCCTCCCTGGCCCCAGGCCCGCGGCCGGCGAACGCTCAGCGCGAGGACACGAGCTCTGCCAGGCGCTTGGCCATCGGCGCGGACCCGGCCACGTAAACTATCCGGGTCATCCTGAGGTCGAACACCCTCATCGGCAGCTGCTCCCCGTTCAGGAAGATGACCACGCCGCCCGCGGCACGGCACAGCGGGATGGCCGCCGCCAGGTCCCAAATCTTGAGGTTGAAGTCGACGGCGCCCCCGAAGAGGCCGGCCGCGACATACGCCAGGTGGAGCGTGGCGCTGCCGAGCCCGCGGATCTTGAAATTCGAGATGACGGCGTTCGCGCCAGGCATCTGCCCCTTGTCATAGGGGCTGTGGAATCCGACCAGCGTCTGCGGGCCGGCGGGCTCGGTTGAGACGTGGGCGCTGCGGTCCCCGTCGTGCATGCCGAAGCCCGGCCCGCCGTGCATGAGGACTCCGCGGCTCAGGTCGTAGACGGCGCCGAACACGGGCTCCCCGTGCTCGATCAGCGCGAGCGAGATCGCGCAGTGCGGAATCCCTAGGGCGAAGTTGTTGGTCCCGTCGATAGGGTCGAGCACCCAGCCGAAACGGGACGTCACCGGTATGGGCGGCCCCTCGGCCAGCTCCTCGCTGAACACCTGGTCGCCCGGGAACCTCGCCAGGAGCTCCCTGGAGATGTTCTCGGAGATGGCGACGTCGACCGCGGTCACCCGGGTGCCGTCGCTCTTCCAGCGGCTCTCCGCCCGGCCGAACTCGCGCTTCAGGAGTCCCGTCTGCGCAAGCACCGCGCTCCTCGCGGCCTCGGCCCTGGCGACAAGGTCCTCCGGGGCGCCGCTCACGGGTAGTCGTAGAGCCTGGGGTCGCGCACCGGCGCGCCGCGCCGGCCGCGGTAGCGGTGCCTAGGCGCGGAGGGCTCGGGAGGCCCGGGCTCCTCCGGCCCGGCCTCCCCCTCTCCGGCGCCGAGGCCGTCCTCGAGCGAGTCGGGGTCCGCCCCCTCCTCAAGCTTCCGGACGACCTCCTCCATCTCGCCGCCGAGCGTCTCGCCCGTCAGGTCGGCCATCCTGCGCATCATCCGTCCCATCGCCCTCGGATCGTTCTCGTCCACGCCCGAGAACTCGCGCTCCATCTCGCCCATCGCCGCCTCCATCCGCGCGTCCTCGGCCGGGGCGGCCGGACCCGGCGGCGCGGGGCCCCCCGCCCCGTCGCCGCCCTTCCTCTGGCGGGCGCCGACGACGGCGAAGGGCGAGAGGATCCTCCGCATCCGGAACCTGGGGTTGTCGGGGCAGCTGGGCACCGTCCCGCCCTGCGCGAGCGTCCTCGCGTAGAACTGGTAGATGCGGTGGTTGTCCGGGCAGTAGAATTCGTAGATCGGCATGGCCCCGCCCGGGCGCCCGGGCGAGCGCCCAAGATGCCACGGCCGGCCCGGATCAGTCAAACTTGGACGCCGCCCCGCGGCACCCCACACCGCGAAGGCGGGATTGCCATTTTGCGCGGCTGCGGAAAACTCGCGCGATGCGAATTCCCCCAGGCAAGGCGTTCATCCTGGCCGCATGCGCGACGGCGGCCGCCCAGGCCCCGGCCCAGGACCCGGACCAGCAGGCAGCGGACCGCATGCTCGAGCATGTCAGGGTCCTCTCGTCGGACGAGTTCGAGGGGCGCGCCCCGGGCACGGCCGGCGAGGAGCTCTCGGTCGCCTACCTGAGGCAGGAGTACTCCAAGCTCGGCCTGCAGCCGGGCAACCCGGACGGCACGTTCATCCAGGACGTCCCGCTGGTCGGCATCGTCTCGACGCCGGCCGCCTCGTTCGAGGTGGGCGGCGCCACGCTGACGCCGGCGATACTGAACGAGTACATCGCCGTGTCCCGCCACGTCGCGCCGGCCGTCGATGTGAGGGGCAGCGAGGTCGTCTTCGTCGGATACGGGGTCGTGGCCCCGGAGTACGGATGGGACGACTACAAGGGCGCGGACGTGCGCGGCAAGACGCTCGTCATGCTGATCAACGATCCGCCCGTGCGCGACCCGAACGACCCGACCAAGCTCGACGAGAAGATGTTCAAGGGCAAGGCCATGACCTACTACGGCCGCTGGACCTACAAGTTCGAGGAGGCGTCCGCGAAGGGGGCCGCGGCGTGCCTGATCGTCCACGAGACCGGGCCGGCGGGCTACCCGTGGGCGGTCGTCGCCGGCAGCTGGGGCCGGGAGAACTTCTCCCTCCAGACGCCGGACGGCGACGCGGGCCGCGTCCCGGTCGAGGGGTGGCTGACACTCGCCTACGCGAAGAGCCTTTTCGCCGCGGCCGGGCTCGACTTCGACGCGCTAAAGGCGGCGGCGGTCGAGAAGGACTTCCACCCGGTGAGCCTCAAGGCGAAGGCGACGTTCGCTGTCGCAAACAAGGTCCGGCCCCTGTCCTCGCGCAACGTGGTCGCGAAGCTCGAGGGAAGCGACCCGTCGCTCCGCGACGAGTACGTCATCTACTCGGCCCACTGGGACCACCTCGGGCGCAATCCCCGGCTCAAGGGCCACCAGATCTTCAACGGCGCCGCGGACAACGCGCTCGGGAGCGCCGGGATATTGGAAATCGCACGCATGTTCACGAGCCTGCCCGCCGTGCAGCGCCCGCGCCGGAGCATCCTCTTCCTCTCCGTGACCGCCGAGGAGCAGGGGCTCCTCGGCTCGGAGTACTACGCCCAGCACCCCCTCTACCCGCTCACGAAGACGCTCGCGGACATCAACATCGACGGCATGCAGTGCGCGGGCCCTGCGCGCGACATCCAGGTCGTGGGCTTCGGCAACTCCACGCTGGACGACGTGGCAGCCGCCGTCCTGCGCGAGGACGGGCGCGTGCTCGTGCCGGAGACCGACACCGAGAAGGGCCACTTCTACCGCTCCGACCACTTCGAGTTCGCCAAGGTCGGCGTCCCCGCCTTCTACACGAACTCGGGACTCGACGTGGTCGGCAAGCCCGCCGACTACGGCCGCATGCGGCGCGACGAGTACGTGAGCACGGACTACCACAAGGTGACGGACGTGATAAAGCCGTGGTGGGACCTGCGCGGCGCGGCGCAGGACGCCCGCGTGCTCTTCCAGATGGGCCTCGCCGTCGCCCGGGGGGACGCCTGGCCGCAGTGGAAGGCAGGCTGCGAGTTCAAGGGTCGGCGGGACGCGATGATGGCGGGGGCGCCCCGCTGACGCCGCCGGTCCGATCCGCAGCCGTGCGCAACCTGAGAACGCACCGAGCGACAGACGGGGCGCCCCGGCGCCGCTCCCGCCGGGATCCCCGCCGAATGGGCGCGCCCGCCCCATGATCCGATTCGCCCTCCAGCGCCTCCTCCAGACGGTTCCCGTGGTCTGGGTCATCATCACGGCCACCTTCTTCATGATCCGCTTCGTGCCCGGCGGCCCCTTCACCGCGGAGAAGGCCGTGACACCGGAGATCATGAGGAACCTCGAGGCCCACTACGGCCTCAACAGGCCGCTCTACCGCCAGTACCTGGACTACACGTGGAGCCTGCTGCGCGGCGACCTCGGGCCCTCGTTCAAGTACCCCACCCGCTCGGTGAACGAGATCATCGCCGAGAAGCTCCCCGTCTCCGCCGAGCTCGGGCTCCTCTCCCTCGGGGTCGCCCTCGGCATGGGGCTGCCCCTGGGGGTCCTGGCCGCCGTCCGGCGCAACACGTGGATAGACTACCTGTGCTCGTCCGTGGCCATGGTCGGCATCTGCGTGCCGACGTTCGTCCTCGGGCCGCTCCTTATCCTCGTCTTCGCCATCAATCTCGGGTGGTTCAACGCCTCCGGCTGGTACGGGCCGATCGACCGGGTCCTTCCCAGCCTCACCCTGGGGCTCGTCTACGCGGCCTACATCGCCCGGCTGACCCGCGGCGGGATGCTCGAGGTGCTCAGCCAGGACTACATCCGGACCGCGCGGGCGAAGGGCGCCACCGAGACCCGGGTCGTCATGAAGCACGCCCTGCGCGGCGGCCTCTCGCCGGTCGTCTCGTTCCTCGGGCCCGCCATCGCCGGCATCGTCACGGGCTCGTTCGTCATCGAGACCATCTTCCAGATCCCCGGGATAGGCCGGGAATTCATCAACTCGGCCTTCAACCGGGACTACACCCTCGTGCTGGGCACCGTCATCCTCTACGCCGGCTTCCTGATCGCCATGAACCTGGCGGCCGACATCGCGCTCGTATGGCTAAACCCGAGACTGAAATTCGAGTGACGCCCGACGACGCGGAACGCGGGCACTCACCCTGGGGCGACGCGATGCGGCGCCTGCGCCGCAACCGCCTGGCGCTGGCCGGGGGCGTGCTCCTGATCGCACTGGCTATCGCGTGCGCCGCGGGCCCGCTCTTCTCCCAGTCGTACGAGGAGCAGAACCTCGACCTCGGAGCCGTGCCGCCGTCGGCCGCGCACTGGCTCGGGACCGACGTGCTCGGGCGCGACCTGCTCGCGAGGACGCTCTACGGCGGGAGGATATCGCTCATGGTCGGGCTGGTGGCGACGATCGTGGCGCTCGCGATCGGGGTGACCTACGGCGCCGTAGCGGGCTACTTCGGGGGAAAGGTGGACGCCGTCATGATGCGCATCGTCGACATCCTCTACGCCCTTCCCTTCGCCATCTTCGTCATCCTGCTCATGGTATTCTTCGGCCGGAACATATTCCTGCTCTTCTTCGCCATTGGCGCGGTCGAGTGGCTCACGATGGCGCGCATCGTCCGGGGCCAGGTGATGTCCATCAAGCGCATGGAGTACATCGAGGCGGCGCGGGCGCTCGGCCTCGGGCGCGGGCGGATCATCTTCAGGCACGTGATACCCAACGTTCTCGGCCCCGTCATCGTCTACACGACGCTCACGATCCCCGCGGTCATGCTCCTCGAGGCCTTCCTCAGCTTCCTCGGCCTGGGCGTCCAGGCGCCGATGAGCTCCTGGGGGGTGCTGATCAAGGACGGCTCCGAGAAGATGGAAGAGTTCTGGTGGCTTCTCGTTTTTCCGGGCACCCTCTTCTCCGTGACGCTCTTCTCGCTCAACTTCCTCGGCGACGGCCTGCGCGACGCCCTGGACGTCCGGGCCTCCCTAGACTGACCCCATGAAGCGATTCCTGCCCTACTTCAGGTACCTGCGCAAGGTCCGCGGCGCGCTCGCCGGCGGGGTGCTCTGCGGGATCGTCTACGGCGCCGTCGGGGGCCTCGGGATGCCGATCATGATCAAGTACGTGGTGCCGAGGGTCCTCCTGCCCGATCCGGTTCCCGTGCGCAGCGCCGAGCCCCGGGCGCACCGCCTGCTCGACCTGGACCGCCTCTTCGACCGGATGCTGCCCCCCGCCCCCCAGCAGGCCGACGCGGCGGCGCCGGCGGCGGCCCCCGCCCCGGCCGCCGCCAGCCGGCCGCGCCTCACGGCGTGGCAGGTGTGGACGATCGCCATGTGGCTCCCCCTGGTCTTCGCCGTCAGGGGGGTCGCCGGGTACCTGAACACGTACCTGATCCAGCACGCCGGTGTCCGCATCCTGGAGCAGGTGAGGGCCGACTACTTCCGCAAGCTGCAGAGCCTGCCCCTGGCCTTCTTCCACCGACTCTCGACGGGCGAGCTCATATCGCGCGGGCTGAACGACACCAACCAGCTCCAGAACACCCTCACCGTCATCTCGAACGACCTCGTGAAGCAGCCGGCGACCCTCGTCAGCACGGTGGCGGCGATGGCGCTCCTCGCCTACCAGGAGCAGGGCCTGGTCCTCGTCCTCGTCTGCCTGCTCACCGTTCCGATCGCCGTCTTCCCCATCCGCTACGTCGGAAAGAAGCTGGTCTCGCGGGCCATCCTCCTCCAGGCGCAGTCCGGGACGATCACCGACCGGTTCTCCGAGAACATCGCCGGGGCCAGGGAGGTGCGGGCCTTCGGGCTGGAGCGCCACGAGATCGACCGCTTCGCCCGCCTGAGCGCGCAGCTCGTCCGGGCCAACATGAAGGTGGTCAAGTACGCGCAGATGCTGACCCCGAGCATCGAGATCCTCTCCGCCATAGGGATCTCGATCACGTTCGCCTACGCCTACCGCTACAACGTCCACAGCGGGAGCTTCCTCGGCATCCTGACCGCGCTCTTCCTCAGCTACGAGCCGCTCAAGAAGCTCGGCTCCGTCAACAACGAGCTCAAGCGGGGCGGCGCCTCCCTCCAGCGGCTGGAGGAGGTATTAAACGAGCCCGAATCGATCACCGATCCCGCCGAGCCCGTGCCGGTCGCGAGGATCCGCGGCGACATCGCCTTCGAGGGCGTGGAGTTCTCGTACAACCCGAGCGAGCCGGTGCTCCGCGGGATCTCCACCCGGATCCCGGCCGGCACGATCTGCGCCCTGGTCGGCCCGAGCGGCGCCGGCAAGAGCACCTTCGCAAACCTGGTCCCGCGCTTCTACGACCCTGACCGGGGCCGCGTCACGGTCGACGGCATCGACGTTCGCTCGCTGCGCCTGTCCGACCTGCGGCGCAACATCGCCGTCGTGTCCCAGGAGCCGGTGCTCTTCAACGACACCGTCTACAACAACCTGCTCCTCGGCCGCCAGGACGCCACCCGCGAGGACGTGGAGGAGGCCGCGCGCAACGCCTACGCCCACGACTTCATCCGCGCGTTCCCGCAGGGCTACGACACGCAGGTCGGCGAGCGCGGCGCGAAGGTCTCCGGGGGCCAGAGGCAGCGCCTGGCGCTCGCGCGAGCGTTCCTGAGGAACGCTCCCATCCTCATCCTCGACGAGGCCACCTCGGCCCTCGACTCCGAGAGCGAGGCGGCTATCCAGGCGGCGCAGGCGAAGCTCGTGGTCGGCAAGACCGTGCTCATCATCGCGCACCGCTTCAGCACGATCCGCGACGCCTCGCTCATACTCGTGTTCGACCGGGGCTCGGTCGTGGCGAGCGGCGACCACGCCGCGCTCTACTCGGGCAACGGGCTCTACCGGTCGCTGTACGACCAGCAGAGGGCCGAGTCCGCCTAGCGGGGGAGCCGCCCCCGGCACCGATCCCATGGAGAAGGCCCCGAGGATCCTCGTCATCAGGCGGCGCTACCTCGGGGACATCGTGCTGCTCGGGTCGCTTTTCCGAAACCTCCGGCTCCACTGGCCGGGGGCCCACATCGCGGCGCTGGTCGAGGGCCCCTACTCGGGGATCCTCGCCCTGAACCCGGACGTCGACCTCGCCCTGGCGCCGCCCGCCGGGGCCCTCGCGTGGCCGGGCTTCATCGCCCGGCTCCGCCTCGCGCGCTACACCCACGTCCTCGACATCGACAACACCGAGAGGACGGCCCTCATCTGCCGCCTGACCGGGGCGCCCATGCGCGTCGGCCTCCACCACGGGGCCCACCCGCTGAGGCTCAGGGCCCTGTACACCCACGTCGCCCACGAGCCGGCCGAGGTTCACGAGGCCCAGCCGATCAGCGAGTACTACCTGAAGGCGCTCGGGCCCGCCGGCGTGCCCGTCGCCACGCGCGAGATCCGGCTCGTCCCGCGCGAGCCGGAGGTCGCCGAGTGGCGGCGCTTCGTCGGCTCCCAGGGAAAGACGCTCCTCGTGCATCCCGGCAGCCGCAGCGCAAGCCGGATCTGGCCTGCCGAGCGGTTCGCCGCGGTCTGCGACCGCGTCCAGGACGAGCTGGGCGTCCAGGTCGTCCTCGCCGGCGGCCCGGCGGAGGGCCGGCTTGTGGCGGACATCCGCGCCCGGGCGAGGACGCACCTCCTCGCGCTCGGCAATCCCCCGTCCCTCCCCGGCCTTGCGGCCCTCGCGCGGGCGAGCTCCGCGCTCCTGTGCCACGACAGCGGCCCCATGCACGTGGCGGCGGCCGTCGGCACGCCGGTCGTCGCCCTCTACGGCTCCCAGAACCCGGTCCTCTTCCGGCCCGCCGGCCAGGGCCACGCGCTCGTCGTGCCCCCCATGCCGTGCTCGCCCTGCGCGGCCCCCGACGCCTGCGTGAGGGGCGACTCCTACCGGACCTACTGCGTGCGCAGGCTCACTCCCGACCAGGTCTTCGAGGCCGTGCGCGGGGTGCTGTCGCGCGGGCCCTGACGGGCGGCCCCCGCCGGGGCGGCCCGCTTGACCGCTGGAGAAATCCGCGCACGTTCCTCACGTGCGCTCAACCGCCGCATGGATCGCGGCCCTGGTCGCCGCCGGGGCCGGGTTGTTCTCGTGGCAGAGGATGCAGATCGCGGCCCTGCGCGAGCAGGTCGCCCGCCAGGGCGCCGACCTGGCCGAGGGCCGGGAGCGCATGGACCTGCTCTCGAGGCTGGCGGAGGCGCCGGGGCGCACGGGCGCCTACGCGGCGCTGCCGGCCCGCCTTGGCCGGCCGAGCGACGCCGACGCCGGCGCAGCCGCGCTTCGCGCCGACGAGCGGCGCGTCATCGTCGGCGAGTACCGGGACGTGATTGCCCGCATGAACCTTCCGGATGCGACCGCGTCCCGCCTGGAGGACCTCCTCGCGGACCGCATCGAGGCCTTCCTGGACGCCCAGGACGCGGCCGAGCGACAGGGGTTTGCCGAGGGCTCGGCCGCGATGCAGGGCGCCGTGGCCCTCGCGATCGCCTACGACGACCGCGCGATCGCGCAGCTGCTGGGCGCGGAGGCCAACGGCCGCCTCAACCGGCTCCTCTTCCAGGCCCCGCCCGAGGCCGCGGTCCAGCCGGAGCCCGCCGCGCCGGCCACGGTCGTGACCGTGGTCGTCCAGGCGCCCCCGCCCCCTGCGTACCCGGAGGATGCGGGGCAGCCCGCGGCCCAGGCACCGTTCGCGCTGTACGCCCCCTACTGGTACGGGGCGCCCGGATTCGTCGTCGTCGGAAACTGGGGCCGCCCGGCCGCTCGCGGCCACCGCGTGGAGCCCGCGCCGCACCGTCCGCCCCTCTCCCCGAGGGAGCGCCGGAGCTAGGCGGAGGGCGCCGGCCGCTAAGGTTTGCATCGGGCGCCGGGGCGGGCCATACGGGGGCTTCCGACGATGCCCGGAGAGCCCCACAGATTCAGCGCGGTGGCCGAGGACCTGATAGCGTCGCTGCGCGGGATCCCATCCGAGGACCCGAGGCGGATGCGCCGGCGCCCGGCGCTCGACGTCGCCCAGCTGGTCGACGCCCTGCGCTCGAAGCACGGCATCGGGCGGCCCACGGCCGAGCAGGCCATAAGGGACGCCTGGCCGCAGATCGTCGGGCCCGCGAACGCCTCGTACTCGCACGCGGTCCGCATAGACGAGCGGGGCAGGTTGCTGGTCCACGCGTCGCACGCGGTCGTCAGGAACGAGCTTTTCCTCAACCGGGCCGAGATCGTCGAGAGGGTGCGCCGGCTGCCCGGCTGCGCCTCGATCGCGCGCCTGCACCTTTCCCAAGGGTGACGGGAGCCCGAAATTTGGGCTTGCGCCGGACTACCCGGCTTTTGATGTTATTCCCTTGCGTCAGTGGGATCCCGTCAGTTGGGGGTCCTGCCATGACTGGTTCGGCACCCCGCCGGATCGGAACGGTGACGCCGGCTCAGCCCGGGTTTGCCCCCTGGCGGTGCGGGCGGCACGGGACCTGCAAAGGCCCTCTACAGTCGTGCAATTCAACTAAATAACAATGCCAACAGCCGCAAAACCAGAGATAATCGCAGAGTACAAGATACACGACAAGGACACCGGGTCGAGTGAAGTGCAGGTCGCACTCCTCACCGCGCGCATCAACCACCTGACCGAACACCTGCGCACCCACCGGAAGGATTTCCACTCCCGCCGCGGGCTCCTGCAGATGGCGAGCCGCCGCCGCAAGCTGCTCGACTACCTCAAGACTCACAACCTGCCAAAATACAACGAATTGCTGCAGAAGCTAAACCTGCGCAAATAACGCTTTCGCAAACGGGCGATCCGATCCGCGGATCGCCCGTTGTCGTAACGACACTCGTCAGCGGTCCGGGGCATTTCCGTTTGCCGCCTCGCCAGGCCCCATTAACCCAGGGGCGCCAAACGGAAATCTCTCGAGCCTCCTGCGAGACCGACGAAGGCACTCCCGGCCCGCGCGCCGGGTTGCACCTCATTAACAATCCGCCCCAGGCCGCATCCCCGCGTGCGCCTGGCCCCGACAATCACAAGAAACAGGAACCAAAGAAATGAACCAGAAACACACGGTCAACGTCCCGGAGTACGGGATCTCCATCTCCACAGGCAGCCTCGCGAAACTCGCCAACGGCGCCGTCAACGTCTCGATCGGCGAGACCAACGTCTTTGTCGCGGCCACCGTCGCGGCCACGATGAAGCCCGGCCAGGACTTCTTCCCACTGACGGTCGACTACCGCGAGAAGTACCACGCCGCGGGGCGTTTCCCGGGCGGCTACTTCAAGCGCGAGGGCCGGCCCACCGAGAAGGAGATCCTGACCTCCCGCCTGTGCGACCGCCCCTGCCGCCCGCTCTTCCCTGAGGGCTTCCTGAACGAGGTCCAGGTGATCGGCATCCTCCTCTCGGCGGACCAGAAGAACGAGTCCGACATCGCGATGGTCAACGGAGCGAGCGCCGCGCTCGCGATCTCCGACATCCCGTGGAACGGGCCCATCGCGGCCTCCCGGATCGGCCTCATCGACGGCCAGTTCGTCGCCAACCCCACGATCGAGCAGATGTTCTCGTCGTCGCTGGATCTCATCTACGTCGGCAACGAGAAGGACATGCTGATGATCGAGGGAAGCGCCGACCAGCTGCCCGAGGAGCGCTTCGTCGAGGCCCTTGAGTTCGCCCACAAGGCCATCCAGCCGATCATCAAGGCCATCAAGGACCTGGTCGCCGTCGCCGGGAAGCCCAAGGCGGCCTTCGCCCTCGTGGGGGCCTCGCCCGAGGCCCGCGCGATCATCGAGCGGGTCGCGGGCCCGAAGATCCCCGACGCGATATTCGGCAAGGAGAAGGCCGTGCGCGCGGCCAACGTGGCGGCGATCAAGGAGGAGACGAAGGCGGCCCTCGTGGCCGAGCTCGGCGAGGGCAAGTTCACCGATGTCGACCTCAACGTCGTCTTCGAGGACCTCCAGTACAAGGCGTACCGCAGGACCGTCCTCGAGCGCGGCGTCCGCGCCGACACCCGCGACTCGAAGACCCTGCGCCCGATCTCGTGCGAGGTCGGCACCCTCCCGATGGTCCACGGCAGCGCCCTCTTCGAACGCGGCGACACCCAGGCCCTCGTCATCACCACCCTCGGGCCAACGAAGGAGGCCCAGGACATGGACGGGCTGACGGGCGGCGCCACGTCCAAGAGCTTCATGCTCCACTACAACTTCCCGCCGTTCTCGGTCGGCGAGACGGGGCGCTTCGGCGCCCCCGGCAGGCGCGAGGTCGGCCACGGTGCGCTCGCGGAGCGCTCGCTCGTGCCCGTCCTCCCGCCCGAGGACGCCTTCCCCTACTCGATCCGCGTCGTCTCCGAGATCATGGCCTCCAACGGCTCGACCTCGATGGCCTCGGTGTGCGGCGGCTGCCTGTCCCTCATGGACGCCGGCGTCCCGATCATCGCCCCGGTCGCCGGCATCTCGTGCGGGCTCATGACGGAGAACGCCCCGGACGGTTCCATCACCAAGTGGGTCACCATCACCGACATCATCGGCGAGGAGGACCACTTCGGCGACATGGACTTCAAGCTCGCCGGGACGACCAAGGGCATCACGGGCTTCCAGCTTGACCTCAAGATCAACGGCCTGCCGCTCGAGATCGCCAAGGCCGCGATAGCCCAGGCCAAGGACGCGCGCATCGAGATCCTCAGGAAGATGCTCGCCGTCATGCCGGCCCCGCGCGCGAGCCTGAGCAAGTACGCCCCCCGCATCCAGACGATCCAGATCGACCCCGAGAAGATCGGGCTCCTCATCGGGCCCGGCGGAAAGACGATCCGGCGCATCACCGAGACGACCGGCGCCCAGATCGACATCGCCGAGGACGACTCGGGCAAGGTCTACATCTACTCCAACAACGCCGAGGCCATGGCCCGGGCCATCCAGGAGATCGACGGCCTGTGCGGCGGCGCCGGCGGCCCCGGCGGAGGTGGCGGCGGGGCGCCGATCGAGGTCGGCAAGCTCTACACCGGCCGCGTAACCGGGATCAAGGACTTCGGCTGCTTCGTCGAGTGCACTCCCGGCAAGGAGGGGCTCGTGCACATCTCCGAGCTGGCCGACTTCCGCGTGCGCCGCACGGAGGACGTCGTCAAGATGGGCGAGATGATCACGGTCAAGTGCATCGGCGTCGACGAGCGCACCGGCAAGGTCCGCCTCTCCCGGAGGGCGGCCATGCAGGAGCTCGAGGCCAGGAAGGGCGCCCCAGAGGCGCCGACCGCCCCGGTGCAGTCCTAGCGTGTGAGGCTCCTCGTAACGAACGACGACGGGATCGAGTCCGTCTTCCTGCTCGAACTGGTCCGCGCGCTCCTTGCGGCGGGCCACGAGCTGGGCGTCGTGGCCCCGAAGGCCGAGCAGAGCTGGATCGGCGCCGCCAAGTCGCGCAACAGGGCCGTGCAGTCGGAGCGGCTGGACTGCGGGCTCGGGTGCCCGACGTGGACCGTCGACGGGACGCCCTGCGACTGCGTCAACATCGCGATAGACCACCTGCTGGCGTTCCCGCCGGAGGCGGTCCTCAGCGGGATCAACATGGGGCTCAACGCCAGCCTGGGCTTCATCCTCGGCAGCGGCACCGTCGCCGGGGCCTGCGAGGGGGCGCTCCACGGGCTTCCCGGGATCGCGCTCTCCCAGAGCCTGTCCATTGAGGAGTACGATCGCCTCAAGCGCGCCGGGGGGTGCCCGGAGCCAGGGCTCCTTGCGACCCTGAGGAGCTCGGCGGCCCACGCGGCCCGGATCGCGCCCGCCCTCGCCGCCCAGACGCCCCCCCGAAGCTTCATCGTCCACAACCTCAACTTCCCCGACCCCTGCCCCGCCGACGCCCAGGTCCGCCGCACCGTGCCCGCGCGGGTCATGATACCCGGGCTCTTCAGCCCGAAGGCCGAGGACGGGACGCACCGGATGGTCTTCAAGCTCGGCCACGACACCTCGCCCGGCGACCCCCTGACCGACCGCGCCGCCCTCGACGCCGGCTTCATCAGCCACACGCTGCTGGATTTCTCGAAGCTTGGTTCGATCTAGGCCGTCAATTGTGCTTCCGTCATTCGGGCGATGATCGAAGTCGAACACCTCACGCGGATCTTCCGCACGTACAGGAAGCAGCCCGGCTTCTGGGGCGGCGTGCGGGGCCTCTTCCATCGGACCTACGACGAGACCGCGGCCGCTAACGACATCACTTTCTCTATCGGCGAGGGCGAATTCGTGGGGTTCCTGGGGCCGAACGGCGCGGGCAAGACGACGACGCTCAAGATGCTCTCCGGGCTCATCTTCCCCACCTCGGGCACCGCGCGGGTCTCGGGATTCGACCCGGTGAAGCGCGAGAACGCGTACCGCCGGATCTTCGCGCTCGTTCTCGGCCAGAAGAATCAGCTCTGGTGGGACCTTCCGGCCATCGAGTCCTTCGCTCTTTTGCGCGCAATCTACGGGCTCGACGAAGGCGACTACAAGCGGACCCTTGACGAGCTGGTCCAGCTCCTGGGGGTCGCCGACAAGCTCAACGTCATGGTCCGCGAGCTCTCGCTCGGCGAACGGATGAAGATGGAGCTCATCGCCGCCCTCATCCACCGCCCGAGGGTGCTTTTCCTTGACGAGCCGACGATCGGCCTCGACGTCGTATCCCAGCGGGCGGTGCGCCTGTTCCTGAGCGACTACAACCGCCGCCACCGGGTGACCATCCTCCTCACGAGCCACTACATGGCCGACATCAAGGAGCTCTGCGAGCGGGTCATCGTGATCCACAAGGGCGTGAAGATCTACGACGGCAAGCTCGACAGGCTGGAATCGGGCTCGGGCAGCAGGAAGAAGGTCGTAAGGTTCGCTCCGAAGGACGTGACCTTCCCCGAGTCCTGGCGCTCCCGCTACGGCGAGACCGTGCGCGAGCGCGATGGTACGTTCACGCTGACGGTGCCGAGCGACGATGTGGTCGCGGTCGCCCAGGAGGTCCTCGCGGCGGGGCCTGTCGCCGACATCACGATCGAGGACATTCCGCTTGAGGACGTGATCGCGGAGCTCTTCCAGTCCATTTGATCCTCTGACGAGTCGGGATTTCGGGCGATCCCGGGAGCAGGTCGCTCGACGCCGTGCTTTGACCGGCTTTGAACGGCCACACCCCGGCCACTGTTCGAACGCCCACAAGATTCATGGAATTGGCCGCGCCTGAAGGGGGCGCCATTACTTTCCAAGAGTTTGGAAGCATGTGATTTCCATGAAAATAAGGCTTTATTTGTTTGGAAAAAACGCAAACGTGGTGTGATGACGACCAAACACTGGATTTGGGCCGCCGTAACCCTATCCGCTACAACTGAGCAGGCGTTTGCAAACGCATCACGATTGCCAGACCAGGACCCGCTTGCCGTTGCGCGCGGCTATGCGTTTGTAGCGACGGCGGACGACCCGTCGGCTGTCTATTACAACCCTTCCGGCTTGGCTCTGCAGCCGGCGAGCGAAGTCGCGGGCGCCTTCGTTTTCTCGCCGTCCGATTCGTACCAAGGGACCGGCGGCAGGGTTTCGGCAAGCGAGGGCACCTTCGTCCTGCCCCATCTGTTTGCAAACGTGCCGGTTGGCGGCTTTTCGCTGGGCGTGGGATTCTTCGAGCCCTTCGGTTCGCAGACGGACTGGCCGGACGACTCCGGATTCAGGAACCTTGCGACGAACAACAAGCTCTACGTCACGACCGGGGCTCTGAGCGTGGCCAAGCAGCTCACGCCCCAACTCTCCATCGGTGCGAGCCTCGAGGTGAACCGCCTGAAGGTCGACCTGGCCCAAGGCATCGGACTAACGCCGGGGGACCTTCTTTCATACGACGCCAGCGACACGCGCGAGAGCTGGAATGCCGGCCTCATGTTCACGCCGGCGCAGGAGCACCATTTCGGGATCATGTACGAGAGCAGCGTGAACTACCACCTGAGCGGCACCCTCTCGGAATACCCGTACGGGGTGAGCGAGACCGGGACCGGCTCGTGGGTATTCCCGGGCCACCTCGCGTTTGGATACTCCTATAGGCCGACATCCAACTGGAACTTCGAGGCGGATGCGGACTGGACCCAGTGGTCGCTGCTCAAGGCTGTCACGGTCGCAGCCCCCTCGGGTCCGATAACGCTCCCCTTCTACTACAAGGACAGCTGGTACTACGAACTCGGGGGGACGCGGTACTGGAAGGTCTCCCAGGGCAGGTTCAGCGCGTCGGCGGGCTACTGCTGGTCGGGCAACAGCGTTCCCGACACATTCTACTCGCCCGCCCTGCCCGACATGACCCGCAGCCTTGTGACGCTCGGGGGCTCATTTGAATCGACGGGCTGGAAGCTGAGCCTTGCGTTCGTGCGCGGCCTGTCGGCCAGTCGGGCCGTCACCGGGGCCATTCCCTCCCCCACCGGGCAGCAAGCCAACGGGACCTTTTATTCAAGCTTCAACGCGCTGGACCTAACCGAGCAGTACAGCTGGTAAATGAAGGAACTCGCCTTTCTCTGGCCCATAATCCTCACCGCAATAATGCTGAGCGCCAGGATTTGGGAGCTTCGTCGAAAATTTGCAGCAGACCCCGGGAAGATCCTAGCGCCGACGAGCTTCCGGAACATGGTGTCGGTCGGAACCGGCTCCGTGCTGCTCTGCGTCGCGGAATACATCCTGCGGGGCTCGCCGCCGCGACTCCTTTGGGTCAGCGGGGCCGGGGCGCTCTTGGGAGCGTCCACCTTCGTCCTTCGCGGCTTTTCCAGGAAGGCCCTGAGCCGGATGTGGAGCGTGCACGTGGAAATCCGCGAGAGGCACACCCTTGTGCAGACCGGGCCCTACGCCAGGATCCGCCACCCCATATACCTCGGCACGGTCCTCGAGGTGATTGCCGCAGCGCTCCTGCTCAACGCGTGGCTAGCCGGTGCCCTTGGCCTCGTCGCCACGGGACTCGTGCTTCGACGCAGGATTCGCGTCGAAGAGCGGGCCATGGAGGAAAAATTTGGCGACGAGTGGCGAAGATACTGTCTGCGCGCCGGCCTGCTTTGGCCCTGGCCGTGAGGCTTAAGCGCATAGTCATCACAGGGCTCGGAGCCGTCGCGCCGTGTGGACAAAGTCCGCAGGAGGTGTGGGACGCCGTCGTAAACGGGCGCGGGTCCGGCGGCCCCGTCACCCGCTTCGACACCAAGGACATGCCCTGCCACATCGCCGCGGAGGTCAAAAACTTCCAGCCCGAGCTTTGGATGGATAGCAAGCGAGCCCACCGGTTGGACCGGGCGGTCCGCTATTGCATTGCAGCGGGGAAGCAAGCATTCAAGGACTCCGGCTTGGAGGCCGAAAAGGTCAACGGCGACAGGATGGCGATCTTCGAAGGGACAACGGTTACCGGATTGGAGAATACCCTCAGGCAGCATTCGGGCTTCGTGGCGGAAGGGGTCAAGGCGGTTCAGCCCACGGTCCTGGTGTCGGCATTCTGCGGCGCCGGATCGAGCGAGCTGTCGATGGATCTCGGGATCCTCGGGCAGGCCACGACGATATGCACGGGCTGTTCCGCGGGGAACGACGCCATCGGATACGGCGTGCACGCAATCCGGGACGACGTCGCGGACGTGGTTCTCGCCGGGGGCTCCGAAGCCCCGATTGTCGACGGCTTTTACTCGATCTTCGCCAAGCTGAAGGTGATGTCGCGCTGGAGCGGGGACCCGACAAAGTCAATGAAGCCGTTCGACCTGGAGCGAGACGGCTTCATACTGGGCGAGGGCTCGGCCTTCCTCGTGCTCGAGGAGCTGAGCCACGCACTTGCGCGTGGGGCGAGGATCTATTGCGAGGTGCTTGGGCACGGGCAGGCGTGCGACGCGTACAACATGGTCGCGCTGCACCCGGGAGGCCGCGGGACGATCCAGTCGATCGAGCGGGCGCTTCTGTCCGGGCGCGTCAGCGCCGGAACGATTGACTGGATCAACGCGCACGGCTCGGCGACCGATTCGAATGACGTCATTGAGACGTCAGCGATTCGGTCGGTGTTCGGGCGCGCGGCGGACCGGATCGCGGTCAGCGCGACAAAGCCGGTCACCGGCCACATGATCGGCGCCACGGCGGCGATAGAGGCCTTGATCTGCGCTCTCGCGATCCAGAACGGGTGCATTCCCCCGACCGCCAACCTGGAGCACCCGGACCCTGCGTGTAAGGTCGACCTTGTGCGCGGAAGCGCCAGGGAATTCCCGGTCCGCAGGGTGTTGAACCTGACCATGGGCTTCGGAGGCAAGGCCTCCACGATCATCCTAGGGAAATTCACCGGATAGAGGCCCATGAGTTTCTTCCTGCTGGCACCTCTTTTCGCGACAATAGCCAATCTGGCGCTGGCGATCTTCGTCTTCACCAGGGACGCGCGCCTGAGGGTTAACCAGGTGTTCTTCCTCTGGGGCTTCTCGTTGGCCCTCTGGAACTTCGGCGCCTTTGCGATGTTCTGGGTGCAGACGGAGAGCGCCGCCTGGTATTGGGCGCACATCCTGTCCTTTGGCGTGGTCCTGATCCCGGTGGCGGTCCTGCACCTCTCGCTGCTCCTCGCAAAGGTGTGGGCCCGCTGGTGGCTCGTGCTGGCCTATTCCGTGACGGCCCTCTTGGAGGTCAGCAACCTGACGGGATACCTCATTTCGGGAGTCCGTCACATAGGATACGCTTGGTACGAGGAGGCGGGTCCCGGGTTTTGGGCGTTCGCCGCCACGCTCCCGATGATGACCATACCGGCGATACTGGTCCTCATGAACTACAGGCACAGCCTTCCCCCGGGGCAGCGGCGCAAGTTCACCGTCCTGATCGGGGCGAAAATCATGCTGCTTGTCATGGGAACCCAGGACACGCTTCCCGTCCTGGGCATCACCCGTTATCCGGGCACGGACATCATCATCCTTCCGTGGGGCTCGCTGGCGGCCGGCATGTACGGATTCGCGATGGCCTACAGCGTCCTGCAGGATCAGCTGCTGGATGTCCGGATCACGCTGGGCCGATTCGCCGCGACCCTGGTCAGGCTGATGTTCCTTGTCGGGGTGGCCTTTCTGATTCTGTTCCTCGCGGCCGCCATCACGGGGGACTTCACGATGGCCTCCTTCACCGCGGCCATTGTCGCGGTCGCTGCCTCGGCGCTGGTGACGAATTACTTCTTCCCCAAGCTGCTTGGGCGCGCCTCCGAAGAGCTCGAGCAGCGCCTCCTGGGCGACCACTTCGAGTACCAAGAGCAGCTTCGCGCGTTCGGGGAGAACATGGCCGTCTACAACGACCAGACGGAGCTCACCGACGATCTCATGGCCATGTTGACGACGGCCATGCGCATCACGACGGCGCACGTGGCCGTGTTCGACTCGCGCACGGGCACGCGGCGGTTCAGCGCCACCCGCCCGCAGCAGCTTTCTCCGCATATACCCGAGAAGGCGGACAACATCATCTGCGATTACTTCAGGCAATCCGGTCAAAAATCGATCGACCTCAGGAACCGGCCGATCTTCGATTTCTGGAGGGCGAGCGGCACCGAGGCACGGGGCCTGCTGGTCTCCCTTGGGGCCGAGTACTCGTTTGCACTGGGAAGCCGGGGCGAGGTGATCGGCTACCTGGCGGTGGGAGGCAAGGGGGAGGGCAAGCCCTTCACGCTGCTGGACATTGAGCTCCTGCTGTCCCTGGTGGCCCAGCTGAGCCAGGCCCTGGACAGGCTCGCCCTCGTGGAGCAATCGCAGTTTGCTGAGAAGATGGAGCTCATGGCCGTCATGTCGCGCGGATTGGCGCACGACCTGAACAACTGCATCACGCCCGTGATGACCTACCTTCAGCTGCTTGGGATCAATGGGACGCGGGATCCCGGCGAGGAGCGGCTTCACCAGACCGCGATTGACAAGATGGAGGTGATGAGGCGCTACATTTCCGAGGCCATCTTCTTCGCCCAGACCCTCACGCCAAAATACTCGAGGGCGGGCCTCGCCAGCATAGTGGAAGCGGCCCGCGAGGTGGCCGCGGGCCGATGCGAGGCGGCCGGCGTCACGCTCGACGCGACCGAAGTGGAGGACCTGGTCGTGGTGGCAGACGGAATCCTGCTGCAGCGAATGACGGCCAACCTGATCGCGAACGCAGCGGACGCCTCAAAGCCGGGCGGCCGCATCTGGATAAGGGCAAGCAAGCTCATGGTGCCCGCGCAGCGCGGCCCGTGGTTCCGGCTTCAGGTCATTGACGAGGGCCATGGGATCGATCCGGAGCACATTGGAAAGGTGTTCCAGCCGTACTTCAGCACCCGCGATGCCGGCGACGGCGCTCGGGGTTTCGGGCTCGGGCTGACGATGTGCGAGAAGATCGTGGATCTGCACCGCGGCGTCATCAAGATCGAGTCGACGTTGGGAAAGCAGACCGTGGTCACGGCGGACATGCCGGTCGATCCGAGGGAGGGCGCAACGTGACGCTCATCGTTGTCACGCAGGATTCGAACCTGTGCCCGGCGCTGATGGAGGCGCTCGATCTGGAAGAGTCCAACATCAGGGTCGTTTCATCGGTTGAACTTGCCATCCAGACGTGCGCGCCCGGCGCGTCGCGGTGGATGGTCATAGACGCGGAGAAGGTGGACGGCGATTTCCTCGCGGCCGTCCAGATGGCAAAGGGCGCAGGGTTTGTCAGGATTGCCGGGCTGGTGAAGGAGCGCTCCCAGGTCTGGGAGGAAAAGGCCATCGTCGACGGAGTCGCGCACTTTCTCGGACGCCCCATAAACGGGGCCATCTGGAAGGCGCTCGGCATTGGCCGCAAGGAGAGCAACCCTCCGTTCGTCGCCAGGCAGGAGCCGCCCCACGGGTCCGGGAGGGACGGACAGATGCGGCGCAGTCACGCCGTCGCCGCAATGCTCGAGTACACCCAGCTGATGAGGGAGGTCGTGAGCGGGGAACTTCTCGACTCGTTCATGGAACGCCTGAGGAGAATACTCGGAGCGACCAGGTGCCTGCTGTTCCTCCAGAGCGAGGAGTCCAAGGTCTGGCTGACCTGCGCCTACCGGGCGGGCATCTCGAGCGACGTGGCCGCGAACATCAGGATCAGCCTGAACGAGGGGTTGGGGCTGCTGGTTCGGAAGAAGGGATGCATCGTCCGCCGGCAATGGGCGGAAATGGGCGTCGCCGACGACGCGCGTGGCGAGATGGAGGTGCTGGAAGCCGACTACGCGATACCCGTCCACGACAAGGAGGTGGTCCGGGGCGTCCTGCTCCTCGGCGGGTCCATTCTCGGGGAGCCGTTTGAAGAGGACGCGCTGCAGGTCATCTACAACCTGCTGGAGGAGCTCGCAACCGCGCTCGGCATACGCAAGCTGATCGAGGACAACCGCAAGGAATCGGAGCTGCTCAGGGTCATGCTCGATGCCCCGGGCGAGGCCGTCATCGCGGTGGATGACGCCCTGGCGATCCGGTACTGCAACGCCAGGGCCCAGACGGTCCTGTTCGGAGGACGGGCCAAGAGCCCAAGCTTCCACGGCCTGCCGCGGGAGCTGGCGTCGGCAATCTACACGACGCTGAAGAAGAAGCGGGGGCGCGTCACGGGCAAGCTGGAGCTCTCGAACCCGCCCGAGAAATTCGCCTATTCGACGGACCTGCTTCCCGGCCCCGTCGTCATCGCGAAGCTGTCGGACCGGACGGAGGGGATTGACGCAGCCGCCGGCGCGGAGGGCCAGCGGCTGCTCCGCCGGGTGGGCCGCCAGCTGTCAAACGAGCTGAAGAACGGCCTCACAAGCGTCACGACATGCGCGCAGCTCCTGGCCATGAAACGCTCGGCGCCCAACGAATTGAAGGAGATGGGCGACATCATGAGCAAGGACGTCCACCGGCTCGGCCGGCTTTCGGACAACCTCTACATCCTTTCGAAGGCGCGCCTGGAATTCAGCGACGTCTCCAACGTCGCCGAGGTGTTAAAGGCAGCCTGGGAAAAGGCCCTCTCCCACGCGGAGCGGCCCTGCAGGCTGGAGCAGACCGGCGGCGCCGCCGAGACATCGATCGCCTGCGACAGGAGGGCCATCGAGGTGGCCCTCGCTGAGATATTCCTGAACGCGATCCAGGCCGGCGCAAATGAGGCCGCCAAGCCGATCACCTGCGCCGTCAGCCACCACGACGATGTGGTGAGCATCCTGGTCAAGGGGCCCGGGCCATGGGTCGACGACAGCCGAATCGGCGAGGCATTCTTCTCGACCAAGGCCGTCGGCGTGGGGCTGGGCCTCACGGTGGCCAAGAAGGTCATCACCGATCACGGCGGGAAGCTGTCGGTCGACACGGAGCGAGGTGTCGAGATCGAGCTGCCGACCGCCGACGATTAACGATCTATGCAAACAATACTTGTCATTGATGACGAAAGCGGCGTCCGGATGTCGCTGGAAATGGTGTTCCGGTCGATGTACCGCGTCGTGGCCGCAGCGAATTCCACCGAGGCCCTCGAGCTTCTGGCAAAGGAGTCGCCGCAGGTGGCGATACTCGACATCAAGATGGTCGGTGAGAGCGGATTGGACCTTCTTCCCACCCTCAAGCTGCGCGATCCCCAGCTGGAGGTGGTCATGCTGACCGGCTACGAGACGATCGACGCGGCAAAGCTCGCGCTCCGGAGGGGAGCGTGCGACTTTCTTTCAAAGCCCTTCGACATCGGAACCCTCAAGCAGGCCGTGGAGCGCGCCTTCAAGCTGCGGGCGGCGAGCGAGGCTGCGGAGCGGAGCCGCCTGCTCACGCGCGAGCTGAGGCTGGCGAACCCCGCCCTCACCACGGACCATTTCTTGATGCAGATGGGCGTCCTTCACGACGTCCGCAACATGCAGACGGTTCTCAACGGATATTTCGACCTGATGGATCTGGCGCTTGAGGATATGCGGGGGGGCGGTGCGACGGCGGCCCAACTGGGCGCGCTCCATGCCCAGATCAAGACGGTCCACCACTCGCTGGACACGTGCATGCAGATGATGAATCGATTCCTTTCGTTCGGCCGGCAAAGCATGCAGACCAACTCCGAAGCGGACATCGCCACCATACTCGGGGACATCAAGTCCTTCATCCAGACGCATCCGGACGCCCGGCTGAGCACGTTCGCAATCGATTCGCCGGGGGGCCCAATGATAGTCAAAGTGCCGTCGGGAGACGTGATCAGGATCCTGCTCAACGTCATTCTCAACGCGGCGCAAAGCACGAAGAAGAGGCAGAACATCGGCCTTTACCTCTCAAAGACCTCGGGCTCGCTCGTGTTCGCCGGAAACCCCGGGGGCAACTCGTTCGTCATCGGGCGCGAGAACCTGCAGCCGGACCAGCGCTACGTGACCGTGAGCGTGCAGGACCAGGGCCCCGGGATCCCGGAGGGCCTGATGCAGAAGATGCTGGAGACCTTCACGACGAGCAAGGCCGAGACCGGCGGCTCGGGGCTGGGGCTCGGCGTCGTCAAGCAAATCGTCGTGCAGAACCAGGGCGTCCTGAGGATCACCTCGGTGGTGGGCCGCGGCACCAACGTGTCGTGCGCGCTGCCCGGGAAACCGGACTAGGCAACGGCGCAGAGGCCCAAAGTGTGACCACCGCCCTTCTTTCGATCGGGTTCCTGGCCGCGGGCGCCGCATTCGCATGGATCGTGCAGGCCGGCCGCAGGGCCGCGATCGCCGAGCGCCTGAGGGCGGCCGAGTCGGACAACGCCCGCCTCGCCGCCGAGTTGGCCGGCGAGCGCGCCGCCCGCGCCGAGCTCGCCTCGGCTAAGGCCGATCTCGGGGCCGTGCTTGCCGGCGAGCGCGCCGGCGCCGACGCCCGCGTCGCCGAGCTGCGCTCGGCCCACGACCGCCTCAAGGCAGAGTTTGCCGAGCTTTCGGCAACGGCGCTCCGATCCAACCGAGACGACTTCCTGAAGCTAGCCGAGCAGTCCTTCGCCCTGCTCCACGACAAGTCGGCCGGCGACCTCGCCACCAGGCAGCAGGCGATAGATTCCCTCGTGAAGCCGCTGCGCGAATCGCTCGAGAAGGTTGACTCGAAGATTGCGGAGCTCGAGCAGCGCAGGGAGCGAGCCTACGGCGAGCTCGGCCGCCAGCTTGAGTCGCTGAGCTCGGCTCAGCTGCGGATGCATGCGGAGACGACGAAGCTGTCGATGGCGCTTAGCACCACGAGGACGGCCGGCACCTGGGGAGAGGTCCAGCTGAGGCGCGTCGTCGAGCTAGCCGGCATGACCGAGCACTGCGACTTCGCCGAGCAGCAGGTCTTTAGCGACGAGACCGGCCGCAACCGGCCAGACCTCGTGGTGTCGCTGCCCGGGGGGCAGGCGATCGTCGTCGACGCCAAGGCCCCCACCGAGGCGTACCGCGAGGCCGCGGTCGAGCCCGACCCCGAGCGCAGGCTCGAGAAGCTGAAGGAGCACGCGGCGAAGGTCCGCGGCCACGTTGAGGCCCTGGCGAGCCGCGACTACTGGGCGAAGATCGGCCCGTCGCCGGAGTTCGTCGTCCTCTTCCTGCCGGGGGACTCGTTCCTGGCGGCGGCGGTCGAGTCCGATCCCTCGATCATGGACCGGGCGATCACCAAGAAGGTTCTTCTGGCCACCCCGATGACGCTTGTCGCGCTCCTAAAGGCGGCGGCATACGGCTGGCGCCAGGAGGCCGTCTCGCGAAGCGCCGAGGAGGTTAGCGAGCTCGGGCGCCAGCTCTACGACCGGATCTCCAACTTTGCCGAGCACCTGGGCAGCACATCCAAGGCGCTCGCCGCGGCCGTGAGGCACTTCAATGCGGCGATCGGCTCGTTTGAGCAGCAGCTGCTGCCTCGCGCCAGGCGGTTCGAGGAGATCGGGGCAAAGGGCACGAAGGAGCTCGAGGGGCCGGAGCGGGTCGAACCCGAGGTGCGCGAGGTCGGCAAGAAGAGCTGACGCGGACGCCCGCATGCACCTTGCGGCCCTGAACATTCATCCCGTGAAGTCCCTTCGCGGGCTGGCTGTCCAGTCGGCGGACGTCGACGCCCTTGGCCCGATCGGCGACCGGCGGTTCCTGGTCACGGACCCGGCGGGCCTCTTCCTGACCCAGCGGGCCGTGCCCCGGATGGCGCTGGTCGGGGCCTTTCTCGACGCCACGGGGCTCACGCTCCGCGCGGACGGATTCGGGGAAATCCGCGTCCGGAGGGCCCCCGACCCGGACGCGCCCATTCTGCGCGTGCGCGTCTGGAAGAACGAGGGCCTCCTCGCGGAGGACTGCGGGGACGGCGCGGCCGCGTGGCTGGCGGCGGTCCTTGCGACGCCCTGCAGGCTCGCGCGGATCGGGCCGGCCTTCAGCCGGCCGCTCAACCCGGCGCGCGCCCGCCAGGGAGACCTGGTCGGCTTCGCGGACGGATATCCATTCATGGCCGTCAGCGAGGCCTCGCTCCTCGACCTGAACGGCCGGATCGAGCGGGCGGGCGGGCGGCCCGTCCCGATGGACCGCTTCCGCGCCAACCTCGTCATCGCCGGCTGCGAGCCCTACGCCGAGGACACCTGGAGTCGGATCCGGATCGGGGCCGTCGTGCTGCGCGCGGCGGGCCCCTGCAAGCGATGCGTCATCACGACGACGGACCAGGCCACCGGCGCGCGCGGGGCCGAGCCGCTGCGGACCCTCGCGTTCTACCGGCGGAACCTGGCGGAGCCGACCTTGGTGAACTTCGGGCAGAATCTGGTCCACGAGGTCAAGGAGGGCCTGCTCCGCGTCGGCGATCCGGTCGATATTCTCGATTAGGCCGGAACCATTTTCTCGCCGCCGGGGTCCCGTCCCCTCAAACTCCAGCCAAGGACTCGCTTCCCAGCTTCGAACCCACTCAGCACCAACATGTCTTCAGGCCCCGCTTGGTCCCAGAAACTCCGCGAAGAAATCGGCAAGGCCGTCATCGGCCAGGAGGCCGTCGTCGAAAGGCTTCTCGTGTCCCTGCTCGCCGGGGGCCACGTGCTCCTCGAGGGGATGCCCGGCCTGGCCAAGACCTTGCTGGTCAAATCCTTGGCGTCATCGCTTGGCGTCCAGTTCGAGCGGATCCAGTTCACGCCGGACCTGCTGCCGAGCGACGTCGTCGGGACGATGGTCTTCCAGCCGAAGACCGGCGACTTCACCCCCCACCGGGGCCCGATCTTCGCCAACCTGGTCCTCGCCGACGAGATCAACCGCGCGCCGGCGAAGGTCCAGAGCGCGCTCCTGGAGGCCATGCAGGAGCGGCAGGTCACGATCGGAGGCCAGACCCACCCGCTGCCGAGCCCCTTCTTTGTCATGGCGACCCAGAACCCGATCGAGCAGGAGGGCACCTATCCCCTGCCCGAGGCCCAGACGGACCGCTTCCTCTTCAAGCTGCTCGTCGGCTACCCGAGCGCCGCCCAGGAATCCACGATGGTCCAGCGGTGGGGCCAGGTCACCCAGCAGCCGTCGCTCAACGCCGTTTCGAGCGGCGAGGAGCTTCTCGCGCTCCGCTCCGAGGTCGACCGGGTCCACGTCTCCCCCGTGGTCCAGAACTACATCCTGACCCTCGTGCGGGCGACGCGCACGCTCTCGGAGAACCCCGACGCCTCGGAGAGGCGGCTCAATTTCGGCGCGTCGCCGCGCGCCTCGCTCGCGCTTTACCAGGCCGGCCGCTCGCTCGCCTGGCTGCGGGGGATGGACTACCTGTCGCCCGCGCTCGTGCAGGAGCTCGCGCCCGACGTCCTCAGGCACCGGCTCGGCCTGACCTACGAGGCGGAGGCCGAGGAGATCACGACCGACGCGGTCATTTCCCAGGTCGTCACGACGACGCCCGTTCCGCCCGCTTGATGCTCCCCGGCAACAGCCAGGTCCGCAACCCGCTGGCGCTGCTTCGGCAACTCGAGTGGCGGGTCCGCCACGCGGTCGAGAACATCCTGAGCGGCCAGTACCGCTCGGCGTTCCGCGGCCGCGGCATCGAGTTCGACCAGGTGGTGCGCTACCAGTACGGCGACGACGTCCGCGACATCGACTGGAACGTGACGGCCCGGCTGGGCGAGCCCTACCGCAAGACGTTCGTCGAGGAGCGGGAGGTGACGCTTCTCCTGGTCCTCGAGGACTCGCCCACCCTCGACTTCGGATCGGCCTCTCAGTCAAAGCGGGAGGCCCTCCTCGAGCTCGCCGGGCTCGTGATGCTCCTCGGCGCGGTCAACGGCGACCGCGTCGGGTTCGTCCACGCCACTCCCGAGGGGCCCGTGTTCCGGGAGCCCGTCCGGGGCCGGGGGGCGATCCTCCACGCGGCGGCTTCGCTGATCGGGCGCCCCGCCCCCTCGCCGGCCAGCCCGCCCCCGCAGATACCCTGGCGCTTCGTGGCCCGGGCGGCCCCCAAGCACAGCATCCTCCTTTGGCTCGGGGATTTTCCGCCGAGACCCGAGCCCGACGGCTGGGCCGTTCTCAGGCGGCGCTACCAGACAATGGGGTTCCGCGTGGACGACCCCTGGGAGCGCAAGCTGCCGAGCGAGGGCCAGATCATCGCGTACGACCCCTCGGCCGGCCGCCTCCTGACGCTCGAGGGAAGCCAGGCAGACCGATCCGCCCACGCCGAGTGGCGCTCGGGGCGCGACGAGGCGTTTGAGGCGCTCTTCCCCGACCACCTGAGCCGGCTCGTCGTCAGCACGACCGACGACCGCTTCGACGCGCTCGTGCGGTTCTTCCACGCCAGGATGCGCGCCGGAGCGCGCCGGGGCACCTTGTAGCGCCATGAGCCCGCATTGGTTCCTCGCGCTGCCGGTGGCGGCCTCGAACCTGAGGCTCGCCGACCCCCTCTGGCTTGCCGCCGCGCTGGCGCTGCCACTGGCCGTCTGGCTGCGCGGGCGCGCCCGCGTGCCGGTGCTTCTCGTCCCCTTCGCCGCGGCCTGGCACCGGGCCTCGCTCGCCGCAGCCTCGAACTGGACCGCGGGATGCGCGCTGGCCGGGCTCGCGCTCGTCATCGGCGCCCTCGCCCGGCCCCAGAGGGTCGAGGACAAGCGCGACGTGCGGTCGCAGGGATACGACATCGTCCTGACGATCGACCTCTCCGGCTCGATGCTGAGCGAGGACTACGAGAAGGACGGCGTCCGGATAAACAGGCTCCAGGCGATCAAGCCGGTCATCCAGGCGTTCATCGAGAGGAGGCCGTCCGACCGGATCGGAGTCGTCGTCTTCTCCGGGAAGGCCTACACCCTAGCCCCCCTGACGACGAACCACGAGTGGCTGGCCAGGCAGCTCGAGCGGATGAGGATAGGCCTCATCGAGGACGGGACCTCCATAGGCGACGCGCTCGGGGTCGCCCTCACGCGCCTCGAGCAGTCGAACGAGGAGGAGAACGGCAAGCGCAAGGGCGCGTTCATCGTCCTGCTGACGGACGGCGCGAACAACATGGGCCTCCTGAGCCCCAGCCAGTCCGCGCAGCTCGCCAAGGCGCGGGGGGTCCCGATCTACACCATCGGCGCCGGCAAGGACGGGCTCGTGCCGTTCCCCATCTTCGACGACACCGGAAAGAAGATCGGCTACCGGCGGATCCCGGCCGACCTCGACGAGGACGCGCTCAGGGCCATCGCGAACACGACGGGAGGGCGGTTCTTCAGGGCCGCGGAGACCGGCACGATCGAGTCGGCGTTCGAGGCGATCGACTCAAACGAGAAGATAGACTTCCAGGCGAAGAGCTATCTCCTGACGACCGAGCTCTTCCCGTGGCTCGCCGTCCCGGGCCTCGCGCTGTTCGGGGCCGGCGCCTGGCTGTCTAGGCAACGATGACCTTCGCGTGGCCCCAGCTCCTCTGGCTCCTGGCCGCCCCGGCGGGGCTCCTGTTCTGGGAGCTCTTGCGCAGCCGCCGATTCGCGGGGGTCGTCCACCCCAAGATAATTCGAGCGCACGCGGGCATAAGGACCGTCAGCCTCTCCGGCGACGCGCAGGCCCCCCTGGGCTCCCCCAGGCGGCGCCTGCTCCTGTGCGCCGGGATGGCGTTCGCAATCCTCGCCCTGGCCCGCCCCCAATGGGGCCGGCTCGACGAGCCCGTGTTTGACCAGTCCCGCGAGATCGTCGTCGCGCTCGACCTGTCGCGCTCGATGCTCACGTCGGACGTCGCCCCGTCGCGCCTCGAGCGGGCGAAGCTCCTGGTCCTGTCCCTCCTCGACCGGCTCCGCGGCGAGCGCGTGGGCCTCGTCGTCTTCTCCGGCACCGCGTTCCTCCAGTCGCCTGTCAGCGCGGACTACGAGATCCTGCGCGAGTTCCTGCCGCTGCTCGGGCCCAACTTTCTCCCGGAGGGCGGGACCAACTACGAGGAGCTGCTCAACACGGCGGCCGAGGCGTTCAGCGGAGGCTCGTCGGCGGACCGCTTCCTCATCATCCTAAGCGACGGCGGGGCCACCGACGAGAACTGGCGGGACGCAGTCGGCGCATTGTCCAAGCGCGGGATCCGCGTGATCGCCCTCGGCGTCGGCACGGAGAACGGCGGCATGATCCCGGACGGGGCGGGCGGCTTCATGAAGGACGAGAACGGCGCGGTCGTCCTCTCCAGGCTCGAGAACGACACCCTGCGCGAGCTGGCGGGCGCCACCCACGGCGTCTACGTCGACGCCAGCGGGTGGGTCGACCTGGCCCAAGTGCTCTCATCCACGGTCGAGGCGGGACGCAAGGGCCGCTTTGTCGAGCACAACAGCGTGCGGCTCGTCGAGCGGTACCAGTGGGCGCTGGCGCAGGCGCTCGCCTGCCTCCTGGCGAGCTTCTGCATCGAGTTCCCCGTCCGGCCTAAGTCGAGGGACGTCCGCCTGAGCGTCGCGCCGGCCGCGGGCTCGGCGCCGAGGCGCGCCGCCGCGGCGGCGGCTGTCGCGGCGGCATTCCTGCTCGGCGCGACCCGCGCCTGCGCCGACAGCGTGTTGGACCCGGCCGCATCCCTGTCCAAGATAGTCGGCCGCCTGTCCGCCCAGGACCGGTGCAGCGCCCCGGACTGGTCGGAGCTCGGGCGCGAGACGATAAACTGGGGCCAGCACCTGCGCTCCGCCGAACAGGAGGTGCCGGAGGGGCCCGTCCGCGACGCGCTCGCGGCGGTGGACGCGGGCTCGCGCATGGACCCCAGGGCCGCGGATTGGGCCGCTATGCGCGCCGACCTGGAGGAGCTCCTGCGGAAGCCTCCGGAGAAGAAGCCGCCGCCCCAGCAACAACAGCAGCAGCAGCAACAGCAGCAGGACCAGAACCAGGAGCAGAAGCAGGACCAGCAGCAGGGATCCCCGTCCCAGCCCGGCCAGCAGGACAATTCGCGCGCCTCGAACACTGGGCGACAGGACAAGCCGCAGCAGGCCGGAAGGCCCGAGGCGCAGCGCGCATTCGGGGACATGGGCAAGCCCACCCCGGCCCCGCAGGAGCCGGGCGAGCCCAACAGCTCGATGCAGCGGGTGGGCGGCCCGCCGAAGGCGCGGGCCGAAGATCCGGCGCGAACGGACCCCGAGCTCGCCGTCCCCCTTGAGAAGCTGGAGCAGGTCAGGAACCAGGACTCGCCCGGGGAGCTGTTCGAGCTGCTGCGCCGCGGGGAGCCCACGCCCACGCCGAACAAGGGCAAGAACTGGTGAAGCCGATGGCCCGGGCATACATAGGCACACTCCTCCTCGCTGCCGCCCTCGCGGCACCGCCGGCCCTCCGCGCCCAGTCCGTCCGCTGGGAGCCTCCCCGCGGGACGCTCCCGGTCGGCCAGGTGTCGCAGCTGCAGCTCGTGTTCGACGACTGCACGCCGAACGACACCCCGGTTCCGCCCAAGGTGGACGGCCTCAGGATCGACTACGAGGGCCAGTCGAGCAACATCTCGATGGTCAACGGCACCTTCTCCCGGAACGTGTCGGTCGCGTACGCGGTGCTCCTGTCGAAGCACGAGGACGTGGAGATCCCCTCGTTCTCGGTCGACACGAGCAAGGGGCGCCTGCGCGTGCCCGCGGCCCGCTTCGGCCCGGCGGGCGCCACGGTGGGCGCGAGCGGCGTCTCCCTGAGCGACGCCGCGCAGGCGAAGCTCGTGGCGGCGCCGGAAAGCGTCTGGGCGGGGGAGCTCTTCGACCTCAGGTACACGATCGACATCGGCGCGGGATACTATCCGAACTGGGAGCGCGGAATCTTCGACTGGGACCCGAGCCCGCTCGTCATCGAGGACTGGTCGCAGCCCGCGCCGTTCGAGACCGGCGGCGCGGAGCCAAGGACGGGGCTCTCGTACCACACGCGCGCCATCGCCCGCACGCCCGGCAGGCTGCGGCTGAACCCCACGAGCCAGATCGTCAGCCTGAGCGTCGGCGTCACGGGATTCGGCTTCTTCCAGCAGCGCCAGTACCAGCAGTTCGCCGTCCCGGGCGCCCCGACCACGATCGAGGTGAGGCCCCTTCCCCCAGGGCCAGACGGGTTCACGGGCGCCGTGGGGGATTTTCAGCTGGCCTCGAAGGTGGTGCCCGTCCACGTCAGGACCGGAGAGCCGGTGACCTGGACCGTCGAGCTGTCGGGCACCGGCAACTGGCCCGAGATCAAGGGGCTCCCGTCGCGCGAGGTCCCGGGCAGCTTCCAGGTGATCCAGCCGAGGCCCAAGCGCACGCAGCCCCAGGGCAAGCTCTTTGACGGGACGCTGGCCGAGGACGTCGTGCTCGTGCCGACGCAGCCGGGCACCTACGAGCTGCCGGCCCTGAACTTCGCGTACTTCGACCCGAAGGGCGGCGCCTACAGGGTGATCTCCGCGCCCGGGGGCACGGTGATCGTCGACGCGGCCGCGCAGGCCGCGGGCCCCGCGGGCGCCGGCCCGCCCGGGGCGGCGGCCGCCGGCGCGGCCCCCGGCGCGCCGACTCCGGGGCCCGAGTTGAAGCCCCCCGAGCCGCCGGCCGGCGCCCTTGGGGATCCGCTCGGCCCGGCGGACCCGGCCCCCGGGCCCCTGCACGCGCAGGCGCTTTCCATCTACTGCGCGATCCCGTTCGCTCTTGTCGGCCTCCTCTGGGCCGCCTTGGCCTACCGGCGGGCGCGCGCGACCGATCCCCTGAACCCCCGGCGGGAGGCCCGCCTGCGGATCGCGGCCACGTTGGAGGCGCTGAGGAGCGCCCCGGTTGTGGGCAAGCCGCCGCTCCTCCTCGCCTGGCAGCGCGACGCCGCCGTGCTCTTCGAGATCGCCCTTGCGGCCCCCCCCGCCGCGGCCCTGAGCGATCCCGAATGGAACGCCCTCTGGGCCGAGGCCGACCGGTGCCTCTACAGTTCGACCATGGCCCTGCCGGGCGACTGGATCTCCCGCGCGCAGGCGGCGCTCGAGAGGAAGAGCCTGCGCAAGTTCAGCGCGGCGCGGGCCCTGCTCCCGCGCAATCTCCTGCCCTTCCTGGCCCTCGTGGTCGCCGGCGCGCTGGGCTGCCTGTCGCTCCGCGGCGCCGATCCCAGGGCCTCCTACATGAGCGGCGACTTCGCGTCGGCCGCCGATGCCTGGGCCAAGCGGGTGGCCGCGCAGCCGCTCGACTGGTCGGCGCGCCACAACCTCTCGCTCGCGCTCGCCCAGCAGGACCGCTGGGGCGAGGCGGCGGCCCAGGCCTCGGCCGCGTTCGTGCAGAACCCCGGCGACCCGGCCACCCGCCGGCAGGCGGCGCTCGCCTGCGACAAGGCGGGCTTCGTGCCGGAGCCCCTTGACGCGCTCCTGCAGTCGGGCCCGGTCGGATCGCTGGCCCGGCTCGAGTCCCCGGCCGGCTGGCAGCGCGCGGGCATCGCGGCCGCGGCGCTGGCCGCCTTGTCGGTGGCGCTCCTTCTCACGTCAGGCTACGCAGCGGGGCGCCGGGCCTGGGTCTCGGCGACGGCGCTCTCGGCGCTGGCGACGGCGATTGTCCTGGCCGCGGCCTCGCTGGCCGCGTACCGCGCGTACGGGATAACGGCCGACACCCGAGCAGTCGTCGTCTGGCGCACCGGCCTCCTCCGCTCGATCCCCACCGAGGCCGACGTCTCCCAGAAGACGACGCCGCTGGCGGCCGGGAGTGCGGCGATCGCCGACAAGGCGTTTCTCGGCCGCTGGATCCGCCTGGAGTTCCCCAACGGCCAGAGCGGATGGGTCCCGAGCGGCGAGGCCGTGTTCCTCTGGGGCTCTCCCCCGGGGGCCGACTAGCCCAGGGCCAGGGTCTTCGCGACCATCCTCCTGACGGATTCCTCCGGGTTGAGGGCGGGCGCGCGCGCGACGTCAACCCAGGAGAGCTCCCTCGACTCGTGCGTCGCCGCCAGCGGCTCCGACGGCTCGGCCTCGACCAGGAACCTGATGTCGAAATGCCAGTGGCCCGGCGCGCCCGCGCGCGCCGGGATCCAGTGGCGGTCGACGTCAAAGATCCGGGGGTCGACGGCGCGCAGCCGCGACAGCCCGCTCTCCTCGCGGGCCTCCCTGAGCGCCACGGCGAGCAGGTCCGGATCCCCGTCGGCGTGGCCGCCCAGCTGGAGCCACTTTCCGAGCTTGGTGTGGAGCGTCAGCAGCGTCCGGCGCCGGTCGGGGCTCAGGATCCAGGCGGAGCCCGTGAGGTGGCCCGGCGCACACGAGCGCAGGAGGCAGTCCGGATGGGACTCGACGAAGGCGATCGTCCGGGCGACCGCGAGGGCCTCCTCCCCGGGGAGAGAGCGCTCCCGGTGCAGGCGGAGGAGCCCGAGGACGGCCGCGCGGTGCATCCGCCTTACGGTGCCTTCCTCCAGATCGCGTCGGCCTCGAACGGGTCCGGCGCGTGCAGGAGGGGCCAGACCTCCTCGATGCGGGCCGCGACCGAGAAGAGCGCGTGCAGTCCGTCGGACTTGAAGCGCTCCCGGGTCATGCGCTCGAAGAACCTGAGGAGGTCGTCGTAGTAGCCGTCCTGGTTGAATACGACGACCGGCTTGCTGATGCGGTTTATGTACCTGAGGGTCATGATCTCGGCCAGCTCCTCCAGGGTCCCGATCCCCCCGGGGAGCGCGAGGAAGGCCGCGGCGCGCTCCTCCATGATCCGCTTCCTGTCGCGCATCGAGTCGACCGTGATGAGCTCGTCCGCGCCCTCGTAGGCCAGCTCGCGCTCCCTCATGAATGTCGGTATCACGCCGACCACGCGGCCGCCGGCCTCCGTCACCGCCCGCGCGAGCGACCCCATCATCCCGACGTTGCCGCCCCCGTAGACGAGGCCCCAGCCGTTCGCGACCATGGCGCGGCCCACCGCCTCGGCGGAGCGGTAGTACCTCGCCTCGAGCCTCGTCGAGGAGCCGCAATAGACGCACAGGAGCTTTGCCATGGTGCCAGCAGGTGACACGATGGGGGTCCGCGCACGAAAATGAACCAAAATTCTTGAGCCCGCCCCGCCCATACCGGGGGCGCCTCGCCCCCTCCCCTACCGGCTACCTCCACCTCGGGCACGCCCGCACCTTCTGGGTCGCGGCCCGGCGCGCCCGGGAGGCGGGAGGCGCCCTGGTCCTGCGCAGCGACGACCTGGACGCCGCGCGCTACCGCATGGACTTCGCAAGCGCCATGCTCGACGACCTGCGGTGGCTGGGGTTGGCCTGGGACGAGGGCCCCGACGTCGGGGGCCCCCACGCCCCCTACAATCAGAGCGAGCGGCGCCCCCTCTACCGCGCCGCCCTTGAGAGGCTCCACGCGGCAGGCATGATCTACCCGTGCTCGCGGACGCGGCGCGACGTGATCGAGGCGGCCGGCGCGCCCCACGAGGGGGCGGACGACGAGCCCGTGTATCCCGCCGCGTTCCGCCCAAGCCCGGACGAGCCGCTGCCCCCGCTGGGGCCGGCGATCGGCCTCAACTGGCGCCTGCGCGTGCCCGACGGCGAGGAGCTCGCGTTCGACGACGGCCGCCTGGGGCCGCAGCGCGCGGTCGCCGGGCGCGACTTCGGCGACTTCCCGGTCTGGCGCAAGGACGACTGCCCGAGCTACCAGCTGGCCTGCGCCGTCGACGACGCGGCGATGGGGATCAGCGAGGTCGTCCGCGGCGAGGACCTCGTCCGGTCGACCTTCCGCCAGCTCCTGATCTACCGCGCGCTCGGGCTCGCCGCCCCCGCCTTCTTCCACTGCCCGCTCATGGCCGACGAGAGCGGCAGGCGCCTCGCCAAGCGCCACGACTCCCTGAGCCTGCGGACCCTGCGCTCGCGCGGGCAGGCCCCCGAATCCGTCCTCGCCGCCTGGGAGCGGGAGGGCGCCGGGGGGGCGCGCGGCGAGCCAAACGACATCTTGCCACGCCGTGCCCCGATGGGGTAGGCCATGGGCAAACCCGCGGCACGCGGGCGCCGGAGGACCCCCCAATGAAACGCAACATCCTCGCCCTTGCCCTGCTCCTTTCGCCCCTGTCGGCCTCCGCCGAGACGCTCGACCTCGGGACCCATGGGACGTTCACGATGGCCGTCCCCAAGGGCTGGACGTTCTCGGCCACCAAGGAGGAGGACACCGGCTTTGCCATCATACTGACGCCGCCCCCGGACGTGAACGCGCGGCTCCTCTTCAACCTGGTATTCGTGCCGCCGGGCGAGCCCTCCTCCAAGGACGACGTCCGCGAGAAGGTCCTCACCATCAGCGACCAGTTCGTCAAGGACTCGGTCGAGCAGAAGAAGGTGCTGCGCGAGTTCGCGGTGACGTCGGGCTACGGCGCCTACTGCCTCTTCACGGACGCCTCGCTGGTCGGCCAGCCCCCGAAGAAGGACTCCTTCAAGGTGATCGCGGTCGGCATGATCCGCTTCAACGACGACCTGGCGGCGGCCGTCAGCCTGGTGACCGACGACGCGAAGGGCCCGGACATGGAGGCGATGCTCAAGGCGGTGTCGAGCGCGGCCGTGGCGCCCAGGAGATGAGCCGGTCGCTCGCCGCCGCAGCCCTTCTCCTGGCGGGCGCCGCGCAGGCCGCGACCGTCGCCGGCCTGCGCTGCGAGTACCTCGTCGATCCGCAGGGCATCGACGTCGCCAGGCCGAGGCTCGGCTGGGTCATCACCTCGCAGCGGCGCGGCGAGGCGCAGTCGGCCTACCAGGTCCTCGTGGCTTCGAGCCCGCAGCTGCTGGAACGGGGCATCGGCGACCTCTGGGACAGCCGCAAGGTCGACTCGCCGGACTCGGCCCTGGTGACATACCAGGGCCAGGAGCTCGGCTCGCTGCGCGCCTGCTACTGGAAGGTGTGCGTGTGGGACCGCAAGGGCCACGCGTCCAATTGGAGCAGGCCTGCGATGTGGTCCATGGGTCTCCTGCAGCCCGGGGACTGGAGGGCGAGGTGGATCGGGCTAGAGCCCGAGAGCGCAGCCGGGGACGCGTCCCGGCGGCTTCCGGCGCGGTGGCTGCGCAAGGAGTTCCTCGCGGTGGGCAGGGTCAGCCGGGCGACCGTCTGCTACAGCGGCCTGGGCTGGTCCGAGCTCTACATCAACGGCAAGAAGGTGGGCGACGCCGTGCTCTCCCCCGCCCTGAGCGACTACCGCAGGCGGGTGTTCTACGTGACCCGCGACGTCAGCTCGGCGGTGCGCCAGGGCCCGAACGCGGTCGGGGTCGTGCTCGGCAACGGCCGGTTCTACGCGCCGCGCCTCGCGAACCCCAAGACCGAGACTTTCGGCGCCCCTAAGCTCCTCCTCCAGCTCCGGATCGAGTACGAGGACGGCAGCTCCGAGGAGATCCTGAGCGACGGGAGCTGGAAGCTCAGCGCCGACGGGCCGATCGTCGCCAACAACGAGTACGACGGCGAGGAGTACGACGCCCGCAAGGAATTCGAGGGCTGGGAGAGCCCCGGGTTCGACGACTTCGACTGGAAGGCCGCGCAGCTCGTGGCGGCGCCCGCAGGGGCAATGTCGGCCCCGATGATCGACCCGATCCGGGTGACCGGGGTGGTCAAGCCCGTCTCGGTTCGCGAGGCGAGGCCGGGGATTTTCGTCTACGACATGGGCCAGAACTTCGTGGGCTGGTGCCTGCTCAGGGTCTCGGGCCCTGCGGGCCAGAGGGTCAGCCTGCGCTTCGCGGAGCGGCTGCGCGACGACGGCACGCTCTACGTCGACAACCTGAGGAGCGCGAGGGCGACCGACCTGTACACGCTCAGGGGGGGCGGGCCCGAGTCGTTCGAGCCGCGCTTCACGCTCCACGGCTTCCGCTACGTCGAGCTCACCGGGTACCCGGGGACCCCGGGGCCGGAGGCGATAGAGGGCCACGTCGTCGGCGACGACCTAGAATCCGCGGGCGACTTCGCGTGCTCGAGCCCCCTGCTCAACCGCATCTACGGGAACGTCGTCTGGGGCGTGCGCGGCAACTACCGCAGCATCCCGACCGACTGCCCGCAGCGCGACGAGCGCCAGGGCTGGCTCGGAGACCGCGCGGCCGAGTCCCGGGGCGAGGCCTACCTCTTCCGCAACAACGCGCTCTACGCGAAGTGGGTGCAGGACATGGCCGACGCCCAGCGCGACGACGGCGCGGTCCCCGACGTCTGCCCGGCCTACTGGGCGTTCTACGGCGACAGCGTCACGTGGCCGGCCGCGATCGCGATCATCCCGGGGGCTCTGCTGGACCAGGACGCCGACCTGGGCCTGCTGCAGCGCGCCTACCCGGCGATCGCCAAGTGGCTCAACCACCAGGTCGCCTTGGTCAGGGACGGCGTCTCGACCCGCGACACGTATGCCGACTGGTGCGAGCCTCCGGAGAGCCCCGCCCTCATCCATTCAAAGGACCCGTCGCGCAAGACAGCCGGCCCCATCCTGGCCACGGCCTACCTCTACCACTGCCTGCAGCTCGGGGCGCGCTACGCGAGGGTCCTCGCGAAGCCGCAGGACGAGAGGCGCTTCCTGATCGCGGCCGAGCGGCTCAGGGCGGGCCTCAACGGCCGCTTCTACAGGAAGGGCCCCGGCCAGTACGACAACGGCTCGGCCACCTCGTACATCCTTCCGCTGGCGTTCGACATGGCGCCCGAGGCGGACCGGGCGCGCGTCATGGGCCGCCTGGTCGCCAAGATCATGAAGGACAACGGAGGCCACGCCTCCCACGGGCTGGTCGGGGGCCAGTGGGTGAACCGCCTCCTGACCCGCTACGGCCACGGCGACGTGGCCTACGCGATGGCCACCCAGACGAGCTACCCGAGCCTCGGCTACATGGTGACGAGGGGCGCCACCACCGTCTGGGAGCTCTGGAACGGGGACACCGCCGACCCGTCGATGAACTCCGGCAACCACGTGATGCTGGTGGGCGACCTGATAACGTGGCTCTACGAGGACGTCGCCGGAATCGCGCCCGACGAGGACCGGCCGGGCTTCCGCCACATCCTCATGCGGCCGACGCCCGTCGGCGACCTGACGTGGGTCAAGGCCAGCTACCGCTCGCTCTACGGGACCGTCTCAAGCGAGTGGAGGCGCGACGGCGACGCCTTCCTCCTCGACGTCACGGTGCCCGCGAACGCCACGGCGACCGTGTCCGTGCCGGCGCGCGACGCCGCGTTGGTAACCGAATCAGCCAAGCCGGCCGCCCAGGCCGACGGAGTCCGCTTCCTCGGCCAGGAGGAGAAGGCCGCGGACTACGAGGTCGCGGCGGGGACGTACCACTTCCGGTCGGTCCCCGCCGACTGACCGGGATGAGCCGCGCCGAGCAGCAGCGACCCAGATGACCATACGCATCGGAGTCATCAACGTGTCTGACAGGGCCAGCGCCGGGGTCTACGAGGACACCCCCGGCAAGGCCTGCGTCGCCCTCCTGCGGGAATGGCTCGCGACGGCGTTCGAGGTCGACTACAGGGTCGTCGCCGACGACCGGGCGCTCATCGAGTCCGAGCTCAGGCGCATGGCGGACGTCGCCGGCTGCTGCCTCGTGGTGACGACCGGCGGGACCGGGCCCGCCATGAGGGACGTCACCCCGGAGGCGACGGCCGCCGTCTGCGACAAGCTCCTGCCCGGCTTCGGCGAGGCCATGAGGGCCGCGTCGCTGGCGTCGGTTCCCACCGCGATCCTGTCCCGCCAGACCGCGGGCATCCGCGCCGCGACGCTAATCGTCAACCTGCCCGGGCGCCCCAAGGCCATCCGCGAGAACCTGCAGGCGGTGTTTCCCGCGATCCCGTACTGCATCGACCTCGCAGGCGGGCCCAGGCTCGAGACCAACGAGGCGGTGATGAAGGCCTTCCGCCCGAAGGCCTGATCGCGCGTTGCGCGCGGCGCGAAGGGTGCCATACTTGGGCCGAAACCCCCGTCCCCATGCCCAACCTATCCGCACCGGACCTCACGCAGCACCCGCCGCGCAGCCCGCGCGTCCGCCTCGGCGGCTACGTCCACCTCCCGCGCCTCCTCGACAAGGCCCGCGCAACCCTCTCCGGCAAGGCCGGCGAGTACCACTACAACTGCCCGCTCGACCAGCACTTCTTCAACTTCACGGGAATCGACCACGAGGCGCTCCTGGCCGAGCTCAGGCCAGGCAGGTCCGACTCCGAGATGCTCGCCTGGGTCCGGGGCCGCACCAAGCGCCTGCCCTCGGAGATCGCAGCCTGGTCCGCGTGGATGACCTCGCACGCCCCCGGCGGGGCCCCGGGCCACGAGTGGTTCGGCGAGGTGATAAAGGCCGGCTCCGGCGACCGGGACGACATCCACGGCTTCTTCGACCTGCTAGACATGGACGACTTCGTGAGCTTCGGCGGGAAGGGCTGAGGGGACCGCCCGCCGGGGGAGCGCTACAGCTCCGTGTACTTGGCTGAGCGCCCCCTTGCCTTGTCGATCGGGTACTTGCGCGCGTTGGCCTGCATCTTGGCCTCGATGTTGGCCGCGATGTCGAGGCCCGTGGCATTGGCGAACTCGAGGGCGTAGATGACGACGTCGGCCAGCTCCTCGCCGATCCTGGCCCTCTTCTGCGGCTGGAGGGCCACCTCGCGCGACTCCTCGGGGCTCGCCCACAGGAAATGCTCCATGAGCTCCCCCGCCTCGGCCGCGAGCGCCATGCTCAGGTTCTTCGGGGAGTGGAACTGCTCCCAGTCGCGCTCGCGCGCGAACGCGAGCACCCGTTCCTTCAGTTCTGCAAGGGTCGTGGCGGAGTCTAGTAGCGAGGGCATGGGCGGACTGTGGCGGAGCCCGGGTCCGGGCGCAATTGCGCGTCGGCGCCGGCCGGGCCCCCGGGAGCGGGGCCGGCGGGCCCTCCCGCGGCGCGCCCCCCGGGGCGCGCGGCCGGCGCCCGAATCCATTTGAACCCGAAAATGCGCTCGGGCGTAATGGCGCCCACCCGAATGAGCAGCATGCCAGACGAAAGGGCGCCGGGCGGGCCGCCGGGGACTCGGCCGGCCCCCGGAGCTTCGGAGGCGCCTGGGCCCGGGCCGGGTCGGGACGGGCCCGTCCCGGGGACGGGCTGGGCCTTCGGCCTGCTCCTGCTTGGCGCGACGCTCCTCGCCTACGCGCCCGCATGGCATGCCGGGTTCATTTGGGACGACAACGGCCACGTGACCCGCCCGGACCTGCGCTCGCTCCACGGCCTCTGGAGGATATGGGCCGAGCCCGGGGCGACCCAGCAGTACTATCCCCTCCTCCACTCCGCGTTCTGGCTGGAGCACCGCCTCTGGGGGGACTCCCCGCTAGGCTACCACCTTGCCAACATCGCCCAGCACGCGGCCGCGGCCCTCCTCCTCCTTCGCATCCTGCGCCGCCTGGAACTGCCCGGCGCCTTTCTCGGCGCGGCGGCGTTCGCGCTGCACCCGGTCTGCGTCGAGTCGGTCGCCTGGGTCTCGGAGCAGAAGAACACGCTCTCGGCGGTGTTCTACATGGCCGCCGCGCTGGCCTACCTGCGCTTCGACCGCGGGCGCCGGGCGCCGTGGTACGCCGCCGCGTCGGCCCTCTTCCTCATGGCGCTCGCGGCGAAGACCGTGACGGCGACGCTTCCGGCCGCCCTTCTCGTCGTCCTCTGGTGGAGGCGCGGGCGGCTGTCCTGGCGGGGCGACGCGATTCCCCTTGTCCCGTGGCTTTGCATCGGGGCCGGGGCCGGCGTCCTGACCGCATGGGTGGAGCGCAATTACATCGGCGCGGCCGGGACCCCCTACGGGCTCGGCGCGGCGGCGCGCCTCCTCGTGGCCGGCCGGGCCGTCTGGTTCTACCTCGGGAAGGTCTTCTGGCCGGCGAGGCTGGCCTTCATCTACCCGCGATGGTCCGTGGACGCGGCAGCGGCGTGGCAGTACCTGTACCCCGCGGCCGCGGCCGCCGCGCTCGCGGCCCTCTTCCTGCTGCGGCGCCGCGCGCGCGGCCCCCTGGCCGCCGCGCTGCTCTACGCGGGAACGCTCCTGCCGGCCCTCGGGTTCGTGGACGTCTTCCCGTTCGTCTACTCGTATGTCGCCGACCACTTCCAGTACCTCGCCGTGGCGGTCGCCGTCTCGGCGGCCGCGGCTGCGCTGGCGACGTCGGCCGCCCGCCTGCCGCCGCCGGGGCGCCTCGCCGCGGCGGCCGCGGCCGCCTGCGCCGTGGCGGCCCTCGGCCTCCTTACGGCGCGCCATTGCGCGGCCTACGGCGACGCCGAGACCCTGTGGCGGACGACGATCGCCAGGAACCCGGAGTGCTGGATGGCCTATGAGAACCTCGGCGGCGTCCTCTTGGAGAAGGGCCGGACGGACGAGGCCGCCGCGCAGTTCCGGAGGGCGCTGGAGGTCAAGCCCGACGACGACGGGGCGATGAACGAGCTGGGCGTCGCCCTGCTCCAGGAAGGGCGCTCCGAGGAGGCCGTCGCCCTGTTCCGGCGGGCGCTCAAGGAGGCGCCGCGGCGCGCCGAGACCCACATCAACATCGGCGTCGCCCTTCTGGGCGCCGGAAGGACGGACGAGGCGGCCGCCCACCTCCTGACGGCGATCGAGATCGAGCCCGGCAACGCCAAGGCCCGCAAGAACCTTGCGCTGGCGCTCATGCGCAAGAACCAGTGGCACGGCGCCGCCGAGCAGCTTTCAAGGGCGGCCGCGGCCGAGCCCGAAAACGCCGAGACCCTGAACAGCCTCGGGCTCGCCCTCGTGCGCGACGGCAGGCCGGGCCCCGCCATCGCCCAGTTCAGGCGGGCCGTGGAGATCAGTCCCGGCTTCGCGGAGGCCCACGGCAACCTCGCCACTCAGCTGGCCCTTGAGGGGAACCTGGACGAGGCCGCCTCCCACTTCCAAAGGGCCGCGGATCTGGACGGCGGCAACGCCGACGCGCATTTCAACCTCGGGGACGCGCTCCTGCAGCTTGGCCGCTCCGACCAGGCAGTGGCCCAGTTCCGGAGGGCCCTGGAGATCAGGCCGGACTTCCCCGAGGCCCGCGACAACCTTGGCAAGGCCCTCCTGGAGGCGGGACGGACGGACGATGCCGCTGCCCAGTTCCGGGCGGCCCTCTTGATCGACCCCGGCAATGCGCAGGTTCACAACGAGCTCGGGGTCGTCCTGTTCAGGCAGGGCCGCCCCGAGGAGGCCGCGGCCGAGTACCGCAGGGCGCTCGAGCTCAAGCCCGACCTCGCGGTCGCCCTCGTCAACCTCGCCAACCTGCTGCTGCGCGAGGGGAACGCCGGGCAGGCGGCCGAAGCCTACGCCCGGGCCCTGGAGCTCGAGCCGAACGACGCCAGGGTCCACAACAACCTGGGGATCGCCTTGCTTAAGCAGGGGCGCCGGGACGAGGCCGAGGCGCAGTTCCGCAAGGCCCTGCAGATCGAGCCCGGCTACGAGGACGCAAGGAGGAACCTCTCCGTGCTGGCCCGTCAAGGCGCCGGCCCCTGAGCGCCGCACCCGCCTCCCGCGTGACGATCGAGTGACGGTCCCGAGGCGCCGGCGACGGCGGGCGCCCCCGGAAAATGTGACGCTCGAAAAGGGACTTGGCACGGGGCCTGCATTGTGCTCTCTGTACGCCCGTTCCAATGGTCCAGACGCTCCATCACCCCCTCAGCCTCGCCGGCGCTTCGGTCACGAACGCCGTCCGATTTGGCTGCGCCGTGATGCGTCCGGCTTCCATCTCGAATTGGAGCAAAACGGCCGGCGCGGGCTTCGAGGCCTAAACCCTCCCAACCAAGGAAGACGTTTAGAAGTCCTGAAGCCCGGAGGCCACGAGCCCCCTGGGGGCGGATGCCATTCCCACCATGAACACGAGAACCCATGCCATGAGCACATCCGGTCGCCGTTTCCAAGCTCGCGGGGCGTTCAAAGCCGCCCTGCGCCAGCCGAGCTACGACTGCCGTGAGCTCCCGGACGCCGTCAACATCGTTGTCTACGTCCCCGGCGTGGAGCCCTCGGGATTGGAGATCGAGGCGTCCGGGCCCGACCTGGTCGTCACCGCGCACAAGACCCGGTTTGTGCGGGTGAACTGGCAGGCCCTGCACCTCGAGGGATCGCAGCGCGACTACCGCCTGCGCCTGCGGCTCGGCCTGGGCTTCGACTTCGCTCGGACGCAGGCCGACATCCGCGACGGCGTGCTGACCCTGTCGGTGCCCAAGCGCCAGGGCCTGGCGGCGGCAAACCGCCTGGGGTTTGTCGCGTAACCCCCCGGCGCCCCGGGGCCCGCGCTCCGCCTCGCGGCGGCGTGTGGCGCCCCGGGGTCCGCGGCGGGCCGCCCGCCCCCGCGAAAAATCCCCGGATTTTACGGCACATTTACGCCGCCGGGTGGTCTACCTGACCACCATGACCAAGCACGCGCAAACCCTCCCTGCGCGCCCGCTGCCCAACCTAAGAGCGGCGGTGCGCGCCGCTCCGCGCGAGGACGCAATCTGGAGCCGGCCCGTCTTCAGGCCCCCTCCCCTCGACGTCCATCCCGCGCGCCCGGAAATCCCCTACCTCGACGCCGCCCCGAGAACGGAGCCGTGGGCACCCTGGCCCCGGGCCAGCACGTCCGCCAGGTAGGCTAGGACCGTCTGGGCCTCCTCGGCGAAGCGCCACGGGGGATTGACGACGGCCAGGGCGCATCCGGTCATCCCCTCCGCGCCAGGATCCACCACCAGCTCCGCGACCAGCGAGGGGGCTCCCGCGCCCCGAAGCCAGTCGGCGAAGCCGCCCATCCGCGCCCTGCCGGTCAAGGGAAACCAGACCGCGTACGTGCCGTCCCGGAACCGCCCGATGCCCTCGGCGAGCGCGGCCGCGACCTCCGACCACTCCTGCGGCGCCTCGAACGGCGGGTCGACCAGGACAAGGGCCCGCCTCTCGGGGGGAGGCAGGCAGGCCCTCATCGCGCCGTAGCCGTCCGCCGCGTGCACGCCGACGCGGCGCTCGCCCGCGAACTCCCTGCGGAGCGCGGCGCACTCCGCCGGCTGCTTCTCCCAGAGCTCCATCCGGTCCTGCGTGCGGGCGAGCAGGCTCATGATCCGGGGCGACCCGGGATAGAAGCGCGGCCCAGCCGCCAGGTTGCCCCGGCTCCTGTCGAACGCCCGCACGAGGCCGAGGTAGTCGCCGAGCTCGGGCGGCGCGTCCCCGCGCTCCCAGAGCCTGCCTATCCCCCCCGGCCACTCCGGCTGCCGATCCCTCGAGTCGCCGCGGGCGGCCCGCGAGAGGTCGTAGCGGCCCCGGCCGGCGTGGGTGTCCACGAACAGGAAGCCCTTCTCCTTCCTCTGCAGGGCCCTCGCGAGGCGCACCAGGAGCGCGTGCTTGAACACGTCGGCGTAGTTGGCCGCGTGGAACGCATGGCGGTAATTCACGCCCTTGGGCTTCTTGCATTGCACAGGCACCCGGCAATCCGATAATCGCGCCTCGATGAAAATATTCAAACCGCTTGTCGGATTTTGCGCGCTCTGCCTGGCGGGAGCGCTCGGCGCCGAGCCGTTCGAAGGCCGGGTCTCGATGACCATCTCCTCCTCCAAAGCCCAGAAGGACGGGCCGCAGTCGATCGAATACGAGTTGAAGGAGGGCAAGATGCGGATGGAGATGACGACGGCCAGGGGCCAGATGGTCTCGATAATCGACTTCAAGAACCAGCAGATGCTCATGCTGATGCCCCAGCAGAGGATGTACATGGTCCAGCCCTTCCCGCACGCCCCACAGGGGCAGGCCCCCCAGGGGCAGGCCTCCGCGCCGCTGGTCAAGCAGATCGGGCCGGACGTGCAGGTGACCACGGAAAAGGACACCATCCTGGGCTACGAGTGCACGAAGATCATCGCCACGTCGGCGGACGGCAGGACGGAGGCGTGGGTGACCGACCAGCTCGGCGAATTCATCGGCCTCTCCGCCGGGGCCGCCGGCCCCGGCCGCAGGGCCCAGCCGCCCCAGGCGTGGGAGTCGGCCCTCAAGGGGAAGGGGTTCTTCCCGATGCGCGTGGTGACGACCGCAGGCGGCAAGGGCACCTTCCGGCTCGACGTCACGAAGGTCGAGAAGGCGAGCGTCCCCGACTCCGACTTCGCCCCGCCCGAGGGCTGGCAGAAATTCGACATCGGCTCGATGATGGGAGGCGCCCTTCCCGGGGGCTTCCCCGGAGCGAGGCCGGGCGGGAACAACTGAGTGGCGGAGCACCCCATCCGCATCGTCTCCGACGTGCACTACGCGGACCGCTCAAGCCGCGTGCGCTCCCTCGATGAGCTGAGCCCGCTTCTGGAAGGGGCCGCCTCGTTCGTGCTCAACGGCGACACGCTCGACACCCGCCCCGACCGGAACCCGCAGCGCACCGAGCGGCGGCGGCGCGAGGTGCTCGATTTCTTCGCCGGCAGCGGGACGCCGGTCACCTTCCTGACCGGCAACCACGACCCGGACCTGTCGCGGCTGCACGCGCTCGAGCTCGCGGCCGGCCGGGTCCTGGTCACGCACGGCGACGTGCTCTTCGACGCCATCGTCCCCTGGGCGAAGGACGCCCCGGTGATCCGCGAGAAGGTTCTCGCCGCCCTCGCCGCGATCCCTGAGGACGGAGGCAGCCGCCTCGACGGGACGCTGGCCGCGTTCCGCTCCGTGGCCGCGACCATCCACCAGCGCCACCAGTCGGAGCCGGACCCGCTGCGCTACGCCCTGCGCCTGGCCGGCGACACGGTCTGGCCGCCGCAGCGCGCCCTCTCGATGCTGCGGGCGTGGCGCGAGGCGCCAGGCAGGGCCGCGGCGCTCGCCCGCAGGCACCGGCCCAAGGCCAGGTTCATCGTGATCGGGCACACCCACGTCCCCGGGGTCTGGCGGACCGCCTCGGGCATCGTCGTCGTCAACACCGGCTCGTTCTGCCGGCCGTTCGGCGCGATGGCCGCCGAGGTCGGCGCGGACTCGCTGCGGGTCCGCCGCGTCGAGCGCAGGGGTGGCGGGTTCCGCCCGGGACCCACGGTCGCGGAGTTCGGCCTGTCGTGACCACGGAATTCGGATGGTGGGTCAGGGATCCGGAGCTCGGGAAGTTCCAGGTGAAGGCCGTGGTCCACGGCGGGAGCCTCGCCTGGTGGCGCAAGCAGGGCCACTTCGCCTCCTGGGAGGCCCATGAGCCGAGCGAGGAAGACTGGGACCGGCTCGTCTCGGAGGCGCAGCGCCGCGTCCCCCGGCGCCTGCTCTCCCCCAAGCAGTTCACCGAGATCAGGAACCTGCGCGAGCACCGGTAGGGCCGGGCGCGCGCCCCGCATTTGAATTTCCCCCCATGCCCAAGATCGACGTCAACAAGGTCGCCGAAATCCTGAAACGAAACCACATCGACCCCGCAGTCCTGCGCCGCGTGGTCGAGGAGATGAACCTGGCCGTCCAGCCCGATCCGGGTGAGGGGGACCAGCCGCCGCCGGTCAAGCGCCAGTACGCGATACTCGTGAGCGACCCCGAGGGCCGCATGCCGAAGGGCGACTTCGCGGGATGGGTCCTCCAGATTCCCGAGAGCGAGAGCCCCGCGAGCTCCCAGGAGCGCATCCTCAAGGGCGCCTACGACTACAACGCCTCGAAGAAGGGCAGGCTAAACCCGGCCAGGACCGTCGGCGACGCCCTCGAGGCGGTGCCGGGCAGGTACTTCCGGGACGCCGAGCTCTGGGTGAAGACGAAGACGCCGGTGGTCGTCCTGCGCACGGACAACGAGATCCCGAGGGGCTGACGGCCCCCGGGGGCCGCTACCGCCCCCCCGGGGCGTCCGCGGGCGGTCCGTCACGCCGGCCGGCCCGGTCCTTCTCGGCCTGGATCTGCTCGAGCTCAAGCGGATGGTCCTCTATCATCTCCTTCTCCGATAGCCGCCCGGTGAGCCACGAGAGGTTCATCGGATACACGTCCGGGTTGAAGATGACGAAGTAGAAGTGCCAGACGATGATGGCCAGGGTCGCCAGCACGGCCTCGTAGAGGTGGACGGTCCTGGACACATCGTAGCCCATCTTGGTGAACAGCCGGATCGACGTGTTCTCGAACCAGAGAAGCGCCCCGGTGGCGCCCATCACAATCGAGCCCCACATCATGGCCCAGTACTCCGTCTTCTCGATGTAGCTGAAGCGCCCGAACCTGGGCTTGAACGGAGCGAGCCCAAGGTTGTAGCGCAGGACGCCGGCGGCGTCCCCTAGGTCGCGCGCGCGGGGCACCAGGTCGCGGAAGAGCTGGCGGCCGCGCCGGGTCAGCGCAAGGTACGCGAAGTGCCACGCGCCGGCGGCGGCCAGGATGACGCCGGCCACCCTGTGGATGGCGCTGCGCCACTCGAACAGGTGGCCGACGTGGCGCCGGATGTGGATGACCCACCAGGCGTCGGGGAACTGGAGCATGAAGCCGGTAAGGACCAGCGCGACGAAGCACGCGACAAGGGTCCCATGCTGGAGGCGCTCGTTGACCGTCATCCGCAAGTACAGGCGGTGCGGCACCGGCCCCTCCACGATCGTCCCCCGCTGGATGCCGATCTTGCGGCGCACCTTCCTCGTGAAGTCGAGCGCGTTGTGCGCCGACATTCCGCCGACCACGCCCACGATCAGCCAGACGTAGAGCGTCGCGACCCAGTAGACGGCCGGCTCCTGGCCCTGCGCGCTCGCCGTGACGTGGACAGGCGAGGACGTGAAGCGGGTGTCCGCGCCGGGATGGCACTGGCCGCAGGTCTGGACAAGGTTGGCGCGGCTGACGGGCGACCCTGGGTCCGACGACGGCCGGATGGCGTGGGCCCCGTGGCAGCTGGCGCAATTGACCGCGACCACGGCCCCGCCGCGGGTGGCCAGCCCATGGTAGCTGTCGGAGAAGGTCTGGAACCGGTCGCTCGCCAGGCCGTAGCGCTCGTTGAGCCTGACGGACGCGTGGCACGTGCCGCACACCATCTGGGAGACATTTCGCGCGGAGACCGGCGCGCGCGGATCGGCCGCCCGCAGGATGGAATGCTCCCCGTGGCAGGTCGTGCAGGCCGGCGCATCAGGAAAGCCCTTCCGGAGCGCGGCGGCGTGGGCGCTCTGCGCGTACTCCCGGGCCTCCTCCGGATGGCAGCGCGCGCAGGTCGCCGGGATGTTCCTCAGGTTCTCGCGCGAGCCCGCCGACAGCGCGCCCGCCGTCTCGTGGCTGCCGTGGCAGTCCACGCAGTTGGCCGCCGCCGCGTTGCCCCGCGACAGGCTCGCCCCGTGCACGCTCCCTGCGTAGGAGGCGATGAATCCCCGGCTGACGGACGAGGACGCCAGGACGCGGCTCTCGTCGCGGTGGCAGCCGAGGCAGAGCCGGGACTGCTCGCGCTTAAGCGCGAGCCGGTCGCCGCCCGAGGCCACGGGCCGAAGGTGGCAGGTGAGGCAGCTCGGGGCCTCGCCCCGCCCCGCCGCCAGGGCGGCCCCGTGGGCGGACTTCTGGTACAGCTCCGCCGCCTGCGCGTGGCACTGGCCGCATGCGGCCACGAGCCTCGGCCCGGCGAACGCCGACTTCGCGCCGGACGCCTCCATGACCGCGTGGCTTCCGTGGCACGAGACGCAGTCGGTCTCGGGCGTCGCGGCGGGCGCCGCCTTGGCGAAGTCGCCGTGGAAGGCGTGGGACTTCGCCAGGTCCTCGTGGCATCCCCGGCAGTCAACGGGCGGGACGGCCCCGTGGTGCGGCCGGGCGAGAGCGTCTACCCCCTCGTGGCAATCGACGCAGCCGAGCGCCGCATGGGCCGAGCGGCCGATCTGGCGGGCGTCTACGTAGAGGGACGCCCTCTTCCCGTCCCGGGTGACGCTCAGGCCGGGGCTGCTGTGGCAGCCGAGGCAGCCCTGGTCGGCTTCGGCCGCGCGCAGCGCCGCGGCCAGGGCGGCAGCCGCCAGCCCGGCGCAAGCAAGGCGCAGGAATGACACCCTTTTTGTTGATGCTCGCACGATTGCGACGTGGACCGCGAGGCCCGGGCCCGCGTCCCATCATGCCCAATGGCGCGAAAAACGGCTGCGTGGATCTTGCCATTATTGCGGCATTTTTGACCCGCGCCGCCGCCCGGGGGCACCCCGCCCCGCCCGCGCCGTCACTCGAGCCCGAACTTGGCCGGGTTGAACCCGCGCGCCCTGAGGGCCGCCGAGACGGCCTTCAGGTCGACCCGCGCGCCCGCGCGGACGCCGTTCGCGGCGAACCAGCCCTGCGGCAGCTCGAGGGCGAACTGCACCTGGTCGCTGTGCGACACCACGGGGCGCTCGTCGTACGGGAGCAGATGGTAGATCTCCGCGATCACGCCGTCGGCAGTGAGGTAGCCCAGGTCGAGCGGCTCCGGGGTGTTGCGCATCCAGATGGCGAGCACCCTGGGGCCCGTGTTGACGAAGATCATCCCCTCGTCCCCGGCGAGGTTGCTGCGCTGCATGAGCCCGTGCTCCTGCTCGGACGGGAGCACGGCGACCTGGAGGTTCGCGGGGTGGCCCCCCACGTCCACGGCGAAGTGGTCCCACACGGTCTTCTGGGCCGTGTCGGGACCCGGCGCCTTGCCGGAGCCGCAGCCCGCGACGGCGAGCGCCACGAGGACCGCCGCGGCGGCCCGGGCCCCCAAAGAAACCGTATTTGCATTGTGCACTACTTCTCGGGTTTACTGCGGCTCGATCGATAGACAATCCTCCTTCGCACAATGTCCTCAAGAAAAAGTCGCGACATCCTCCTGTATTCCGACAGCGACCGCAATTCCGACGTCCTTTACTTCGGGGGAGTCGAGATGCACGACCCCTTCATTGCATTCAGCCTGAGGGGGAGGAAGTACGCCGTCGTCAGCGCGCTTGAATTCGGCCGCGTGAAGCGCACATCGGGCTTCGGCACCGTCCTGGCCCTCGAGGCCTGGCTTGAGAAGGCGCGCCGCGCCTTCCCCCGGCGCCAGCCGGGGCCCGCCCAGGTGCTCGCGCTCCTCTCCAGGGAGCTCAAGGCCGGCCCCTTCACCGTGCCGGGCGACTTCCCCGTCGGCCTCTACAGCGAGCTCCGCGACCTCGGCCTCCGTATCAGGATCTCCGCTGGGGCCCTCTTCCCCGGGCGCGAGATAAAGACGCCGGCGGAGGCCGCCGCGATCCGGGAGGGCAACCGCTGCAGCGCGGCGGGCATCGCGGCCGCGGAGAGGCTCCTTCGCGCCTGCCGCGTGCGCGCGGGCCGGCTCTTCCACCGGGGCAGCGTCCTCACAAGCGAGCGGCTCAAGACCGCCATCGAGATCGCCTGCATCGAGGAGGGATCCGTCTCGAGCTCCACCATCGCCGCCGGCGGGGACCAGGCCTGCGACCCCCACAACACGGGCTCCGGCCCGCTGCGCGCGAACGAGCTCATCATCGTCGACGTCTTCCCCCGGGTCAGCGCCACGGGCTTCCACGGCGACATGACGCGAACCTTCCTTCGGGGCCGGGCGAGCGACGCCCAGAGGGCGATCGTGGAGGCGGTCCGGGCGGCCCAGAAGAAGGCGCTCGCCGCCGTCCGGGCGGGCGTGAACGGGATGGAGGTCCACCGACGCGTCACCGAGACCTTCCTCTCCCGCGGCTTCGAGACCCGCCGCACGCCGCGCGGGTCGATCGGGTTCTTCCACGGCACCGGCCACGGGCTCGGCCTCGACATCCACGAGCCCCCGCGGATGAGCGCCACGCACGACTACGAGCTTAAGAAGGGCTCGGTGGTGACGGTGGAGCCCGGGCTTTACTATCCCGGCGTCGGCGCGTGCCGGTTTGAGGACGTCGTCCAGGTGACGGACGCCAGGGTGCGCATGCTTTCCAGCTACCCCTACGTCTGGGAGCTGAGGTAGGGCCCGGCGCACGCCGCTAGGAGCCATGTCCATCGCGATCGGCAAGGCCAGGGCGCTGCTAAGGCGGATGACCGGCCTCCGGATCCTGGTGGTCGGGGACCTCATGCTCGACCACTACATCTGGGGCGACGCCTCCCGGATCTCGCCGGAGGCGCCCGTGCCGGTCGTCGACATCGCGCGCGACACCTGGACGGGGGGCGGCGCCGCGAACGTCGCGCTCAACATCGCCGCCCTGGGCGGAAAGTGCACCGTCTTCGGCTTCATCGGCAAGGACGAGCACGGATCGCGCCTGCGCGGCATCCTGCGCGAGAAGGGCGTCGACTTCCTGGGCGCGCCAGGCGGCGGCAGGACGATCGTGAAGACCCGCGTGCTCGTGCGCCACCAGCAGCTGTGCCGGCTCGACCGCGAGTCGGTCCCGTCGGCGTACTCCGTCGACCCGGCGGGCGCCGGCGGCCTCCTCGGCAAGGCCATCAGGTCGAGCGACGCGGTCATCCTCTCGGACTACGCGAAGGGCCTCCTGAACGACGGGCTTGTCGCCTTGGTCACCCGGCTCGCCCGCGACGCCGGCAGGTTCATCGCGCTGGACCCGAAGCCCAAGCACCAGCTGGCGTTCAGCGGGCTCGACCTGATAACGCCGAACAAGCGCGAGGCGCTCCAGCTCGCGGGCCTCGAGCAGGAGCCCGGCACGCCGTTCCCAGCGGCCGAGGTGTGCGCCCGCCTGCACGAGCGCCACGCGACAAAGAACGTCGTCGTGACGCTGGGCGAGGACGGCATGCTGCTGAGCACGGGGGGCAGGGTCGTCAAGTCCATCCCGACGGCCGCAAGGGAGATCTTCGACGTATCGGGGGCCGGCGACACCGCGCTTGCCGGGCTGGTGCTGGCCCTCAACTCGGGGGCGGGCCTCGAGGAGGCCGCCCATTTTGCAAACGCCGCCGCCGGCGTCGTCGTCGCCAAGGTGGGGACCTCAATCGTCTCGCCGGAAGAGCTGCTTGGGCACCTCGCGCACGCGCCGTGAACCGGGCCCTTTTCCTCGACCGCGACGGAACGCTGATCGTTGACAAGGTCTACCTCGCCGATCCCGCCGGCGTCGAGCTGATCGCCGGCGCGGCCGAGGGCCTGCGCCGGGCCCGCTCGCTCGGCTACATGCTCTTCCTCTTCACCAACCAGTCCGGGATCGGCCGCGGCCTCCACACGATGGAGGACGCCCTGAGGGTGAATTCCCGCATGGAGGAGCTGCTGGGGCTGCCGCCGCCGGTCTTCGACGCGGTATGCGTCGCTCCCGAGGCCCCCGGCCAGCCGTCGCCCTACCGCAAGCCGTCCCCCCGTTTCATCCTGGAGAAGGTCGCCGAGCACGCGCTCGACCCGGCCGGCTGCTGGATGGTCGGCGACTCGGCGGCCGACGTCGGCTCCGCCCTGGCAGCGGGTGTGCGCGCGGCGGTCGTGCGCACCGGCAGGGTCCCGCCCGAGTCGCTTGCCGAGGTAGCTGCGGGAAGGGCGGCCGTCTTCGACGACCTGTCCTCGTTCGCGGCCACCCTTCGCTGAGGCGCCTTTCCCCGCCCCCTTCCCGGCGCACCGGCCCACCCTCGCCGGGACGAGCTGGGCATCGGG
>Ga0181526_10000125_pt1 | contig 77713 bp, 70 predicted proteins | sample PEATcosm2014_Bin_35_FD_119750 | JGI IMG/M metagenome (GOLD analysis project Ga0181526, IMG submission 119750) | Peatland microbial communities from MTU Mesocosm Facility, Houghton, MI, USA - PEATcosm2014_Bin06_30_metaG | ecosystem: Environmental > Terrestrial > Soil > Wetlands > Peat | place... | reverse complement strand
GAGCCGGGATCGATGAACACCGTGCTCGCTCCGTTGAAGCGGCACCAGTCCGCCACGGCGTAGGCGATGAACTCCGGCCCGTGATCGAAGCGCAGGTAGACGGGAGCTCCCCGCTCGGCGGCGATCTTGTCGAGGCATCGCACGACACCGTCGGCGTCGATGGACCGTTCCACTTCGATGGCGAGGCACTCCCTCGTGTGCTCGTCGATCACGTTCAAGAGCTTCAACATCCTCCCGTCTGTCGTCTGGTCGAACTGGAAGTCGAGCGCCCACAACACGTTCGGGGCGATGGGGCACATGGCGCCGACCGGCACGCCGATGCCACGCAGCGGCCGCTTGGGCTTGCGATAGGGGACTCTGAGGCCCTCCTCCCGCCAGAGGCGGTGGATGCGCTTGTTGTTGACCTGCCAGCCCTCCTTCCGCGCTGCGATGGCGGCACGCCGCCACCCCCAGCGTGGGCGCTTCTTCGAGAAGTCCCGCAGGAACGCTCTCAGCGCCAGCTCGAAGTCGGCGATGACCGGAAGAGGGAGGCGCTGGGTGGAACGGGGCTGTCCGACGACCTTGCAGGCCCGCCGCTCGGAGACCCCGAACCGCTCGGTGAGCACCACGACGGCTCGCCGGCGACGGTCCGGGGCTAGAAGTTTCCCCGGTTCAGCTCCTTCAACATGTCGATGTCGAGGGCCTGGTCGGCCACGATCTTCTTCAGCCTCGTGTTCTCCCGCTCGAGCTCCTTCAGGCGCTTGGCGTCGTCTGCCTTCATGCCGCCGTACTGGTTGCGCCAGCGGTGCCAGGTGGACTCGGTGATCTCGAGGTGTCTCACGACCTCCTCGATCGACTGCCCCTGGGCGAGCAGCTTGTCGCCTTCGGCGAGCTTGCGGATCACCTGCTCGGGTGTGTGCCTTCGTCGCTTCATCGTCGTGTGGTCCTCCCTGCCCCATGATGGGGCCTCGGACTCGCACAACGGGTGGATCAGTTCACGGGGATCCGGTCAAATGCTCGAGGCGCTCAACGAGCAGAGTCCGATTCGGCAGTCCGGTCAAAGCATCGTGAAGAGCGCTCGCCCGGGCGAGAGCAGACGCCGCCCTCAGGTCGGTGCGCGCTTGCGAGTTCAGGACGTACGCCGCCGCCACGTCGGCCATGGTCTGCGCCGTACTCTGCGCACGGGCGTCCAACTGTCCCGGCGTGGCACGGTAGAGGTCCAGGGCGCCGATCTGCCGATCGCGATCGCGAAGCGGGAAGGCAAAGACACCCGCCAGTCCTTCCGCAAGTGCCCGCTCCGAGAATCGCGGGAATCTGTCGTCCACGCGCAAGTCTGCAACAGCGACGGGTTCGCCGGTCTGGAAGGCCAAAACGCAAGGACCTTCGCCAAGCTCGCACTGGAGCTGTTCAAAGCGGAATGCCGCTGCATTCGAAGCAGCGATGAACCTGGGATGGATCCCAGGAGCGCTCAACGTCACGCCGACGGACGTGACGGGGAGCACGTCGACCATTCGTAGAACGAGGTGATCGAGGATGGCCTGAATCGAGAAGTCGGTCAGCAGCGTTCGAGCGAAGTCGCTCAGAACCTCAGAAACTCGACTCTCGAACTCCACGTGAATCTTCTCCCCATTACGAAAGAAAAGAGTCCGCTGGGTCCGGGCGGTTGTCAGTCGTAGTCGCTCTCGTGCAGGGTAACACCCCGGCCACCGCGAGTAGTGATACCAACGCAGACAGTGAGACTCCGGTACGGCTTCGGCGCCGAGGCCGTTACCTCATGGAGCCACGAGCGACTGGGCGATCTCCGACAGGAACCGCCGCATAGCCGACTCGGCCGCCCGATGCATCGCCAAGCGTTCGATGTTCGCCTCGAGCTGGGCAAGAGGAACCCGGTAGCGTCCGCTGAGGGAGAGCCTGCAGTGGTCCGCCCCCAAGCTGGAGAGCTCGATATCGGCGTCGAGGGCAGGCACCCTCCGTTCGAAGGCGATGGGCTCCCAGTGCATCGGGACGATCACCACGGAATCGTATTGACGGGGCTGACCGGCAGTGAGCGTGAAGCGCTGTTGGGCGGCCGAGCGTTTTGCCGCCCCGAGCCAGGGGCCTACCGGGTCGAGCAAGAGGGCCGACAATTCATGGAAGGGACGGCCAAGATGGAGGAAGTCGCTGATGAACACGGCGTGGCGGCGCTCGGGGACAGCTTCCTGACCACCGAAGCTGCCAGGCGCCGGGGTCCCATGCGCCAAGGCGCTACTCACGGCGCTGCCTGCCGGGTTTTCGGGCGAACGATGAGAACAGGGCAGTGGGCGTGGTGGACGCACGCTTGCCCGACAGATCCGAGAGCAAGGCTCGAGAAGCCGCCGCGTCCGCGGCTTCCCACGACGACGAGGTCGGCGCCTTCGCTCAGGTCGATGAGGGTGCGGGCGGCCAAGCCCTCTTCGATCGTCCGGCGGATGTCGAGCGTGTCGTCGTCCCCGAGAACCTCCTTCTCGGCGTCACGCACGATCAACGCCGCCACGTCGGCCGCCGCCGCCGTGATGTCGGCAAGCTCGATCCCGCCAAAGGGAGAAAGCGGATAATTGACATGCCACGCGTGCACGATGTGCAGCGTCCAGTTCTGCCAGCGGGCAACCGCAGCCGCATAACGCAGCGCATCGTGTCCGGCAGCCGAGCCATCGATCCCGACGACCACCCGGCCGGTCGTGAACGGCAGATGTGCGTGAGGAGCCTGGAGCGGTTCTCCGGTTGAATCCATCGTCACCACCTCCTGCGCTCCCATCGTGGGGGTTGCGCCCGGTCTCTCCCAGGGCCGAAAGACCCCGACTTTGAGGGAATCCCGCCACTTGATGACTCGCCGAGGGGGCGCCGTGCAGCTAGGGTCGCCTCAGTTCTCCAGTAGGGCCGTTCGGCCCTACTGGACACCGGTTCGCTTTGCCATTCTCAAGCAAGGGAGGTCAACAACTGATGCCACACATCCTCGCGGCCCTCGTGAACCTGAATCACCCGGGGAAATACGTCGACTGGGGCTTCATTCAGATTTCTGTGGCCAATCTGGTCGTCATCGGGATCATGATCGTGACGTTCGTGCTGGCTCTCGTGCTGCCCTTTCCTCACCATGGAAAGGCGACGAGCCAGGGCACTGCCGCCACGCCCGCGAGCAGCTCGACCGAGGAGCAGGCGCCTAGCAGGACCCAGCCGTGACGCTCACGACTGGCAAGGACGATACGTTGGCGCCTGCTGGGGAGCGGCCGACCTGGACGGGTCGATTCCGTTCGAGAGCCGTCGGCACGTTTCCGCCCGAGAAACTGCTGCCCGACCGCCAGCCGGCATATGTCGCCTCCTGGATCTACATCTTCGGAGCGCTCACCTTGGCCGCATTCGGCGTCGTCCTGCTCTCCGGTGCAGTTCTCGCCCTGGAAGGCCCATCCTGGTGGCACACGTCGAACGTCGGCCTCTACGTGAACTCCACCCACCTGTGGAGCACAGAGCTCTTCTTCTTCTTCATGGTCGTGCACCTCTGGGGCAAGTTCTTCATGGCCGCCTGGCGTGGTCATCGGCGTGCCACTTGGATCACGGGCGTTCTGTCGTTCGCGATCTCGATCGCAGCGGCGTTCACCGGCTACCTCTCGCAGCAGAACTTCGACTCCGAGTGGATCGGCACGCAAGCGAAGGACGGCATCAACAGCACAGGGGCTGGGGCGTTCTGGAACGTCTTGAACTTCGGTCAGATGCTGATGTGGCACATTCTCCTGCTCCCCCTCATCGTCTCAGTGGTCGTCGGCATCCACGTCCTTCAGGTTCGTCGCCATGGCGTCGTCCCGCCCTTCGCCGCAGCCCGGCGCACGGCGAGCATCGCGCCCTTCTCGTCGGGCACCGGGTCCGTCCCCGACACCGGGTTCACACCTGACACCGGATTCGCTCCAGCCACTGGCTTCGCACCGGGCACGGGCCTGCCCAGCGAATCAGGCTTCGCCAGCCAGGCGATCCCGAGGGACCTGGGCCTCGACAGCCCACCTGATGCCGTCGCGCCGGTCGACGCTGCGCCGCTGGCCGAGGCCGGACCGTTGCCCCAGGCCGGACCGTTGCCCCAGGCCGGACCGCTGCCCCAGGCGGGGCCGGTGGCCGACCCTGATGCCGTGACGGCCGCTCGGCCCGTAGGCGACGCGGAGCCGGTCGTAGATGCGGGGCCGGTCGTCGATGCTGGGACGGGCGCAGCGCAAGGGACCGAGGAGACGGAGACACCATGACATCGAAGCGCTTCAGGCCCGACCGCGACGTCGAGGAGTGGACGGGCCCCACTGTCCGTTACGACCTGTTCAAGGAAGTCACCGTCTGCTTCGTCGTGGTCCTGATTCTCGTCGCCGCCCTGGCGGCCATCTTCTCCTCGCCCGACGAGGCGCCCGTCACGCTGAAATCGTGGTCGAAGGCCATGCCGGTCGATTTCGCACAGACGGCGATCGCCGAGCTCGACGGTACGAGCGCCACCGCCTCGTACGGCCCGCCCTACAACACCGTGTCGGGTGCCAGTCAGAAGATCGGGCCGGTCTCGCTCGAAACCCTCGCCGGCGCCCGCATCCCGATCAACACGGCGGCGGACTTCGTCATCGGCCCGCTCCTCACGCTGCCCGATCAACCGACCCTCGATGCCACCATCGCCACATTCGAGTCAGCCTCCGCCGCTCAACAGGCGAAATGGGAGGCGGCCTATGAGACAGCCGTCGCCAACGCCTCGTTCAACGGCCAGCTGGAGGTGAAGAACGGTCCGTACGGTCCGGTCGGCGTCATCATCAGCCAGCTGCTCAGCATGGCCCGTAGTGGAGCGCTCGACGGAGCTCTGCTCGCCTCGCCCCAGCTCTACGACACGAATTACACAAAGCCTCTGCTGTTCATCCAGGACGGCGGGTACCTGGGAGATCTCGCAGACGCCCAGCACCTCGGCGGTGACCAGTGGGGCATGATGAACGAGACGGGGAACTACCCCGGTCAGGCCTGGCTCTGGCTGTACACGATGTGGTACCAGGTGCAGCCGTACAAGTCGTCGGGAAACGGGGACGCCCTGGTCTGGGGAACGATGATGCTGCTCACCTTGGTGTTGGCACTCGTGCCTTTCATTCCGGGAGTTCGCTCCATCCCTCGCTGGAGCCGTATCTACCGGCTCGTGTGGCGGCGGCACTACCGTTCTCTGTAGTCAAGGCGCTACCGGCTACAACGAGGACGGCATCACATGCTGAAGGTCTTTCTGTTGGACGACCATGAAGTCGTTCGTGCCGGCATCCGCGGCCTCCTCGAGGCCGACGGAGGGATCGAGGTGGTGGGCGAGGCGGGCACCGCCGAGGAGGCCATTAATCGTGTCCCGGCGCTGCGTCCCGATGTCGCGGTTCTCGACGTGCGCCTGCCGGATGGAGATGGCGTCGAGGTCTGCCGAGAGTTGCGAAGCCGTATGCCGGAGCTCCGGTGCCTCATGCTGACGTCGTTCGCCGATGACGACGCCCTGTTCGCCGCCATCATGGGCGGTGCCTCCGGTTACGTGCTGAAGCAGATCCGGGGAACCGACCTCGTGTCGGCGATCATTCGCGTGGGCCAGGGCGAGTCCCTCATCGACCCGATCCTCACAAAACGCGTGCTCGACCGGCTCCGCAGTGGGCCCGAGCAAGACGAGCGCCTCGCTCGGCTCTCGGAGCAGGAGCGGCGAATTCTCGACCTCTTGGCCGAGGGACTCACGAACCGGCAGATTGCCGGAAGGCTCTTTCTTGCCGAGAAGACGGTCAAGAACTACGTCTCCAACCTGCTCACGAAGTTGGGCATGTCGAGGCGCACCGAGGCGGCCGCCTTCGCCGCGCGCATCTCTGAGCGCCAAGCCGGTCGGCGCTCCGGGCTGGACGGCTGAAGGACGACCGCCTCGCCGCAGGTGCCACCACCTCACGCGCAGTCAGCTGACGGGGCGGAGGTACCCTCGGCAGCGGTATGACTATCCGGCCCCACACCGAGCGTCGCCCGCTCGCCCTGGCGGCCGCTGGGGCCGCCTGCATTTCATCGTCGGCGGTTCTCGTACAGCTTGCCGACGTCGGCGCTGCCACGACGGCATTCTTCCGCTGCTTGTTGGCCTTGCCGGCGCTCGCCGTGTTCGCCGTGTTCGAGCAGCGGCGTTACGGACGCCGCAGCTCTTCCCAGCGCTTCAAGGCGGCGGCCGCCGGTATTGCCTTTGCCGTCGACCTCGTTCTCTGGAACCATGCCATCGTCGACGTCGGCGCCGGCGTCGCAACGGTGCTCGGCAACCTTCAGGTGATCTTCGTGGCCGTTGCTGCCTGGGTCATGTACCACGAGCGGCCCTCAGCTCGCTTTCTTGCAGCCCTACCGGTCGTTGCCGTCGGTGTCGTTCTCGTGGCCGGCATCGTCGGCGGAAGCTCCTACGGTCGACACCCTGTCGCCGGGATCTTGTTCGGCGTCGGCACGTCCGTCGCCTACGCCGTGTTCCTCCTCGCCCTGCGCCGGCTGTCCTCGGGCGCCCCGCATGTCGCCGGGCCGCTCGTCGACGCCACGGCCGGAGCCGCCATCTCGGCACTCGCCATCGGGCTCGTCGTCGGCAGCCTGCAGTTCACGCCACCGTGGCCGGCACTGGGGTGGTTGCTTGTGCTGGCGACGGTGTCGCAAACGCTCGGCTGGCTTCTCATCACCTCGTCGCTCCCCCGGCTGCCAGCCGCCGTTTCGTCGCTCATGTTGCTGCTGCAGCCTGCGGCCGCCGTGCTGCTGGCCGCCGTCGTCTTGTCGCAACACCCCACGAGCTGGCAGCTCATCGGGGCGGCACTCGTGTGCGCCGGTGTCGTCCTCGCCGCCTGGCGGTCGGCTGCTCCTGCCGGCGAGCTGATCATTGAACCGCCCGGCGAGCAGACGGCGGCTGCCTGAGGACGTTCCGGACGGCCTCGCCTGGGCCATCGTGTTTCGCCGACCCGCGGCGCCGTCCACCACGGCAGGCGCCTGCCGCCTCTCGTGCCGCCCCCACGTCGAATGACCGCGGCGCTAACGTCACGGGGTGCGCTCGCCTGCGACGAGTCGTGGCAGTCGCCCTGCGACAAAGCGCCTCCTGACGCTGGCGTTGACGGCCCTCGCGCTAGCGGCATGCTCGTCCGCCACCACCGGCTCGAGTACGTCCTCGGCCACGACGGCAGGAGCCGGCGCTACGACGACCTCCACGCGCGGCACAGGCTCGAGTGTGCCGACGAACACGGTCTGGCTCTGTCGACCCGGTGCCGGTGACCTCTGCGCCACCAATCTCGACATCACCGTCGTGCAGGCGAACGGCAGCAAGACCCGCATTGCCGTGGCTGCGGCGAAGTCGCCGGCGGTCGACTGCTTCTACGTCTATCCAACGGTGAGCGAGGAGACGACGCTCAACGCGGATCTCGCCATCCAAAGCACGGAAGTGGCGACGGCCATCGCCCAGGCGGCGCAGTTCTCACAGGTGTGCCGCCTGTGGGCGCCCGTTTACCGACAAGAGACCCTTGCCGGCCTGCTGCGGAAGGGGCTGGCGAGCAACGCCTACACCGAGATCGCCTACGAGAGCGTGCTGTCGGCCTGGCGCGACTACCTCGCCCACGACAACGACGGCCGGCCGGTCGTGTTCATCGGTCACTCGCAAGGGGCGGCCATGCTCATCGACCTGCTGCGGAGCCAGATCGACCCGAACCCGTCGCTACGAAAGCTCCTCGTCTCGGCCATCATCCTCGGCGGCAACGTAGAGGTGCCCACGGGACGAACCGTCGGCGGCACCTTCCAGCACATTCCCGCCTGCCAATCGGCGAGCGAGACCGGCTGCGTCATCGCCTACTCGTCGTTCTCGACAACCCCACCGGCGGACAGTTTGTTCGGCCGGCCGGGACAAGGAGTGTCGCTGCAGTCCGGCCAGACCGCATCGACGGGTTTGCAGGTGCTGTGCGTCGACCCGGCAGATCTCTCCGGCGGCAACGGCGCCCTCGCGCCCATCTTCCCCGCCCCTAAGCGGGTGGCGGCGCCGTGGGTCGAGTACCCGGGTCTTTACAGCGCGACGTGTGAATCCTCCGCGGGTGCTACGTGGTTGGCCGTCCACGTCGTCAAGACGCCGGGCGATACCCGTCCGATCGTGAGCGACACGGAAGGCCCGAGATGGGGCCTGCACGGCTCCGACGTCAACCTGGCGCTCGGAAACCTCGTTGCGATCGTCAGGTCGGAGGTTGCTTCGCTCCACAGCACCTGAGCTCGGCCGGCTCGGCGAGGCCAAAGATGCCCCGGCCGGCTCGTTGATCGGGTGATCAGGCGAGCCAACCGGAGCAGCGATTCAGCTGGCGAGAACGGCTTCGATCTCGAGGTGCAAGGTGACCTTGTCGCTTACGACGACACCACCGGTCTCGAGGGCGGCGTTGAAGTCGACGTGGAAGTCACTTCGCTTGATCTCACCGCTGGCGGTGAATCCGGCCCGCGTGCCACCGTAGGGGTCCTTGCCGAAGCCGCCCAGCTCGAGGTCGAGGGAGACCGGGAGCGTGACGTCTTTCAGCGTGAGCTCGCCGTCGAGGATGAAGTCGTCACCGTTCGGGCGGATGCCGGTCGAGCGGAACGTCATGGTCGGATACTTCTCCACCTCGAAGAAGTCAGCGGACCGGAGGTGGTTGTCCCTGTCAGCTGAGCCCGTGTCGATGGAGCTCAGGTCGATGGACGCCGTCACGCTCGACTCGAGCGGATTCTCGGCCGTCACGAGCTCGGCGTCGTACTTCGTGAACTTGCCACGCACCTTGCTCACCATCATGTGGCGCACCGTGAAGCCCACCTCGGAGTGCAGCGAGTCCACGTTCCAACGGCCGGCGATGTAGCCCGGCAGCCTGACGTCAGTGCTCGATACGGTCATGTCGCTCTTTCCCTTCGTCCCTGGTTGATGTATCAACTTCCATCCAGCACAACGAGGGTGACGAGTCAACTATTCCCGCGGCACCAGAATTCTCATCGGGGACGAAGGGTCGTATTGCCGCTACCAGCGACCGCGATGCACGATTGCCTCTGCCGGGAGCCGCCGAGACCGGAGATTACGGCGGGGAGCAGCAGGATCCTCGTGGCCGATCGCCACGCAACCCACCGGATCGTGGTCCTCGGGCACTCCGAATTCCGCCCGGAACGCAGGAATATCACTCGGGATGAGGCCGAACAGGAGCGCCCCGAGTCCTTCGTCGACGGCGGCCAGCAACATCAGCAGGCAGAGAAACCCCGTGTCCACGTACCAATACGGCACGGGCCAGCGCGACTCGTCCCGATCGGTCCAACCTTTGTCGGGCAAGGCGTAGCGGTCGAGGTAGACGTCTTTCGACGCCAAGGCGACGATGATGACCGGGGCACGCTCGATGGCGGCTCGCACGGAGGGATCCCAGCCGCCGCCCTCCGTCGGGCGTTGCGAAGCCCAGAAGCGGGCACGGTCGATTGTCTCGGTGAGAACGAGCAGGGCGTAACCCTGACTGAACCCGGCGGACGGCGCTCGCAGGGCCGCCGCCACGATCCGCTCCACGACATCGCCGTCGACGGGCTCGTCGACGAAGTGTCGGACCATGCGCCGATGACGAAGGACGTCGGTGAACTCCATGGCGAGCTCAGGGGGCGGCCATGGCGGCGAAAGCCGCCATGGCGACGCCGGCCCCACGAAGGTCGCCCACGAGGCCCGATTCCATCCTGTTCATGACGTAGGTGACGACGAGCTTGGTGTCGAGGTCGGTGATGACGAGCGAGCCGCCCCATCCGCCCCAGAACGCCGCTCGCGGTCCGATTGGCATGAGCTCACCGGCGAGGCCGTACCCGAGACCGAAGCGAAGCGGTACACCGAGGACGAGATCCGTGCCGTTGGACTGCTCGTCGAACACGGCGTTGCAGCCCTGCTCCGAGAGCAGGCGGACACCGTTGACCTCACCGCCACAGGCGAGCACGCTCTGGACGGTGGCGACAGAGCGGGCATTCCCGTGGCCGTTGGCCGCCGGGATCTCTGCCCGTCGCCACGGGACCTCGTAGGAGACGCTGGCATCCAGTGCCGGGTTGCCGAGCGTGCGAGCCGCCGGGCTCGCCGGGTCAAGGGTGCCGAGCAGCTCGGCCGTCGGTGGGGGCGGGATGACCGGTGCCACCCGGCTGTCGCAGCCGGCGGGCGTGCCGATGTGGAAGTCCGCCCCAAGAGGCCCGGCCACCTCAGAAGCAAAGAAGCTGCCGATGGATTGTCCGGTCACCCGCCGCACCACCTCCCCAACGAGGTATCCCTGCGTGACGGCGTGATATCCCGAGGCAGATCCGGGAGCCCACCAGGGCTCCTGGGAGGCCAGCAGGGACGTCGCCTTCTCCCAGTCGAAGAGGTCCTCGGTGACGAGGGGCTCGGTCCAGCCGGACAACCCGGAGGTGTGGGAGAGAAAGTGCCGCACGGCGATGTCGCCCTTGCCGGCTTCAGCAAACTCCGGCCAGTAGTCCGCTACCGGCGCATAGAGGTCGAGCTCTCCGTGATCGGCGAGGATCAGGCAGCACAGCGCCGCCATCGTCTTGGTCGTCGACCAGACGTTGATGATGGTGTCCTGCTCCCAAGGTTGCGTCTTCTCGGAGTCGAGGTACCCGCCCCAGATGTCCACGACCGGCTCGCCTGCGAGATGCACGGCCACGGAGGCACCGAGGTCGTGTCCGGCGTCGAGGTTGTCGGAGAGCACATCCCGCACTTGAGTGAATCGATCGTCACACCATCCGTGAATTTCGGCCATGGCGCAGCCTACTGAGCGGGCAACGATGGGGTCGTCGGTGCGAGCCGCCGTGAGCGCGTGAAACGGGTCAAGCGGCAGCGTCGGCAATCGCCTCGACTCAACCGGTGAACTGCTCGAGGGCGGACACGAACTGGGGGGCATCCTCGAACATGGCGGCATACCCGGCCTCGGGCAGCTCGACGCGCTCGGCTCCTGCGATCTCGCTCCCGAGCAGGGCACCGTCGGGCGCCGGGAAGACCGGATCGTCGACCCCGAACACGACCAGCGTCGGCACCGCGACCGAGTCGACGCCGTCGTACAGGGCCCAGCTCGACCACAGCTCGAGCTGAAGGCTGCGTTCGCCGGACAGGGCAGCCCGCGTCAACACGTCGGGCACCGTCGTGCTGAGCGCCGTCAGCCAGGCGGTTTCCGCCAGTTGCGGGTCGGACGCGCCCGACGACACGGTCGAGGTGGTCGACGACGACGAGGCGGAGGACGGCGAGGGCGAGGAGGAGCCCGGTCCGAAGAACGTGGCGGCGACCGATGCCGCCGTCGCTCTCGGCGAGCCCAGCGTTGCCGAGACGCCCGCCGTCGGTCGTGCGGCTCCCGGGCCACCGGCGGAGGTGTCGACGAGCACGAGCGACCGTTCGTTGAGCGGGTGGCGCTCGGCCAGTGCCAGGGCGACCTCTCCTCCGAGCCCCCAGCCCAGCACCGTCGGTTGGACGAGCGCCAGCGCCTGGATCAAGCCGGCCGTCTCGTCCGCCAACCAGCCAGCCGTGAAGGGTGCCAGTGCCGGCGACGAATAGCCCACGCCCGGCAGGTCGAACACCGTCACGCGGTAGTGCTGTGCCAGCACCGAGAGCAGGCTCGGTTGCCACCACGCCATCGAGCCATCCTGTCCCATGATGAGCAACAGGTCGGGGCCGGACCCGAACTGCCGGAACGCCAGCTGCTCGATCGACAGATAGCCGGGTGAGCCGGGCGTCGGCAAGGGTGCCGTCGACTGGCCGGCGGGAACGGCGACAACCGGCACGCGCCGCACGAGTCCGAGAAACGCCTCTCCCGGCACCGACGTCCCCTGCAAGGCGACTTGCGGCGGCAGGGTCGTCGTCGTGGTCGTGCTCGCCGGAGCAACCGTCGAGCCGGTCGTGCCCACCGCACTCGTGGAGGTGCCCTGCGACGACGAAGGAGCTGAGGTGCAGCCGGTCACCGCCAGCGTCACTCCCACCAGCGCGATCGGAACCGATTGCCGCAGGCGCCGTCTCTGCAGTGTCTCGCGTCGTGTGGCATCGTGTCGGCCGCGGCGGCGTCGCCGTCGCCAGGGCGTCACGGCTTGCCGGCAGAACGAGAGTGGGGTTGCAGCGTGGGTTGTCTCGAGGGGAGAGTGGCCATCGTCACCGGCGCCGGCGGCGGCATTGGGAGGGCGGAAGCCCTCGCCCTCGCGAGCGAAGGTGCCGCTGTCGTCGTGAATGACCTCGGTGCCGACCTTGCTGGTGCCGGGCGATCCCCCGCCGGCGCTCACGAAGTCGTCGAGCTCATCGAAGCCGCCGGCGGCCAGGCCCTCGCCAACGGTGACGACGTCGCTGGCTACGCCGGCGCCGAGCGGATCCTCGCCGAGGCCCTCTCGGCCTATGGCCGCATCGACATCCTCGTGAACAACGCCGGCATCCTGCGCGACCGCATGTCGTTCAACATGACCGAGGAGGACTTCGACGACGTCGTGCGCGTCCATCTGAAAGGGCACTTCTCGATGGCCCGCACGGTGGGGGCCCATTGGCGGGAGCGGCAGAAGGCCGGCGACGCCGTCTCGGGCCGCATCGTGAACACGACGAGCGAGGCCGGCTTGTTCGGCAGCGCCGGACAGGCGAATTACGCTGCCGCCAAGGGCGGCATCGCCACGCTGACGATCACCCTGGCGAGAGAGTACGAGCGCTTTGGCGTCACGGTGAACGCCATCGCCCCACGAGCTCGTACTCGCATGACCACCTCGGTCCTCGGTCCGCTCGAGCCGGAACCGGGTGCCTTCGACTCCTGGGCCCCCGAGAACGTCGCTCCCGTCGTTGTCTGGCTGGCGAGCGACGCTGCCGACGGCATCAGTGGCCAGATCTTCGTGGTCTGGGGTGGCTCCCTCCATCTCGTGGCCCCGTACTCGCCCGTCGCCAGCTTGCAGCGCGAGAGCGCCTGGACCGTTGCGGAGCTGACCGAGCATCAAGACGAGCTCTTCGCCGGCCGATCGAGGGGTGTTCCCGCCTTTCCCTTCGGGGCCTGAAGCTGCGAGGCAATCCGCCGCAGGCCCGCCGTCCAGCGGTGCGAGCTCGTCACTGCGCTCACTCGGGCCGGGGCCGCTTCCAACTAATCCGCGAGAGCCGCTTCCCGGACACGTAGCCGTTCTCGGCAAACCATCGGGCGGAGCGTGCAAGGGCGTCCCGGGCCGGACGGGAGCGGTAGTCGAGCTCCGACCGGGCGCGGTCGTCGCAGAAGATCATCTGGGTCGTAGCCATCTTGGCGCCCTCGAGCGGCACCGACGGCTGGCGCCGGGCGATGCGGCCCTCCACGAGCTCGGAGGCATAGGCGGCGCCGAGGGCGACGCCGCCGGGCACCCGGATGCGGGGACGCGGCAGGCCCGTCTCCTCGGCCAGGACGCCGAGTATCTCCCGGAAGGACAGGTTCTCGCCTCCGAGGATGTAACTACGGCCTTGGCGACCGAGCTCGAGGGCGGCAATGTGCCCGGCGGCAAGATCGTCGACGTCCACGACGTTGAGCGAGGTCTGGACATAGCCGGGCACACGGCCGTTCAGGAAGTCGAGGACTGTGCGGCCTGTCGGCGTCGGCGCCCGATCGCGGGGGCCGACAGGCAGCGTCGGCTGGACGAGAACGACGGGCTGGCCCTCGGCGGCGGCGCGCAGCACCTCGTGCTCAGCAACGTACTTGGAGCGCTTGTAGCTCCCGAAGAGGTGCTCGATGCGGGGCCAATCGGTCTCGTCAGCCGGCTCGCCACCGTCGGTGCCGTCGAGGCCGACCGTTCCGACCGTGCTCGTGTACACGACCCGCTCGCAGCCGGCCTCACGGGCGGCCCGAAGGACGTTGAGCGTACCGCCGACGTTGACGTCGTAGAACTCGTCGGGGTCGGGCGACCAGAAGCGGTAGAGGGCGGCGACGTGGAAGACGACTCGGGCCCCGCCGACGACGGCGCGCACAGCGCCGGCGTCGCGCAGATCCACGTCTGCGCACTCGAGCTCGAGACCGGCGACGTTGCCACGATCCGCTCCCGGTTGCAGGGCCACTACGACGTCGACCTCGCGGGCCAGCAGAGCTCTCGTGACGGCCGACCCGATGAAACCGGCCGCTCCGGTGACGACGACCCGATCACCCGTCCGGAGGGTGAGGAACCCTGCCGGCGCCTCCTCGCTACCCACGGTGCTCAGACTCGTTCCCGTTGCAGGGCGCTCTTGGCGAGCGTCTTGCCGAACTCGAACAGCAGCGACGAGTTGCGGTGGGCGTCGGCGAGCACGTCGTCGAGCGCTGCGGTGAAGTAGTCGACCTCGTCCTGTCCGGCGATGAGCGGTGGCAGGAGCTTGATGATGTTTACGTTGTCAGCCGCCACCTGGGTGAGGATCCGGTGGCGCTGGAAGAGCGGGCCGACCACGAGCTGGGAGAACAGACCCTTCCGTGCCGTCTCGAGCATCTTCCAACGTGACTTCAGCCGTAGCGAGGAGGGTTCGCCGAACTCGAGACCGATCATGAGTCCCTTGCCGCGCACGTCGCTGAAGAGCTCGTAGCGCTCGACAAGGGGCGCAAGAGCTTGCACAAAGGCCTCCCCGGTCGCCCGCGCGCGCTCCACGATGTTCTCGTCGTCGAGCGTCTGCAGCGTCGCCAAGCCGGCCACCATGGCGAGCTGATTGCGCCCGAAGGTCGTGGAGTGGACGACCGCGCGCTCCATCTTCGAGTACACGCGGTCGAACACCTCGGCCGAGCAGAGTGTCGCACCGACCGGTACGTACCCACCTGACAGCGCCTTCGAAACAGTCACCATGTCGGGTTCGAGGGCGTAGTGCTCGTAGGCCCAGAGCTTTCCCGTGCGCCCGAGGCCCGTCTGCACCTCGTCGACGACAAAGAGCGTCCCGTGGCGCCGGCAGAGGGCCTGCACGCTCGACCAGTACGTCTCGTCCGCCATGTAGACGCCCTTGCCCTGGATGAGCTCGACCACGAAGGCGGCCACGTCGCCGCGCCGCAGCTCCCGGTCGAGCGCCGGCAGGTCGCCGAACGGCACCGCGTCGCATCCCGGCAGCAACGGTCCGAAGCCCTGCCGGAATTCCGCACCGCCGTTCAAGGACAGCGCCCCGTTCGTCAAACCGTGAAACGAATGGTCGGCGTGCAGCACGCGGGGTCGCTTCGTGGCGTACTTGGCGAACTTGATGGCACACTCGACCGCCTCCGCACCCGAGTTGGAGAAGAAGCACCGCTCCAGACCGCCGTGCACCCTCCCGACGAGCGCCTCGGCAAGCAGCCCGGGCAGCAAGGCACAGTCGAGCTGCACGAGGTTCGGGAGGTCGAGATCGATGGCATCCGAAAGCGCCTTCTTGATGACGGGATGCGAGCGCCCCAGCGCGAAGACCCCGAAGCCGGAGAGGAAGTCCAAGTACCGATCGCCGGCTCGGTCGTAGAGGTAACAGCCTTCAGCCCGCTCGTAGAACCGGTCCATGCCGAGGGTCTTGAGGACCTTTGCAAGCTGTGGGTTCAGGAATTCCGAATGGAGTTTGAAGTTCTCGCCGCGGCGGGCGTCCATCACATCGCGAAGTTCGAAGCTCATCTGGCCTCCGGGTTCATGTGGCGCGAGCGTATCGGCCAGGGCCAATCGATCCCCGACGGTAGGCTGGCGCGATGTCAGCTACCCCCCGACAAAGTGGTCGGGAGGGCCTGGACGAAGGCACCATCTTCACCGCCGGTGCCGCCCGCAGCGGGCATGTCGCCCCCGAGAACGTCCATACGGTCCTCAGCCGCCACCTCCTTCTCGACGGTTACCCGATTGTGCTCGACACGGCCAGGAGCCACGGTTCATGGATCGTCGACGCCCGAGATGGCTCGCAATACCTTGACTTCTACACGTTCTTCGCCTCCTCGCCCCTCGGCTTGAATGCCCCCGGGCTGGCGGACGACCCCGCGTTCATGCGCCAGCTCGCCGAGGTCGCCGCTAACAAGCCGGCCAACTCGGACTTCCAGACGACGCACCTCGCCGACTTCGTCGAGACGTTCTCCCGCGTCCTCGGCGACCCCGAATTGCCTCACCTGTTCTTCATCGAAGGTGGCGCCCTCGCCGTCGAGAACGCCCTCAAGGTCGCCTTCGACTGGAAATCGCGCCGCAACGAAGCGGCCGGACGCTCCCCCGCTCTCGGCAGCAAGGTCATGCACCTCCGTCACGCCTTTCACGGCCGCAGCGGGTACACGATGTCGCTCACGAACACCGACCCGGTGAAGGTCGACCGCTTCCCAAAGTTCGACTGGCCTCGCATCTCCTCGCCGGCGGTGGCCTTTCCTCTCGCCGAGAACCTCGCCGAGGTCGAGAGGTTGGAAGGCATGGCGCTGGCCGAGGCAAGTGCCGCCTTCGAAGCCTTTCCGCACGACATTGCCTGCTTCGTAGCCGAACCGATCCAAGCCGAAGGCGGCGACCGACACCTTCGGGCGGAGTTCCTGCAGGCGATGCAGGCGCTCTGCCGCGCCCATGATGCGCTCTTCGTGCTCGACGAGGTGCAGACGGGCTGTGGCGTCACCGGGACGCCCTGGTGCTACCAGCAGCTCGGCCTCGAGCCGGACGTCGTCGCCTTCGCGAAGAAAGTCCAGCTCGGAGGAATTATGGCCGGACGCCGCGTCGACGAAGAGCCGAGCAACGCCTTTGCCGTGCCGGGTCGGATCAACTCGACCTGGAGTGGCAACCTCACCGACATGGTGCGCTCGCGGCGCCTCATCGAGCTCATCGAGTCGACCGGTGCCATGGCCAACGCCCGCGCCGTCGGCGCCCATCTGCTCGAGCGGTTGTGCCAGCTGTCCGTCGAGATGCCGTTCGTCGTCTCCAATGCCCGTGGCCGCGGGCTGCTTGCCGCCATCGACCTGCCGTCAGGTGACGTGCGTGACAGCGTCCTCACGACGCTGCGGACGACCGAGCACGTGATCGCCCTGCCATGCGGCGAGCGGACCTTGCGCGTGCGGCCGGCCCTGTCGATCACGACCGATGAGATCGACCAGGGCTGTGACGCCCTCGGTCGCGTCCTTCGCAAGCTGGAGGCATGAGCGTGGCGAAGACGTGCTCTTCGATCATCGCCGGCAAGGCGGTCGACGGCGACGGCGGGCGCCTGACCTCGACCAACCCGGCACGGCTGCGCGAGGTCGTCGCCGAGGTGTCGCTCGGGGACGCCGCTACCTTCCTGCAGGCATGCCGGGCCGCCAAGTCCGCCCAGCCTTCGTGGGCGAACGTCCCCGCTCCCATCCGCGGTCGGGTGATCGCCGAGATCGGGCGGCTCGTTGAGGCGAACGCCGAGCCGCTCGCCCGCCTCGTCACCCGCGAGGTGGGCAAGCCCTACGCCGAGGCGCTCGGCGAGGTGCAGGAGATCGTCGACACGTGTGACTTCTTCCTCGGCGAGGGCCGCCGCCTCTACGGCGAAACGGTGCCCTCCGAGATGCACGACAAGGCCTTGTTCACCTATCGCGTACCCGTCGGGGCACTCGCCGTCATCACGGCCGGCAACTTCCCGGTCGCCGTGCCCTCGTGGTACCTCGTTCCGGCGTTGCTGTGCGGCAACACCGTCGCCTGGAAGCCGGCCGAGTATTCGGCAGCGGTCGCCACCGCCCTCTATGAGCTCTTCGCGGCGGGCGGCCTGCCGGACGGAGCCCTCAACCTCGTGCTCACCGACGGTGCAGCCACCTTCGGCGGCCTCGCAGCCGGCCTCGAGGAAGGGGTCATCGACAAGGTCGGATTCACCGGCTCATCTGCCGTCGGATCCCGCATCGGCGAGCTCACTGGCCGATATCTGCAGTCGGCTTGCCTCGAGCTCGGGGGCAAGAACCCGATGGTGATCATGCCGGATGCCAGCGTGGAGCTGGCGGTGGAGGGAGCGCTCTTCTCCGGCTTCGGCACAGCCGGGCAGCGATGTACGTCGCTCGGCACGGCGATCGTGCACGAGTCGCTGCACGACGAGTTCATCGCCGGGCTGACGGGTCGCCTCGAGACGGCCGCCATCGGGGACCCGAGCCAGAACGTGCTGTACGGCCCCATGCTCGACGAGCGATTCGCCGACCGCTTCGAGGAGTACCTCCGAGATCTGATCGAGCCGCATCACGAGCTCCTCGGCAGCAGCGGCACGGGCAGGATCACGTCGGACAACCCGCGTGCCGGCTTCGTCGGCGACCCGGACGCGGGCGTCTTCTGCCATCCCACGATCGTCGACGGTGTCCGCCTCGACGATGAGATCGTGCGGACCGAGACCTTCGGCCCCATGATCGGGGTCGCCTCGTTCTCGAGCTTCGACGAGGCAATGGCTCTCGCGAACCGATCCGGCTTCGGCCTTTCGTCGGCGATCTACACCGGGTCGCCCAAGTCCGTGTTCAGCTTCCGCCAGCGGATCAGCGCCGGCATGGTGAGCGTGAACAACTCCACCTCCGGTGCCGAGGCACACCTTCCCTTCGGAGGTAACGGTCGCTCCGGTAACGGGAGCCGCCAGAGCGGCAAGTGGGTGCTCGACCAGATGACTCGCTGGCAGTCGATGAACTGGGACTACTCCGGGCACCTGCAGAAGGCCCAGATGGACACCGACGCGGTGAGCGCCGACCGGGGTTTCCGGCTGGAGGCCTGAGCCGAGACCTCAGTCGGCTTTCGTCGTGCCGGCGGGCGGGCGAGACGTCCCGGTGTAGGGGCGCGACATGGGACCGATGGCCTCGAGGTCGACCTCGACGAGGTACGGCTTGGCGCTGGCGAGTCCGTGGCGCACGGCCTTTCCGAACTCGGCCGTCGTGGCCACCCGGGTGCCTGCGACGCCGAGGGCGCCGGCGAGCGCCACGAAGTCGGGCGAGCCGAGCTCCACGCCGATACGTCCCTCGCCCTCTCCGTACTGCTTGTCCTGGATGTTGCGCAAGATGCCGTAGCCGCCGTCACAGAACACGAGCACGACGACGGGGAGCTGCTCGACCGCCAGAGTCGCCAGCTCGGGTGCGCTCAGCATAAAGCCGCCGTCGCCGGCCATGAGGACGACAGGCTCGGCGGGGTGACTGCTCGATCCGCCGGCGGCGGCCCCCAAGGCGTGGGCGAGGCCGAGGCCGATGGCGAAGCCGTTCGGCATGATGGCCCGCCGCGACCGCGACACGGGGAGGAGGCGGTTGCCCCACGTATAGGCCGGGATGGTGCTGTCCTTGACGACCACCGTCTCCGGCGAGATGGCGCTCGAGAGCTCGTCGAGCAACCCCTCCTGTGGGCCGACGACGTGCCGCAGCCGCGAGCGCGCGGCCGCCGCCGTCTCGGCCACCTCCTCGGCCCATCCTTCCTCGCTGCGTGCGACGGTTCCGTCCTCTGCCAAGGCGGCCAGCAGCGCCCTCAGGGTTGCCTTGGCATCGCCGGCGAGAGCGATCGTCGGCTCATAGTTGCGCCCCGGCCGCTCCGGCACGACGTCGATCTGCAGGATGGCCGCCGGCAGCTGCATGTTCCAGTTCTCCGTATTCGTGCCCTGGTAGCGAGTCCCGACGGCGACGAGGAGGTCGGATCGGCGGCACAGCTCCCGCACGTCCGGATCCCAGGGGAGGTTGCCGATGCAGGCAGGGTCGTCCTCGCCCATGACGCCGCGGCCGTTCGGGCTCGTGATGAGGCCGGCGCCGAGGCGCCGCACCAGGCTGGTCACTTCGGCTTCGGCACCGGCGGCCACCGCACCCCCGCCTGCCCACACGAGCGGTCGGTGAGACGACAGCACGAGATCGACGGCGGCTTCCATCCGGGCCGGTTCCGGGCCGACCGGCTCGATGGGGGCGAGCAGGCGGCCGAGGCGCCCTCGGTCGGCCGGCGTCGCCTCGGCGTACTGCAAGTCGATGGGGAGCTCCACGCTGACCGGCCCTCGCGGCGCCGAGAGCGCCACCGCGATGGCCAGGGCGACCTCGTCGCTGATGTCGTCGGCCGCTTCCGCCCGGCGCACCCCCTTGCAGAGCGAGGCCAGCATGGCCGGCTGGTCCGGGACCTCGTGTATGAAGCCCCTGCCGGCGTCGAGGTACTTCGTCTCGATCTGTCCCGTCAGGTGCAGGACGGGCGAACCGGACACGAATGCCTCCAAGAGACCGCCCATGGCGTTGGCGGCGCCTGGGCCCGTGGACGTGATGCAGACTCCGAGCCTCCCCGTCACGCGGGCGTATGCGTCGGCCGCTCCGGCCGCTGCCTGCTCGTGGCGGACCGTGATCATGCGAAGGCGGCCTCGGCGGCGGATCGAGTCGTAGATGGGCAGGTTGTGCACGCTCGGGATGCCGAAGGCGACCTCGACGCCGGCTAGCTCGAGCACGTCGCTGACGGCGTCACCGCCGGTGTGGCTCTCCATGGACCCCTCTCCTCGTTCTCGGCGCCACCGTAGCCAGGCCGGGCAGTGCGAGCATCCCCGGCTTTGACACACCCTCGTCGTATCGTGATCGTCGTGTCTCCACCCGAGGACCCAGGCGGCGATTTCTGTTTCGTGCACGCCGCTGACCTGCATCTCGACACTCCCTTCTACGGCATCGGGGAGACGGCCCCCGCGGTTGGGGAGGCGCTGCGCGATGCGTCCCTGCAGGCCTTCGACAACCTCGTGAGCCTCTGCTTGGAGCGACAGGCCGCCTTCCTTCTCATCGCCGGCGACGTCTACGACGGAGCGGAGCGCGGCATCCGCGCCCAGCTGCGATTCCGTGACGGTCTCGCCCGGCTCTCGAGTGCTGGCATCGCCACGTTCGTCGTCCACGGCAACCACGACCCAGTCGACTCCGGTTGGTCGGCGGTCGCCACCTGGCCGGAGCTCGTGACGATCTTCGGCCCCGAGAGCGTCTCAGCCGTCCCCGTGCACCGCGACGGTCGTCAGATCGCCGTCATCCAGGGGATCTCCTACGGGCGACGCGACGTACGCGACAACCTCGCCGTGCGCTTCGCGCCGCCGGCCGGTGCCGGCGTTCAGATCGGTCTGCTCCACTGCAATGTCAGCGGCGCCGCCGACGGGCACGAGAACTACAGCCCCTGCTCGCTCGACGAGCTGCGACGCGTCGGTCTCGACTATTGGGCGCTCGGGCATGTCCACACGCGCAGCACCTTGAGCGGCCGCCCCTTCGCGGAGGAGCCGTGGGTCGTGTACCCCGGGAACCTGCAGGGGCGCGGTCCGCAGACGAGCGAACGAGGAGAAAAGGGCGCCGTCGTGGTCGAAGTCAGCGGCGGACGCGTCGCCGGCGTGGGGTTCGTCGCCTGCGACCGCATCCGCTACGCCAGCGTCGAGGTGGAGGTGGCATCGCTGCCGTCGCTCGACGCCGTTCACGACGCCCTCGTCGAAGCCGCCGCGGAGGAACTCGGGCGTGCCGGCGGGCGCTCGATCGTCCTGCGGGCTCGCCTCACGGGTCGCAGCGACGCTCATGTTCTCCTGCAAGGCGGCGACACTGTCGCTGAGTTGCTCGCCTCGCTGCGAGATGACTTCAGACCGGTCGCCCCGTGGCTGTGGTGGGATCGCATCGACGACGACAGCCTCCCGCTCATCGACATCGAGGAGCTGAGAGGGGGCTCGGACTTCGCAGCTGACCTGATCAGCCTGGCAGAAGGGCTGGCAGCGGCGTGCGCCACCCCCACCTTGGTGCCCGGACTGGAGGCCGGGCTTCCCCTCGGGCTGCTCGACGATGTCGTGGCGACGTTGCCCAAGTCGTTGCGGGCTCGCGCCTTGGCATCGGACATCTCGGCCCGTGACCTGCTTGCCGCAGGTCTCGTGGCTGCCCTCGACGAGCTCGGGGCGGGCGAGAACCTCGCCGGGGCAGTCCGCTGAGATGCGGCTCGCCTCCTTTCACATCGATGGCTTCGGAGCGCTTGCCGATTTCGGTGTGGACGAGATCGGGGCCGGCCTCGTCGTCGTGCTCGGACCCAACGAGGCTGGGAAGTCCACCCTCTTCGACTTCCTGACGGGCGTCCTGTTCGGCTTTCCCACGAGAAAGGACAATTCGAGGTTCCGCTCTCCGGTCCGCGGCGGGCGACATGGCGGGCGTGTGGGTTTCGTCGACGACGCCGGCGGCCGATGGGTCGTGGAGCGGTACGCCGGCGCCCAGCGCGGCCTCTCCGTACGCCTACCCGACGGTTCCGACGGGGATGAGCGAAGTCTCTCGCGAGCGCTCGCCGGCGCGAGCGCCTCCCTGTTCGAGGCCGTCTTCGCCGTAGGGCTCAACGATCTCGGCCAGATGAAGAACCTCGAGAGCGACGAGGTGCGAGAGCTGCTGTTCACCGCCAGCATCTTCGGACAGCGCAGGTCAGCGACGAAGGCGATGAGGCATCTCGGAGAGGCTCGCGACGAGCTCGCCCGGCCTCGCCGGGAGGACGCCATGGCCAACCGCCTGGCCGCCGCCCTGGAGGGCGTGCGGGCGGAGCTGGCGGTCGCTCGCCAGGAGGCGGGTCGCTATGAGGCTCTCCAGCGGGAGGCATCGCGCCTCGACCAAGAGCTGGAGACGATGCGGGTGCAGCTCAAGGACCTGACCGACCGCGGACGTGAACTGCAGCTGCTCGAAAGCTGCTGGCGTCACTATCGCCTCGCCCAAGCCGCTCGGGCGGCGGTGGCGGCTCTGCCACCCGTAGGCCAGACGGCCGGCGTGATCGCCCGGGCAGCTGCCGTGCGCGAGCTGGCAGCGGAGCGCTCCGGTCATTTCGAGCGTGTCGAGAAGCTGGAAGAGCTGTTGAAGTCACGCGCCGCGCTCGAGAGCTCCCTCGAACGGCGCTTGGCCCGCATGGGACCGAATTGGACTCGGGAGCGGGCGGTCGAGGCATCTGCACCCGAGCTGTTGGCCGAGGGCGCTCGTGCGGCCCGTGACCGGTTGACGACACGGCGCGTGGCCCTCGCCTCGGCCGAGGCGGTGCTCGCGCAGGCAGAGAGTTTGCTGGCAGCGGTGCCGTCCGAAGACGAGCTGAACGACGTCGTGCCAGAGCGCATCGAGTTGGAGAAGCGGCAGAGCATCGTCTCAGAGCTGCGTGACCGGCTCGCCGAGGCCGAGCGCCTGCAGCTGGAGGTACTCGCCGACGAACGGGCGAGCACCGCCAGCCTGTCGGCGCCGCTATCGGCGCACGATCCCGCTCGCCCTGCCCTGGTCACGCTGCTCGTGGCCGGCCTCGTGGTGTGCGCCGTCGCCCTCGCCCTCTTCGCAGGCCATCACGCAGGCCCGGCCGCCGTGATCGCTCTCGTCGGCCTCCTTCTCCTCGCCGCCTGCGGCCTTCTCTCCGCCGTGGGCCGACGGGGCCGCTCCGCCACGGCGAGGGCTCGGACGGCGGACGATACAGCGTCGCTGACTGTCGCCTGGCGGGCGGCAACCGCCCGGCAGGCCCTCCTCGAACGCAGCCTCGTCGACGTCGCCAAGCTGTCCCAGCAGCTCGGTCTCCCCCTGCCCCCCTCGCGGGTCGACATCGATCGCTGCGCCGCCGTGCTGCAGCGGCAATTGGAGCGTCGGCGCCAGACGGACGACCGTCTCGCTGAGCGAACGAGAGCGGAGTCGCGGCGTGCCGCTGCCGCCGGCGACGTCGGTATGGCGTTCCGGGCGCTCGCAACCGAGCAGGCCGCCTATGAGTCCTGGTGCGCCGCCCACGGCTTTGCCCCGACGGCGCAACCCGACTCCACTCTGGAGGCGATCGCCGAACTGGCCGAGATTCGCGAGCAGGTGGAGGCTCTCGGCCGCATCGAGGGCGCTCTGCGGGAGCTCGAAGCGTCCGTCACCTCGTTCTCCCTTCGGTGCAGGCGGCTCTTCTCGTCGCTCGACCTCGCCGCCCTCGGTGTCGCCTCCCCGCAGTCCGGAGCCGGCCTCGCCGCCGCCGACATCGAGGCGACGCTCGCCCAGCTCGTGCACCTGCTCGAGGAGGCGACGGCCCTCGAGGCCAACCGGTCCGCCCTCGAACGGGACCGCGCCTCGGCCGAAGGCGCCCTCGAGAGTGCGCTCGGCGACGGCAAGTCGGCGGAACGGATGCGCTCGCGGCTGGCGACCGGTGACGTGCTCTTGTGGGTGAGCGAGCGCGATGAGCTCGCTTCGGCGACCGAAGAGCTCCGCACGAGGGAGGAGGAGGCCGTTCGCCGCCACCAGTCGCTCGCCGAGGACATGGGGCGGCTGGCCGCCTCGGATCACATCGCCGACCTCGAGCGACGGCGGGAGAGCCTCGAAGTGACACTTGACGACGCGCTCCACCGCTACCTCGTGCTGGGCACGGCGCGCGCCTTGCTGCAGCGGACGCTCGCCCAGCACGAGCGCGAGCGCCAACCGGCCGTCGTCGCCCGGGCGGCTGCCCACTTCGAGCGTGTGACGGGCGGCCGCTACGTGGGGCTGCTGGCCGACTCCGGCATCGACGGACGCCAGAGCCTGCGGGTGCTCTCAGCCACCGGCGAGATGATTGACGCCCAGAGCCTGAGTCGGGGAACGCTGGAACAGCTCTACCTCTGCCTGCGCCTCGGGCTCGCAGACTCGTTCGCCGAGCGCTCCGTGTCGCTGCCGATCGTGCTCGATGACGTGCTCGTGAACTTCGACCCGGTGCGCGCTCGCGCCGTGGCGACCGAGCTGGCCGAGTGCGCCACGACCCACCAGATCGTGGTGCTCACGTGCCATCCTCACCTCGCCGAGATGATGCTGCGGGCGAGCGACCCCCTTCCCCAACCGGCCCAGCTCATCCAGCTCGGGCGCCTGGGGGAGCCGCGCAAGGTCGAGCAGCTCGCGCTTGCCGCCCTCACGGCCCTGCCCGATCTCCCGGCGCACGCCGGGGAGCCCACACCCGCCCACGCTGCGACCGATCCGGATCTCCCGACGGCGGCCGGTGTGTAAGCGCTGGCGGACTCGGGCGGGCGACCCCTCCGGCGCCGGACGATCGGCGGTGGGGCTACGGTCCCTTCAGTGGCCTACACACGACAACAGTGGCGCGACGCCCTTGTGCGGTCCGCCGACGTAGGCGAGCGCGCCAGGACCGCTGGGATCTCACTCTCAGCTTTCGTCGGCGCCATCGTGCTCCTGGTGGGCTGGAACTCGGGGCACCTTCGCCATCCCGTGCTCGTCGTGATCGGCGGTGCGTTCCTGGTGGCGAGCCTCCTGCAGTTCGTTCTCTTCGTCTTGCGTCGCCTGCGCGCCTCGAGTCAGCAGTCGCCGCACTGAAATTCTGCCGGCGCCTGGGCGCCTCCTGATGCTGATCAGGCGCTAGCGACTGCAGCGCTCTGCCGATGACGGGTTGCCGCCGGCCCTCTCAGGCGGGCCGTCAGAAGGGCGTCAGGCAGTAGGGGGGGCGGTCGTTGCCGAACATCCGGCTCATGCGGGGCACCGAGCCGACAGACACCTGTCGGATGCGCCCCACCTCGGCGAGCGCCTGGGCCGAGACACCGCCCAAGTAGATGCTTGCCAACGTGGAGGCGTCGAGCTCCACGTCCGGTTCGGCGTCGGTCCGGGAAACTTCGGCCGCTTCCCAGTCGTCGCTGACGACGAGACGGTAGCGGGCGGAGTTCCACGGGCAGAAGTGGTCGTGCACGCCGAGCACGAGATCGCCGGCGACCCCATACCGCCGACCGGCCAGGCATCTCCCGACGTCGACGAGCCGCAGCCAGGATCGGTCTCCGGAGTAGGTGCAGCGGAGCTGGCGCGGCTCGACGAGCAACCACTTGATCGGCTCATCGACCGGTCGTCCAGCCGCCACGAGCTCGATGGTGAGATCGACACCGAGGACGAAGTCCCAGACGGCCACGTAGGCGCTCGAGGTGACGGCGCACAACTCGTGAACGACGAGACGGCGAGGGTGGTGAGCGGGAGGGTGCACGGGTACGACCTCATAGGAGACATAGCCGTCGACACGCTTGTTCTCCTCGTAGACGGCATAGAAGCGCCGGCTGAGATCGTCTCCTCCGGGCTCGCCGAGGGCAGAGGTGTAATCGATCTCCGTCCGGTCGAGCTCGCCGGCGCGAGTCGGGGCGTACTCGGCGTAAACGGCTGGGAAGGCCTCCACCGCCTCCTGGCGTCCGATGAGCCGAACCCTCCCGGAGGCAAACTCGGACACGGGAAGGGCGAGTCGGGCAAGGCGTTTGTCCACCGTGTAGGACGATCCAAAGGTCGCCTGGCCGTAGCCGAAGCGGCCGTAGATGCCACCTTCGCTCGCATAGAGAGCGGCGGCGATCTCGCCCCGGGCGCGTAAGTCGTCCAGCTGGTAGCGCATGAGCGACCGCAGGCGGCCCTGGCGGCGGTGAGAGGGCAGGACGGCGACGGCGACGACCATTGCCGTCGGCAAGCGGACGAGGCCCGGAACCGTCATCACCGTGCCTTCCGAGGCCGCCGTGCCCACGAGCTCCCCGTCGTCTCGGCTGGCCGCCACGCGGTCGAGTCTCATGGCGTTGCGGATGAGATCCTCGAAACCCTTCGACATGCGAGCGCCGAAAGCGCCGGCGTCGACGTCGAAGAAGGCGTCGACCTCGCCCTCGCGTAGCGGGCTGATAGGAGACAAGGGCACGGCGCCGCTCACGTCGTCGGGGGCCATGTGGCGAGTCTGTCACGGCCGCCCGGCCGTTGTCGGCGAGCTGCCGTCACAACCGCCGAGCCCGAAGATCCAGGAACATCGGGAGGCGCCGCCAGCGGTTGGCCTCGCTCTCGTCGCTCACCTCCTGCATCACCTCGATGACGAAACCGGAAGACTGCAGCACCTTCGTGTAACTCCCGAGCGGGCGGTGGATGCTGTGGAAGGTCATCGTGAGACCGTCGCGCTCGATCTCGTCGTGGTAGCGAAACGGCGTCAGGTACGAGCCGCGCACGACGAAGGGCGCATCGGCATCATCGTGCTCTCCCTCGAAGCTGCCAGCCGAGTTCAGCGGGTGGACGATGGCCATGCAGAGGCTCCCGCCAGGGACGAGGAGCCGAGCGATCTCGGCCACGGTGGCGTCGAGCTCGTCGACGTCGTGCAGCGACATGAAGGCAACGACGAGATCCGTGCAGGCCGAGCGAGCCGGCGTGAAGGAGGCGTCCGCCACGCAGACGGCGAGGGGTAGCTCATGGCTGGCGCAGGCACGCGCCAGCGACGGCGAGCCGTCGAACATGACGACGCGGTGGCCGAGCCTCGTCAAATCGCGTCCGAGGCGACCCTCCCCCCCGCCGATGTCGACGGTGAGGCGACCCGGTGGCGGCACGAGCTCGAGAAAGCGGCGACCGTGGAACTGGTCGTAGGAGTCGTGGCCGGGCGTGCGGACCCAGCGGATCCATTCGTCGGCATGAGAGTCCCAGGACTCGCGAAGTGTCATGGCTCGCTGACGGCTGTTTCCACGCCGGGTCCCATTCGCTCGCAGGGGTGTTGGTGACTCGGACGGGGTGCCCGCCCGGGGGTCAGCCGTCGGCCTTCGGGCTGGCGCCCCGCTCGTGCTCGATGGTCTTTCGGATGATGTCGACTCGGACCTCGCTCGAGTTGACGTCGTCGCCTTGCTCGGCCACGAGCGCTTGGCGGTCGGCCTCCGCCTCGGCGGCCGCCCCTGAGTCTGCAGCCGCCAAACGGGCCTCGATGCCCTCGGCCACGAGTCGCTCCGCTTCTTCCACGAGCGCTTCCACCATCTGGTCCTCGGGCACGACTCGCACGATCTGGCCCTTGATGAAGAGGTGGCCGCGCTTGCGCCCGGCGGCGATGCCGAGATCTGCTTCGCGGGCTTCGCCGGGGCCGTTCACGACACAACCCATGACGGCCACCTGAATGGGAAGGTTGCGGTTCTCGAGGGCAGCCTGCGCCGCCTTGGCGACGCCGATGACGTCGATCTCTGCGCGGCCGCAGGACGGGCAGGCGATGAGGTCGAGCCCTTTGCGCTCCCGCAGACCGAGCGCCTCGAGCAGCTGGCGGCCGGCACGGGCCTCCTCGACCGGGTCAGCCGTGAGCGAGTAGCGGATCGTGTCCCCGATCCCCTCTGCGAGCAGCGTGGCGATGCCGGCGGTGGCTTTCAGCAATCCGGCCGGCGGTGGCCCGGCTTCGGTGACGCCGAGGTGGAGCGGGTGGTCGAAGGTCGCTGAGGCGAGACGATAGGACTCGATCATGAGCGGCACGTTCGAGGCCTTCACCGAGATCTTGACGTCGTGGAAATCGACCTCTTCAAAGTAGGCGAGCTCCATGCGGGCTGACTCCACGAGCGCCTCCGGCGTCGCCCCCCCGAAGCGCTTGTACAGCTCGGGGTGGAGCGATCCGGCGTTCACTCCGATGCGGATGGGCACGCCACGGTCGCGCGCCTCGGCGGCGATCTGCTTGATCTCCTCGGGCTTGCGAAGGTTGCCGGGGTTGAGGCGGAGCCCGTGCACGCCGGCTTCGAGGGCGGCCAGCGCCATCTCGTGGTGGAAATGCACGTCGGCCACGATCGGGACGGGCGACCGCGGGACAATTCTGGCGAGGCCCTCCGCAGCCGCTTGCTCGTTGCAGGTGCACCGCACGATGTCGGCGCCTGCCGCCGCCAGGGCGTACACCTGGGCGAGGGTGCCGTCCACGTCGGCCGTCTTCGTGATCGTCATCGACTGCACCGTGATGGGGGCGTCACCGCCGACGGCGACGTTGCCGACGTGGATCTGACGTGTCTTGCGGCGTTCCGAGGTCGCAACCGCAGGGCGTGCCATGCGACGAGATTACCGGCAGGCGCCCCCCTTTCCGGAGGCACCCTCCCGGCTGCCGCTAACCGCCGGTGAGGTGTACCGGTTGCAGGATGTTCGAGTAGAGCGCCCCGATGCCGACGATGACGATGAAGGCCAGGAAGACGTAGGCGAAGGGCAACAACTTGGCGACATCGGCGTGGTACGGCCGCCCCTTGCGCGAGCGGAGGCGCTCATAGACGGCGATGGCGACGTGCCCGCCGTCGAGCGGCAGCATCGGGAGGAGGTTGACGATGCCGATGAACAGGTTGATGAAGGCCAGGAACACGAAGAGCGACGAGATGCCGAGGCCGTAGAGCTGCGAGCCGAGCTGCACGGCACCGAGGATCGAGACGATCTGACCCTGCGACGAACCTCCACCGGAACCCGAGGAGGCGCCGGCGGCGGCGCACGCCTTGCTCGGAGCCGTCGTTCCACTACCAGCGGTGGCGACTTGGTGGCCGAAGGACCGCAGGCCGCTCAAGGAGAAGAAGCTGCCGAGGCCGGAGAACGTGGCGCTGACGAGCGACCCGAAGTCGCTTCCCGAGCGGGCGATCGAGTCGAACGGACCGTAGGTGACCTGCTTCGTCACGAGCAGGTCGACACCGATCTCGCCGCTCGTCTTCGCATGGACAACACCACCCGAGCAGGTCTTGGTGGTGTGGGAGGCGGGCGTGACGACCAGGTGGGTGAGGTGCCCCTGGCGCCGGACGACGACCTCGAGCGGCTTGCCGGCGCTCTTCGAGACGATGGCCGTGAGGGCGGCAAAGGTCCCAGTCGGGTGTCCGTTCACGGAGACGAAGACATCGCCCGGCTCGATACCGGCGACAGCTGCGGGGCTCCGGTGGTTGTCGACGAGGAAGAGACTCGAGACCGTCGGAGCGCTCGGAACCGGGGTCCCGAGGAAGGTAAAGACCGACCAGAGCAGGACGAAGGCCAGGAGCAGGTGCACGAGCGAGCCGGCGCCGGCGACGAGCACGCGTCGCGGGAAGCTCGCCTGCCGGTAGCTGCGCGGCTCATCCTCCTCGGCGACCTCTTCGAGCATCGTCATGCCGACGATCTTCACGTAGCCGCCGGCGGGCAGCGCCTTCACGCCGTAGGTCGTCTCACCCCGTACGACAGCCCACAGGCGAGGGCCGAACCCGAAGAAGTACTCGGTGACCTTCATGCCGCTCCATTTCGCCGTGGCGAAGTGGCCGAGCTCGTGCAACATGACCATGGCGACGATCGCCAGCACGACGACCAGCACCCCGGTGGCGTGGAAGGCGACCGCCACCACCACGAAGGCGAGGACGACGAGTAGGAGCTTGCCGAGCGCCAGCAGGAGGTTCGAAGTCTGTGGGCCGCTCGTCGGGCCGCCGGGGCTGCCCGTGTCGCTCAAGCGGCCCGCTCCCGCCGATCGACGGCTCTCCGGGCGACCGATCGCGCTTCGTCATCGACCGCCAAAACGTCCTGCACGCTCACCAGCTTGGTCGAGTTGTGGGCCTCGAGGGTGTCAGCCACGACTTCGGCGATGCCGCCCCACGACAGGCGCCCGTCCAAGAAGGCGGCGACGGCGACCTCGTTGGCGGCGTTCAGGCAGGCAGGAGCGCTGTCGCCCGCCCGCCCGGCGGCGTAGGCGAGACCGAGGCAGCGGAACGTCTCGCCGTCGGGAGCCTCGAAATCGAGGCGGCTCGACCGCGTCCAGTCCAGCGACCCATAAGCGACGCCGAGGCGGGAGGGGTAGCCGAGGGCATAACCGATCGGCAGGCGCATGTCGGGGTTGGAGAGCTGGGCGAGCGTCGCCCCGTCGCTGAACTCGACCATCGAGTGCACGATCGACTGCGGATGGATGACGACGTCGATCTGGTCATAGGAGAGGCCGAAAAGCTCATGCGCCTCGAGCACCTCGAGACCCTTGTTCATGAGCGTGGAGGAGTCCACCGTGATCTTCGGCCCCATCTTCCAGGTGGGATGGGCGAGCGCCTCGGTGACCGTGACCGTCGCCAGCTGCTCGAGGGTCCGGCCCCGAAACGGGCCGCCGCTGGCCGTCAACACGACGCGGGCCACCTCGCCCGAGGCGCTCCGCAGGCACTGGTGAATGGCGCAGTGCTCCGAGTCGACCGGGATCAGCTCGGCCCCAGGTGTCTTCCAGGCCGCCTGTACGACCGGGGCGCCGGCCACGAGGGACTCCTTGTTCGCCAGCGCGAGGCGCCGCTTGGCCACGAGCGCAGCCACGGTCACATCCAAGCCCGCGAAACCCACGACGGCGTTCAGCACGACGTCACCGACCTCGGCCAGGGAGGCGAGGGCGCCGGCGCCGGCCCGCACCTCGGTGCCGGCGGGGAGCAACGCCTCGAGATCGCCGGCGAGCGACGCGTCGGCGATCGCCACGACCGGCGGGTGCCAGCGCCGTGCCTGCTCCGCCAGCGCGACGACCGACGAACCGCTCCCGAGCGCCGCCACCACGAAACGATCGGGGGCGGCGGCAATGACGTCAAGAGTCTGGGTTCCGATCGAGCCCGTCGAGCCGGCGATGACGATGCGGGTGGCGGTCATGTGCCGATCAGCCGTGGAAGAGCCGGACGAGGCAGTAGGTCGCCGGCAGGACGAAGAGCAAGGCGTCGATGCGATCGAGGAGGCCCCCGTGGGCAGGTAGCAACGTCCCCATGTCCTTCACGCCGACGTCGCGCTTGATCATGGATTCCGCCAGGTCACCGAGCGGAGCGAAGACGGCGACGACGAGACCGAGCTCGAGGGCGTGAGGGATGGTCCACGGATGCATGTGGCCCACGATCGCCACGGAGATGGCGACGGCGGTGAAACAGCCTCCAAGCAAACCCTCCACCGTCTTGTTCGGGCTGATCGAAGGCGCCAGGCGACGGCTCCCGACCCAACTGCCGAAGGCGTAGCCGCCGACGTCATAGGCGACGGTTGCCACGATGGCTCCGAGCAGGTAGGCGAGCCCGTGACGGTGAGGGAAGGTTCGCGGAGCGATCAACAACGTGGCAAAACCCCCCATGAGCCCGACCCACGCCCACACCATGACCGTCGCCGCGAAGTTGGCGACAGGCGAGCGGCGCGTGATGCCGAAGAGGTACCAGCACAGGGCGGCGATCACGACGGCGGCACCGCCGATGAGATCGGCTTCGGTGCCCTTCTCGTAGCCGGCGACGGCAACCCCGGCGACGCCGAGTAGCCCGACCAGGACGGCCGGCCGGTAGCGGGCACGGCGCAGGGACTGGTAGCACTCCGCCGCCGCCACGACGAGCACGACCGTGACGAGAGCCAGCACGGCGACCGGGCCGGCCAGGAAGATGAGCAGGACGGCGATGCCGACGGCAAGCCCCGTCACGGTGGCGACGACGGGATTGCGCTTGGAGGACGATGGAGGCGGCGCCACGGCGGTGTGCCGCGGGAAGCTCGGTACCCCTGTGCTCGCCGCCGTCGTGACGGAGACCGTCGCCTTGTCGTGGCGCCCGCGACCGGCGAAGGTGACCCGGGCGCGATGCGTGCCCCGGCCACCGTGGCGAGCCGCCCCCGCCTTGGCGACTGCGCCGGTCACCTCGGTTGGGCCGTCGTGCGGCTCGAGAAGTGGCCCGGATCCCTCGTCTCCCGCCGGTTCGTACGGCTCGGCGCCTCGCGACGGCGTGCTCGGTGCTTCCTCGGGCTCCGGCGGTTGCTCGACCCGTTGCGCGCCGCTGCCAGTCGGCTCGACCGTGAAGTCGAAGGCGAACGGATCCGGCTCGTCCACGCCGAGCCCATGGTCGGCGACGGAGCTGCCTTCGTGCACGATCTCGGCAAAGGTGAGGTCGTCGTCGTCCCAGTCGGCCTCGACTTCTCGCCACACCGGTCCCGGGTAGGACGGGTTGGGATCGGCAGACTGATCGAGCAGGATGCGGGGAACCTCTCGCGTCGGCGGGTCTCGCCAGTCGGGCAGCACCGGCGGCAGGACCGGCGACGCCGGCTGGACTGCGGCGGCCTCGCCGTCGCGACCGTCTAGCTGGCTTGCATCGTCTGGCGCCGGCACCGCCGAGGGCGACGGCTCGCTCGACCACTCGGGGATGTCGGCGTCGTCAGGCTCGACAACGGCGGGAACGAGCCCGGCGGCGACGCCCGCTTCCACCCCTTCGATTCGAGCGCGGGCGTGCAGGGGTCGCCGGCTGGCGGTGCCGGCAACCGCCGCATCGCCGCTGCCTGCTGGTGGGCCCTCGACCGTCGCATCATCGAGGGCGTGAGCCTCGCGACCGTCGCCCGGATCGATGGTGTGCGCCTCGGGACGTTCGTCTCGATCTTCCAAAATGTCGACTCCCTCACGACGCCCGCCAAGGTGAGCGCTCAGAGCTCGAGCAGCTCCTTCTCCTTGGTTGCAAGCAAGCGCTCGATCTCGGCGATCATCTCATGGGTCACCTTTTCGAGGTCCTTCTCCGCCCTTTCGACCTCGTCCGAGGAGACGTCCCCCGCCTTCTCGAGAGCGTCGAGCTCGTGACGGGTGGCGCGGCGGACGTTGCGAACAGCGACGCGGGCCTCCTCGGCACGGTGGCGCACGACCTTTACGAGCTCCTTGCGCCGCTCCGTCGTGAGCTCAGGAAACACCAGCCGGATCACCGTCCCGTCGTTCGACGGGTTGATGCCGAGGTCCGAGGCGGCAATTGCCTTCTCGATGGCCTTGAGGGCACCCTTGTCATAGGGTGAGACGACCAGGATGCGCGGCTCGGGCACGCTGAAGCCGGCGAGCTGCTGCAGGGGCGTCTCGGTCCCGTAGTAGTCGACGCGCAGCTTCTCGATGAGCGCCGGGGCTGCACGCCCGGTTCGAACCGTGGCGAAGTCGACCTTGGCGTGGTCGACCGCCTTTCGCATCTTCTCGCCACACTCCTCGAGGGCCGCGTGGATGAGCTCGTCCGCCTCACTGGTCACGAGATCAGCGTACCTATCTGCTCGCCCGCAAGGGCTGCCCGGATGTTGCCCGGCTGCATGATGTCGAACACGAGGATCGGGATGGAGTTGTCGCGGCAGAACGTGATGGCCGTGAGATCCATGACCCTCAGATCACGGGAAACGACCTCCATGAAGCCGATCTCCTCGTACCTCACGGCGTCGGCGTCGAGGCGCGGGTCGGCGCTGTAGACACCGTCGACACCTGAGTGCGTGCCCTTCATGATGGCGTCCGCCTCGATCTCGGCAGCCCGCAGGGCTGCCGGCGTGTCGGTCGTGAAATAGGGGCTGCCCATACCGGCCGCCAGGATGACGACCCGTCCCTTCTCCAGGTGGCGGATCGCTCGGCGCCGAATGTAGGGCTCGCAGACCTCTGCCATGTGGACGGCCGAGAGGACGCGGGTGGGCTGGCCCTCGCGCTCGATGGCGTCCTGCAGGGCGAGGGCGTTGATCACCGTCGCCAGCATGCCCATCGTGTCGGAAGTCGCCCGGTCCATCCCCTCCCCGGCCCCCGTCGTGCCGCGCCAGATGTTGCCGCCACCCACGACGACGGCCATCTCGACCTCGAATTCTGCCCGGGCGGCGGCGATCTCGCGGGCGAGCCGGCCGACCGTGGCGGCGTCGATCGTCTCGTCCGAGGCTGCGCTGGCGAGCGCCTCACCGGAGAGCTTCAGCACGACACGCCGCCACCTCGGGGACACGGGTCCCCCGTTCAGGTGGAGGCTGGGCGCGTCGGACATGTCAGGCGCCGACGACGACCTGGGCGAAGCGATTGAGCTCGGCGCCGCCGTGGGCGCGCAGGAGATCGGCGATGGTCTGCTTCTCGTCGCGCACGTACGGCTGCTCGAGCAGGCAGCGCTCCTTGAACCAGCCGTTGAGGCGCCCCTCGATGATCTTCGGCAAGGCGGCCTCCGGCTTGCCCTCGTTGCGGGCGATTGCCTCGACGGTATGACGCTCAGCCGCCACGATGTCCTCTGGGACGTCCTCGCGGCGGAGGTACTCGGGGCGCGTGAAGGCGACGTGCACGGCGATGTCGTGGGCAAGTTCCTGTGTGCCACCGACGAGCTCGACGAGGACGGCGTTGACGCCGCGACCGTTCTGGATATGCAAGTAGCTGCCGATCACTGCGCCTTCCGGCGCTTCGAACCGCCTCGACCGCCCGATGGCGATGTTCTCCTTCAGTGTGACGGCGAGGGTCTCCACGCGCTCACGTTGGGCCTCGAGGGCTGCCTCCCCGCCGGCGGCCAGCTCGGCGGCGAGCACGTCGACGAGCTGGACGAACTCTGCGGACTTGGCCACGAAATCCGTCTCGCACTCGAGCGCCACGATGGCACCGACGCGTCCTTCGACGACGACGGCGACGGCCCCTTCGGCCCGTTCGCGGTCCTCCCGCTTGCGGGCGCTGATCTTGCCGTTCTCACGCAGCCACTGCTCGGCCTTCTCGAGGTCGCCGTCGCACTCCTGCAGTGCCTCACGACAGTCGAGGATGCCGGCACCCGTGCGCTTGCGCAGCTCGGCCACTTCCTTCGCAGAAAACGATGCCATCCGACTTCAACCCTCCGTCAACGTGTCTGTCTCAGCAACTTCAGTCGGGCTCCCGTCCCCGTCAAGCCCGCTGCCGCCGGCGTTCCCCTCGGCATCAACCGCCGGGGCCGCCGGCGCCGCAGCCTCTCCCACCGGTGTTTCCGCCTCCACCTCAGCACCGGCCGGCGCAGCAGCAACCGGAGCCGGAGGAGCTGCGACTGGAGCCGGCGGAGCCTCGGCAACAGCCGCTTCGGCAGCCGGAGCCGACGCGGCCGCGGGCGCCAATGTGGCACCGGCGTCGGCTTCGGCGTCGGTGCCAGCACCGGCGTCTGCGACAACAGAGGGGATTTCGGCGCCCGTGCCAGCACCGGCGTCCGCGACGGCGGAGGGGGTTTCGGCCACAGCGCCCGGCATCGGACCAGCCGGCACCGAATCGCCGATGCGAGGCCCTCCCGACTCCACGAGCGCCCGCCGCGAGGCGATGAAGCGACCCTCGGCGACGGCGTCAGCGATCACCCGGCACATCAGGCGACCTGCCCTGATGGCGTCGTCGTTGCCCGGGATGACGTAGTCGATGACGTCGGGGTCACAGTTCGTGTCGACGACGGCCACCACGGGCATCCGAAGCTTGTTCGCCTCCGTCACGGCGATGTGCTCCTTCTTCGTGTCGATGACGAAGATGGCGTCCGGCGGGCGCTGCAGGCGGCGGATACCACCCAAGTTGCGCTCCAGCTTCTCGAGCTCACGCTGGTGCTGCAGGGCTTCCTTCTTCGGCATGGCGTCGAAGTCGCCGGCGGCACGCGCCGACTCGAGCTCCTGCAGCTTGCGGACACGGCCGGCGACGGTCTGGAAGTTCGTGAGCATCCCGCCGAGCCAGCGCTGGTTCACATACGGCATCCCGCAGGCGACGGCGAACTCCGCCACGGGGTCCTGCGTCTGCTTCTTCGTGCCGACGAACATGATCGTGCCGCCACCGGCGACGAGGTCACGCACGAAGGCGTAGGCGGTGTTGACGCGTTGCAGCGTCTGATTGAGGTCGATGATGTAGATGCCGTTGCGCTCACCGAAGATGAAGCGCTTCATCTTCGGGTTCCAGCGCCGTGTCTGGTGGCCGAAGTGGACCCCGGCCTCGAGCATCTGCTTCATCGTGACGACGGCCACGGTTCATATCCTCCCGACGGTTTCGCTGATCCGGGCACGGCGCCGTTTCGGCGACCGCGGGTGTACCCGGACGAGACTTCGAACGATGTGAGAGCCGAATGGACCTCAGCGCACGATCGTAGCCGCTGCGGGTGCCGACTCAGAACGCCCGTCGCGGTGGCAAGCCCTGAGCAGCTACGGAGTCGACCGGTCAGGAAACCTGATCGCGCAGCTTGTGGCGGAGCTGGTGGACGGCCTTCGTGTGGATCTGGCACGCCCGGCTCTCGGTCACCCCGAGAATCTCCCCGATCTCGGACAGGTTGAGGCGCTCGTAGTAGTAGAGGGTGAGGACGGTGCGCTCGCGATCGGCCAGGCTGGCGATGGCGCGGGCGACGAGACGGCGGGTTTCTTGCAGCTCGAGGCGGGCACCCGGGCCGTCGTCGTTGTCGGCAATCGTGTCACCGAGGGTACGAAACCCCTGCCCGCCGGTGAACAGCACTTCGTCGAGCTGGAGGACGCTGGCTCGCGTCGTCTGGCGCAGCAGGGCGTCGAGCTCCTGCTGGGAGATGCCGAGCTCGATGGCCAGCTCCTCGTCGGTGGGCGAGCGTTGCAGCTTGTGCTCGAGCTTCGTGTACGCCTGATCGGCCGCGCGCGCCTTCGCCCGGACGGATCGGGGCACCCAGTCGATCGAGCGCAGCTCGTCGAGGATGGCTCCACGGATCCGGGGTACGGCGTAGGTCTCGAACTTGAAGCCCCGCTCGGGATCGAACTTCTCGATCGCGTCGATGAGCCCGAGGATTCCGTAGCTGACGAGGTCGGCACCGTCGAGAGTGTCCGGCAGCCTCGAGAGCACGCGGCCGGCGACGAACTTCACGAGCGGCGAGTAATGCAGGATGAGCCGGTCACGCGTGGCGCGATCGCCGAGGGTCTTGTACTCGGCCCACAGCTCATCGACCGTCTCTACGCGATCAACGCTCACGGGAGTCATGCCCTCGGGTGAGCGCTGCGGTACGCGCCCACCAACCGCTCCGTCGAGACGTGCGTATAGATCTCTGTCGTCCGCAAGCTGGCGTGGCCGAGCAGCTCCTGCACGACGCGCAGGTCGGCTCCTCCGTCGAGCAGGTGCGTGGCATAGGTGTGCCGGAGGGCGTGCGGGTGCGTGGGAACGGGCGAGCGGCGGTCGAGGACGCGGCGGACGTCACGCGGGGTCATCCGGCGGTGCCTCGAGTTGAGGAAGACGGCCGAGGCGTCGCCTGCGGAGTCCTCGGGGCGAGTCCCCGCACCCGTCGCCGCCTCGGCGCCGCGAGCATCCGGAAGAAACCGTGACCTGCCGCCGGAGAGATAGGCGGCGAGCGCCTCGACGCTCGGCTCGCTGAGGGGGACGCGACGCTCCTTCGAGCCTTTGCCCCAGACCGTGACCGAACGGGAGGCCAGGTCGAGGCTCGTGAGATCGAGCCCGCAGAGCTCCGCCACGCGAAGGCCGCTGCCGTAGAGCAGCTCGAGGAGGGCGTCGTCACGCTGACGGCGGGCCGGATCGGCCTCGTCTGCCGCCCGCGGCGCATCCAGCAGCTCGTTCATCTCGGCGGTTGAGAGGACCCGCGGGAGGCGCGCCTCGCCGGCCGGGGCGCTGAGACGGCGCGAGGGATCAGAGGCAAGCGCACCGGTGCGCCGGAGCCACGCGAAGTAACAGCGCAGGGCAGACGCCTTGCGGGCGATGGTGCGGCGGGCGTACCGCCGCGTGCTCAGGAACGCGAGGTATCGCCGCAGCACGAGGCGGTCAACACTCGCCGGACCCTGCAGGCCAGCTCGTTCGAGCCATTCGAGAAAGCCGGCCACGTCTCCCTCGTAAGCCTTCCGTGTGGCCGGCGATTGCCCGGCGAGCGAGCGCACGAACCCATCGAGCTCGAAGCCCATCGCTGCAAACGGTACCTGTTCGCCGCCCCGGGTTGTGGTTCCGTCCCTCACCACGTCACCAAACCGGTTCCGGCCAGGGCGACTCGCCCCGGCGCACCACCTCGGATGCTCAGGGAGTGACCCGCCCGCCCTGCTCGCCGGGCCGTCACGCCAGCGCTCGCAATACGCAGAACTCGTTGTCCTCAGGGTCGGCGAGCACCACCCAGGTGGCGTCTGCTCCCTGGCCGACGCTGATCCGCCTGGCGCCGAGCGCCTCCAGCCGGCCTACCTCCGCCGCCTGGTCGTCCGGGCGGAGGTCGAGATGGAGGCGGTTCTTGACCGACTTGGCCTCCGGCACCCTCAAGAAGAGCACGTCCGGGACGACGCCGTCCTCGGGACTGCCCTCGGGCGGCTCGAGCACGACCTCGTCGTCGTTCGCGAAGGTCCGCCTCCAGCCGAGCGCCTGCTCCCAGAAGCTCGCCAGAGCCGAGGGATCCTCGGCGTCTATGCAAACACACTGGATGCGGATCATCAGCCTCAATCGTAGGGTCCGGCGGCGCCTCCCGAGAACCAGGCGCCCCTGGACGCGCATCGGGTCGCGATGTGGGCGAAGATGGGGGCATGGCAAGCCGAATCCTGCTGGTCGAAGATGATGAGCGCATCCGTACCTCGATGCGGCTCTCGCTCGAGGACGAGGGCTACGACGTCGAGGAGACCGAGAGCGGGGAGGATGCCCTCGAGGCGCATGCCCGCTCGCTCGTCGGCCAGAGCTTCGACCTCATCGTCGTCGACATCATGCTGCCGGGCATGGACGGCTTCGCCGCCTGCCGTGAGCTCCGCAAGGTCAGCAGCGTCCCCATCATCATGGTGACGGCCCTCACCGACACGGCCCACATCGTCGCCGGCCTCGAAGCCGGCGCAGACGACTACGTCACGAAGCCCTTCGAGCCCAAAGAGCTCGCAGCTCGTATCCGTGCCCTGCTGCGCCGGGCGCGCACGACAGACGACGGTCCGGTCTCGCTCGTCTTCGGAGACCTCGAGATCCTCCCGGAGGCAGGTGAGGTGCGCAAGGAGGGGCAGGAGGTCCACCTCACGAGGACCGAGTTCCTCCTGCTCTGCGAGCTGGCCGCCAACGCTGGCAAGGTGCTGTCGCGCGAGCAGCTGCTCGAACGGGTGTGGAGCTATGACTACTTCGGCGACGGCCGGCTCGTCGACGTTCACGTGCGCCGCCTGCGGACCAAGGTCGAGAATGACCCGAGCGATCCCCGGCACGTGCTCACCGTCCGCGGCCTCGGGTACAAGCTGGCGCCGTGATCCGGGGGGGCACCCGAGGGCCCGACGAGGGCGCGGCGGTGCGGGCAGACGATGCCCCTCACGTTTCGCACGGCGCCGGCGAAGCGGCGCCATCGCTTCCTCGAGGTCGGACGCGACGCCACCTCGGGCTCGCCGCACGGGTCACGACCACCTTCGCCCTCGGCGCCCTCGTGCTGTCGGGCACCCTGGCGTCGATCACCTACTTCTCGGTGCGGTCCTCCCTCATCAATCAGGAGGAGACCTCGCTGGCCCACGAGGCGGTCGCCACGGCCGAAGCCCTGCAGGGCCAGAGCGAAGCCGGGCAGAGCGTCGTGTTCGCTCTGGCCGAGATCAACGGGAACGCCGCCTCCATCCTCGAGCAGGCCGGTCAGTGGTATCCCTCCTCGCAGTCGGTGCAGGAGAGCAGCGTCCCAGCAGGCCTCCGGAGCCTCGTGTTGAACAATCACCTCGGCGAGCAGCTCGTCGACCTCGCCGGCAAGCCCGTTCTCATCGTCGGGGTGCCGTTCCGCGCCGCCGGCGGGCCTGTCGCCTACTTCCAGCTCTTCGACATGAGCGAGGTGGCCGGCACGCTTCGCACGCTGCTCGGTGCCCTCGTGCTGGCGTCGGTCGTCACGACCCTCGGAGGCGCCGTCGTCGGCCGCTGGGGTGCCCGGCGAGCCTTGCGACCACTGCGCGAAACCGCCCAAGCCGCCTTGTCGATCGCCGGCGGTCAACTCGACACCCGGCTGGCCAGTGACGCCTATTCGGATCTTGCCGTCCTGACGTCGGCATTCAACAAGATGGCAGACCGCCTGCAGGAACGTATCGAGCGCGACGCCCGCTTCACCTCCGACGTCAACCACGAGCTGCGGTCGCCCCTCACGACGGTGGCGACGGCGCTTTCCGTCCTCGAAGGCCGCCGCGCCGAGCTGCCGGAACGGGCCGCACAGGCACTCGACCTGCTGAGTGCGGAAGTGCGCCGCTTCCGCCGCCTCGTCGACGATCTCCTCGAGATCTCCCGCCTCGACGCCGGCCTCGGGGACGTCAACGCCGAGGAGGTGACGCTCGGTCCTCTCATGAAGTACACGCTGGCAGCCGCCCGCTATCAGGGCATCATCGACATCCCAGCCTCCGTCGGAGAACGCCGCGTGCTCGTGGACAAGCTGCGCTTCGAGCGCGTGCTGGCCAACCTGATCGAGAACGCCGACCGCTACGCCGGCGGCCCCGTCCGCGTGGCGGCCGAGGCGGACGGGGCCTGGGCTCGTATCGCCGTGGAGGACCGCGGCCCCGGCGTTCCCGCCGAGGAACGTGAGCGCATCTTCGATCGCTTCTCCCGCGGCGCCAGTGGGCGCCGGCGCGGAGCGGGCGACGGCACCGGCCTCGGGCTCGCCATCGTCGCCGAGCACGCCAGACTGCTCGGCGGCCGCGTCTGGGTGGAGCCGAACGGCTCGAGAGGCGCCCGCTTCGTCGTGGAACTTCCCGTGCAGCCGCCGGTGGGGCCGGAGAGCGACGAGCCTGCGGCCGGTTCGGCGGCCGCACAGCCACCGTCTGCCAAGAGCGCCGTCCCGCTGAAGTCTCCGACTCACGGCCGTCGACCGTCCACAGCCCCTGCGGCGCCGTCAACGGGGGCATCACGGGTCGTGCAACCACCGGGCGCCGTGACGACGGCCGAGCCACCGGCGAGCGAGCCATGAAGGTCCCGGCAGCGGCCGGCGGTGGCGTCACCGTGCGGCGCCGATCCCCTGCGCGTGCCCGCCTGCTCGGTACCGGTACGGCCCTGTTCGTGACGGCCCTCCTGGCGACCGCCTGCGGCATGCCCTACCAGAGGTCCCCACAGGCGCTCGACGTGCAGATGCCGCCCCAGCTCACGACGCCGACGGAGGTGACACCCAGCACGACGCCTCAGGCGGGTGCCGTCGCCAACCTGTACTACATCAACAGCGACGACAACCTGCTGACGCAGTTCCCAACCCAGGTCGCCAAGCCGGAGACCTTGTCCGAGGTCCTGGCGACACTCGAGGCAGGCCCGACCATCCGACTGGCCGGCCTTGGCGCCCGGAGCTACCTGCCGCCGGCATCGCTCGGATCATTCACGGCCGGGCCGGTCGTCCGGCGCGTTGCCTATATCGGCCTCGTCAGGACGTACTTCGCCCTCACCCCGGCAGAGGAGGTCTTCGCCCTCAGCCAGGTCGTCTACACGGTCGTGGGAACGTTCTCGCCTCAAGTCAATGCCGTGCAGTTCGAGTACAACGGCGAGGACGAGGAGGTCTACAACGGGCACGCCCAGCTCGTGCGGGGGACAGTGAACGAGACGACTTACTGCCTGCAGGCGGGCAACTGCAAGACGTCACCGTCGAAGTAGACCCTTCCGGCGGTTCGCTCGCCTCAGGAACCTCAGGCTTCGATCCGGTCCAGCTTCGACTCCCAGGCGAGCCGGGGGGCGTCCGACCAGAGGCGCTCCAGATCGTAGAAGGCCCGCGCCTCCTCGCTGAAGACGTGAACGACGAAGTCACCGAAGTCCATGAGCACCCAGCGGGCGTCGTCGAGTCCCTCGACGGCCCGCGGTGAGGACCCACCGTTGCCCTTCACCTGGCGCTCGACCTCCTCGGCGATCGCTCGCACTTGACGGTCGTTGCTCCCGCTCGAGATGACGAAGTAGTCCGTGATGGCGATCAGATCACCTACCTCGATTACCACGATGGGCTCGACGGTCTTGGCGGAAGCTGCGCCCGCCGCGACGGTGACAAGATCGGTGGTCAACGGCGCCACTCACCTCCTCGACACGGGCATCGGCCCGCAACGCCAATCATTGCTCGACAACATACAGGGACCGTTCCCGCAACAGGCGGATGGCCTCCACGGGGACGAGGAAGTCGAGAGGGCGCCCGCTCGCGGCCCGATCCCGCAGATCGGTGCTCGAGATCTCGAGATCCGGTATCTCCACGATGCTGAGATCCCAGCCCTGCAGGAGTGCCTGGTCGGCCGTGGCGGCGCCTGGCCGGTTGACGACGACGAGGCGGACGCGCCCGCGCAGCTCGTCGACGCGCTCCCAGGTGTCGAGCGTGCCGGCGACGTCGGCGCCGATGACGAGGTAGATGTCCGAACCGGGGCTGGCCCTCTCCAGCTCGTCGACCGTGTCGGCCGTGTAGGAGAGACCGCCCCGTTCGATCTCGATGGCGGAGGCCTCGACGCCCGGGCAGCTGCTGACGGCGGCCTCGACGAGGGCGAGGCGGTCGGCGGCGGGGGTGACGGGCCGCGCCCCCAGCTTCTGCCAGGGCTCGTTGGCGACCACGAGCAGGACGCGGTCGAGGCCGAGCTCGTGGCGGACGTTCACGGCTGCCACGAGGTGACCGACGTGCACCGGATCGAAGGTCCCCCCGAGGATGCCGATCCGCTCGCGCCGCTCGAGGGGCTCAGGCATGCACCCGACGAGCGAGCACGGGGGACGCCGGGTGGGTCGCCGCCAATCGAAACGGGCTCATTCGGCGAGGTTAGACGTGACGTGAGCCACTCCGGTGCCCTCTAACCTTGCGCCATGGACGTGGCAAGTGAGCACATCACGGTCGGCCGACCCTGGCACCCGGCGTCCTGGCGCGCCCACGAGGCGACGCAGCTCCCGATATGGCCGGACGCCGCCGTCGCCGAGGAGGTGCACGCCGAGCTGCGCAAACTGCCACCGCTCGTCTTCGCAGGTGAGGCGCGCCGGCTGACGCGGGCGCTGGCACAGGTCTCCGAAGGGCGCGCCTTCCTCCTGCAGGCGGGCGACTGTGCCGAGTCCTTCGACGACTTCTCGGCCGACTCCATCCGCGACAAGCTGAAGGTGATCTTGCAGATGGCCGTCGTGCTCACCTACGGCTCCGGTGTCCCGGTGCTGAAGCTCGGGCGGATCGCCGGCCAGTTCGCCAAGCCGCGCTCATCGCCGACCGAGCGGGTGGGCGATCTCGAGCTGCCCGCCTTTCGCGGCCACATCGTGAACGACGACGTGCCCATCCCGTCGGCGCGCATCCCCGATCCCCGCCGGATGCTGCGCGCCTACCACCAGTCGGCCTCGACCCTCAACCTGCTGCGCGCCTTCACCAAGGGCGGCTTCGCCGATCTCTCCCAGGTGCACTCCTGGAACCAGCAGTTCGTCGCCTCCAGCTCGGAGGGACGCCGCTACGAGGCGATCGCCGAGGAGATCGATCGGGCGATGCGCTTCATGAAGGCCTGCGGCGTCGACCTCACGACCGACTCGCCCATCCACCAGGTCGACCTCTTCACGAGTCACGAGGCCCTCTTGCTCGACTACGAGGAGTGCCTCACCCGGCAGGACTCCCTCACCGGTGACTGGTACGACTGCTCCGCCCATCTGCTGTGGATCGGCGAGCGCACACACCAGATCGAGAGCGCTCACGTGGAGTTCGCCCGCGGCATCGGCAACCCGGTCGCCGTCAAGCTGGGGCCGGCGACCGACGTCGGCGAGGTGCTGCGGCTCTGCGACCACCTCAACCCCTCCCGAGCGCCGGGGCGCCTGACGCTCGTCACGCGCATGGGCGTCGACAACGTGCGGTCCGCCCTCCGGCCGCTCATCGCCGCCGTCACCGAGGCCGGACACCCGGTCGCCTGGGTGTGCGACCCGATGCACGGCAATACCTTCGCCAGCGAGTCGGGCCGGAAGACCCGTCACTTCGACGACGTCATCGGTGAGATCCACGGCTTCTTCGAGGTTCACCGGTCGTTGGGCACCTGGCCCGGTGGCGTCCACGTGGAGCTGACCGGCGACGACGTCACCGAGTGCCTCGGCGGCATCGGCGACATCCTCGAGGAGCAACTGCCGCTTCGCTATACGACCACCTGCGACCCGCGCCTGAACGCCCGCCAGTCGATCGACCTCGCCTTCCGGGTGGCGGAGCTCCTCCGCTCCCGATAGGGCGAAAACGCCTCAGGCCGTCGCCGGGTTCTGCCGATAAGGCCTTGAGACGGTTCCCCGGCCCCAATCGGGCCGAGGACCGAAAGAGACCAACGCTCGACAATCGTGGGCAGCGAACCGGGGCGGGTTTCTGGCTGCGTGGGCTCGGGACCCAAGGGCGCCCCAAACCCGAGGCCAGGTCGTCGTGGCATCCGGTGCTCATGTGTCTGCTGTCTTCAATGTGACCAAAGTGGAAGACGTGATTCGTGTGACATACAATGTGGCAGCCGGACCGCCGAGGGGGGCTGCGTCACGATGTGGATGAGAACTCGGCAGGACGGCCACTCGAGCTGCATTGCGGACGGTGGCCCCCGCCGGCACGGCGCCCGGCGACGAGCCATCACCGTTGCGGTGACTGCCCTCCTGGCCACGGCCTGGCTGGCGACGGCGGCCACGGCGGCGAGCGCTGCCGGCAAGCAGCCTTCGAGCGCCTCGAGCGGCCGCACAACGGGCAAGCGCGTGGCGAGTGCCGCTTTCAGCTACGACCTCGTGACGGCCCTCGGCAACGTCTATGCCTTCGGAGGCGCCGGCTACTTCGGCGACGCCTCGTCCCAGCATCTCGATGCCCCGATCGTGGCCATGGCGGTCACGCCCGACGGCCACGGCTACTGGCTCGTCGGATCCGATGGTGCGGTCTTCAACTTCGGCGACGCCCATTGGTACGGGTCGCTCGCTTCACAGCCACTCGACGTCGGCCAGCAGATCGTCACGATCGTGGCCACCCCTGACGGCAAGGGCTATTGGCTCGTCGACCAATCAGGTGCCGTCAGCTCCTTCGGCGACGCCGCCGTCATCAACGGCGGCCAGCCGCTACCGGCCTCCGAGCTCGCCACGCCCATCGTATCGGCCGCCATCGCCCCCGACGGAGACGGCGCCTGGTTCACCGACGCTGTCGGTCATGTCTACGGGTCCGGCGAGGTGCAGTGGTTCGGATCGCGGGCGAACAAGCAGCAGCATCCCATCACGGCCATCGCCCTCGTGCCTTCCGGTGGCGGGTACTGGCTGGCCGACGCCGCCGGGGACGTTTGGGGCTTCGGGGACGCCGCCCACGGAGCGCCCGGCCCGACCGGCCTCGCCGGCAGCGCCGTCGGCCTGATCCCGGCACAGAACGGCCTCGGTTACTGGGTGGCCACTTCGGCCGCCTCGGTCATCAGCGGCGGCGACGCCACCGGCCGGACGGCGCCCACGCTGCCGGGTGGCATCTTCGACGTCGTCGGCATCGCGGCGGCCCCCCGTGTCGAGCCATCGAAGCTGCCGGCGGGCGCCATCGGCTACGACATCAACTGGCCGCAGTGCGCCTCGACGGGGTCGCCCGAGGCGGGCACGCTGCCGGGCCCGCCTGCCAACGCCTCCGGCTCGCGGGCGTACTCGATCGCCGTCGTCGGGGTCGACGGATGGGCCGTCGGGCCTTACAACTCCTGCCTCGGCGCCGAGGTGGCCTGGGCGAAAAAGGCTTCGTATCCGGCCGGTTCGGGAAGCACGGGGGCGCCCCCCTACGACCTCTACATGTTCCTCAATTCACCGTCTCCGGGCACGCCGATCGACCAGACCGGTCCGGGCGGGACTTGCGACACGCTCAGCGGCAAGGCCTGGCAGACGTGCCTCGTCTACAACTACGGCTACAACTCGGCGCTCGCCGCCGTGAGCTATGCCGCCTCACAGGGCGCCCACGCCAAGGTCTGGTGGCTCGACATCGAGAACGACAGCTGCGCTCCGGGCATGTGGAACGACGCCGGCAACGGGCAGTGGTGGTCCTGTGATCTCGGGCTGAACGCCACCACGATCCAGGGAGCCCTCGATGCCCTCCGCTCCCTTCACCTGACGCCCGGCATCTACTGCACGAGCGTGCAGTGGGCCGGCATCACCGACAGCTACCTGCCGACGGGCGGCGCCCCGCTGATCTGGATCGCCGGCGCCTACTGGACCTCGCCGCCCTACCCGCAGAGCTCGGGCTACCCAGGTCCGGGGCAAAACACGAGCTATTGCACCGAGGCGCAGTACCGCTTCGCCGGCGGCACGCCCGTGATGCTGCAGGAGACACCGGGGCCGAACAACTACCCCTTCGATCCCGACATCTCCTGCTGAGCTGACGGCTCCCGCCGACTGAGCTGACGGCGGACAACTCTGAGGTTGCGGCGGCCGCCGAGGGAGCGGGTGACGCTATTCCACCTCGAACTGCACCCAGTCGGGAGCCGGGATCCGCAAGCCGTCCGCCTCCGCCCAATGTTGCGTGTCGAGATGCCCGCCGTCGTTGTAGCGCACGAGCCACCAGCGCACGCCCGTCCAGGCCCACTCCGTGATCGAGGAGTTGTCGGGGTGGCCGCGTAGGCCGGCGCCGTGGTCGGAGAGCCCGAGGAAGCGCACCATGGACGCCCCGATGATCCCGCCGTGCCCTGCCACGACAGCGAGCTGCCCAGGGTGGCGTACCATGACGTCGTAGAGCGCCGACTCCGCCCGGTCGAGAAAGGCGATCCAGGACTCGCCGCCGGGGGCCATCTCCCGTTCGGGGTCGTCGCCAGGTTTCATGACGCCGTAGCGGGCCTCGTACTGGCGCCACGTCATGCCGTCGGCCTCGCCGACGTGGCGCTCGCACAACTCGCAGCTCTGCTGCACGGCGAGATCGCCGAGGGCCGGCGAGAGGATCTCGGCCGTCTCGACCGCCCGCGGGAGGATGCTCGAGTAGAGAGCGACGGCGCCCGCCAGCTCCTTCGTCCGCCGTAGGCGGGTGGCGAGCGCCTTCACCTGGCGCCGCCCATGGTTCGTGAGTCCCTTGCAGGTCAGGTGCCCGGCGATGGTGTCCTCGGCGTTGCTGACGGCCTCGCCGTGGCGGACGATGACAAGCCTCGACCCGGCGGCGAGCTCAGGACGCCTCACGCCGGGCATGCCACGCACACTATCGGTGAGGCTGGCACGATCCCCCTGTGGATTCGGGCCGCCCGAGAGGATCCGGACGGCCCCGCTGGCGGCCCGGCGAGTGGGCGACCCTCAGACGAGGTGCTCGACGAAACCTTCCAGCTGCCGCAGGTTCCGGCACTCGTAGACGCCGTCGCAGAACTGGGCGTACTGCTCGACGATCGAGTCGCCGCTCCCCCAGTACGAGCGCGGCTCCGGGTTGAGCCAGTAGACGTGGCGGGCGCGATGGCGCAGCTCCTTGACGACCCAGGCCTCCGGCGCGTGGTAGTTGGAGCGGGCGTCACCGAGCAGGATGATGCTCGTCTTCGGGCCGACTTCTTGTCCCCAGCGCTGCCAGAAGACGTTGAGGGCGTGCCCGTAGTCGGAGTGGCCGTCCACCCAGACGACGTCAGCCTCCTGGTTGACGCGGTGGATGGCCTCGCCGACGGTCTCGGAACGCTCGAAGATGGACGTCACTTCGTCGATGCCGTCGATGAACACGAAACTGCGCACCTGGGAGAACTGCGCCGCGATGGCGTGCACGAGATGGAGGGTGAACCGGGCAAAGGCGGCGACAGAGCCGGAGATGTCGGCGATGACGAAGATCTCCGGCTTGGTGGGCTTTGGATGGCGAAAGCGAGGTTCAGCCGGCACGCCGCCATAGGAGAGCGAGTGGCGTATGGTGGCGCGGAAGTCGAGGGCACCGCGGCGGAGGTGGCGCCGCTTGCGGGCGAGGCGGGCCTGCAGCTTGCGGGCGAGGGGGGCGATGGCCTTGCGGATCTGCACGAGCTCCTCCCGGCTGGCGTGCATGAAGTCGACGTCCTCCGGCAGCGGCTTGCGCAGCGAGCGCGCCAGCGCCTCCACGCCGCGGTCGGCCACGAGACGGCGGCGGATCTCCGCTTCGATCTCGCGGCGCAGCTGGTCGATGCGCGCCTTGTACTCGTCCTCCAACAGGCGCTGCTCGAGGGCCGTCAGCTGCCCGGCCGGCCTGCCCCGCAGCACCGGGCCAGCGGGCGTCTCCACGCCGGTCTCGCCACCGCTCGCGAGCATCCCGGCGGCCGCCTCTGCCGTGAGCCGGGCGAGGACGCCGTCGAGGTCGAGGTTTCGCAGCGTCCGGTAGAGGTAGTAGGTACCGCCCACCGGCCGTCCCGGCTCCATGCCGGCGTAACGACCGACGGCGAGGCGGGCCACGGCCGAGAGGACCGCCTGGTCGCCGTCCCGCAGTGCCTTGTAGAGCATGGCGGCGATCTCCTCCGGCGTCACGAGCTCTCCGCCGCCCGCTCCCGCCTCGCCTTCACCGCGGCCGGCGCCTCGCCCGGATCCCCTCGCCGACTCCTCATCGCCCTCCTGGGACGGCTCGCCCTCCATGTCGTACTGCGGCCCCCGCATCGAGAAGTACACCTCGAAGGCCGTGTCGAAGGCCCGCCAATGCGAGGAGGACTTCACGAGCGTCGCCCCGAGGGCGTACTTGATCGCCTGACGGTCCTCGAGGGGGAGGTGGCGGATGGCCTCGGCGGCATCGGCGGCTTCTGTCACCGACACCGGCAGCCCGGCTCGGCGCAGCTCCTGCACGAAACCCGTCAGCACGTCAAGCACAGGCCCCCCACCCCCTCACGCCAACCGCCCACCGGACTCCGGCGAGCTCACGAGCCCGGCTTGGTTGCGTTGAGCTCCTTGGCGGCGGCATCGATATCCGAGCGGTACTTGAGCAGGAGGTGAAGGGTGTCCGTCGCCGTCTTCTCGTCGACGCTCTCGATGCCGAGCAGCACGAGGGTGCGAGCCCAGTCGAGGGTCTCGGAGATGGAGGGGTGTTTCTTCAGGTCGAGCGAGCGAAGCGACCGAACGATGCGGGCCACTTGGTCCGCCAGCTCGGTGGAGATGCCGGGCACTTTCGTGAGCACGATCTGCCGCTCCCGCTCCACGGAGGGGTAGTCGAGGTGGAGGAAGAGGCAGCGGCGCTTGAGGGCCTCCGAGAGCTCGCGTGTGTTGTTCGAGGTGAGGAACACAAGGGGGATCTGGGTTGCCTTCACCGTGCCCAGCTCCGGGATCGACACCTGGTAGTCGGAGAGAATCTCGAGCAGGAGCGCCTCCGTCTCGATCTCGAGGCGGTCCACCTCGTCGACGAGGAGCACGACGGGCTCGGTCGCCCGGATGGCTTCCAGGAGCGGGCGGGTGAGGAGGAACTCCTCGGTGAAGATGTCGTCCTCGATCTCCTGCCAGCCGGCGCGGCGCTCCCCCGGCTCGGCAGCGTTCTCCACCTGGATGCGTAGGAGCTGCTTCTTGTAGTTCCACTCGTAGAGGGCCTTGGACTCGTCGAGGCCCTCGTAGCACTGCAGCCGGATGAGGCGGGCACCGAGCACGCGGGCGACGGACTTCGCCAGCTCGGTCTTGCCCGTGCCGGCGGGCCCTTCCACGAGAACCGGCTTGGCGAGGCGATCGGCCAGATAGACGACGCCGGCGAGGCCGTCGTCGGCGAGGTAGGCAACCGTCGCGAGGGCCTCGCGCAACTCGCCAATGGACTCGAAGCGGGGCGCCCCCGTCGGGAGCCCGTCACTCCACGGCGGTATCGGCGCGGCCTCCGTGGCCCTGGCGGCTTCGTCCCTCGCGTCCGTAGTGTCCGCTGCCGTTCCCGCAGTCACGTCCTGACCTGCCCTTCTCCGTAGACGACGTACTTCACCGACGTGAGCGCCTGCAGACCCATGGGCCCGCGGGCGTGCAACTTCTGGGTGGAGATGCCGACCTCTGCTCCAAGGCCGAGCTCTCCCCCATCGACGAACCGGGTCGAGGCGTTCACCACGACGGCTGCGGCGTCGACCTCACGCACGAAACGCTGGGCGGCACCGAGGTCACCTGTCACGATCGCCTCCGAGTGCCCGGAACCGTAGCGGTCGATGTGCCGGATCGCCGCATCGAGGTCGTCGACGACGGCGACAGAAGCCTTCAGGTCGAGGAACTCGCGAGCGAAGTCGTCGTCAGTGGCGGTGCCGATTGTCGCCACGAGGGCACGCGCCCGCTCGTCGCCCACGAGGCTGACGCCGGCCTGCGCCAGTCGCGCAGCGATCCTCGGGAGGAACGTCTCGGCGATCGAGGCATGGATGAGGAGCGACTCGGCGGCGTTGCACACGCTCGGGCGCTGTGTCTTGGCGTTGACGACGATGCGCTCGGCCATGTCGAGGTCGGCGGCTCCATCGACATAGACGTGGCAGTTCCCGTCGCCGTCGAGCACGTAGGGGACGGTTGCCTTCTCGAGGATCATCTCGATGAGGGCCCGGCCGCCCCGTGGGATCAGGCAGTCGATGACGCCTCGCAGCTGAACGAACCGCTCAGCCGTCTCGTGCCTCGTGTCCTCGACGAGGAGAACGGAATCGGCGGGCAGGCCGGCCTTGGCCGCCCCGTCACGAAGAGCGCCGGCGATGGCCTTGTTCGACTCGAGAGCCCCCGAGGACCCCCGCAGCAAGACGGCGTTTCCGGCCTTGAGGCACAGCGCCGCCGCGTCCGAGGTGACGTTCGGCCGGTTCTCGTAGATGATGCCGACGACACCGAGCGGCACCCGCACGCGCTCGACGCGCAGGCCGTTCGGCCGCACGTGGCCCTCGACGACCTCACCGACCGGGTCCGGCAGCCCCGCGACGGTGCGAAGACCAGCGGCCATGGCCTGCAGGCGCCCCGTGGTGAGCCGGAGGCGATCGACGACGGTGGCGCCGGCACCGTCCCTCTCGGCCCGTTCGGTGTCACGGGCGTTGGCGGCGAGGATGTCGCCCGAACGGTCCTCGAGCAGCTCGGCGGCGCAGGTGAGTGCTTCGTCCTTCTGCGCCGTGCCGGCGAGGGCGACGCTGCGGGCGGCCGCCAGAGCTCGCCGGCCCAGCTCGTCGAGCGATGCCTCCTCGTCACGCACCGCCGGCCTGACGACGGCGGCGGCTGGCACGTCCCCGATGGCTGGCACGTCCCCGATGGCTGGCACGTCCCCGATGGCTGGGCCCTCAGGCATGGGACAAGCTACCAGCGGGGCTCTAGCTGCCCCGCAAAGCCTGCAGAAGGCGGTCCCGTTGCCAGGCGCGCTCGGCAGCTGCTCCGTCGCTGCCCAAGGCATCCCCGACGGACTGACGGGCCCGCTCGGCAGCCTCCGTCGCCGCCACCCAGGCCGGCACGGCGCCCCGGCGGAGGCCGGCGTGGAAGGGGCCCCAGGGGGTTTCGAACGTGGTGCTCACCGCCTCGTGCTCGCCCTCGCTCTCCTCGTAGCGCGTGTTTTCCGCTTGCACGAGGTGGGGGGCCGAGTCGTGGCGGACCGCCTCGACCGCAGCCAGCACGGCGTCACGAGTAGCGGCCACAGCCGTCCAGTTGGGGTCGTCGAGCATGTCGACACCGGCCGCCTCGGCGTCGATGGCAAGGTCGAAGGCGAGGTCACCGATCAGGTCGCCTTGATGCCGCAATCGCCTCGCCATTGCGAGCCTGGAGTAGCGGCCGAGCAGGCCCGTGTCGGCCTCGGCGGACCGCTCCAACCAGCTGCGGGCGGCCGCCACGACCCCGGCCAGCGTGCTGGCTATCTGCGGGGACGAGGAGCTCGTACTGGCCAGCACGTGCTCGGCACAGTCGAGGGCGAATCGGGCCGCTACCGGCAGCGACCATTCCGTCTCGCCCGTCAGCTGTGGACCGTCCTCGCCGTCGGCCGCCACGAAGATGTGAGCGCCGAGATCCTCGAGGAGGGTGTCGAGATCGAGCAGCTTCACGCCGTCGGGGGCCGCATCGGTGACGCGGCCGGGCGTCACGGTGCCGTCCGGAGCGGTTTCGGGGAAGGACCAGATCGTGACCTCTTCCTCGTAGGACTGCCGGCCGCGCTCGTCCGTGGCTACGAATCGGGAATCGCTGGCGATGTTGAACGTCACTTCGGTGCCTCCGACTGGGGTCGCCGCCAAACTAGCCCCATGAAGCTGCAGGCGGTCCATGATGGAGCAATGGACTGGCTGGAACGTGCCTTCGAGCAAGCTGGCGTGAACGAACGACTCTGCGGGCAGCTGCGCTTCGTGATGGAGCTCGATCGCGCCAAATCGGTCCTCCGGCGCACCTACATCACCGACGGGACCCGTCTCGAGAACGACGGTGAGCACATGTGGCACGTCATGCTCGCCGGGCTCGTGCTCGCCGAGCACGCCGACGAGACCGTCGACCCCGTACGGCTCGCCCTCATGCTCGCCGTGCACGACATCGTCGAGATCGACGCCGGCGACACGTTCGTCTACGCCGGCGCCGCCGAGCAGGCCGAGAAGGTCGTGCGCGAGAAAGCGGCCGCCGCTCGCATCTTCGGCCTCCTACCGGCGGACCAGCGCGACACCTTCGCGGCGCTCTGGGAGGAGTTCGAGGCGCGCGAGACGCCGCTCGCCCGCATGGCGGCAGCCATCGACCGGCTGCTGCCCCTCATGATGAACCGGGCGGGCGGCGCGCGCACCTGGCGGGAGCACGGTATCAAGGCCGCTCAGGTCTTCGGGGTCAACTCACGCATCGGTGAGGGTTCCTCCCCCTTGTGGTCCTTCGGTCGCGCCGTCCTCGAGGCTGCCGAAGCCGACGGTCTCCTCGAACGCTGATGCGTGGCGCAGGTGAGAGCCGGCCGCCTCGTCATCGGCCGCAGGTCTGCATCATGGACGTGGGTTCGGGAGGCCGGTCTCCCTTTGCAACGTCCAAATTGTCTTTGCGGGTTCGGCGCCGGCGTTTCCGCCCGGGACCGCCCGAACCCGCCGGCGGCGCCGACAACTCGGACACCGTCGCCTCGGTGGCGACGTGACGGCTCGGCTCGACGCCGTCGTCGTCGGGGCGGGCCCGAACGGCCTGGCGGCGGCCGTGGTCCTGTCCGCCGCCGGACTTGCGGTGCGCGTCTACGAGATGGGGCCGACGCCGGGGGGAGGGTGCCGGACCGAGGAGCTGACCCTTGCCGGCTATCGCCACGACGTCTGCTCGGCGGTGCATCCCCTCGCGATCGCCTCGGGTTTCTTTCGGCGCTTCGGCCTCGAGTCGAGAGGCGTTCGCCTCCTGCAGCCCGAGATCGCTTTCGCCCACCCGCTCGACGGAGATCGGGCCGGCGCCGTCCTCCCATCTCTCAGGGACACCGCCACCGGGCTCGGGGAAGACGCGGCCGCCTGGCGGCACCTGTTCGAGCCGCTCGTTGCCCATGAGACCGCCATCACTGAGGCGATCCTGTCCTGCCCGCGAAGTGTGCCCCGCCACCCTGCCGCCGTCGCCCGCTTCGGCGCCCTCGCCGTCCGCTCAGCCGCCGCCACAGCAGGGCGATTCTCGAGCGAGCAGGCACGGGCCTTGTTCGCCGGCGTGGCGGCCCACGGCATGCTCCGTCTCGACCGGCCCGTCACCGGTGGTGTCGGCCTCTTGTTGGCAACCCTCGCCCAGGCCGTCGGCTGGCCAGTGGTCGAAGGTGGCAGCGCAGCCCTGGTGACGGCGATGGTCGGCGCCATCGGGGAGCGGGGCGGCGAGGTCCTTACGGGCGAGCGCGTGGTCTCCCTCGCCGAACTGCCCCCCTCGCGCGCCGTCCTGCTCGACGTCACGCCGACGGTGCTCGTGCAGCTCGCCGGTGGTCGACTGCCGGCGCGCCACCGCCGCTGGGCGGAGCGCTTCCGCTACGGCACCGGTGTCTGCAAGGTGGACTGGGCCCTCTCCGGACCGGTGCCCTGGACGGCGGAGGCGTGCCGGCGTGCCGGCACCGTCCATCTCGGCGGCACCTTCGAGGAGGTGGCCGCCTCCGAAGCCGACGTGGCCGCCGGCCGGCACGCCGAGCGACCGTACGTCTTGACGGTGCAACCCGCCGTGGTGGACGCCACGCGCGCCCCGGCGGGCGCCCACACGCTCTGGGCCTACTGCCATGTGCCGGCGGGATCCGGGCTCGACCGCAGCGAGGCGATCGCCCGACAGGTCGATCGTTTTGCGCCCGGATGGCGCGACCTCATCATCGCCACCTCCGTGCGGACAGCGGCCGAGGTGGAACGCCACAACCCCAACTACGTCGGGGGCGACATCGGTGCCGGCCTGCAAGACCTCCGCCAGACCTTCGCACGTCCGGCCGCGCGATGGAACCCGTACCGCACAGGCATTCCCGGCGTCTACCTCTGCTCCTCCTCCACGCCGCCGGGCCCCGGCGTGCACGGCCGTTGCGGCGAGCTGGCGGCGCTCTCCGCCCTGCGGGACGTCTTCGGCGTGAAGCGGCCTCCCGAGATCGGGCCGGTCGTGAGCCCGTCGCCATGATCCGCCAGGCGTTTCCGGCCTCGTGCTGGGCAACGAGTGAACTAGGCGTCGGTCAACAGCACGAGGTCGTCGCGGTGGACGACCTCATCGGGCAGGTCGGCCGGTAGCTCGTAGGTTCGACGCCCCAACCACTCGCCCGACCGGTTCGCCGCCACGCGCACGATCCCCTTCGCGAACACGACGCCGTCCGGCCCCCGGATCTCCACGGCGTCGTCCTCCAAGAAACCCCCCAGCACCTCGCGCACCCCGGCTGCCAGCAGGCTCGTGCCCCGCTCGACGAGGGCCTGGCGAGCACCGTCGTCGACGACGAGTCCCCCTGTCGGCTTGAGGGCGAAGGCGATCCAGAGCTTGCGAGCGGACAGGGCGCGCTCGTGCGGGCGAAAGGTGGTGCCGATGCCGGGCCGGCCGTCGGCGGCGTCCAGCAACACGTCGGGGCGGTCGGCGCCGGCGATGACGGTGCGCACACCCGAGAAGGCGGCCATCTTGGCGGCGGCCAGCTTCGAGGCCATGCCCCCGCGGGCGGTGTCGCTGCCGGGACCGCCGGCGGCCGCCTCGAGCTCGTGATCGATCTCGATGACGGACTCGATCAAGGTGGCGCCTTCGTCCAGCCTCGGGTCGGCGCTGAAGAGGCCGGCCGTGTCGGTGAGGAGCACGAGCAGGTCCGCCCGGATGAGATGGGCCACGAGCGCCGCCAGCCGGTCGTTGTCGCCGAAGCGGATCTCGTCGTCGGCAATGGCGTCGTTCTCGTTCACGATCGGGACGACGCCGAGCTCGAGCAGGCGGAGCAGCGTCTCGCGGGCATGCAGGTATCGCTGGCGGTGACCGAAGTCGAGCGGCGCCAGCAGGACTTGGCCGACGTGCAACCCGAGAGCGGCAAACGCGTCGTCGTAGACCCGCATGAGACGGTGCTGCCCGATGGCGGAGAGCGCCTGCAAGGTGACGGGATCGATGGGGCGCTCGCCGTCCGGCCAGAGGGAGGCGACGCCGGCCGTGACGGCACCGGAGGTGACGAGGACGACACGGTGATCGCCTTGTCGCACGGCGTGGACGTCGGCCGCCAGCTTCTCGATGGCGGCGGCGTCGATGCCGCCCTCGGGCAAGGTGACCGAGCTCGTGCCGATCTTGACGACGACGATCACGACCTCACCAGTCAGGCTCGTAGGAGAACTCCATGCGACCGATCTGCACGGGGTCGCCCTGTTTGGCACCCGCCCTCGCCAGGGCGCGGTCGACGCCGATCCGCTTCAACCGGCGCTGCACGTGAGCGAGGGCGTCCGGATCGTTGAGATCGGAGACGGCCACGGCGCGAAGCGCCTCCCGCCCCGAGACGATCCAGACGCTGCCCGGGCGGTCGACGCTGACGCCCTCCGCCGTGGGGCGGTGGATGACGGGCGAGGTACGCGGCGCCGGCGCCTGCCGGCGGGCATCGGAGACGAGCTCCATGCAGCGACCGACGAGCTCGCTGATGCCCGCCCCCGTCACGGCCGAGATCTCGAGGTCGCCGCCGTAGCTTTCGAGAGGCGGCCGCTCCGCCTCCGGGCGGGCGTCGAGTCTCGACCCGACGACGAGCCTGCGGCGCTCGAGCAGCTCGGGCCGGTATCGCTCGAGCTCGTGCAGGAGGGTGCGGAGCTGGTCGGCCGGGTGGCGCCCCTCCGACGGAGCGAGATCCTCCCGCTCGGCGAGGTCGACGAGGACGAGGAGCACGCGGGCGCGCTCGACGTGGCGGAGGAAACGGTGGCCGAGCCCGCGTCCGTCCGCAGCACCCTCCACGAGACCCGGGATGTCGGCGATGACGAACTGCGACGGCGCCGTCGTCGCCGAGCGAGCGCCCACGTAGACGACGCCGAGATGGGGAACGAGCGTCGTGAAGGGGTAGTCGGCGACCTTCGGGCGGGCTGCCGAGACTCGCGACACGAGCGTCGACTTGCCGGAGTTCGGGAACCCGACAAGGGCCACGTCGGCCATGAGCTCGAGCTCGAGGTCGAGCCAGCGCTCCTCGCCGAGCTCGCCCTGCTCGGCAAATGCCGGTGCACGCAGCCGGTTCGTGAGGAATCGGGTGTTACCACGCCCGGCCCGACCGCCTTCGGCAGCGAGGAACCGGTCGCCGGTCGCGACGAGGTCTGCCAGCAGATCACCCTCCAGCGAGTGCACGAGGGTGCCCTCGGGAACCTGCACGATGAGATCGCTGCCGCGGCGGCCGTGACGTCGCTTGCCACTGCCGTGGGTGCCGTCGCCGGCCCGGCGGAAGGGGTGCTCCTCGAAGCCGAGGAGGGAGACGACCTGGTTGGACGCCTCGAGGAAGACGTCGCCCCCGGGACCGCCATCGCCTCCGTCTGGGCCACCTTTTGCGACATAGGCCTCGCGCCGGAACGAGACGGCGCCGGCGCCGCCATTGCCTGCCTTCACGTGGACCTGGGCCTCGTCGACGAAGCCGGGCATCAGTCCGGCATCAGTTCAGCGAAGCATCGACAGGGTGGCGGGCAAGCACGGCCAGCCAGCCGCCCTGGCGGCGGAGGACCCGTTCCCACAGCTCCTCCGGCTCGGCGGATAGAACGTCGGTCTGGCGAGCCTCGACGACGAACCAGGCGCCCGCCTCGATCTCTTCCTCGAGCTGTCCGGGCCCCCAGCCGGAGTAGCCGGTGAAGACGCGCAACCCGGCGAAGGAGACCCCGATCTCCTCCGGAGCGCGGTTGAGGTCGACGGTGCCGAGATCGCCGACCAACGGCGAGAACCCGTCCGCTTCGTCCTCGTCACCGTCGGTGAGACCGGTGCCGGCGTCCTGCAGGCGCGCCCCCTCGTTGGTGCGGCCGACGCAGATGGCGGCATTCGGCTGGACGGGCCCGCCCACGAAGAGCACCGGCGGCTCGGAGGCGTGAGAGCCCCAGTGTGGCACGACCTCGTCAATGGCCGTTTCGCTCGGTCGGTTCAGCACGACGCCAAGAGCTCCGTCGTCATCGGCGGCGAGCAGGAACACGACGGTGCGATGGAAATTCGGGTCCTCCAGCGTCGGTGAAGCGACCACGAGACGGCCCTTGGCGGGAGGTGCGGACATCTCCCGCCCTCACTCAGTTCCCGAGCGGACCGGTGCTTCCGCCGTTCGCGACCGATCCGTCGGCCGGAAGGATATCGACGAGCCGACGGCCTCGCCGGGCACCGAACTTGACGCTGCCGTCAGCCGTGGCAAAAAGCGTGTCGTCCTTGCCCTTGCCGACGTTCTCGCCTGGATGGAAGTGCGTTCCCCGCTGACGCACGATGATGGCCCCGGCGCGCACGACGGTGCCGTCGTACACCTTGACGCCGAGGCGCTGGGCGTTCGAATCACGGCCGTTGCGAGTGGAGCCACCACCCTTGGTCTTGGACACCTCGAGTCCTCCTCAGTCCTGCTCGGTCGTTGCGGCGTCGTCGCCCTCGTCGCTCCCGGCGGCATCGCTCGCCCCGATGCCCGTGATCTCGAGCGTCGTGTAGCGCTGCCGATGGCCGTAGCGCCGCCGCTGCCGTGTCTTCGACTTGTAGGTGAAGCCAACGATCTTCGGGCCTTTCACCTCACCGACGACGGTCGCCGTCACGCTCTTGGCGGCGAGCGCCTCCGCCGACACCGTCACCTCGTCGCCGTCGACGACGAGCAAGGGGGTGAGAGTGAGCTCGTCGCCGGGCGACACGTCGAGCAGCTCGACGTCGACGAGCTCGCCGACCTCGACGCGCTCTTGCTTTCCTCCGGCGTTGATGACCGCATACATAGGGTGACCACCCTAGTACGCCGGCCGGCGCCCTCCGGACGGCCGACCGGCCTGCGAGAGAGGTTGGCGGCCGCCGATGCGGCTACTCGGGCTCGTCGAAGACGATCCCCCGCCCGTTGCACATCGGGCAGGTCTGCGACAGCGTCTCGACGAGTCCTTCGCCGACGCGTTTCCGCGTCATCTCGACGAGGCCCAGGTCAGAGATGTCATACACCTGTGTCGGTGTCTTGTCGCGAGCGAGAGCTGACTTGAAGGCGGACGTCACCGCCTGCCGGTTCGCCTTCACTTCCATGTCGATGAAGTCGATGACGATGATCCCGCCGATGTCGCGCAGCCGCAGCTGGCGGGCGATCTCGGCGGCCGCTTCGAGGTTGTTCTCGAAAACGGTCTCCTCCAGGCTGGAGGAACCGACGTTCTTGCCCGTGTTGACGTCGATGACCGTGAGGGCCTCCGTACGCTCGATGATGAGGGACCCTCCGGAGGGCAACCACACCTTGCGGTCGAGTGCCTTGTGCAGCTGCTCGTGCACGTGATGGCGCTCGAAGAGCGGCAGGGGCTCGCTCCTCGTGTCGTACAGCTCGATGCGTTCCGCCAAGGCCGGTTCGAGCTCGGCGACGTAGGACTTCACGATCTCGTACAGCGTCGGGTCGTCGATGAGGACCGAGCGGTGCTCCTCGGTCAGCTCCTCCCGGATGATGCGCACGGCCATGTGCGGTTCGGAGTACAGCAGCGCAGGCGCCGGCAGGCGCTTGGCGCGCTCGTCGATCTCGTCCCACTTCGCCACGAGCTGGAGGACGTCGTGACGAAGATCCTCCGCCGAGGCGCCGGCCGCCGCCGTCCGCACGATGAGCCCGTGGCCCTCCGGCCGCACTTCGTCGAGGATGCGGCGAAGCCGCCTGCGCTCGCTGTCGTCGAGGCGCCGGGAGATGCCGTAGGTGTTCGACTGCGGGACGAGCACGACGAAGCGGCCGGGCAGCGACACCTCCTGCGTCAGCCGGGCGCCCTTCAGCCCGATCGGGTTCTTCGTCACCTGGCAGACGATCGTCTGACCGGGACGCAGGAGGTGCTCGATCCGGTCCGCTCCGGGCTGGCGCTCGATGTCGTCCCGGTCGAAGGCGACGTCTCCCCAGTACAGCACGGCGTTCTTCGGCGTCCCGATGTCGACGAAGGCGGCCTCCATGCCCGGCAGGACGTTCTTCACACGACCGCGGTAGATGTTTCCGATGATCTGGAGCGCCTCGTCCTGAGGTCGCGCCACGTAGTGCTCGACGAGAGCGCGACCTTCGAGGACAGCGATCTGGGTTCGCTCCGGCTCCACGTGCACGCACATGAGATAGCGCCCGAGCGGCTTGCCCCGGCGCTCTCGTCCCCGCCGGCGCGCCCGCCCGGCGGCGTCGTCGGTGTCGTCGTCGGCGAACGACTCGGCATCGGGTGCCTCGACCCCGCCGCCGGCCATGGCCTGGCGTGCCTCCTGGCCCTTGGCGTGACGCCCGCCGCCGCCGGCAGTCCCGTTGACCACAGGGCCAGTAGCGGAGCTCGCAGCTTCCGCATCGGTGTCATCGCCCGACGACGGGCTGCCTCCGCCCCGAGGCGCCCGTGAACCCGCCTGACGCCCGCTGCTGCCACCGCTCCCGCCCGGGCGGCCGCCCGTGCCTCCGGCACCCGTCCCAGCCGCTCCAGCAGGCCCTCCAGAGCCGCCCGAGCCGCCGGAGCCGCCGCCGCCGGAGCCGCGCCGTCCTCGCCCACCGCGCCGGCGGCGCGAACCGCCGCCACCTGAGCCACCGCTGCTCGAACCACCGGTGCCGGATGTAGCGCCGCCCTCGGCCAAGTCGCTCTCGGGGCGGGACGCCGGTGCGCCGTTGCCAGGACGCCGTGCGCCGTTCGGCGGTACGGGAGCAGCGACCGGAGGGGCCGGGCGGGAATCCCCGATGCGCGGCCGGTTGGCCGCTGGCCCACGGTCGAGAGGGTCAGTCGGAGGCGGTGACTCCGGGCGTCCTCCGGCGGGCGGCTCGCCGCCACCTTGTGTCAGAGGCCGGGGAGCGGCCCGTGTGTCCGCCGAGGCATCGGCGGCTCCGCTCGCCGGCGGTGTGCTGGCCGGGCGGTCTGGGGAGGTATCCCCAGGCACACGCTCGGCCGGCCCCGGGCGGCCGGTCATCGAGTCCGACATCGGGAAGATCCCTTCTCGAGGGCGCGCCATCGCGCGCCGGTCGCACCCGGCAGGCGGCTGGCGCCGCGCACAGCGTCGCAGCGGCGCGCCAGCCTGGGGTGCTTTCGTCAGTGACGAGCACAGTGTCCCGACCGTCCCGGCGGTGGCTGGCGGCGCCGCAGGAGGCGGCGTACCGGTCGCGCAACACGACGAGAACGGAACAGACGACGAGCGCGGGAGCCACGAGCGTTGGCTGCGGCGATCTCGGCGTTGTCATCCTGGCAGGCAGCCTAGTGCCGCCGGAGCGCCAGAAAGAGCGTTGCTCACGCCCCGCCGGCCGGGGCGTGCAGGTCGAGCTTCCGGATCGGATGCTTGATCAGGTACTCGAAGACGTCGCGCACGACAGGGGCCGCCGCCTTGGCTCCGTAGCCGGCGTCCGGGATGATGACGGCGGCGCAGTACTGGGGGGCGCCGAACGCACCGGTGGCAGGCCCGAAGGCAACGAAGAGCGCCGTCGTGTTCGTGGAGGCGGCATTGCTGCTCGTGGATGCCGTTCCGGTCTTGCCCGCCAGCGGCAGCCTCGAGTTCGGGTATCCCACGAAGGCGCCATAGGCCGTGCCGGGCGGGTTCGAGCTCGTGATGGCGCCTTCCAGGCCGGCCAAGATGGCCTCGTAGGTGCTCGTGGACATCTCCACGTGACCGAGCACCTTTGGCTTGATGACCTCGATCACCTTCCCGGTCGGCGAGATGACGGCGCCGGCCACTTCGGGCGCGTAGAGCGTGCCGCCGTTGGCGAAGGCGGCGTAGGCATCGGCCAGCTGCAAGGGGGTGACGAGGGTCTCACCCTGACCGAAGGCGGTTTCGATGGCGTCGCCGACGCCGTAGTACGTGTAGGGGAAGGCCGTCGGGTACTCCTTGTGCTGGGCGACGCGCAGCTGGGGACCGTCGACCTGCCCGCTGTAGGCGTTCGGCAGGTCGACATCGGTCGGCTGACCGAAGCCGTAGGCGGCGGCGTACCGCTGGATGCCCTCCTGGTCCTGCTTGATCGTGTCGGTGAAGAAGTCGTAGCCCATCGTGTAGAAGAAGACGTCGTCGGAGATCGTGAGCGCCGTCGTGACGTCACAGGACCCGCCCGGGCAGCTCTCGCCGTCGTTGTTGAAGAGCCTGCAGAGTCCGGCCTGCGGGTTGCAGTTGGGGATGGGGAAGTACCCGGGGTCGCTGATGGGCGTGTACGGCGAGATGATGCCGTCCTGCAGCGCCGCCGTCGCCGTGGCGAGCTTGAACGTCGAGCCGGGCTGATAGCCGCCGGCGATCACGCGGTCCAGCAGCGGGTCCTCGGCCGACTTGGCGTTGAGGGCCGTCCAGTGCGCCGTGCTCATGCCGCCCACCCACCACTCCGGGTTGTAGGTCGGGTACGACACCGTGGCGAGCACGGCACCGTTCTGCGGGTCGATCACGACGGCGGCGCCCGAGCTGGCCGGTTGGCCGCTTCCTCTCAGGGTGGCGATCTGATTGGCAAGCGCCTGCTGCAAGGCGGCTTCCAGGCCGGAATCGATGTTGAGAACGACATCGTCGCCCGGCGTCGGCGCCGTCTCCGACTGCATGCCGACCGCATCGCCGAAGGCGTCGACCGTGAGCACCTGCTTGCCCGACTTGCCCCGTAGGAAGTGCTCGTACTGGGCCTCGATCCCGGACTGCCCGACGACGTCGCTCGGGAGGTAGCCGTCCTTGGCGAGGGCCTTGAGCTCGCCGGCCGTGATGTCGGCGACGTTGCCGAGCATCTGCACGCCCACCTCCCCGGCGGGGTAGCTGCGCTCGGCGACGTAGCTGACGGTCACGCCGGGGAACTCCGAGCGGTGCTCGGAGAGGTACATGATCGTGCTCATGTCCACGCCCACCGCCACGGGCACCGGCTCGTAGATGCTGTCCTGCTGGTCGCTCAGGTCGGCGTTGACCTGCGAGGACGTGATGCCGAGGGCGACGGCGACGCGTGCGACGAGGCCGGGGTCGTTGGAGGCGTCCTGCCGGTTCAAGGTGACGACGGACATCACCTTGTTGGCCACGAGCACCGTGCCATTGCGGGAGAGGATGAGGCCGCGCGGCGGCGTGACGAAGAGCGTGCGCGTCGTGAGCTGGTTGAGGGCGTTGCGAGCGGCCGGGCCCTGCAGCACCTGCAGGGACCAGAGACGGACAAGCATCATCGAGAAGAGGCCGAGCACGACGATCCCCATGACCGTGAGGCGAAGGCCGATGTGGACCGGCTCGCTCCGGCGCTGGATCTCCTTCTCCTCGCCTTCGAGGCGTTTCAGGGGGCTGGACGAGATCCGCTGGCGCGGCCGATCGACGAGGTCCTCTTCTGTCTGTGGCGGAAGGCTCGGACGGGGAATGGGAGCGCGGCCCGTGGGTGACCGCCCGGGCGGTCGACCTCCGTTGCCGGGGCGGCCCTCGTCATCACCGGGACGGCGAGGCCCTCCGTTGCCGGGACCGGCGGGCGTCACCTGGCGGCGCTCCCGCCAGAGACGCCGGCGAGGTCACGGGAAGGACCGATGTTGATCGCTCGCGACATGGCAGCCGTGGCGGGGATGATAAGGGCGGCGTTCGAGATCGAGACGACGGCGACGACGGCGACGAGCTCGTGGCCGGGCAGCCTCGGCTGGCCGATCAGCACACCGATCCCCTCGAACAGCAGCGTGCCGGCAACACCTCCGGCGAAGGCCGCCATCATCTGGAAGCTGATCGGGGCCCGTCCACCCGGGATGGACGCCAGCGATCCCGCCCCGAAGGCCACGAGCACGTAGACGAGCGAGGAGAGGCCGAACGGCGTCAGGACGAAGAGGTCGGCCACGAGTCCGATCGCAAACGCGATGACCGCTCCCCGTTGCGGGCCGGCGATGAGACCGGCGGCGACCGCCAGAAGGAGAAAGCCGTCAGGATGAGCGCCACCCAGGACGAGAACATTCAAGACGGCTTCCTGCACGAAGAGCATCACGCAGACGACGGCGGCGACTCGGAGCCATGCCCGGGGCGTCACAGCAACTCCCTCGCCCCGAGCTGACGCCCAGCAGCTGCCGCCGTCGCCACGCCCTGCCCGGCCTGCCTCATGGGGCGGGGAACCACAGTATGACCGTCACGGTGCTCAGTCCGGAGAGGTCGGCCACGGGCGTCACGAGCACGCTCTTTGTGAGTGTCCCGCGTGTGTAGTGGACGGAGGACACGGTGCCGACGGGGATGCCGGCGGGGAGCGAGGCGCCGGCGATGCCGCTCGAGTAGACGAGCTCGTGGTCGGTCACCGGCGTGCTGGCCGTGACGTTGGAGAGCGAGAGCGGGTAGCCCGTGCCTCTGCCGCCCGCCACGGCGTAGAGCGCAGGCGTCCCGAAGCTCACCCCGAACGAGGTGCCCGGGTCGGTGATCGCCTCCACGACCGAGGTGCTGGAACCGGCGGCCGTGATCGTGCCGATGAGCCCGGCGCCGTCCACCACCGGCATGCCGACCCCGACCCCGGAAGAGGTGCCACGGTCGATCTCGAAGGTGGCCTCGAAATTCGAGGATGGACCGGCCACGACCTCGGCGACGAGCGTGGGCAGGTTCTGAATGTACGGGAGGTTCTCCTCGTTGAGGAGCTCCTGCAGCTGGTGCTCGGCGGTCTGGTTCTCGAGGGCCTCGCGCCGAAGAGTGCCGAGCTCGTTTCGCAGCTGCTCGTTCTCGCTGACGGCGCTGCCGTAATTCACCGCACCCGAGAAGAGGTCGCCGATCGGGTGGAGGGCGTCCGCAAGGACGCGCTGGATGGGTGAGATGCCGTCACGGGCGACGTTGCGAATGGATCTGATTGCCTTGCTGGCGTCTCCCCGGTAGTCGAGGGTGATGGCCGTCACGGACAACAGAACGAGGATGACGAGCGTCAACCGTTGCGAGGTGTTGCGTCGAGTCGTGGACACCACGACTCCGTGATCAGCGGTTGGACGAGGACTGGAGGACTGCCTTCAGCGCCTCGAACTCCTCAAGGCACATCCCGCTACCGAGGGCCACGCAATTCAGCGGGTCCGGGGCGACGACGATGGGCATGTGCGTCTCCGCCTGGAGACGCACGTCAAGACCGTGCAGCAGGGCGCCACCACCGGTGAGGACGATGCCCTGCTCCATGATGTCGGCCGCCAGCTCCGGCGGGCAACGGTCGAGGGTCACCTTGACGGCGTCGACGACGGCTGCCACCGGCTCTTCGATCGCTTTGCGGATCTCCTCAGTCGTCGTCACGACGGTCTTGGGGAGACCCGTGACGAGGTCACGGCCTCGGATCTCGGCATGCAGCTCCTCCTCGAGCTCGCAGGCGGAGCCAAGAGCGATCTTGATCTCCTCCGCCGTCCGCTCGCCGAGCGCCAGGCTGTACTCCTTCTTCACAAACGAGATGATGGCTTCGTCCAGCTCGTCGCCGCCGATGCGGATCGACTGGCTCACGACGATGCCACCGAGCGAGATGACAGCCACCTCGGTCGTGCCACCGCCGATGTCGACGACCATGTTGCCGGTCGGCTCATGGATCGGCAGCCCGGCCCCGATGGCGGCTGCCATCGGCTCCTCGACGATGTAGGCCTTGCGGGCACCCGCGTACTCAGCGGCTTCCTGCACGGCTCGCTTCTCCACCCCGGTGATGCCGGACGGCACGCAGATCACCATGCGGGGCTTCGAGAAGCGGCGAGGGTGGACGCGGCGGATGAAGTAGCGCAGCATCATCTCGCAGATCTCGAAGTCGGCGATGACACCGTCTTTCAGGGGACGGATCGCCTGAATGTTGCTCGGCGTCCTACCGATCATGCGCTTGGCTTCAGCGCCGACGGCGAGGGGATGCCCGTCCTTCACGTTGATGGCGACGACAGAGGGCTCGTTGAGAACAATCCCCTTGCCGCGCACGTAAACGAGCGTGTTGGCGGTGCCGAGGTCGACGGCCATGTCACGGCCGATAAAGGAAAGGCTGTTTTCACCCATACGGAAACATGTCCAAGAGTAGAGGGGAGGTTCCCTAAGGCTAAGGGATTGCCCGGGCCGGAACAAGGCGGCCGTCGGGGCCGTCTCGCCGACAGGCTCGCGAACTCAGCCTAACGCCGGAAAAAAGATGCCAATCTCTCGTGCCGCCGATTCGGGGCTGTCAGAGCCGTGAACGAGGTTCTCGGTCAGAACCGTGCCGTAATCTCCACGAATCGTGCCTGGTGGCGCCTCCACCGGGTTCGTCGGGCCCATCAGCGTGCGCACGATCTTCCAGGTCCCGGCTGGTCCCTCGACCACGAGGAGCACGGCTGGCCCCCCGGTGATGAAGTCGATGAGGTCGGGATAGAAGGCCTTGCCGTGATGCTCGGCATAGTGCTCGGCGGCAACCGCAAGGCTGATCGTTCGCAGCTCGAGAGCGATGAGGCGAAGACCCTTGCGTTCGAGGCGAGCCACGATCTCTCCGACGAGCCCGCGCCGCACGGCATCTGGTTTGCAGATCACGAGGGTGCGGTTCACGGGGTCGTGACACTAGCCTCGTGAAGGGCTCCACGTCGATCAACCGCTGGTCAGGGTGGTGCGAGCGGGGAGCGAGTCAGCGATGCAACAGGGCGCGGGCGGCTCCGACGACATAGAGCGAGCCCGTGACGAACACGAGATCCTCCTCGCCGGCGAGCTCTAGGGCTCGCTGCAGCGCCTCGGGCACGCCGCCACAGTCCTCGGCGAGGAGGCCGAGCTCCTGGGCGGCCGCCACGACGGCTTCGGCGGCCTGTGCCCGCGGCGAGGGCGGTGTGCAGGCGAGCACGGTCGATATCTGGCTGGTGCCGAGGCCGCCGAGCAGATCCGCCGGGTCACGGCCCCGCAGGCAGCCCATCACGACGATCGTGCGGCGTCCGAAGAAGTCGTCTGCGAGGGCGGCGCCGGCAGCGAGGGCGCCTGCAGTGTTGTGGGCGCCATCGAGGACGACGAGAGGGCGGTGCCCGACCACTTCGAGGCGCCCAGGAGCCGTCACCGAAGAAAAGGCGTCCACCACGACGTCCTCGCTGAGCGGTGTCCCGAGAAGCGCCTGGGCCGCTGCGAGGGCACAGGCGGCGTTGTCGGCCTGGTGAGCGCCGAAGAGGGGCAGGTAGAGGTCCTCATAGCGACCGAGCGGCGTGTAGAGGTCGAAGGCGCGGCCGCCGACGGCGAGCCGCGTGCGCTCGGCCCCGAAGTCCTCCCCTCGCCGCCACAGGCCGGCCGCCCCCACCGCCAAGGCCTCCTCCTCGAAGATGCGGGCGATGGCCGCATCCTGCTCGCCCAGGATCAGGTGGCTGCCGGCCTTGACGATGCCCGCCTTCTCGGAGGCGATCTGCTCGCGGGTCGGCCCGAGGATGTCGAGGTGGTCCAGCTCGACGTTGGTGACGACGGCGACCTCGGCCGTTGCGACGTTCGTGGCGTCGAAACGGCCGCCGAGACCCACCTCGATGACGGCCGAGTCGGCTGCTTCCTCGGCGAACCAGGCATAGGCCGTCGCCGTCAGGATCTCGAACCAGGTCGCCCGCTCGCCGACGAAGACCTCGAGCTCAGCCATGGCGGCCAGCTCGCGCGAGAGCTCGGCGTCGGTGATCGGCACCCCCCCGACGGCCATGCGCTCGTTGATCGACTCGAGGTGCGGGCTCGTGTAGAGGCCAGGGTTGAGCCCGGCCGAGATCAACAGCGCGGCGCAGATTCTCGCCGTCGAGCCCTTGCCGTTCGTGCCGGTGATGTGAACGACCGGGTAGGACAGCTGCGGGTCGCCCATCACTTTGACGAGGGCGGCGATCCGTTCCAGCGTGGGGAGGGCGTGACGCCCGGCCCTGCCCGACTCGATCGCCTCGAGGTTGATGTGGCGGTCGAGCCAGGCGAGCGCCTCCCCGATGCTGGCGTTCAGGCCTGCGGCAGGGGGTGAGAACGGTCCGACTTCATCGGCCACGGCGCGTCCGCGAACAATCCGTCAGAGGTGCGCACACGGACCGGAGGGAGATGGGCCGGAGGCCGCGGGTGGGATCAGGAGGCGGCGCGGCGTGAAGTGCGATCGGGCTTGCCGGGGGCGCCACGCGGGACGAGGCTCGGAGCGACCCGCTCGAGCACGACGGAACCGTCGACGACGCAGCGGCCGATGTCCTCGCGGCTCGGCAGGTCGTACATGACGTCGAGGAGGACCTCCTCGAGGATGGCACGCAAGCCCCGGGCGCCCGTGCCACGCAGCAGCGCCTGGTCGGCGACTGCCTCGAGAGCATCCTCGGTGAGCTCGAGCTCCACGTTGTCGAGCTCGAAGGCTCGTTGGTACTGCTTGACGAGGGCGTTCTTCGGCTCGAGGAGGATGCGCACGAGCGCCTCCCGATCCAGGCTCGAAACGGCCCCGATGACCGGTAGGCGGCCGACGAACTCAGGAATGAGGCCGAACTTGAGCAGGTCCTCCGGCAGCACCTGCATGAGGAGCTCGCTCTCCCGCCAGCTCTTGCCGCGACGCACCTCGGCGCGGAACCCGATGCCGGCCATGCCGATACGGCTCTCGATGATCTTGTCGAGACCGGCGAACGCACCGCCGCACACGAACAGGACGTTCGTCGTGTCGATCTGGATGAACTCCTGGTGCGGGTGCTTCCGACCGCCCTGTGGCGGCACGGAGGCAGTCGTACCTTCGAGGATCTTGAGGAGCGCCTGCTGGACTCCCTCGCCCGAGACGTCGCGGGTGATGGAGGGGTTCTCGGACTTGCGGGCGATCTTGTCGATCTCGTCGATGTAGATGATGCCGGTCTCGGCCTTCTTGACGTCGTAGTCGGCCGCCTGGATGAGCTTGAGGAGGATGTTCTCGACGTCCTCGCCGACATAGCCCGCCTCGGTGAGAGCCGTTGCGTCGGCGATGGCGAACGGCACGTTCAGCATGCGAGCGAGCGTCTGGGCGAGGTGCGTCTTCCCGCACCCGGTCGGGCCGAGCAGGAGGATGTTCGACTTCGCCAGCTCGACGTCACCTTCGCGATAGGCGCCCGCCTGCACCCGCTTGTAGTGGTTGTAGACCGCCACCGAGAGGATCTTCTTCGCCTGCTCCTGCCCGACGACGTAGTCGTTCAGGAATTCGAAGATCTCCTTCGGCTTGGGAAGGTCCTCGAAGCGCACCTCGGTCGGCTCGGCGAGCTCCTCTTCGATGATGTCGTTGCACAGCTCGATGCACTCGTCACAGATGTAGACACCCGGACCGGCGATGAGCTTTTTCACCTGTTTCTGCGACTTCCCACAGAAACTGCATTTGACGAGCTCTCCCCCGTCGCCGAACTTGGCCACCTCGTCCCCCCAGTCAGGCAGCGCCCACGGCAGCGATAGCGCTGCCGAGGACTTCCCGGTTCGTGATCACCTCATCGATGACACCGTACTCCTGCGCCTCCTCGGCGCTCATGATGAAGTCCCGGTCGGTGTCGTGTTGGATCTTGTCAACCGTCTGGCCCGTGTCCGAGGCCAGCATCTCGTTCAGGAGATCCCGCATGCGAAGGATCTCCTTTGCCTGCAGCTCGATGTCGGTCGCCTGGCCGGCAGCTCCGCCGTAGGGCTGGTGGAGAAGGATGCGGGTGTGGGGAAGGGCGAAGCGCTTGCCCTTCGTGCCGGCGGCCAGCAGGACGGCGGCGGCCGAGGCTGCCTGTCCGAAGCAGAACGTGGACTTGTCCGGACGCACGTACTTCATCGTGTCGTAGATGGCGAACAGCGCCGTGATGTCACCGCCGGGCGAGTTGATGTAGATGTTGATGTCCTTGTCCGAGTCCTCCGACTCGAGGAAGAGCATCTGGGCGCATACGAGGTTGGCGATCGTGTCGTCGATCGGTGTCCCGATGAAGATGATTCGTTCACGGAGCAGCCGCGAATACAGGTCGTAGGCGCGCTCTCCGCGGCTCGACTGCTCGACGACCGTCGGAACAAGGTAGTCGTACGCCCTCAAGCCCGACCCTCCTCCGTGTCGTTGTCAGGTTCGACCGCCTGAGTGGCCGAACCTCCGTCCGTACTGCTCTCGCCAGCATCCTGTGATGTCGTCATTTCAGGTTCGCCGGAAGCGTCCTCGTGCTCCAACAGCAACGCTCGGTCCATCGGGTTCCCCTGCTCATCGACGACTTCGACGTGATCGAGCAACCACTCGACCGCCTTCGAACTCCTGATATCAGAGCGTAGCCGCTCGAGTCCGGCTCCCTCCGCTACCTGGCGGGCGACTTCGCTCACCGACCGGTTGGACTCGTCGGCCAAGCGCTGCATCTCGGCAGCCAGCTCTTCGTCGGTGACCTCGATGCCTTCAGCGTCCGCCACGGCACGCAACGCCAGATCGGCGCGAACCTGCTCGGTCGCCTGCCCCTTCAGCTCGGTGATGAGCTGGTCAGCGTCCTGCTCGCGGGCGGCCAGGTATTGGTCGAGGCTGATCTTTCGTGCCTCCAGCTGCCGCAGGAAGGAGGCGAGCAGCCGCTGGGTGGCCTCGTTGACGAGCGTGTCGGGCATCTCCTCCTGTACGAGGCCGGCGAGCGCCTCGACCGCCTGCTCGCGCAGGGCGAGGCGAGCCTGCAGGGTGCGAAGGGCCGTCATCCGCTTGCTGAGGTCCGCCCTCAGCTCGGCGATGGTCTCGAATTCGGAGGCATCGGCTGCCCAGGCGTCGTCCGCCTCCGGCAGCACCTTCTCGCGCACCTGCTTGACCAGGATCTTCAGTTCGGCGCTGCCACCCGGAGCGTCGGTGGCGTCGAGCAGGAGGATGTCGCCCGCCTTCGCCCCCCGCAGCTGTTCGTCGGCACCCTCCGCGAGCATGCCCGAGCCGACTTCGTAGACGAAATCGGAAGTGGCGAGGTCCTCGACGGGATCGCCGTTGCGAGCCGCCTGTACGTCGACGGTGACGACGTCGCCGTCGCGGGCGGGGCGCTCCACGTCGGACAGCTCAGCGAACTGCTCGCGCATGCGGTCGATCTGGGCATTGAGATCCTCGTCGCTCACTGCCGGTGACGGAACCGTCACGATGAGGCCATCTCGGCCGGCGACCGAGACCTTCGGCCGAACCTCGACGACGGCGTCGAATGCGAGCGGGCCCTCCTCCTCACCGGAGGTGATGTCGATCTCGGGAGCCGAGATCGTGTCGAGATCTGCCTCCTCGACGGCCTGGGCGTAGTAGTCGGGCAGGGCGTGGCGGATGACCTCCTCGCGGATGGCCTTGCCCCCCATGCGGACCTCGAGGAGACGGCGGGGTACTTTGCCAGGCCGAAACCCGGGCACGCTCACCTCTCGCTGCAGCCGACGGAACGTGTCTTCGACAGCAGTCTTGAGCTCGTCCTCGTCGACTTCGACGGAGAGCTTGACCTTGTTTCCCTCGAGTATTTCAGCGGTGGAGCGCATATGGCTCGGGGAGTCTACCGGTCGCCCGGAAGGCCGCCCGCCAGCGTGTCGAGCGGCGCCGGGCCGCTCGCTGGGATGGCCGCCTTGCCGCCGTCTGAATCGAGCAGCGGGTGCCTGGCGGCCCCCGCGCCGTTGCCGCCCGAGGCAGAGTCGCGATCCGCCACCTCGAGAAACCCACTGAATCGCCGGCGGATGTCGTCGAGGTCGTTCGGCTCGAGACCAGCCTCCTCAGCCCCTCCAAGGATCATCTCGGCCTGCCGGCGCAAGACTGCTCGCTGAGCGGGCTCGACGGTGTACTCGGCGACGTGAGCGAGAGCGTCCAGCATGCGGATGATGACGGCCGGCATGCGGCCACCTGCCTGGCGGATCTTGTCGAAGGCACGATTCACCATCCGCTCGTAGCTCGGAGCGAGCTCGATGAGGCGGATGACGCCAGCCCGATCGCAGTAGACGCCTTCGGACAGCACGCGGCCCGAGATGCGACTCAGACCGGCCGACAGCCAGTCGATACAGGTGAGGGCCGTGAAGGTGTCGTTGACGGCGGCGGAAAGCGCCCGGATGGCGATCTCGACGAGCTGGTCGATGGCAAAGACGGGATCCTGGATGAGCGTGCGGTGCGGACCCGTCACGTGCGAGCGCGCCAGTGCGCTCTCCACGCGGGGCGCCGCCGCCGCCGGCCAGATCGTGCCGAGCGGGCGGCCGGCGACGACGAAGTGGCCCGGCCGGTGCGCCAGCCGTATGACGGCACCAGCGTCCTCGGCGATCTCGACGAGCTGGCTGAAGGCGACGAACTGGAGGTAGCCACTCTCGAGCGCCGGCATCGTGACACCCTGGGCGTCAAGCAAGCGCACGGTTTGAGCCAGGTCCCCGTGCGCAGGTGGGGCTTCGACGGACCCGGAGGCCTGCAGGGGGAACTCGGAGTCGACGGCGGAGAAGAGGTCGCGGGCGATCCCGGCGATCACCTCGGGCAGCTGGATCGATTTGGCGATGTGGTGGATGAAGTAGATGAGCACGGCGACATCGAGGAACAGCAGCGCCTCGGCGACGGTGATGGAGAGGTTGGGTACGAAGTCCCCGAACGGGCCGGAGCTGGTCGAGATCGATCCGAGGGCAAGCACGGAGTACACGAACGTCGCCACCCAGACGCCGAGCGTCACCTGGTTGCCGACATCGCGCACGAAGTTGCGCATCATCCGCGGCCCGAACTGCTGGGAGGCGAGCGTGAGGGCGAGGATCGTGATCGAGAACACGACGCCGACGACCGTGATGACGGCGGCGGCGATGGCGATGAGCACCTGGCGGGCGGCGTCGGCACTCGGCGTGCGGATCCAGAACGGGTAGCTGAGGTCGTGGTGGTAGGCGGCGACGTCGAGCCCGTAGGTGATGGCGAACAGCCCGAGGCTGGCAACCACGAGCATCGACGGGACGAGCCACAACGTCGTGCGCAGCTCCTCCCGCTGCCAGCTCGCCTTGCGCAAGCGCTCGGGCAGGATGTGCCTGCCGCCGCGGCGTCTCGCCAGTGCCACCGATGCGGCGCGAGTCACGGCAGGCTGCGTGCCGGCCACTTGCTGGTCTCCTGGCATCGCACACCTCGGGGCAGGTCGTGGCTCGGGCAGCCTTGCGCCCGGACCGAATCAATGCCGACCAGACTTCCCGGCGCTCCGATCACCAGCTTAGTGGGCAGCGCCTGCTTCTTCTGAGAGAGAGGACCTGGCCGTATACTCGAGCTCCGTCCGGGGAGTAGCGCAGCTTGGCAGCGCGCCTGCTTTGGGAGCAGGAGGCCGCGGGTTCAAATCCCGCCTCCCCGACGCAAAGGCCTTGACGCCCTGCGACACAGGCCGGCTTGCCAGCGTCAGGCGTTGCGGATGTGGGCGGCCGCTTCCAGGTTGAAGATCTCGATCGAGTGCTCGCGCATCTCGATCTTTCGCACTTTTCCGGTCACCGTCATCGGGAACTCCTCGGCGAGGTGGACATAGCGAGGGATCTTGTAGTGAGCGAGCCGTCCGGCGCAGAACTTGCGCAACGATTCGGCCGTGATCGGCTCGGCACCCTCGCGCAACCGGATCCAGGCGCACAGCTCCTCGCCATAGCGCTCGTCCGGGACGCCCACGACTTGAACGTCGACGATGTCCGGGTGGCCGTAGAGGAACTCCTCGAGCTCGCGGGGATAGATGTTCTCGCCGCCCCGGATGACCATGTCCTTGATTCGCCCGACGATGTTGACATAGCCGTCGTCGCGCATGACGGCGAGATCGCCCGTGTGCATCCAACGAGCCCCGTCGATGGCTTCGGCCGTCTCCGTCTCGTTCTCCCAGTAGCCGAGCATGACCGAATACCCCCGCGTGCAGAGCTCACCCGGCTCGCCACGGGCGACCGTGAGCCCGCTGGCGGTATCGACGACTTTCACTTCGAGGTGTGGCATGACGCGGCCGACGGTCGCGGTGCGCCGGTCGAGGTCGTCGTCCATGCGCGTCTGGGTCGAAACAGGAGACGTCTCGGTCATGCCGTAGCAGATCGACACCTCCGTCATGTTCATCTCCGAGATGACCCGCTTCATGACTTCGACGGGACAGGGCGAGCCGGCCATGATCCCGGTCCGGAGGCTGGTGAGGTCGAGAGAGGTAAGGCTCGGATGGTTGAGCTCGGCGATGAACATCGTCGGCACGCCGTAGAGCGACGTGCAGCGCTCGGCTGCCACCGCTTGCAACGTGGCGCCGGCGTCAAAGGTGGGAGCCGGGATGACGATGCACGATCCATGAGAGGTGGCGCCCAGGTTGCCCATGACCATCCCGAAGCAGTGGTAGAAGGGCACCGGCAGGCAGATGCGGTCGGATTCCGTGTAGCCGACGAGCTCGCCGACGCTGAAGGCGTTGTTCAAGATGTTGTGATGCGACAGGGTGGCACCCTTCGGGAAGCCGGTCGTCCCCGACGTGTACTGGATGTTGATGGCGTCGTCGAAGCTGAGCGTGGCGGCCCGTTCCGCCACGGCGGCGGGTGGCACCGACTCTGCCGCTTGCAAGAGGGCTTCCCAGCTGTCGGTTCCGATGACGACGACCCGATCGAGACCCGGGCAGTCCGGTCGGACCGAGTCCACCATCGTCGGGTAATCGGAGCGTTCGTTCGCCTGCGCCGTGACGAGGAGCGACACGCCTGACTGGTTGATCACGTACGTGAGCTCGTGCGCCCGGTAAGCAGGGTTGACGTTCACGAGGATGACGCCGATCTTCGCCGTGGCGTACTGCACGACCACCCACTCGGCGGCGTTCGGCGACCAGATGCCGACGCGATCGCCCGTCGACAGGCCGCCGGCGAGCAGCCCACGAGCGACGGTGTCGACCTCCTCGTCGAGCTGCCCGTACGTCCAGCGCCGTCCCGTCGGTCGATCGACGAGCGCCTCTCGCTCCCCAAAACGGTTCACGGTCGCCTCGAAGTTTGCCCCGATGGTCTCGCCCAGCAGCGGGACGGACGACGGGCCGGACGCATACGACAGTTCTCTGGACACTCGGCCTCCCTTGACCGCCACCTGCACCCCGAATGTGGCGGTACCGCAGACGCTACGTCGCAGCGCGCCCAGCCGGCGTGCCGCCCAGGTGGTCTCATGGCTTCTGGATGCGGAAGGACGGCTGCGGACCGTGGTTGCTTGACATTGTCTTCTCACCGGCAGACGGTGACGACTGGCTCTACAGCGCTCAAGCCTCCTGCGACGGCATCACCTGCCGGCGAGGCACGAGGTCAGGCGACGTCGAGCTGTTCAGCTCGATCTGTTCGCCGGCCGTGCACTCGCGCTCCATGACGGCGGCGTCGAGCGACGTCGCCGGCAGCACGGGAAGCCCGGGCACGGAGGTAGGCAAGTGCAGGCTCCTCGTGAGGTCGCTCGTGGTCTCCCGGCGCCAGGCGGACAGGTTCGGGACGGGCACGCCGAAGCGCTCCTCGAGAAACCTCAGCTGCGAGGTGTGGTCGGACACCTCTGAGAACACGTGTCCTCCGCGGGCGAAGGGCGAGACGACGAGCATGGGCACTCTCATCCCGAGGCCGATCGGCCCGGCGACGCCAGCGGCGTCGGCAGGCAGCGGATCCACCGTGAGGAACTCGCCCGGCGTGCCGGGCGGTGGCGTCGGTGGCGCCACGTGATCGAAGAAGCCGTCGTTCTCGTCGTAGGACAGGAACAACACGGTCTTCGCCCAGAGCGCCGGATTGGAGGCCAACGTCTTCAACACCTGGTGGGTGTAGTACTCGCCTCGAGCCGCCGGAGCAGGGGGGTGCTCCGACATGTCTTGTGGCAGCACGGGTGCCACCAGCCAGGACACGGCCGGCAAGGTGCCCTTGGCGACATCGCGGGCGAAATCGACGGGGAACGTCGAGGAGAAGGCAGCGGCGTGCAGGGGCGTCGAGGCATCGCGGTACTGGCGGAAGTAGAGGAGCCGGTTGTTGGACACGTACATCGAGAGATCGCTGTCGGGCGAGTAGATCGAGCCCGGTGGGTTGTAGACGCGCCAGGAGATGCCGTGGTCCTCGAGGACCTCCGGCATCGTTGCCCAGGAGACCGTCCACTTGTCCGATTCGAACTCGTTCGTCGTGATGATCGGCCCGCCGCCTTTCCCGTCAGGGTCGTTCGTGCCCGACATCCAAAAAAGGCGGTTCGGATCCGTCGGACCGAGCACGGAGCAGTGGTAGGCGTCGCAGATGGTGAAGGCGTCGGCCAGGGCGTAGTAGAAGGGCAGATCCTGGCGTGTGTAGTAGCCCATCGTGAGGACGCCGTTCTCTGGACCTTCGTAGTCGGCCGAGGTGTGCGTCGTGACGAAGGCATCCATCCGCCCACCGCTCCAGCAGGCGTGCTGGGCCGGCCAGGCGTGCGAGAGGTCGAAGGTGCATGCGGCGTCGGTGCTGGCGGTGTCGAGGTGGAAGGGGAGGAGACGGCCTTTCGGCTCGATCGTCGTGTTGGCGGGCCAAAGCTGGGCAAAGACCCCGGGATCACCGCTGGCGTGATCGTCGAAGCCCCGCACGCCTCGATACGTCCCGAAATAGTGGTCGAAGGAGCGGTTCTCCTGCATGAGCATGACGACGTGCTCGACCGCGCCAAGGTCACTGCCGGCCGGTTTGACGGCGGCGATCTTCTGGACGGCCTTGACGGCCGGTGAGCAAGCCGACAGCACGGCTCCGGTTGCTCCGGCAGCTCCAACGGCGGCAGCCGTTCCGAGAAACTGTCGGCGGTCCATGCTCCGGCTTGGCACGTCCGGGTGCACCCTTCAGGCCGACACGTTCAGGCCACCGTCGGAAACGAGGGCGGCGCGAAGGCGCTCGAGGTTCTGCCGCCATTCATCAGCGGGGCGTTTCGGAAGCACGTCGTCCCAGACCGTGAGGCAGGAGCCCCTCGTCTGCACGAGCCCCGCCGGCCGTCCGAAGAACCAGAGATGAAAGTGGGCCGAGCCGTCGCCGAAGCGGTAGACGTGCACGCGTCCCACGCCGTCTACGGCCCGCATCGCCCGCTCGATGCGGCACGTGAGCACACCGAGGTCGCCGGCGAGAGGGGCCGAAAGCGTCTCGAGGTCGACGTGCTCGACCGTCTCGAGCAGCACGACAGCCGGCACACCGCGGGGACCTGGGTCGATGAGCCGCCACCGCTCGCTGGCGAGGAGCACCGAGCTCTCGGGACGCGAGCCGCACTGGAAGCACGGGGAGCCGCCCCGCTCACCGGCCCGTGGCGGCTCCGGGATCACAGGGTCGTCGAGGTGCTTCACCAGCATCTCCCCCTCGAAGGGGAAGATGTCCCAATCGCTCATGTCCGGCAGCGGCAGGCGCCCGTCGGTGTCCTCGAGCCGCCGGACGTCATCGATGATGCGCTGAACTGTCCGTGAGGTCCCCTCGGTCACGCCCTAACCCTACGGGTAAGCACGGCTGGAAAGGAGGTAGCGCGGGCTCTCCGGGCTCTCCGGGTAGTCGGGCAACCTCCGCTATCGTGAGCGCCATCCGCGGGCGTAGCTCAATGGCAGAGCTCCAGCCTTCCAAGCTGGCTATGCGGGTTCGATCCCCGTCGCCCGCTCCCCTGCTCAGAGGCCGTATCGGTAAAGGCCGATGGAGCCACCGTGCCGGGAGTGTGCCGGGAATGTCCTGGCCCGCGATCCTCGGACCTACGATTCACCTGCATGGCCTCGGTCTTGGCTCTCATCCTGTCGGTTGCGGCGATCGCAGTAAGCGGATGGGCGGCAGTCAGCGCGAGACGGTCAGCCACCGCGGCCGATCATTCTCGGCGCGACAACCTGGGTCCTCACGTGGTCGTCGACACGCCGACCGCTCTTCGAGGTATCTGGATGCGGGGCGATCAGCCAAGCTGGAATCGATGGCCTCCTATGCTGTCAAAGCCGATGGAGACTGTGCTCTCGATGCCAGGTGACCAGTCCACCGTGTTACAGCTCGGCGCTTATCTCACCATCCGCAACGAAAGCGAGCATTCGGCCGAGGTGCGAATCGTCGCCGATCGCGTCGAGCGTTGCGACGACCCCGATCAGATCGAAAGCACCCTGGACCCTCCCAATTCCGAATACCGCGCCTTACTCGAGGAGGGTCGGATCCCCTTGAAAGGGGGAGACCAGGTCGGCATCATCGTCCGCCACGGCCCGACGTTGGCCGAGTGGGTTGAGAATGGAGGAGACAAGCCAATCCTGGTTTCCATCTCCGCACAGGCGTCGCCCGACGGCGCCGTTCAATCCTGGCGCGTGACGTTGGAGTGTCCGTTGCTCGGGCGGGAGCACGGCAACGCCTCCTCATATCGTGTGCAGCCGTTCCAACTCCCGACAGCAACCTGCACAGAGTTGACACGGGAGTACCCTCAGGGTCGGTTGCCCCGGGCGAAGCGCTAGCGACCTGCGCTGGCGATCATTTCGCCAAGTGCCGTTGCGATGGCCTTGTCCCTGTCGACCGTGGCGTGCTGGTAGATCAGGGCCGCACGAGGGCTGGCGTGACCCATGCGGGCCATGAGCTCGGCCGTGCTGGCACCGGTCGCAGCGGCCAAGGTGTTGCCGGTATGCCGGAGGTCGTGGAAGTGCAACGTCTCCCCCACGCCGGCAGCGTCGCGGGCCTTGGCCCACACCTTGTGGAAGTTGCCCCGGCGGATGGGCGCTCCCCT